>WNFI01542329.1_pt1 | contig 10834 bp, 10 predicted proteins | sample 5400471 | NCBI WGS metagenome assembly WNFI01 (sample SAMN13153348, study PRJNA577476) | soil metagenome | isolation source: 100 cm saprolite on Douglas fir-dominated hillslope | place: USA:California | collected 2013-09-17 | reverse complement strand
TCCAACATCCTCGATTTTTATCTCCCTGAACCCGGCCGACGATACCTCCCCAACCACCAGTTGTGCCGCTGGCCCAAATGTAGGGAACTTTTCGCGCCCAGGCGACACCGGAAAGATAGAGGTGAACCGTCTTTTCAACCGTGCAGTCCACAATCACATCGGCAGCCTCGATCGCCTCAGCGACCAGTTCATCTGCTGGACTTGGGTATATGTTCCCCAGGCGGACGACAATAGGGTTTACTTGGACCAGCGGATACTCGGCGCGCAGCCTCTCGAATAGTACGGTTGCCTTATTGCGTCCTGCAGCTGACAGCCCGTAGATCCAACGGGGCGTAGTGCCGGCATTTACGAAATCGTAATCAACGATTGACAGTCTACCGACGCCTGCACGCGCTAGTTGCCAGGCAACCATCGAGCCCAGGGCACCTAGGCCAAAGACGACGGCATGCCGGGTTTCTAAAGAGGCAAGTGTAGGTACTCGGGCGATTAGATCGGATCGTCCGGTGCGATCAGCGCGAACAAGCGTCAAGCGGATTTGTTGCTGTTGGGAGTGTCCGCGATGCTTTCTCTTGCCGACTTTCTCGCGAATAAGAAAAACCCAGTTTGTACGCCATTCCCTATAGCGCACCTCATCTGGAAACGCGATGCCAAGAATGTCTTTGCCATCATTGCAATGTAGGGTCCCAAGCGCAGGCCAAACGAGCTCCGCTTCCTTCATTAATTCGACGGGATTGTTTGTCTTGGGTCGGGCTTCCAAACGGACCCATCGACCGACGGTGGCCCTCTGAAATTGTCCGCACATTCGCGCGTCCAACTCGCCGACCACATTTCCATTCTGATCGACAATCTGCTTCACAGCACCCCGAAGTAGGACATGCGCTGTTTCGCCCCGATCAGTGAACAACCGCACGTGGCCATGGGTCAGCTCTGGCCCAAGTTGCCAATCGCCTATAAGCACCACGCTCTCCGGCTCATAATTGAAGTAGGGTGTTACCGGGGCACCTTCTTGCCGCTCACCCTCGAAGGCACCCTCGCTCTTATTGGCCTTGAGAATCTCCGGCAACTTTTCGCTTAGGTATTTCGCCACAGTGTCGTCAGCGCGCCATTCGGTCTCGATACGGGCGATGAAACAGAGGGCTCTCGAGTAAGGATCTTGGTGTCGCTCCAGACTGAGCGATGGCGCAAACACCTGGAACGGGAAGAATGGGTATCCGGGCGGAAATCGAGCCTGAAGAGTGTGCTCGACATCGTTGATCGAACACTTAATGGTTAGCGCGATGGCTCCCTGGGTTCGAGCAGCCTCGTCGATCTGGGGCAAGAACCCAGCATCTCGGAGCGCCTGCAGCTCATGCTCCAGGCGCTCCGGATACTGCTCGAACCACGTCGCCAATTCAGCCTACCTCTCGATGCTTCGGCGGCCTCGGCGGCTCCTTCGGGCCAGGTGTGTGATGAGGCGGCGGCGGTTTGCCGTGCTCCCCTCCGCCATGGCTATCGTCATGTTTCTCGCCTTTTTCGCTCATGTCCAAAATTCCCTGTCGAAACCCTTTCGCGGCATTACCGCAACCGGGGCGGGCATTTCCGGTACATATCAGAATATACAGCTTTACACTATGTGTAAAGATGGACATCCTGGTGATAAGATGTTGATATCTCAATAGCCATGGAGGTGCAGTTCAATGACCCGAGATTTGACCGTCTCGAGACCGATTCAGCCTACAACCATGGACTCCCCGCCGCGGTAGTGACTAGCTACCGAATGTGCCTGCAGCTACTACGCGCAACGGCCGGTGAGCAGGATCTTTGCGCACTGCGCATGCTCAATTTGTCTTCAATTTCAGAACATCCGTTGGCGCGCCATTCGGTTCCGCTTAACGACGGCTACGATTTAGTTCTTGAGGTCTGTCCGGGACTTGTTAACCGCCATATCCTCATTGTTGACGTCGCGAAACCAAATCCTCGGGAGAGAGAATCATGAGCGATAGCGCCCGCCCTGCAGACGTCTTCCCACCCGGCGAGTTTCTCAAGAAGGAACTGGCTTCCAGAGGCTGGTCGCAAGTTGAGCTCTCTGAGATTCTTGGTAGACCACCGAGAGTTGTCAGCGAAATCATGACGGCTAAGCGCGCGATAACCCCCGAAACGGCTAAAGGATTGGCCGCTGCTTTCGGAACATCCGCCGAATTGTGGATGAATCTTGAAAGTCGCTATCAGCTGTTCAGGACTGCCTTTGAAGAAAAGACGGTGACCCGGCGCGCAACGCTGTATGCCAAGTTTCCTGTGAAAGAAATGATGCGCCGTGGTTGGGTCTCTACGACCAAAGATTTCGACAAACTTGAACGATCCTTTTGCGCTTTCTTTTCTATTTCCAAGATTGACGAATCACCGGCATTCGCGCACTCCGCGAAAAAGCACTCTTATACGGATCCTCCTGCAATCAGTCAGCTGGCATGGCTTACCCGAGCAGAACAAATCGCGAAGGGGTTGAAGGTGAAGACCTTTAGTAATTTGGCGCTCCGGAATGCAATTGAACAGCTCCAGTCCTGCCTTCGAACGGTAGATGATGTTAGCCGAGTACCGCCTATATTGGCTGCGGCTGGAGTACGCTTTGTGATTGTGAAATTCCTGCCTGGGGCAAAGCTCGATGGCGCTTGCTTCTGGATGGAAAAGGGCTGTTCGCCCGTGGTCGCCATGTCCCTTCGACTCGATCGCCTCGACAATTTCTGGCACACATTATTCCACGAGCTCGACCATGTTTTAAATGGCGAGGGTAAGCAAATGCCGATAGTTGATGTCGTTGAGATGGGCGACGTGTCAGAAACTAATATTCAACGCGAAGAGTCACGCGCAAACGAGTCAGCCGCTAGCTACTGCATTGACCGGGAGGAATTCGAGAAGTGGATTGTCAATACCGCGCCCGTGTTCTCCCGTCGAGAGATCGTCATATTTGCAGAGCAAATGCACGTGCATCCCGCAATCGTGTTGGGCCAACTTCAACACAGAGGATTGGTCAAATATTCATTCCACAGAGATCTGTTGGAGCCCGTCCGCCCTGCCCTCATTGAGACGATTGCGACAGACGGCTTTGAGAATTCGGGCGGCACCTAACGGTAGGTGGGGCTCATTAGCCCCCCTCGACCCTAAAATTATCAAGCCGAACGTTTCCGAGATAATTTCATAGGCCCCACGAGCGCGGGCACGTCCAATCCATCGCAGAAAAACATCACCTCGCTACCCATACGGGCTTCTCGAGCGCTGTAGCCAATGGAATAGGCAATGCTACGACAACCCAGGTACATCTCCCTGATACTCTCAACGTTGTCATAAGACACGATCCATTTCTGCCGTTTGACCTTTTTAACTACCACCTTCGCAATTGCTGCATGGTCGCCGTGATCGTAATAATCAAGATAGAGGTCTTTCCCCTTGATGTAATAAGGTGGATCAAGATAGATAAGTGATTTCTCAGGAAGCGTAGCTGCCTTTTTGAGCAGAAATTTCGCTGCATCGTCGCGGGACAAGCTAATCCTGGATCGCAATTTCGCAATTGATTCGACCCGATACGCCAGCTCTGTCGCATTGAATCGAGCATTTATCTTCCACGGTCCAGTCTGTTCCCTTCCTCCAATAATCCCGCCATTCAAGATGCCCGACCGATTTGTGCGATTCAAAAAGAATGCGGCGAAACCAAGTTGAAGGTCATCGTGATCTTTTGGATTCAGGAGAATTTTTCTCTGTTTGTCCCATGAGCGCACCGTCAAAGGAGTAGAGCAAATAAGTCTTGTTAGCTCATCTGTGTGTTCCAAAACACATTTCCAGAACGTATAGATTGGCCTACTAATATCGTTGATATGAATATGCGAGACATACTCTTGAAGCAAGAGCTCAAGAGCGATTGCCGCGCCGCCTGCATAGGGTTCAGCATACTCACCATCGACAAGTCCGTTATGCTCAAGAAGCTGCTTCACGAAGGCCGCTAGCTTTCCCTTCCCCCCCGGATATCTCAGCGGCGTAAAATAGTTCAGACGCGAAAGCATCGTCGACCTTACGGCTTTTAGCCGACTCATGGCCAAATGCATTCCATAAAACGTTGGGCCTCGTTCCAGGCGGCGATCAACTCCCTCGCTTTCGGCGTCACAAATCTGTTGTGCACATATGCATGGAGGAGGTCGATGTGAAGAGGGCTTTTGGCGTCCCCAACTGCACGCTCAACGCCCATAAGGTCCTTCTTTGTCGCCTTGTCGTTAGCGATAAGATGAGCGCTGACCTCTTTCATCTTTGTGCTCATGCTCTTATCGTGTTTACCTCCGCCTTTCGGATTGGGGACGGAAAGCGGTAGTTTGTTCGCATCCATGTAGTGATCAATCGATAGCTCGAGAAAAACTCGAAGAAGAACGGCCACCGCGTGCGGCGCTTCATCGGTTCGAAGGCGCCTCAACTCTTTTGCGATTTCCGCTGTCTTATTGTCGGTCACGTTCAACTTCGCATTACGTGGAATAGCTACTTTGCGATCAGCTGGATCAGATTTTCGGCTCTCCTTCGCTCTTGCCGGCCTGCTCTTGAACTCGCTTGCACGGATATTTTCGACGGCTCGCACCTTGGCACGCTTGGATAGATCTGGTTTCTCGTTCTTACCAAAACCCTCGACATATTCGATTTGCTGTTCCTTCTTCATCAGACGACCGACGCGGACGGCCTTTGACGCCAAATCCAATACGATGCGGCGCATTGGCTTCAGCAGTTCCTCCGGTGGCAACGCCGAATATAACTTTCCGGCCTTAACTTCAACGCCGATACGCTTCCTGACATCGGGCGTAGAGAGCAGTCTGTCGAGGGTGGTAATCGGAAACGTATTCCCCAATGTAGCCAGTTGCACCTCTGTCAGATTTCCATGCGCTTTGATGAATTCGAGAGCTTGTAGCGCCGGGTCTGTGCCCCGAAATCGCGCGGCTGCGTGACCAGACCAGCCAACAACTCCTCTACCCTCGTTCTCGCCGGTGTGACGCAGGTGAAGCCAAGATGCACCTGTTTCTCTGCTTTCTGTTTCAACGCAGTCAACTGGCTCCACTGCCGTGGGATCAAATTCCTTTGCGAGTTCCTCAAGCCGTTTTTGAAGCGGACCCTTTACATTTAGACCGGTCAAAACCGCTGGATTACTAAGTATCCGAAGTGCAGCCACACGACGGTTCCCTTCCAAAGCGACAAAACGCTCGGAATTAGACTCTTCTCGCAGAACCAGCAATCGGTCTATCGGACTCATTCCCTCCGCGGCGATACTCTGCGCGAGTTCAAACAATTTTTCTCCCTGGTCGTCGAGTACCTTTTGGAGCGCATCGTGCTGACTGCTCGCGTCGCCTATACGAGGGTTCTCCGTGTCTAACAGGAGCTGATCCACGCGCAAGCCGAGTGCTCGGTGCTTCCGGGACTTAGATGCCGTCAAACTCTGCCGCTTCTTCATTTGACTGACCTGATTGAGATCGATACTTTGCCGTCCATTGATTTACCTCCTCAAATGCCTCCGTGCCTCGATCTTCATAAGTGCACCGCTTCCAACGCTCGATTGGGTTCCGGCTCCCTCGCGCAGACAAGAAGACGTTGCATCAAACGATTTGGTTGGCGCGTGTCGCGCCTAAGACAATTCGAATTCAGTACGTTTGCAGTGAAGTGATAGACCATCGTTTGGGAGGCTAAGTGACTACCGAACGATTCTGGATAGAAGACGTGATCCGCGTGACCACGATGGGGCTTTGAAAGCCAATTGGCGCCTACGCGACCTGGCCATGGATGTACGTCAAGTTGATGGAGATCGGTTTTTACCCGGGCGGGTTCGCTGAGCGGCATGCTTTCGATATTCGTGATGGCTTTGAGCCTTTTCGTCCCTTGTCTTGTCAACGGGCAGTTCTCTTATCGCGCAAGGGAACGTCGCGGAACGCCCGCCTCACATTCTGCTTCTATTATTATGACGTGCTGACGAGACTACTGCAATAGTTTGATTTTATTGAGTTTTGAGCGTAACCGTGAGGCTTCCGACAAGTGCTGATTCGAATGATTCCGGAGTGTTGAACTATGAAATTCGCCTTGAACCTCCCGGTTAAGGACTTTTGCCGATTGGTCAAGTCCAATCAGCTATTCGTCGAGCTAGAAAAGGCGTTTTTACTAACGACAGGCCGCAACGTGGGACCCTCCGAAAGAAACTCGTGGGCGGGAAGTCTTCCGCGGATCAGCGGGGTTTTGGAGCTAAGAGACCTGGCTGACAGTGTCCATGTTGGCCTGGAGGTTCAAATCCCCTATTACAGTGAACGGATCGACGTGGCTGTCTATGGGCATGACGCGTCAGGTCGTGCCTGCGTAGTCCTAATTGAGTTGAAGCAGTGGTCCGAGGTGGAGGAGTCCGATGACCGTCTATACGTGCGTATGCGCTCTGGCTTGGTGCCGGTCATCCATCCCAGCTTACAAGTAGATGCATACCGACGGCATATATCCAATTTCGTTCGCGCATTCCAAAACCCGCCACCGGTGGAACTTTCTTGTTGCGCCTATCTTCACAACTATCGCGATCGTAAAGGCCCCCTATTCAAGGGCATTCATCAAAAAGCTATATCTCTCGCACCTCTTTTTTGTTCCGAAGATGCGATACCTCTAGCTCATTTTGTGTCATCGCGTGTCGGCTGTGGCCGTGGGTACGAGGTGATTGACCGTATTGGTCGAGAAGGACTTGCGCCATCAAAAAGTCTCGTCGACCAGGCTGCGGTGCAGATTCGACATCAAGACGTGTTCACGATGCTTGATGAGCAAATTCCAGCACAGGAAAGCATTCGGCGAGCCCTGTCGAAATCCCTTCGAAGAAAAAGCAAGACGGTCATTCTTATTGAAGGCGGCCCTGGCACCGGAAAGTCTGTTATTGCGCTAGATGCACTTGGGCACGCACTTAAGGATGGCTGCGGAGTATTCCTCGTGTCCGGGTCGGCCGCTTTTACTCACGGAATGCGCCGTTTGCTCGGCCCGGAACTCTCCTCATTGGTCAAATTCACCGACTACTTTTGGCAACACCCTGAGGATTCGGTCGATGTATTGGTTATCGATGAAGCCCATCGAGTGCGAGCCAAGTCGGTTCCTCGTGTAACGACGGATAGGAGACCGACGATTTCGCAGCTCGAAGAGCTCGTACGCGCTGCCAAAGTCTCTCTTCTGTTTATGGATACAAATCAGATCATCGAGCCTGACGAGAGAGGAAATCCGGCGGAGGTAGAAGCGCTTGCGCGCCGTGTCGATGCGCACCTTGTGCGTCATAGCCTGAAAGCGCAATTCCGGTGTAATGGATCAAACGAGTATCTCTCATGGGTCGACGCCCTTTTTGAGCTAAACGAAAGAACTCCACGCTCTTTGCTACAAAGTCCGGACACAATGGATCTGCAGGTTTGCGATATGCCCGAGCATGTTCTGGATTGGGTTCGGTCAAAGAATGCAGAGTTTCCTAATTCCGCTCGACTTACAGCCGGTTGGTGTTGGCCGTGGTCCGATCCGCAACCCGACGGCGAGCTGGTGAAAGATATCGTTATCGGAAACTTCGCCATGCCCTGGGAACTAAAAAACGGGAAAAAGGCTGCTGGTCAAGTACCGGAAGCCAAATACTGGGCGGTGGATCCCGCCGGTGTTGAACAGGCTGGCACCGTCTACAGCGTGCAAGGATTCGAGTTTCGTTACGTCGGCATTCTGATGGGGGCCGATCTAACGATTAGAAATGGAAAATGGACTGCGGATCCAAGAGTTAATTTTCGAAATAGCATCCGCGCAAAACCCCAGGAAGTTGCCGGAATTTATCTTCGACGCATCTACAGGGCGTTATTCACAAGACCGTTGCGCGGCGCTCGCGTTTACAGCGTTGACCCAGAGACCCGCGAATTCCTCAAATCAACGATAGTGACTAGAGTGGAATCTCTTTAGCGCTTCTCAGCTTTTGGATTTCCGAAGCCACCCAAACCGGGATATCTACGAGGTGCGTCGCTCGCTCAATCGTCAAATGCGGATTGGCGGCCAACAGTTCCAAGCCCTTCATGACCAATGCGGGAACTCGCAGTCTGTCAAAAATGATGCCGTATTTTTCCGTCAGTAAGTCCATTCGGTCGCGACGCGAGCCTTCGGCAAAAGGAGGTACCGCATGTGGAATGAATATCGATGGTGTTACGGGCGACGGTGGCGGTGGGTTGAACCAAGTGCGATGGAAGTAATCAATAGGACCGCCCTTGATACTTTTCGCTTCCCAGTTGTCTCCAGACGCCACCTGTCCCAAAAGATATTGAGTGCCAGCGGCGCCATCTAGGCGCGGTTTCCACGCGATAATGTCAATTTCCTCGTCCTTCGCCCAAAGTGAAGCGCCAGCGCGAATTTCAGTGACAGGGACGCCCTCTCCCATTTGCGCGTAAGCCCTCCGCAGGGCTTCTAAAAATGGCGGGTTAGAATCAGGCCTTGGCCACCCAAATGATATAGCGCACCCATGGACCTCACCCGCAGCGGCGACCGTTGAGCAAGCTTGAAATAAATCTCTAATTCTGTGGTTGATTTCCGGTAGCCATGTCCCACTAAGATTTTCCCCGATTCGTGAATTTGTGAGCAAAAGGCAGAACAGATAAGTGTGCTGACCGACACTCAACTCCTCCGCTAATCGCACGGTCAAGCCTTCAGTCGGAATTGCGAAGGGATAAGCAGCGCCAAGAGCCGTCGCGCGACTGGCGATCTCGTCAATCACCGCATCCAAAAAGACATCATCATCACCGCCGCTGACGCCGAATTCGTCGGTCTCCTGCTCACGAGAAAATTTTCCCTCTGGGTCCGAGTCCTCCGATGCCCTATTGGTGTCCCAAAAACGCTTGAGATTGTTGAGCCTGAACAAGCCCTCGGGGTCAGCCAGCGTTCGGAGTTCAATCCAATCCGCCAGCATGGCCGGACTAGCTTTGAGTTGTGGCAAATTCAAAGCCACGGGTTAATTTGCCGCCTTCCGCTTTTTGTCCGTGTTCGTCTTAATTGTGTCTGCTTGCTCGTAGATTTCATCGACTAGGCTTCGCCGAGGTATTTCAAGTCCGGATTTTGGGACTTGACTAACGCGGGTCGATCTTCACTTTTCGAGCCGTAGATAAACTTGAGAATTTCGGCTAATCGGCCGACGGCGTCAGGTTCGAGCGGCGTTTTTGACGGCTTAGCGATCCATCCTCCGACGAGGCCGAGGCGATCTTGATATTCTTTCCGCCCCAACGCGGTATATAAATGAGAGAACGCGAACCTTCCAGCATTTGCTCGGTCTTTGATTGACCACGCCCCAGCCTCTTCGGCCTGTTCGAGCATGAGAATGCTGTAGATATAGGATCTCAGCGTCTTGTTGTTATCTCCCATCTTCGCTGCGATTTCATCAATATCCACGGTGGTCGAATTTTTGTACCACTCCGTAACGTACCGTGCCTTGGCGTATGCATCCCAACGTTGAGGTCCGTTTATGTGCTTAAACCCTATAAAAGCTCTGGCGTCTTCAGGCTTAGCTACCCTGTGAACAAGTAAAGTTTCTGTACTCGCAATGACGTCAGCCCGGATCGGTGAAGGAATTTTGACACCGAGCTCATGGGCCAAGCCTGGATCACGAATTAGCTTGATTGCGGCGAGTCGTCGATTCCCTTCCAATACCCGAAAGGGCCCTTGCGCGCTATCGGATATGACAATCAACGGTTCCAAATTCAAGTACTTGTTAGTGCAGATTGAGGTTACGAGTTCATCTATTGCCGCGATGTCGACGAGAACTCTCAGGAGTTCGTTGTCGGTGTTTATTGAAATCTCGCTACCCGTTTGAAGGCGAGGGTTCCCTATGTCCAAGTTAAGGAGTTCGAGAGGGCATTGGCGCAGTTGACCTATGGGCAGGGAGAAGCGAATTTTCGCCTTCGCGGGTTTGGCTCTACGGTTTTTTTTGCGTTTTTTTGCCATGCGTACTCGGTGTGCGGTAACTACAGTGATTATTCGTCGCGTCTTTACCTATTTTCGCGGGCTTGGGCTAAGCCTCTCGATCCCAATAGATCGCGCGTAACCTGCTCATTCTACGGCAAAATCCGCTGAATGGCGTCGTCGGCCTTGGAGAAGGCAAGCAATGGACCAAGTGCGTGTTGGCCGCGTTATTTTCCCGTTCCGGCTCTGGATTTTTCAGGAATCCGCAGTATCTGTATCGCGCCCAGACGCGGCCGCTGCTTTTGCCATTGCTGACCGCGTAACTTGTATCTTTTCCGAATACTGCAAAGGCATCCGCGTCGATTTCCATCCCCCAGCCTGCGTAATTGCGGCCAAATCGATATCGAGCGCCGCCAAGTCTTGGGAAGCGCCGACCCGAGTCGAATGCCCACTAACGCGGTTCACAAATCGTTCCGGGATCCCTATCCACTGAGCCACTCGCTTAAAGATGGGCGCAATGCTGCCTGGATTGAGCGGGCCGCCGATTTGGGCGCCGCCCAATTAGACGCCTGAATACTGCCCTTTCATTGATGCCCGCATGTTCCAGCCAAATCTTGGGTTCGTTTCGAAACTGACTAAAAATCAGTTTAACTAAGACGCTGCGAACGCCGATCCCTTCTACTTCGGCACGAAATCCTTAGGCTTTTCAGATCCGCTCCCAAACAGGAATTTCTCCATTTCCGCAACCAAGAACGCACGCGCCTTGGGCTCAATCGGCGTCAGTCGATTTTCGTTGATCAGCATGGTTTGGTGCGCGACCCATTGCGCCCACGCTTCCTTGGAGATGTGGTCGTAAATTCTCTTGCCGAGTTCGCCGGGGTACGGCAAATAGTCGAGGCCTTCAGCCTCGCGCTTC
>WNFI01338058.1_pt1 | contig 10835 bp, 12 predicted proteins | sample 5400471 | NCBI WGS metagenome assembly WNFI01 (sample SAMN13153348, study PRJNA577476) | soil metagenome | isolation source: 100 cm saprolite on Douglas fir-dominated hillslope | place: USA:California | collected 2013-09-17 | reverse complement strand
CTATTTCGTGGTCCGAGGCGGTGGTGTGCCGCGCCTGCTCAAAAACCCTGGGGGTGTGTGCGGGGCATGAGCAAGTCATGGACCGGGCCCCAGCCCCGGCGATGAGGTCTCAACTATGTTGCCGGCGGCATCTCTGCCACGCACTAGCACTAGGAGTAGGGGCGGACCATTGATGTAGAAGGGCGCTTGGCCCACGAGGTAGTGGAGTTCGTACTCAATCGTCAGTTGCCCATGCGCTTGTATGACGGTGGATCCAGCGATTCGCATGATGTCGTCGGAAGAGAGAAGAGCGGGAACTGCCTGCAGATTATCGCGACCCCGCGTATCCCAGACAGTTCCGGCAACCGAATCCAAATAGACATCTCGCCCGCCGACCTCTTCGATTGCGACCCGAGCCCTCATCGTTACGGTACACTCCGATTCGCGAGTGGCGGGCGTCTGACACACGAAGCTCTCGCTTGCCTCCGCCACCGCTGCCTTGAGCACTGCTGTTGGTCCTCCAGCGGTTGCCGGACGTGCTGCTGTTGGCGAGTTCCCGCACCCAGCAAGGAGCACGGAGAGGAACAAGCCCATCTTGGTCGTCGCCGGGAGAAGGAGTTTCCGCATTGGCCGGCACCTCCTCATGACCATCTTGGCGCTGGTCCCGCCGGATAGCCAGCGAAATGAGTGCAGCAACTGGGATCCGGCAAAGGGGGAGAGAGCCTTGACGCAACGTGAGGCTAGGGGGCGCCCGGAGGACTCTCCCTCAAACTGGACCAGTTCGCGGGGGGGCACGTCACTCCGATAGCGCACGACTCAGCAAGACTCGGCGTCCGCACGAGAGAGCCGCAGTACGCCTACCTTTGGTCCTCCGGGTTCCCCGAGGTTCTTAGCGCACCGCGACGCCGGGTCAGAGTAGGGGACCTCTTGGTGCCGGACCTTGCCACTTCGCCTAGGGCTCGATCTCCCAGGGGCGCTCCCACGACCGCAAGGTACGCTGTCGTGCCAGCAGCGGGTATTGGAGGCGCTGGAGCTCGATCACCTGGCGGATCTTCTCGGGTAGCGGCAACTCCTCACGGTCGCGCCGAAGCTCGTCTTTGCCTTGGCGGAGTTTGCCCACGAGCTCAGCGGATGGCCGCGAGCGACTACCTCCGCCGCTTTCAGAGCGAGAGCCCATGTCTGTCTAGGATCGCATCCAAACGATTTCGATTCAAGCCGCGCAACTCCAGCAGCATTGCGACGCGCTCGCGGCGCTTGGCCGATCGTGCCTCGGGCTGAAGGTACAGTGCAACGAGGTATTCAGGTAGTGCCACCCTTGTGGGGACCCCTTGGTAGTCAAGCGTCTCGGCGGTCTCGATGGCTTCGTCAGCGAGCTTAGATGGAGAGGGCAGGAATTGCGTCGGCACTCCCTCGATCCAGATGTGTTCCGCGTCTGCCGTGTAGCCGTGGACAGAGGCCCAACGGTAGATGCTCTCCAGACTGACCAGTGGACCCGCTGCTGTCGGAAGGAATACGAGCACGTCCAGATCGTACGTCGGCACTGGTTCGGCCCAGAAGACGATCGCGAGGGCCCCGGCGACGGCGTATTCTTCGATGACACCGTCCGCCTTCATGTTGTTGAGCACGCGCAACGTGTCAGCGAAAGCCATATGCGGATCATTCTAAGCCCTGAGGTGTCGAGATGACCGTGGGAGCTTCCCGGCTTCGATTCTGCACTTGATGATTCGCTCGAAGCTGGCAGCCAGGCCTCGAGCGCTGCTCGCATCTCGACGAGCGTCGTGTAGACCCTTAGTAGATCACGTGAGTCCCTGGGCGCGCTGTCCCAAGATGCGTCGACGGTGTGCGGCGGGGGTAGTGCAGTCGGGCTACCTTCCGGCCAGGGGGAGGGGTCGATCGTCCAGAGAAGTTGCTACCATGCTGCCACCATTTCCTCCGGCCGGGGCGGGTCTCAGCGGGTCTCGTCGTCGGGCTTTTTCTTGCCGGGAGAAGGACTTGGGTCTTCTGAGGCCTTGGGGGACTCCCCCCCGGGGGTGGTTCGGGACCAAGAGGTCGGAGGTTCGAATCCTCTCGCCCCGACCACCATCGATTTAGTTGCGGTTTGGAGGGGCCCTTCGGGGCCCTCTTTTCCTGCGGGGGGGAAGCGGGGGAGACTCATGCTCCGGTGTCCAGGACTTCACGCTTTGCGTCCAACACCAAGAACAACGACATGCGCTTGCCAAGGTCCAGGATGCCGCAACGGCGCGACCATCCCAGCCGATCTCAGCAGCACCGTGCGCCCTCACGCGTCGGGAAGCTCTAGGTCTCTGAACGAGGAGCCGAGCTTCGCGCAGAAGGCTTCAAGTCGCTCACTGAGGAAGACGGTTTGAAACGTAGAAGGGGTCCAGGAATGCATGATACCGCTGTAGGAGGATGCTCTGACTGCGGTAGAGGTGTAAGTGATTGCAAGCTCAGAGGCCGCGCACGGGTCCGCCAGTTCAGCAGAGTCACGCAGAACGGGTGCTGTTGGCTTAGTGTGAAACGGGGCATGGCGAGGCGAAGCGGTCCCTAGAGCGACCCGGGCCTCGGGTGGCACGGCCTGCTCCTCGAGAAATGTGCGGACGGGCGGAGGGTGCGCGCCGCCTTCAAGGAAGAGGATAGACGCTTCAGGAACGAGCGCCGCCCACGCGATCCGAAGGGCGATGGAGTCGCCACGCAGATAGTCTCCGCCACAAGGGACGTCAAGAATCCAATCCCCCGAGTGTACCCCGGGCATCCCATCCACGATGGGGGTCAGCGGTCACGTAGTATCGATCCCACAGACCGAGAACGAACAGTTAGGTTGGCAGGGATACCGCAGGCGACCAAGATGCTTGAGAAGATTGGCCAACCTCCGGAACACCTCGAGCGTTGGCCTCACTCCGCGAAGTGCTGATCTTCTCGAGGCTGCGCTTCTTGGACATGACGTTGTTCAGCCGCACGACCTCCTTGGCGCGGAGCAGAGCGCCGGCTAGGCCTCTCGTCAAGCTGCCCGACCTACGGCGCGGTCGCTCTCCGTCTCGTGGCGCTCGCGCTGCTCCGGGCCGGCGCGACCCGGCCGCCTAACGGCCTGGAGTGGGGGTCGGGGACGGAGTAGGGGTCGGGGACGGAGTAGGGGTCGGGGACGGAGAAGGCGTCGGACAGGGACCGATGGAGTCGCCGGGGTGGTTGGACAGATGATGCTGGACCGCGGGCGCACCAATGGTAATGGTATGAGCGTTGGCCGGGTTCCCGGGTGGAACATGGCAGATGGTCACCTTGGGAACCGCGGACTGCGCCGACACACTTCCCTCGCCTTCGGTCGCGGTGGTGATCTTCGCAGTTGCGGTTTCGGAGGCCGCCGATGGGGTCGATGCTCTGTCCTGGCCGCAGGCGAAAAGCGTGAGCGTCACCGCGCCGATCGTCAAGAACCGTCCAGCCCTGGTCTTCATGGTTGGCACCTCGATCCGCTGAGCCTACTCTGGCCGGGGCCCGAGGAACTGTGATCGCGCTCACCCCAGCGAGCGCCGCGCGGCCGAAGCGAATTCGGCCCCCTCACCCCGCCCTTGTTCCCTGAAGGGAAAGAGGGATGCGTCTAGTCCGGCTGCCGTGAAGGAACGGCCTTGGGGAGCAAGAACGAACCGATCATTCGGCGAATCCTCGGCTGTCCGGGCGGTGCTGGTTTCAGGGTTGGCTGGATGACGGGAGGGTGGGACCGCTTCCGACTTCGGCTGCGCCTTTAGGGTTCGATCTCCCAGGGGTGCTCCCACGATCTCAAGGTACGCTGTCGTGCGAGCAGCGGGTATTGAAGGCGCTGGAGCTCGATTATCCGGCGGATCTTCTCGGTAGAGGCAACGCCTCACGGTCGCGCCGAAGCTCGTCTTTCCCTTGACGGAGTTTGGCCACGAGCTCTGCGGATGGCCGAGAGCGGCTCCCTACGCCGCTTTCAGAGCGAAAGCCCATGTCGCTTTAGGATCGCATCCAAACGATTTCGATTTAAGCCACGCCACTCCAGTACAGAGCGTCGAGGATGTGTGGGCGAGGTCTTACAGACGGGTATTGCCGGGCAGGGGGAGGGCAGATCCTCCAGAGAAGTGGCTGCCACGCTGCAACCATTTCCTCCGGCCGGGGCGGGTCTCAGCGAGTCCCGTGGTCGGGACTTTTCTTGGCGGGAGAGGGACTTGGGTCGGCCGAGACCTGGGGCGACTCCCCCCCGGGGTGGTTCCGGACCAAGAGGTCGGAGGTTCGAATCCTCTCGCCCCGACCAACATGATCAGTGAGATAGGGGGACCGCGGGTCGCCCCCCTTCGTGTTATTGCCTACGAACGACTTCTTCAAAGGCAAGGTTTGTTGGCTGCTTCGGCGTCCAGTCGTGGATCTGGGCTCCGCCCTCCTCGGGCTCCAGGTTCATGTTCGTTGAAGCAACGTCTTCGCCGACTACGTCGAACGCAAAGTCATCGACCCAGAGCTCCCCCTTGCCGGTCAGCTGGATGCCAAAGGCAATCAACACCGAGGCGGCGGGCACGTCAAGAACGACCGCGAACTCCCTCCAGTCCAAGGTGCCGGTTATGGGGCGCCTCAGCATGTTGTCGAAGGCCAGCGTGCTCTTGGCAGCCCCATCAACTCTCATCCAAAGGCCCGCCCAGTCGCTTAACGCTCTCGCTTTGACCCATGCCCGCAGGCGGAGGCGCTGGCCGCGATGCGCGTCTGCTTGGAACATCTGCATCAGTCCCACAAATCCCTCGGACCCCTCCACCTTGCACTTGATGGATGCGCTACGTAAGCGGCCGTGCTTCTCGGATCCATCGACCCCGACTTGGTAATCCTGGGGAGCGGTCCCAACCAGAAACCAGCCGTTCGGCGCCTCTGCAAAGGCTACTCCCCTGTAGCTCTAAGAGAGCGAAGAAGAGTACTGGCAACGTGAGGTGCTTCATCTGGTCGCGCCGAGGGATGAAAGCGTGAGCGCCCTATCAACGGCGGTTCGGAGTTGTTGTTGGTCGAAGGGCTTGGCGCCATGCGTCGCCTCGCGTCGCTCGAGGAACTCGCGACTCGCCAGGGTCAGGGTGTCTCCCGTCATGAACACGAAGCGGGGCTCCATTTTCTCCTTTCGGCGGACGAGCTCGCCATTCAGCACGGGCCCGTCAAGCTCCGGCATGTGCAGATGACCGAGGATCAGATCGAACGATCTCCAAGCGCCTAGCCTCGTCGGGAGAAAGGGCGGCCCCCATGAGGATGCTTCCGTAAGGAGACGTTACAACGGGCGATTTTCAGGCGCAATCGATCGCGGGCGAGCACTGGGCTGACGAGCGTGCCCAAGCGGCGCAGCGTTACTCGCGTGTACGGTTATCAGCCCCCGTCGGCAACATATGTGGGCTCGCTTCCACATCGAGTTGCGGAAGGCGGCTAAAATGGGGTTGGAAGGGCGTGGGCATGGGCACAAGGGTTCGACTCCTCCACCTTGAAGACAACCCAATCGACTCGGAGCTCGTCGAGTTGGCTATCCGCGAGGCCGGCATGGACTGGGACGTGGTGAGGGTGGAGTCTCGCGATGCCTTCGTAGCCGCTCTTGAGCAGGGCGGCTTTAGCATGGTCGTCTCGGACTATAGCCTTCCGTCATTCAATGGCCTGGAAGCCTTGCTTGAGGCGAGGATGCGAAGGCCAGAGGTCGCATTCCTCTTTTTCACCGGTACCCTCGGCGAAGAGCGGGCGGTGGAGGCGCTCAAAGCCGGGGCGACGGATTTTGTCGCCAAGGAAAGGAGAGAGCGACTCGCCCCCGCCCTGCAGCGGGCAGTAAAGGAGGCCGAGGAGCGCTCGGCCCGCAAACAGGCCGAGGAGCAGTATCGGCTCCTGTTCGACGGCAACCCGCATCCGCTGTGGGTCTTCGACCCCGAGACACTGGCCTTCCTCGCCGTCAACGACGCCACCATCCGACAGTATGGCTACTCGCGCAGCGAGTTGCTCGGCATGACGATCAAGGACATCCGTCCGCCGGAAGAGGTTCCCGCGCTGATGGGGGAACTAAAGACGCCCGCTTGGCCCAAATCGGATTGGCTGCGCGTCTGGAAGCATCGCCGCAAGGACGGCTCAATCATCAACGTGGAGACGGGAGCCAACGCGATTGCCTTCCAGGGCCGCCCGGCGGTGCTGGTCCTCGCGCACGACGTGACGGAGAAGAAAAAGCTCGAGGCCCAGCTTCTCCAGTCCCAGAAGATGGAGGCGATCGGCCAGCTCGCGGGCGGCGTAGCCCACGATTTCAACAACCTCCTGGGCGTGATCACGGGCTACACGGACCTGCTTCTCACGGATCTGGGTGCCCAGCACCCTGGTACGCGCCGAGCCGAGCAGATCCGCAAGGCGGCGGATAGGGCCGCCGGGCTGACACGCCAGCTCCTGGCTTTCAGCAGGAAGCAGGTGCTACAACCCAAGGTGCTGGACCTAAATGCCGTAGTTCTCGATGTCGAGAAGATGCTGCAGCGGCTGATCGGCGAGGACATCCAGCTGGTGACCGTCCTGAGCGAGGCGTTGGGTCGGGTGAAGGCAGACCCGGGACAAATAGAGCAGGTGATTGTGAACCTGTCCGTCAATGCCAGAGACGCGATGCCCAGGGGAGGGAAGCTGATCATCGAGACCGCTAACGCGGAGCTAGATGGGCAGTACGCGGGGACGCGCACCGAGGTCACGCCCGGTGGGTATGCAATGCTGGCGGTGAGCGACACCGGGCACGGGATGGATGCGGAGACGATGTCCCACATTTTCGAGCCCTTCTACACCACGAAGGAAGAGGGGAAGGGCACGGGGCTGGGCCTCTCGACCGTATTCGGAATCGTCAAGCAGAGCTGCGGCCACGTTGGCGTCTATAGCGAGTTGGGCAAGGGGACGACGTTCCGTGTGTACCTCCCCAGGGTGGATGCAGCGGGGGAGGGGATGACCTCTGTGTCGCCGCTCTCGGCGCCGAGGCGCGCGCGGGGGGAGACAATCCTTCTCGTCGAGGACGCGGATGTGCTGCGGATCATGATTCGGGAGATGCTCGAGCGTGCAGGCTATGAGGTTCTTGCCGGAGGGAGCCCGGAAGAGGCGCTGACGGTTGGCGAGGCGCACTCTGGGCCAATCCACCTTGTGTTGACGGACGTCGTCATGCCACAGATGAGCGGGCCGCAGTTGGCCGAGCGCCTCAAGGCGAAGTGGCCGGGAGTGAAGGTCCTCTTCATGTCGGGCTACACGGATGAGGCGATCGTCCACCACGGAGTTCTCGATGGTGGCGCTCCCTTCCTTCAGAAGCCATTCACCACGGAGGTCCTACTGCGTAAGGTGAGTGAGCTCCTGGACGCCTAAGCTGGCCCTTTACCGGGCGAGGGCGACCGTCCTTGCCCCGACACCGTGGCCGCGGCTCAACCTAACTTGAATCCATTCCTTACAATCGCGTTCCTTCCCAATCCGGGCAGAGGGACCCCGGACCGAGCAGCAGCGGCGCGACGGAACGGGAACCGATTGATTTCCCTTGCCACCCACCGGATGGTGTAGTAGCATTGCCGGGACTCATAGGAGATATGAACCGAGCACGTGTTTCAAAAGCCGAGGCACGAATCCTGGAGCAGTATTGGAAACTGGGGACTTGCTCGGTCCGCGAGATCCTCGACAGTTTGCCGCCGGAGGAGCGCGTCGCGTACACGACCGTTCAAACGCTCGTATACAGGCTCGAGGCAAAAGGCGCTGTGCGCAAAGTAAAGAAGATCGGCAATGCTCAACTCTTCGAACCGGCGATCGACCAGACCGAATACCGCAGCGGGCTCGTTCGAGATCTACTGGATCTGTTCGGCGGCTCCTCACAGCTGCTCGTGTCCAATCTGCTCGAGACGGGCACGATTACGCTGAAGGATTTGAAGGCTCTTCAAAGCGCCCTGCCCGCCAAGGGCAGGCGCAGCCGCGGAGGGAAAGCGCATGCATGAGCAAATCGCGCGGGCGCTTTATTATTGCGGAGTTCACCTCCTGTACGCCTCACTGGTCGGATTCGCGGCATTGGCTCTGACCTTCATCCGGGGCGGCAGCGCGACCACGAAGTATTGGATCTGGGTGGCGACATCGCTCAATTTCATTCTGCCCCTGGGGGCCATCCTCGATAGGCTGTTGGCGTCGCGCCTTTCGTGGGCCGCACCACTGGGCGTCATCGGCGACTTCGCCAATAGGATCTCTCGAGGCCCAGCCGGGACAGTGCTTTCCGTGGTGTGGTTGCTTGGCGCAGCCTCGATGCTCACGCGGCTTGGTTTGCGGATACGAGCCGAGCGTCGCCAGGTCCACTCCGCGGCTGGCCCAAGCGGCCAGGAGCGGCGGCCGACGTTCAGGGCTCATGGCGTCCCGGTAAGGTTCGCGGTGAGTGGGCAAGCCCCGGGTGTCGAGGGGATTCTGCGGCCCCACATTTCACTTCCGGACGGAATTGAACGGTTGCTGAGTGAGCATGAGCTCGACGCTGTCCTCATGCATGAGATGACCCATGCAAGAAGACGGGACAATCTGATACGGCTCATCCATGAAGTGGGCCTTTGCGGATTATGGTTTCATCCACTGGTCTGGATTGCCGGCTCGCGCCTTGCTCTGTATCGAGAGCTCTCCTGTGACGAGTCTGTCATTCAAAGCGCCCGGGGTGAAGACCTGATATCCGCGCTCGCGAAGCTCGCCAATCCAGAAAAGGGTTTTGTGCTTCAGGCGACGGCCTCCTCGTACTTGAGCCATCGTCTCGCCCGGCTGGGCGCTCAGTCACGACCGGCGCGCGGCATAGGAAGCGTACTCCTCGCTACCGTGTTCAGTGGTGTGCTTTTGTGGGGTGCTTTTGGAACCGTAGCGCATACCGCTTGTTGCTTCCTTGCCAAGAGGTAATCGCCGGGGGGATGCATGAGGGTGCGCAAACGGGTCAGCTTCTGGGCCCCATTCTTTTGCCTACTGCCTTCAGGCGGAGCTTTCGCTGGCCAACCCGCCACTCTCTTGACTCTGGTAAAGGCTAGCCGGCTGTTCGACCCCAGGACCGGCAATGTGGTTTCGCCCGCAGTGGTCCTGATTGAGAACGGCACGATCAAGGAGGTGGGTGCGCCTGGGCAGGTGCATGCGCCCGTTGGCACGCAGACGGTCGATTTGGGCAGGGCCACTCTGTTGCCCGGGCTGATTGACAGTCACACCCATCTGCTCCTCGACATAATTCCTCCCACCGAAGCCGAGATCAAACGCCACCACAACGGGGAGTTTCTGCCCGGCCAATTGCTGGCCGTAGCCATGATGTCGCCCAGTCAGCGTGTGCTCATGGGCGCTAAGTTGGCGCGCGAAGCTCTGGACAGCGGCTTCACGACTGTGCGCAATCTTGGGCACTCCGGCATCGATGGCGATGTGGCCTTGCGGGACGCAATCAATGCGCGTCACGTGCCGGGGCCGCGAATTCTCGCCGCCGGGCGCAAACTCACGACTCGGGGTGGATATTTCGAGGGTCTCAATCCTGCCCTTGCCCAGCCGATCGTGCAACAGGAGTTTCTGCAGGTAGAGAGTACCGAGGGAGCGCGGGCAGCTGTGCGCGAGAACATCTTTTACCACGTGGACGTCATCAAGATCACGGTCGGGGACGACCTCACGCAGGCGGAAGTGACGTCGGTTGTCGACGAGGCTCACCGTGACCGTCTCAAAGTCGCCGTCCATGCCGCCACGGCCAGTAGCATTCAAATGGCAATTGATGCGGGCGCGGACTCGATCGAGCATGGCAACGGCGTGACCGATGAGCAACTTAAGATGATGCGTGAGAAGGGAATCTTCCTTGACCTAACGCCTACCTTTTTCGATGGCTTTTGGTCGAAGATTCACGAGGGCAGCGTCTTGTCTCCCGCCTATTACTCCGAGCTTACCGCTGGGGACGACCGGAGCCGGCAGCGGGCAAAGGCCCTGGTTGAACGGGTCTTGAAATCGGGAGTGAAAGTGGCCGCCGGATCAGACATGTGCTGGCTCTATCCAGGAAAAACGCGGGGGGAAGCGGCGGCGACCATGTTTTCCGCGTTGCATAACGCCGGAATGCCGTCGCTGGACATTATTCGGGCGGTGACTACACGCGCGGCGGAACTCTTGGGCTGGCAGGACCGGGTGGGCGCAGTTGAACCTGGGAAGTGTGCGGACCTCGTTGCCGTTTCCGGGGATCCCGTGGCCGACATAAGCGAGCTTGAGCGGGTTCGATTCGTCATGAAGGACGGCCACGTGATAAAGAATGATCTTGCATCGCGTTGAGGTCGTCGCTGATTCACCGAGGAACCTCGAGGGGCACCAAGCTTTGCAAGTTCTTTCGCGGTGGTGCCGTTGACGTCTCTGGTGAGCGCTCGCGCCGTGAATCCGCCTTTCGGACCGGTACAAGTGGAGCGTGCGATTCTCGGTCACCAACCTGACGAACCAGCAGGCGCTGTTCAACTTCCTGTCAACCTTCAGCGGGACCTATGTCGTGCCTCCCCGGGCTTTCAGCGGGCAATTGGGCTTCCACTTCGAAGGCCTAACGGGACGGATCTCGCTCCGCAACGCTTGGCGCCGTTCGGCTCCGTACCTGGGGCTCTGCCGGGCGCCCAAAGGCGGGAGCGGGAAGGTATGCCCTCGCCGGGAGGGCGGTGGGAAGGGTCGATTCCGCCTTTCGCCGGACGCGCGATGAAGCGAGGGCGTCGACTAAGGCTGTAGCCGCTGCGCGGGAGCGTTCGCCGCGGCCCAGGCGCTCATGGGGTTCTGAATGCCGCAGTCGACGCAGCTAGTGCGCTCGAACTGGGCTCCGCAGTTGGGGCAGACCGCGTGTGTTTCGAAGGTGTCGAAACGCTTCTGACACTGCGCGCAGACCCAGAACGGACCGATGGGCGGCG
>WNFI01704220.1_pt1 | contig 10836 bp, 10 predicted proteins | sample 5400471 | NCBI WGS metagenome assembly WNFI01 (sample SAMN13153348, study PRJNA577476) | soil metagenome | isolation source: 100 cm saprolite on Douglas fir-dominated hillslope | place: USA:California | collected 2013-09-17 | reverse complement strand
ATTGCCATCGTCTACATGACTTCCGTGGTGTTGCTGCTGATCGCAAGGCGGCTACTTCGCAGCGATGTTGCGGGCGTCGTCGCGGCGATCAGCTACCCGACTCTCACCTTGGGTGGACTTCAGGGATTGTCGTCAAACACCGAACTCTTTTACATTTTTTTCAACGTGCTCGGGCTTCTTTGCCTTATCGTTTCGACTTCGAGTCCTGAATTGACGCGCAGAAAAGCGCTGCTCTACGCACTCGCCGCCGGTTTAAGCTTTGGTGCTGCAGTGCAGATCAAGTACGTTGTCGCCATAGAGATTGCGTTATTCATAGCGTATTTCTTGCTCGCTCATTATCGCTCGGTACGTTACGCGCCGACGATCATTGTGATGCTTGTCGTCGGTGGAGCCCTGCCGAGCATTGCGGCTATCAGCTATCTCTGGATGCAAGATGCACTCGAGTTATACCTCGCCTCTAACTTCGGTACCTACGAGCGGTACCTTGCGGCTAGGAGCAGCCAGGACATCTGGAATGGGCTGAAACATGGACTGGAGGACTGGATCAAGTGGTCATGGGTGACGGTTGCCGCGATCACTTTCCTTAGAATAAAAACGCGACATGGGCCGAAAGTCGCGCCCATTCTTCCATTCCTTTTCCTATGGCTCCTCGTCGGGTTTGCTGAAGCCAGTCTAACCCTTAGGTTCGCCAAGCACTACTATCTTGTGACCATGCCGCCGCTGTGTCTGCTCTTAGCCCACGCATCTACTCGGTTCCAAATTGCGGGCGGGAATCGGGCGATCCTCGCTTTTGCGGTCGTCATTGCCATAGGATTTCCCGTGGTCCGCACAATACAAAAGAGCTATGTTCCATGGATCTCTGCGTACGTGAAACAGGGGGATGTCAGTGTGAATATTGCGCGCTACATTAAAGGACAGATTTCTCCTCATGATTACATCTACGTCGTAAACAGGGGACCAACAATTTACTTCTTGACTCACGCGCGACTTCCAACCCGATTTGTTTTCCCCTCGTTCATGCTCGACGACTCCGGCAGTCGGATAGGTAATGTCGATTACCCGAGCGAGGTGGAGCGCATATTCTCCAAGACGCCGCGCGCCGTGGTACTGAAGGACGGTGATGAGGAAAATGCGCGCGTGAACGATATCAAGGAGCGCCTGCAACGCGACTATGTGGTAGGCACGCGGATTGCGGACACTATGGTCTACATTCGCAAGCCTCTCCGATAGAACTAACGGAGGGGCAGGTCTTGCAGAAAACGCGATTTGGGGTGATAGGTGCCGGCTACGGGCAGGCGGTACTCGTTCCTGCCATTCGGCGTGACCCGCGCGCCGAGGTCGCCGCGATCGCTGCAACGAGCCTCGAAAAGGCTCGCCGTGTAGGCGCCCACGCGGGTATCCCGTATGCGTACGGAACCTGGCAGGAACTCCTGGATAGTGGGCAGATTGATGCCTTGGCGATTGCTGTACCTCCTGCCTATCAACCTGCGATCGTGGAAGCCGCGGCGGCGCGCCGACTCCCGGTTTTCCTGGAGAAGCCTCTTTCACTGACCTTGTCGGACGCGCTGCGCATTTCTGAGGTTATGAAAGCGGCGAACCTAGTCGGCGTTGTGGACTTCAATTTCACCGGAATTGCAGCCTTCAGGACGGCGAGCGACGCGGTCCGCGCCGGGCAAATCGGGCGGCTCGATCACGTCGCCGTCAATTGGCAAGTTGAAACCTACGCCAATCGAACCAGGGCGCGCAATTGGAAGACGCATTCCGGCGAAGGCGGCGGCACGCTCTCGAATTTCGTGTCGCACTCGCTGCACTACCTGGAATGGTTGACCGGGCAAACAGTGTGCGCCTTGTCGGCGCGGCTTTTCGGCATCCCGGGTGACGATCGCCCTAGCGACGCCACCGCGTGCCTGCATCTCGAGTTGGAATCCGGTGCGTCCGCCTCGATCGCTGCCAGCACAGCCTCGCCCCACGGCAGCGGCCATGAAATCGCCTGTTACGGCTCCGATGGATCCATGATTCTGAGAAATACGACGAGCGACTATATGCGTGGATTCGATTTGATCCACGGAACGCGATCGGGGGCCTTACCGACCAGCATGCTAGGTCCCCAGCCGGCTCCCAAGGATGCGGAGGATGGGCGTATCGCTCCGTCGGCATGGATCGTTGCCGTGCTACTCGACGCAATTCATGGCCGGTACGACAGACTCGGCGGGGTCGGGGTGCTTTCGGGTGTGCGCGTACAGCGACTCATCGATGCTGCGCGAGAATCGGACAGAACAAGAAAGTGGATCGACGTCGCGCCGTCAACGAGCGCCACCGAAGGAGTTTGTCATTGAAAAAGGTTCTTGTTACGGGCGGCGCCGGCTTCGTTGGCGCGGCGCTCGTCAGGCGCTTGCTGCGCGATGGCTTCGCCGTGCGCGTACTAGACAACAATTCCCGTGGCGCCCTCCGCCGTCTCACGGGCATCCTCGATGATATCGAAATGGTGACGGGGGATATCCGGGATCCGACCCTCGTACAGTCAGCTCTTAAAGGCGTCGACGCCGTTCATCATCTGGCCTACGTGAATGGCACCGAGAACTTCTACAAGATGCCCGAGACGGTGCTGGAAGTTGCCGTCAAGGGCATGATGAACATTCTCGACGGGTGCATCAGGAACCAGGTAGGAACGCTGTATCTCGCGTCAAGTTCAGAGGTCTACCAACTTCCCCCCCGCGTACCTACGGACGAGCAGGTGCCACTCGCCGTGCCCGACGTCAAGAATCCGCGGTTATCGTATGGCGGTGGAAAAATCATCTGTGAACTACTCGCCGTAAACTACGGCCGCAACCTGCTGGAGAGAGTGTGCATTTACAGGCCTCACAACATCTACGGACCCGACATGGGTTGGGAGCATGCGATCCCGCAGTTCGCGGTTCGCCTTCACGGGCTGGCGGCTGCACAACCCTCGGGCATTCTGAGATTCCCGATCCAAGGGAGCGGCGCGGAAACGCGCAGTTTCTGCTTCATAGACGATTTCATTGACGGGGTGTCCCTCGTGCAGGAAAAGGGCGAGCACTTAGGGATCTACCATATCGGCACCATGGATGAAGTTTCCATTGCCGAGGTCGCGCGGCTGGTCGCGAAGAGTGGCGGCCGCGAGATCGAGCTCATCCCCGGTAACCTGCTCGCCGGTAGCGTATCGCGGAGATGCCCGGACATCCGCAAGCTGCGTGCGATAGGTTACGGCCCGAGAGTTTCCCTGCCTGCCGGTGTCGCGAAGACGGTCAGCTGGTATTTTAATAATATCGGGCTGGCGCCCCCGGTCAATCAGATGCGAACCATCGGCACAACCCCCTTCGAACAGCCTTCCTACCCGACCGGCCTGCTCTACTGCCGGAATTGCGAACCCGTCCAACTTGGGCTGTCCGTGGATCCTGCCGTGATCTTTCCACCCAGCTATCCCTACACGAGCGGAACGACTCGCATGCTGCGCGACAACTTCGCGGAGCTTTACCGGGAGTCGAAAGAACTGTATGGCCTCCAGCCGGAGGACCTGATCGTAGATATCGGCTCCAACGATGGCACGCTGCTATCCAACTTCAAGCATGGAGGTCATCGCGTGCTGGGCATCGAGCCGACCGACGTCGGGCAGATTGCGCGCGACCACGGCATAGAGACGATTCAGAACTATTTCCGGCCGGATATTGCGCAACGCGTGCGCGAGCAATACGGTGCAGCCCGCGTGGTAACTGCGGCCAACTGCTTTGCACATATCGAGGACGTACACAACATCGTCGAGGGCATCCTCGCACTGCTCGCCGACAAAGGCTTGTTCATCTCGGAGAACCATTACCTCATATCGCTTCTCAGCACGCTCCAGTACGACACCATCTATCACGAACACCTGCGCTACTACTCCCTACACAGTGTCAAGTACTTGCTCGAGATGCACGGATTGGAGGTAGTTCATGCGGTGCGCATCCCTACCCACGGCGGCTCGATTCGCGTCTACAGTGCGCGCAAAGGCGCTCATCCGGTCGACCCCAGCGTTGCCGCGATCCTCGCCAGCGAGCCGGTCGGCGATGCGATGCTCGCCAGACTGACGAAATTTCGCAGTGATGTCGTATTGGCAAAGCTGCGGCTGCTTGCCCTGTTCAAGGAGATCAAGGAGAAGGGCGGACGAATCTGTGGGATCAGCGCTCCTTCCCGTGCGTCGACCTTGATCAATTACGTTGGTCTCGACGATGGAATCCTGGACTACGTCGTCGAAGTCAAAGGCTCGCTGAAGATCGGCAAGTACCTGCCGGGAACCCTGGTGCCCGTTGTCGAGGAATCCCAAATGTTCGAGGACCAACCGGACTACGCCCTCATTCTCTCCTGGCACATAGCAGAAGAGCTTGCCCCCAAAATCCGGGGGCGCGGTTTCAAAGGCAAGTTCATCACGCCTCTTCCAGAGCCACGCCTGCTGTGATTTTGCAAATGAACCGATCAACCACTGATTTCCGAAGCGACGTGAGCGTCGTGGGGGGAGCAGGTCATGTCGGTATTCCTCTCGTTCTCAGCTTCGCAGCGACGGGCATGCGCGTGCTCATTAACGACCTTAATCAGACCGCAATGGACCAGCTCCTCGCGGGCAGATTGCCGTTCGTGGAGTACGGCGCGCAATCCCTGCTCGATGACGCGCTGAGGCAGGGAAAGATCCTGTGCTCTAGGGATCCCGCTCACCTGTCCGAGAGCGATGCGGTCATCGTTACGATAGGGACCCCGGTGGACGAGCACCTTAACCCCGTGCACAAGGCGATGAAGAAGTGCATCGACGATCTACTCACGCATCTTGTCGACGGACAGTTGCTGATTTTGCGTTCTACGGTCTATCCCGGAACGACGAATTGGCTTTCTGGCTATCTCGGCCGGCTCGGACGAAAGTTGCGAGTCGCATTCTGCCCGGAACGCATTGTTCAAGGCTATGGTGTCGAAGAACTGAAATCGACGCCTCAAATTGTATCGGGAACCTCGCCCGAGGCTGAAGAAGCTGCCGCAGCACTCTTCGCGCGAATAGCGCCCGAGATTGTGCGTGTCAAACCACTGGAAGCGGAATTCGCAAAGCTTTTCTGCAATGCCTATCGGTATATCGAGTTTGCCACGACGAACCAGTTCTACATGCTCGCGGAGTCTGCCGGCGCAAATTACAACGGCATACTCAAAGCCATGAAGCACAACTATCCTCGCCTGCAACGGATACCAGGCCCGGGCTTCACGGCCGGTCCGTGCCTGTTGAAGGATACGATGCAACTGGCGGTCTTTTCGCGCAATCAGTTCAGTCTTGGGCATGCCGCAATGCTCATCAACGAGGGGCTTGTCCTGTTCGTTGTTGACAAGCTGCGTGCTATCCGGCCTCTCGGTAACACGGTGGTGGGATTGCTCGGCATGGCGTTCAAGGCGGAGATCGATGATACCCGCGCGTCACTCAGCTACAAACTCAAGAAGACACTGATCCTCGAAACCAAAGAAATCCTACTGGCGGATCCGTTTGTCCGGACCGATCCCGACATCATTCCGGTTGAGGACGTCGTAGCACGCAGCGATGTTCTGGTTCTGTGCACACCCCACAACGCGTACCGCGACCTGGATCTGAAAGGCAAGCCCGTGGTTGACGTCTGGAACTTCTTTGGCGACCGAGCAGACACCCATTGACATCGTCATCCCCGTCTACAACGAGGGCGACAATATTCTGGCAACGCTCGCCGCTCTGGCGCGGGAGGTCAGAACCTCTATCAGGGTACTGGTCTGCTACGACCGCGACGATGACGACACCCTCACTGCGATTCGAGAGCACGGCAGTTGTGGGCTCGAGGTCGTGTTTGTGAAGAACCGCAGCTCGGGTGCTCATGGTGCCGTGATGACGGGCTTTGCGACGAGCCGCAGCGCGCATGTTCTCGTTTACCCGGCCGATGATGACTACAACGCAAGCATTCTGGACGAAATGTTCCAAAGGGCGGCGCGTGGGAACGATATTGTTTGCGCGAGCCGATTCATGAAAGGCGGCTCGATGGTGGGATGCCCTTGGCTCAAGAGCCTGCTCGTGCGCATTGCAGCGTTCACTCTTTATCACGTCGGACGCATTCCCACGCACGACGCGACCAACGGATTCCGCCTGTTCTCCAGAAGATTGCTGCAAGCCGTGACGATCGAGTCGACCGAAGGCTTCACCTACAGCCTGGAGCTGCTTGGAAAATGCCACCGTCTCGGATGGCCGGTAGACGAGGTCCCTGCTCGCTGGATTGAACGTACCCAGGGCGCCAGCCGTTTCAAGGTGCTGCGCTGGATATCCTCGTATCTCCGGTGGTACTGGTACATCTTCGCGACGACCTTTCTGTCGAGAGGCCCGGATAGCGTTACCCTGAAGGGGTAAGAGTTGGGGGTTATTTCCTTGTCTTCGCGAGCGGTCACGGTGAAACTTTGCGACGTGGTTCCAAGCCGGTGAAGACGCTCCTGCTCAAGGTATCGTTTAGCGTCGCACTGATCACCGCCCTCCTCGCGCGAGCGGATCTCGCAGACCTCGGTGGGCGCCTCGCCTCCGCAGGCGTGCCCGCTCTGCTGATCGGCTCACTCTGCATCTTTGTCCTCTCGGTCACCACTGCGGTGCGATGGAAGACCGTCCTCGCGGGGTTTCATCATCAACCGCTGGCGTTTGCCGACGTGTGGCGCTACACGGTGATCGGAATGTTCTTCAACCAGCTTCTACCTTCCGGGATGGGGGGAGATGGGCTCAGAACATGGTACGCGTGGCGCGCGGGCCTGCCCCTCGGTGTCGCAATAGCAACGGTACTCGTAGACCGCGTTCTCGGGCTGCTGGGATTGCTGCTGCTGGTCATCATCGGTCTGCCCTATCTGCTTTCCCTGCGCATCACGGGTGTCGTGGCGACGGTCATATCGATCTCGGTGGCGCTCCTTGCGCTAGGGATCGCTGTGTTCCTGTCCATCGACCACCTGATGGCCGGTATGGCGTCCCTGCTGAAAGGCAGAATTCGGGCTGCGCCCTTGCAGCGGCCCTTGGTCACGCGCGTGAAAAGCGAATTGGCGAGGACGGCGAAGGACACGCGGCGGTTGCTCAAGGCGCTGCCTTACGGCCCCGCAACGGTCCTGCTGTCGCTCGTCAACCAGCTCGTGCTCGGGCTCGTTGTGCTGTTTCTGGCGCGCTCCATGTCGCTGAGCCTGTCTCCGGCGGCGGCCGTGTTTCTGTTTCCACCTGTGCTGCTGCTGAGCATGATCCCGATTTCGTTGGCAGGCTGGGGCGTCCGCGAAGGGGCGATGGTAATCGTATTCTCGCTCGCCGGACTGCAGGCAGAAGCTTCGTTGAGCCTATCGGTGCTGTTCGGTGCATGCATGTTCGTCTCGGGATTGCCAGGAGGTTTCATGTGGCTCCTGACGCGCCGCGAAGGCACCACCTAGGGAAAGGGCACGCTGTGAGTATTCCAAGGATCATTCTCGACAAATTCGTCGTTCAATCCCCGTGGCTCAACATCATCGAGCGGCACGTGGACTTCGGGCGTGGGTCGATGCCCGAAATCTACCATTTCGTGGATCAGCCTGATTACATCACCGTCATACCGGTCGATCAATCCGGCTGCACCGTCCTAGTCAGACAGTATCGTCCGGCGATGCAGGACTACACGTGGGAGTTTCCCGCCGGCACGCTCGAAGCCGGCGAATCTGCCGAAGTATCCGCCCTGCGTGAGCTCGTCGAGGAGACCGGCCTTCACGCAAGCGCCCTGCACGATCTGGGATCTTTTGCAGCGGACACGGGGCGCCATTGCAACCATATCCACAACTTCGTAGCAAAGATCGATTCGTCACAGCCCGCGCTCAGGCCGGAGGCGGGTATGGAAGCGCGTTGGGTAAGTTTTGCAGCACTTTTCACCATGATTCGTGAAGGGCGCTTCCTCGCTCAGTTGCAGATCGCTGCGTTGATGCTTGCATTGATGCACCCCAAGGCCCGTCGCTCGATTCCCTGCCGCAAATCCGAGGTACCTGACGATTGTTGGACGCCTGGACACGCGGCCGACGAGCGGCCTGAATGAGGTCGTCGATAGCGGAAACTAGATTTGATGCGGCTAAGAGACAACATCAGGCGCCTGAGACTCTACTATAAGTCGCTGCCGCTTATTTTCCATGCACTGGAGCTGCCGCTCGCGGCTCTCGCGCTTCCCTTAATGCATGGCAAGGCACGCTTCCGCTCGAAGACCGGTTTGGCCCTCGAGCGGCCGGTCGAGATCCTCAGGAGCCGCGCTTACTTGGTCGAGGTCGTTCCATGCGGCGACAAGGTGGGCTACATCTATGCGAAACGGGCTGCCGCCTGAGGACCCGGGCGCACGGGCGGATGTTCGGCGAGCGCCTGTTGCACTCGCAGCAATACCGACTCGACGGAGATCTCCGCCATGTCGGTCTGTTCGCTACATCGGTCCCTGGCGCGAGGATGATCGACTGCGTAGAAGCAAGGGTGGTCCACCGGCCCCGCCAGCTTGCTCGGATGTATGCAATGGTAGAGGCCCACTAAAGGAATATCGAAGGTGCTCATGATATGCGTGGGTCCGGTGTCGACGCCCACGTAGATATCGGTACGGCTCATTAGCGCGGCGGTTTCGCGTAGCGACAGGCCCGCGTACAGCGTCGCCCTATCGCCCAAGCGCTCCTTGAGCCAGAACACGCGCGATCGCTCCTCGCTACCCCCGTAGATAAGAAAATGGCTGTGCGGCCAATGAGCGACGGCGCGCTCTGCCAACTCGGCGAAATTCGGAATCGGCCAATCCCGGTACCCCTTGGTGGGAAAGCTCGCTACTTGGAAACCGATCAGCGGCAATGCCGTGCGCGGAATGTCTGCAGAAAGCCGGGCGCGGGCCGCGAGCGCTTCCTGCGGCGTCACCTGATATGCCAACCGCAGTCCCGCCGCTGAAATTCCGAGCGCCGCGGGCAACCGCAAATAATGAAGTACGGAGTGCTCGCTTTGAAACGGAGGCACGTCCACGCAACGGTAAAGGCGCCGGTTGAGCTCGGCGCTCTTTTGCCGAAAGGCAACCACTCGATCGGCAACGCGCAATGCGTATCGAACCAGCGGTTCGTCGAATCCGTAAACGAATGCATAGTCGAAACTTCGCCCGCCAAACCAGCCGCGCCATAACGCGCGGCGCTTCGTGATGCTGCCGGCATCCTTTACGAACGGCAGCCCGCGCAAGATGTCGAACCGCTTCGGGTGGCCGAGTACGACCATCCGGCAGCCAGGATAGGCATTCTCGACCGCACGCATGGCGGGAGTGGCGAACAGCGTATCGCCGATCCGAGAAACATTGATGAACAGAAACGAAAGGCCGCTGGCAGACATTCAAGTAGAGGAAAAACATTTCCGAATAGAGTATGCCCTTTCGCTCGTATGGGATGCCGGCCACGCGCTTTTGGAACGCCGACAACATCTATTGACACAGATAGGGTTGGTCGGAATGTTACCGCAAGCCGGAGTGCGCGCGCTTGAGTTTGTAGATTTGCTCCTCGTAACCGCCAGTATTACGGTGTGCCGGGCGTCGCTGGCGACGCGGCTACGTCGAATCCGCGGTAACATCCGACAGAATGAGCTGTTTGGCGGATCTGAAGGAGCACGCGGTGCTCGGCAAGCGGACGCGTAGGGTTGCGGTTGTCCTAACTGTCTTCGGAACGGCTAACATAGAACGATGGGCATCTCTCGCGGCGCGAGCAAGCTGATCGCCTCGGCGCTCGGCGGGTCCGGTCCGCGGGGTCGCGCGATCACCTTCGGCGTGCAGCGGGTCGAGACCGACGATGGCGGCCACATCCACCAGGACGAGCTGTTCGGGCGGCTCGGTTTCGGCAGGGTGGAGAGCATCGACTACTATCCGGACGAGAAGCCGACGCACGTGCTCGATCTGAATCTTCCCGTGCCGGTGGAGCTGCGCGGGCAGTTCGATCTGGTGTACGACGGCGGCACCATGGAGCATTGCTTCAACGCCCCTCAGGTGATGCTGAATGCCGCGTCGCTCGCGGCCGCCGGCGGCCTGGTCATCCACCACGTTCCGATGAACAACTGGGTCGACCACGGCTTCTACCAGTTCTCGCCGACCTTGTTCTTCGACTTCTACGGCGCGGCCGGATTCGAGGAGCTGCGGATGAAGATCCATTTCATCGCGCGGCGCCGGGAAAGCTACCTGTCCTACGACCCGCGCACCGACCTCCCGGTCCCCTATGTCGCGGGCGGCGGAAAAAAGCTGTTGATCTTCTTCTCCGCGCGAAAGACGGCAGCGGCGCAGCCGGGCGGGCCGGGTTTCCCGATCCAGGGCCGCTACCGGGCGGCTTTCGGCGGCGAACGCGTCGTAAGCGCCGCGGCGGGCCGCAAGACCTTCTCGGGGCGGATGCGCGCTTCGCTGCGCAAGCGCTTCTTCGGCTGGGGCGCGCGGGCGCTTTGAAGGGGGTCAAGGTGCAGGTGCGTACGCCGCGGGGTGTTATCGACGACGGCACGGCCTCGCCGCCGGACCTCATCAAGATCGACGTCGAAGGCGCCGAGCGCGATATCTTCACGGCGTTCGAGCCGCGAGTGCTCGCGTGCGTGGACTGGATCACGGGCGAGCTCCACGGCAACCGGTACCCTGCCCAATTTCCATGAATGTCGACTCACCTCCCGTGCTCGGAAAGGAGGCGCACTCGCGCATCCTGGTCATCCGCCGCGACAACATCGGCGATCTCGTCTGCACGACGCCTCTCATCTTTGCCCTGCGCGAGCGTTTTCCGCGCGCGCATATCGCGGCGCTCGTCAACACCTACAACGAAGCCGTTCTCTCCGGGAATCCGGCT
>WNFI01551872.1_pt1 | contig 10836 bp, 9 predicted proteins | sample 5400471 | NCBI WGS metagenome assembly WNFI01 (sample SAMN13153348, study PRJNA577476) | soil metagenome | isolation source: 100 cm saprolite on Douglas fir-dominated hillslope | place: USA:California | collected 2013-09-17 | reverse complement strand
TCCCGGGTGGCTCTACTTTCTTGAACGCGGTGTATGATTGGGTTGCACAACGTGCTGGCCAAAAAGAGATCTGGCTTGTAATTGACAATCCCAATTTTATCCTTTATCCTGAATAGATGCTCCATCCTAAGGAGGCGCAGTGAGATACCTCAAAATGGCGAGTGAGGAACGGGGGAACTTAATAAGATGGGTGGTCCCCGCCCTGATCTTGGGATTGCTGATCTCATTGACGATCCCCGAACCGGTGATCGGAATCATTCAACTTGGAGATGCGATCTATCCAGCGACGGCAAAAGATCTGATCGCACAGATCACGTATGCGAGGGATGATCCGAAGATCCATGCCGTAGTCTTTGTCCTCGACAGCCCAGGCGGCACGGTGGTGGATACCGAAGCGGTGTACATGGAGTTAACACGGCTGCGCCAAATCAAACCGGTCGTCACCTGGGTGGGAGGTTTGGCAGCCAGCGGTGCCTATTATCTCTCCTCCGGTACCGATTACATCGTTGCGGTCCCCTCTTCGGAGGTAGGCAATGTGGGTGTGATCGGCTATCTACCGCCAACCCCAATTGTGCTCGAAGACACGCTCTCGACGGGCCCCTATAAGCTCTGGGGCTCCCCGCGCGACACCACTATGCGCGAGATTGAAATGCTCAAGCAGGGGTTTTTCCAGGCTGTTACTTTGGGCCGCGGGGATCGCCTTAAGATTGGGCCTGAGATCCTCCTTCGCGGTCAGATCTGGCCGGGGAGTGAGGCATTGCAGCTTGGCCTGGTCGATCAGCTCGGCTCGTTGACCGATGCCTATGCGCGTGCCGCCGATCTGGCGCACATATGGCATTACCAGCTCAGCGACGTGTATTCGCTGGCGATCCCCACACAAACGAACTATCCGGTGGCTTTTTTTCAACAAACCAAGGATGGCGCAAAACTGCCGTATCCGGCCGAGCCCGGTTTATACATGCTTTACATACCCGCTTTTTCGAGCGGACAAAAATAGGCACGCCATATGAACCGAAAAATATTGTACCCGGTACTTTTCGTGCTCGTCCTCCCGCTGCTCCTTCGATTTATCTGGTTTTTCCCCGGATTCGTGCTTCCGCACACAGTGGCGACCCCGGACTACGCGAACCTGAAATACCCTGTCGCGCCCGTCTCGACCCCCCAGGTCGAACCGATCAAATCATTACCCGGTGTAGTCGTTGTGGATTATTCCCACACCAACCAGTTTCAAACCACTGAAATCCAGACCCTCGTCGATGCATTGGGTCAATACGGAGCCCAGGTTGAGTTGAACAGTGATTCGACAAAATTGGAGGGACAACTCAAAAACGCCAGCGCGTACGTGGTCATCTCGCCCTCGGCTAGTTTTGGTCCAGATGAGATCCAAATTATGCAGGCCTTCATTGCGCGCGGCGGACGAATGGCTGTCTTCACCGACCCAACGCGCGGCGAGGTGATCTATGATGGCAACGGGAACCCGACCGGTAATAATTCAGATGCGAACTTTGTCAATCCGCTGCTCGAGCCGTACGGGATCACCACCAATGGTGATTATCTTTATAACCTCGTCGAAAACGAGGGCAATTTCCGTAATGTATATTTCGATTCGTTCCAAAAGTCTGATCTGACACAGGGCTTGAAGAAAATCGTGCTCTACGGTGCGCATTCCATCGAGACCACGAGCGGGGCCGCGCTGCTCATCGGGAACAACACAACTTTCTCCTCCCTGACCGATGCCGTGCCCGGCAACGACACGCAGAAAGACTGGGCCGCCGCTGCACTGAGCAAGGACGGGAATGTCTTGGCGATCGGTGATTTCACGTTCCTGATGCCGCCTTACAATACGGTCGCCGATAACGGGCTCTTAATCAACAACATCACGAGTTTTCTGCTCACTGGGAAACGCACGCTCGAGCTCAGCGAGTTCCCCTATATCTTCAATGGCACCGCCGTCGATGTCCTGCCTACCTCCAACGTTGAGATGACCGCTGACCTCTTGGGCGGGCTTTCAAGGCTTCAAAAGAGTTTTTCACTGGCCAATACGGATATTACCCTGGTCGAAAAAGCGATCCCCGGTCATAACCTGATCGTCCTGGGAACGTATTCCCCCAGCACCGACCTGTCGACCTATACAGACCCGTTTCACATCACCCTGGATGATTTCAGCGAATTTGTCGATGTCAGCGGTTTTGGGAAGGTGGGACGGAACGGCAACGGGGTCTTACTCTTTAGCACTGGTTCTGGCGGCAACACGCTCGTGTTGCTCGCAGACACGGAGACGGACCTCGCCAGTCTGATGGACACGCTGAGCAGTGGAACTCTCTCCGGCTGCGTCCTGCAAAGAAAGATCGCGGTTTGCAGCATAGGTGCGGGTGGAACATTTTCCGTCGAGACGCCCACACCGCTTCTCCCAGCCAAAACGAGTCCGAATACACCCGGCGGTACGCCAGGCGGTTGAGCATCTGAGCGAATCAATCTTAGTTCCAGAACCCGGTAACCAGGCGAGGCCATGCGGTGCCTGCCCGCCTTGAACATGACGATCATTTTGTTTGCCGATCCACCAAAGGAGTTCAAATGAGCGAATTCGTCCAATTGGGCACCATATCGGGCCACCTTGCGAAACCAAAGGGCAGCGGCCCGTGGCCGGGTGTCATTGTCATCCAGGAGTGGTGGGGGCTCAGCGATCACATTATTGACGTGGCAAATCGAGTGGCCGGCCTAGGTTACCTTACGTTTGCGCCAGACCTCTTTCATGGAGAGATCGCGAAACTAGGGGATCATGAATTGGCCATGAAGCTGACACAGAAATACGGTCCGGGGGCTGCATCCGAGTTGCAGAAGGTTTTCGATGCGTTGAAGAGTCATCCAGATTGTTCAGGCAAAGTTGGTTGCATTGGCTTTTGCATGGGGGGTCGTTTGTCGCTGGGGCTGGGTATCAGCCGCCCGGTCGATGCGGTGTGCACGTTCTACGGGGGCGGCATGCAGCAATTATTTGGCGAGCTCGGAGCTTTCAAAGCACCCGTCCTGGCGCTCTATGGAGATCAGGATCAATCGATCCCGGCGGGGACGATCGAAGAATTTGACAGGTTGTTGGATCAAATCAAAGTTCCACATGAGGTCATCGTATATCCGGAATCCGGGCATGCCTTCTTCCGCGATTCAGATCCAAGTTCATATCGGCCCGAGGCAGCGAAAGATGCATGGGGACGCGTTACCAATTTCCTTGCAAAGAATTTGAATTGATCATTCGTCAAACCTGCACGTGCAAACCTGCGCGGTTGACTCCGGGCTCTGCTGCGTCTGCGTTTAATCGATGTCACCCCTCACGCTGACCCCGGGCCAGCTTGCAGTCCGGGCCGCCCCGCCTGATTCGAAGCTCTTTCTTTCCGGTCCGGCAGGGACCGGCAAATCCACGGCTGGAGTCGAACGTCTAAATTATTTGCTAGGTGAGGGGATCCCAGGTGAATCGATCCTGGTCCTAACCCCCCAGCGTACCCTTCAAGAGCCGTACCTGGACATTATCCGCTCGCCCGAGCATGCAGCCGGTGGTGAGGTGACTCCGGCGACCGTGGGCGGCCTGGCCAGACGAATGTGCGATCTGTTTTGGCCCCTTGTCTCCGAGAAAGCCGGCTTTGCTCATCCGGATCGTCCACCGATATTCCTTACACTGGAGACTGCCCAATACTACATGGCGCACCTTGTTCGACCTCTGGTCGACCAGGGGTATTTCGAGTCGGTGACAATCGACCGCAACCGTCTGTATTCACAGATTCTCGACAATCTAAACAAAGCCGCGGCGGTAGGTTTTCCAGCAAGCGAAATTGGTGCAAGGCTGGATTCGGCCTGGGAAGGAGATCCCGGTCAACGGCGGATCTATCTGGATGCCCAGGATTGTGCAAACCGCTTCCGTGAGTTTTGCCTGAGAAATAATTTGCTTGATTTTTCACTCCAGCTGGAAGTTTTTTGGAACAACCTCTGGCCCGAATCGAGTGTGGTGGCGTTCCTCGAGCGCAGCTACCGGCATTTGATCTATGACAACCTGGAAGAAGATGTCCCACGCGCCCATGATCTGATCCGTGCGTGGTTGCCGAAATTTGATTCGGTTCTGCTCATTTATGACGCAGACGCAGGATATCGACGCTTCCTGGGTGCAGATCCCGGAACGGCGTATGCTCTCCGCGCGCTGTGTGATCGCGAGATCATTTTTGACCAGCCACTCGTCATGTCAGAGGAAATTGCTGGGCTTGAAGATGCGCTGACCGGGGCGATGGCACCCGCTCCGACCAGGGCTCGATCGATCCCTCCGGCTGTGGAGCCCCAGAATTTTGCCTCCCCTTCGCTCAATTTGATCTTTTCGCGGTTCTATCCAGAACTCCTCGATTCGATCGTGGCACAAATTCAAACCCTCCTGGCCGAAGACCAACTCTCCCCTTCGGAGATCGTCATCTTGACTCCTTTTCTTTCAGACGCCCTGCGGTTCGCCATTTCAAGCCGGTTGGGAGCGCGCGGGATTCCGGCACGTACCCATCGTCCCTCCCGCTCCCTGCGGGACGAACCAGCCTCCCAGGCTCTCCTCACGCTGGCAGCTATCGCCCACCCCCACTGGAACGTCAACCCTTCGAAAATTGACATAACCTACGCACTGATGCTCAGCTTGGATATGGATCTGATCCGTGCCCAGCTGCTGGGAGAGATCGTGTATAAGGCGAAAGATCTATCGCTCTCTTCCTTCGATCAGATCAATCCTCTCATGCAGTCAAGGATCACCGTCGAATACGGCCAACGCTATTCTGTTCTTCGGGATTGGATATTGAACTATCGGAGCGGGCCACCGCTGCCCTTTGACCATTTCCTGCGCAGGTTGTTCGGTGAAGTCTTATCACAGCCGGAATTCGGATTTCATGGAAATTTGGATTCCGCCCGGGTGGCCGCCAGCCTGATCGAGTCGATCCGCAAATTCCGCCTTGCGGTTGAACCGGGGGTTGTGAATCTCGATCATCCCAATTTCGACTTTGGCCGGGAATACATTGCCATGCTGCAAGAGGGCGTGATCGCCGCCCAATACCTCGATTCCTGGAGAACCGCTGCGGATGCCGCGGTGCTGATCGCGCCGGCGTATACTTTCCTGATGATGAACCACCCGGTAAGCGTCCAATTCTGGCTCGATCCTGGATCCTCTGGCTGGTATGAGCGTCTGGATCAGCCTCTCACCCATCCACAGGTGCTCAGCCGCGAGTGGCCGACGGGGCAGTTGTGGACCTATGTCGACGAGGAGCAGACGAATCTGGAGACGATGAAACGCCTCGTCTCGGGATTGCTGCGTCGCTGCCGCCAAAAATTATTCCTTGGGATCAGTGACCTCGGGGAGAGCGGCTTTGAGCAGCGGGGTGAATTGTTGAAAGCCTTCCAGTCTGTTCTTCAATCCCGCTCCACCCTCGACTGATGCCTGGTATGTTTGTCAAACACGATTCTCTTCCTTGGGCAAAAGCCAGCCGCCCGGATCCGCGCTGCAGGCGAATATGGGCCTGACTTTCATTCCGCGCCCTGCGCAAAGCGAGATTCTCGGATATCGCTCCGGTACCATGGGGATTTCAGCGGTGCCTGGCTCCGGCAAGACGCACACCCTTTCCGCGCTGGCAGCCCAGATCATCTCGGGGGGACAATTGGCGCGCGATCAGGAGGTTCTGATTGTGACTCTGGTCAACTCGGCGGTGGATAATTTTGGCAGCCGGATCGGTGATTTTGTCCAGGCGCGCGGGCTCATCCCCCAACTCGGCTACCGGATCCGCACCCTCCACGGATTGGCACACGACATCGTCCGGGAAAATCCACCCCTGGTTGGCCTGGATAAGAAATTCACGATTGTGGACGAGACGACGTCCGCCGCGATGATTTCCGATGCGGCCCGTAGTTGGGTTCAATCCCACCCTGAATACGTGGACCACTATATCTCGGCCTCCGTTGACGATTACCAGCTCCAGAAGGTCAAGAACAAGTATTGGCCGGAATTGGTCGATGCTCTTGCGGCCAGTTTCGTCCGTTCTGCCAAAAACCGCAGACTCTCACCAGCCGACTTGCTGCAGAGCCTGAAGCGGCAGCCTGGCCCTCTGCTGCTGGCAGAAATGGGACATACTATCTATGCAGACTATCAGCGCGCCCTGGCCTACCGCGGGGCGGTGGACTTCGATGATCTCATTCGACTTGCCTATCAGCTGCTGGATACTTCGGAACCGCTCCTCGAGCGAATGCGCTACCGCTGGCCGTTCATCCTCGAGGACGAGTCGCAGGATTCGAGCAAGGCTCAGGAGGACATCTTGCGGCTGCTCGCGGGCGTGGACGGAAATTGGGTGCGAGTGGGAGACCCCAATCAGGCGATCTTTGAGACCTTTACAACCGCAGATCCCAACCTGTTGAAGTCCTTTATTCAAACCGCCGACCTGCACTTCGATCTGCCCAATTCGGGACGCAGCCAGCTCTCCGTACTTAAACTTGCCAACTTTTTGATCGATTGGACAATGAACGAGCACCCGGTGGTCGATGCCCGGGATGCGCTGACTCTGCCGCATATTCTGCCGGCACCCGCTGGGGACCCTCAACCGAATCCGCCTGATGATCCGACCGGGATCGAGCTAAGCACCGCAAAGATGAACCCAGATCAGGAGGTAGCAGAGGTCATCCGGTCGATCGGAGAGTGGTTGCCAGATCACCCGGATCAAACCCTGGCGGTTCTGACTTCCACTAATGATCACGCCGCCCGTGTGGCGGATGGCCTCAAGCAGCGCAAGATTCCCTACCGCGAGCTCCTGCGAACCACCTCCCCGACTCGCGCGGCTGCCGGAGCGTTAGGCTATGTTCTGGGGTACCTGGCCGAGCCGGAATCCGCAGCCAAGCTCTCGCAGGCTTATCGAGTTTGGCGCCGAGACTGGCGGGACGATCCGGACCATGAACCCTTGCTGCAAAGGGCAGCGGGGTTGATCCGCAGGTGCCGCGAGGTGGAGGCATTCATTGCACCCGGCCCAGACTCGGATTGGCTCCAAGCCGTGGGCGAAGAGGAGTCCCCGCAGGTCAGGCAGGAGTTGTCCGCCTTTCGTGCCATCGTTCGACGCTGGCACGGCGTCGTGGTGCTACCCATCGACCAATTGGTTCTCACCCTGTCGCAGGAGATCTTCAGGACACCCGCTGATCTGGCATTGGCACATAAGCTGGCGCTCCTTCTGAGGGAAGTATCCCAGCAAAATCCCCTGTGGCGCCTGCCTGAACTCACCCCAAGCCTGAACGACATCGCTCGCAATGAACGCCGCTTTATCGGCTTCTCCTCAGACGATGCCGGCTTCAATCCGAACGACTACAAGGGGATCGTGGTCATTTCCACGGTGCACAAGGCAAAGGGCTTGGAATGGGACCGGGTCTATTTGATATCGGTGAACAATTTTGATTACCCTTCGAATCAACCCAAGGACAGCTTCCAGTCGGAAAAATGGTTCGTTCGGAACAATCTCAATCTGGAGGCCGAAGCACTAGACCAATTAAGATCAGCCACCTCTACGGGCGAATTTGACTATTATGAGGAAGGCGCGGCCACCCGCCGGGCACGCCTGGATTACGTGCGGGAGCGATTGAGACTGATGTATGTAGGGCTGACGCGGGCACGCGGGGAACTCATCATCACTTGGAATACAGGCCGCAGAAATGACGCGACAGCCTCGATCCCGTTTGAAGCGCTGCGAGACTGGTGGCAAGGCACCAAGCGATAAGCGCCTCAGCTGCGAACATCATTTCATTCGGTGGGAGGATTCAAAATTCCCCGGGTTGATTCCTAGGTCGGTCAATGGAGAGATACTAGATGTATGCAGAACCAGTTGAAGGTCCGCCGCAGCAACGTTAGGAACCAGATGCAGCAAGAACATACGTGGGTTTCTGCTCGCTCAAGAGGCTGCGCTCAGCGCTCCCGATCATGAAAAATAGACTGGTCGGCGGCATGGAATGCGGCGGCACAAAATTTATCTGTGCGGTAATGGATGACACCGAACGGATCGTAGATCAGGTGCGCTTTCACACTACGTCTCCGGAGGAAACCCTCCGACAGGCGATCACATTTTTTCGGCAATTTGTAAAGAATGATTCCCTGGAGGCGGTCGGCATCGGAAGTTTTGGCCCGATCGATAATGATCCCACATCGGAAACCTTTGGGCGCATTCTGGCAACGCCCAAGCCGGGTTGGAGCGGCGTTGATGTGGTCGGTCCTCTGCAGCGGGCCCTGGGTGTGCGGATCGCATTCGACACAGACGTGAATGCCGCTGCGCTCGGCGAGTTCCGTTGGGGAGCGAGCCAGGGACTCGATCCTTCTCTATATCTTACGATCGGAACCGGAATCGGCGGCGGCTTCATTAAGGACGGCAAACCTTTGGCAGGTTTGGTCACTCCCGAGATGGGCCATATCCGTATCCCGCATGACCGCGAACGGGACCCCTTTCCAGGCGCCTGCCGCTTCCACGGAGATTGCCTGGAGGGACTGGCCTCCGGGGCGGCGATCCAGAATCGCTTTCATTCGGATCCGACACTTGTCACGGACGCCGATCCATTTTGGGATCTGGAAGCGTTCTACATCGCGCTCGCAGTTTCGAATTACGTGCTGACCCTTTCGCCAAAAAAGATCATCCTGGGTGGAGGGATCATGAAACGTGAATTTCTGTTCACCAAAATATGGGAGGGTGTCCGGGATATATTAAATGGTTATGTATCGAGCCGGAGTTTGCTGGCAGGGATCGAGGAATATATTGTTCCACCGAAGCTGGAGGGACGCTCCGGCGTCCTGGGCGCGATGGCACTTGTCAGGCAGAACGCCTGAACGGCAGCTACCCAGCCTCTTTTTTCTTCTTTGACAATTTGCCAGTGGCGGTGTGGCCCAACAAATCCGCGATTGCCGAATATTCATCCGAATAGACAGGGATCAGGGCTTTCATGCCGGTCATATCCAGGACTTCATCGACGGAGGGCCGGGGGTTGAGCATGACGAATTCCCCTCCCTTGCTAACGACAGCCTTGGCAGTCCACAGCAGCAGGCGGATCCCGATCGAGATCTGATCGTGCCCTTGTGAAAATTCGAGTTGCATGTGTGGGCTCCCGTTCATACGCTGAGTGTCTGACAGTGATTCTATGGAGCGGCGAGTGAAAACCTGTTAACAGCAGGTTATGGTTTGTTTAAGGGTTCAGAATCGACCCTTTGGTGCGAATTCGTCCGAGCGGCAATCGAACCATTGGACCCGCCTTGGAGCCACTTGACATTTGGTGGAACGAAAATATAATTGCATTATGAAACTATTATCAAGGGAAACAATCCTTTGACCACAGCGCGCGAGACCTCCGCCCTGGTCATGGACGTTGTTCCGTTTCTCATGCGGCTGATGCGAACGAAATTCCGGGAAACGCGAGCCGGGGAGCTGACCATGGCCCAGTTTCGAACGCTTGCATTTATCGACTCCAATCAGGGTGCCTCGCTTTCGGAGGTGGCCGGCCATATTGGATTGGGACTCCCATCGATGTCGAAATTAGTGAACAAATTGGTGATCCGGGAATTGATCATCCGGGACCTGCACGGCACCGATCGCAGGCGGATCTGTCTGAAGCTTACTGCACGTGGAAAGCGCGAATTGGATGCGGCCTACCAGCATGCACATGTCTATTTTGCAGAAAAATTCTCGCAAATGTCGCTGGTAGATAGGAGCCGGGTCGTGGAAGCCCTACTCGCGATGCGAGCCTTGTTTGATCTCCCCTCACCAAAAACGGTCACGGGAATTTCTGAAGGGTCTCACTAGATCAGGGCGCCCTTCGTTGGGATCCTAAACTTGTCGACGGAGAAATTCAGGTAAACATGGAAAAACGTTTTTCGTTGTTTGGACGGAATATTGAATATAAGTGGATCGTCCTGAGCGTGACGACCATCGGCGCGTTAATGGCGGCGATCGACAGCACGATCGTGATCCTGGCCCTGCCGGACATGATGGTGAAACTTCACGCCGACCTGATCGAAATGATCTGGGTCATCATGGGCTACATTCTGGTGAGCACCGTCTTCTTGTTGACCTTTGGGCGCGTCGCGGATATGTTGGGCCGGGTGCGCATGTATAACCTCGGCTTCCTGGTTTTCACCATTGGTTCCGCGCTCTGCGGATTTTCGCTCAACGCCACGGAGCTGATCTTGTTTCGGCTGGTTCAGGGTTGCGGGGCCGCGATGATGGTCGTCAACAGTGTTGCGATCATCACCGAGGTATTTCCAGCGAACGAACGGGGCAAGGCCCTGGGCGTGAACGCAATCACGTTTTCCATCGGAGGCATTGTCGGGCCGATCCTGGGCGGATTGATCCTGACCCTGGCAGATTGGCGTTGGATCTTCTTCATCAATGTGCCGATCGGACTTTCCGGCGCCGTATGGGGCTACAGCGTTCTCAGGGAAATGTCCGCACGCGGAAAAGGTGAGCGTTTCGATGCGGTCGGTGCTGGAAGTTTCAGCTTGGGACTGACTGCCCTGCTGATCGCCCTGACTCTGGGGATTCAATATGCATTTACTTCAACCCCGATCGTCCTGCTCTTTTGTTTCTTTCTGATTTGCATCGCCGTATTCTTGTGGTGGGAGAGGCGCGCCCAAAATCCGGTTTTGGACCTGGGTCTGTTCAAGAACCGAATATACAATTTTTCGGTTCTTTCGTCGATGCTGCAGTCTCTGGGGCTGTTCGCGGTCAACTTCCTGATCATTTTCTATCTGCAGGGTGTCTTGGGTTATGATCCGCTGAAGGCTGCGCTCCTGCTCATTCCCCTACCGGTGATGGTTTCGCTTGT
>WNFI01696812.1_pt1 | contig 10837 bp, 14 predicted proteins | sample 5400471 | NCBI WGS metagenome assembly WNFI01 (sample SAMN13153348, study PRJNA577476) | soil metagenome | isolation source: 100 cm saprolite on Douglas fir-dominated hillslope | place: USA:California | collected 2013-09-17 | reverse complement strand
TTGACTAGACATATCGTACGCATACATTTAAGCGCTGCGGTCCGCCGAAAGACATCTCACGGATGTATGCGGTATGGTCTTGTCTGGCACTCCACTCAAGTCGCATGTATTGACGTACCTTCACACAGTATTTTCTCGCTGTCTTGGTCAGCATCCAGGTGTCCGTTTTCGTCTTGGTCAACGCAATGGCGCTCTGGGTTGATCAGCTTCTTCATGGTGCGATAAAGAAGCTTTCTTCTCACACCAATGTGTACGATGGAGCGTTCATCATCACGACCGTGGTAGGTTATCATCATATCTTGATGCTGGGCTGTGGTTGATGTTTATTTATCACATCAAGTTGCTCATTCCTTGGCTGATGATGGTTTGTTCCTGCTTCATTCCAGCGGCGTCCTGTGCTGACGTGCTAATCGGAACGTGCAGGGCTGGTACGCCGTGCGCCGCGAAAGTCGCAAGTTGACCTGGGCATTCCTTACCATCGCATTCTTCTTCTTGTCCGCATGGTCAACGATGTTCGATTCGCGCGTCTATCGTTTCACATTCGTGGACTGGCCTTTCTTTGCTTGCGCGACCGTGACTTCGTTCGTGTCAATGATCTCCTCTACCGTCTTCGCCTTCGTCTGTCTGCGTAATTATGGCAAGGGACTCGCACAATGGAGTGCGTGTTCCTTTCTTTTATTTGCTTGTGGTGTGTCCAGAACATTGACCTCGTAACATTGTAACAGTATACTTGGAACAAAGCCTTTGCAAAGATGACTTTGAACCAGATCTGTTCCCTACCGAAGTAATCGAAAAGGAATGGAATCCTAACGCAGACCGCGCCTCGATTTCCAAGGTTGCACTTCCTGAATTTCTGAGGGACGACAAGCAACCAGGGAATGTGGTCTGATTCTCGCCACGAGTTTGGCGTTACTCACGATGCAGGGTCGCGCGCAGGCCACATGGGCGAAGCTGGTGCGGCGCCCGCAAAAAAGAAGCGAGCCTCACAAAGGTGGTGGGAATGTTGAAGCTAACATATCCCATCGTCCATCGTTGGTCCTCTCCGAAGCATGTACATTCTTGCCTCTGTTTTTGGGTCGTGCTTTGTAGTTGATTTTGTATTATTAGAACTGAATTTTGCTGAAATAGGAAGCGAGTTACGAGTAGTATCTCGCAGTTGTATGAGTCGCTCGAAATGTGATCGTATCAATCTCGGGTTGCTCGGGTGACGACCGTAGTATAGGTATACAGCGCCCGCCGCTTTCAATGATGGATTGGAAATGTCACTGTCATCATCGTATTTCGATGGTATAGTAATATGATTACGCTGTACGGTACCCGATCACCAAGTACGTAGCTGACGGCGTCTGATTGCTCTGATTCCAAATCCGAATCGATCGTTGAAGTGCCTGGTGAGAGTTTCTCTTTCCATATCTCACCTGCGCGCTACTATAATGCGCTACTATACTAAACGCGTTTTCTAGTATGGAATGTAGAGCCCAAACTAAAGGTAAGGTATGATATAATGTCAGTAATCAAGGAGACTATCAACAACGACTTGAAATGAAAGATCAATGATGTATGACCCTCAGAGGCCGTCGCGGTACAGCAAGCGAACACGTACCAAGTTACACACGCCGTACATTGGCTGGCCCAACGCCAACTTCCGACTTGGAGCACTTCCGAAGTCTTCCAGTTCCGGTTCCAGTCAACACCCTGGTGATCGAAGCCGAAGTCGTTTCCTGAAGAAAGCTGGATTGGATTATTAACAACAACAACAACAACAACAACAACAACTTCCCAACCACATACGTTGCTTCCCTTTTGACATGTCACATGGGGGTCGTTGTGTTTCATTTTCGAGAGATCCACTCCTGACTCCGGGTCGGAGTACGTGATCTATCTACCGTATGAGAAGAACGGGTGGCAACGAACAGTCAGTTATAAACCATCCGTTATGGTCATGACCCCTTTGATCAGACCATGGGTCGGTATGCTCTTCATAGATCGCCCTTGAGAAAAGCACCCGCGGGTGGCATTGACCCCAACACAGTCACGTGGCCATTTTGTCGAGGGTCCCAGGGGTGGTCGCCTTCGTCCAGATATTGGCATACAGTACTCTTGCGTCCAGCGTATCGTTTCATCTGTTCCACCCGTCCCTGGTTGGAAGACGCAAATTTTCTTCGCCAATCAGTTCATCGAATACAAAGAAATTTTGGGAGCCCGAGCCGAGTCTGGGAGGGAAGATCGGCCGTAGCAGACAGGGAAAGGAGGAACGTAGGGACGAGAGTCAAATCAGGTCTAGTTCACGGGGACTAGTACTAGTAAGAGAGAAGAGGTGTTCTCGGATGTTGTCGAGGGCAACATCTGAGTTTGATGTCGTCGAACGAAGCTGTGACGACGACAGCCTTCAACTCAGCCAAGTCGAGTGCATCATCGTGATATCTAGCAAGACATGTATCAAAAAAAAAAGCGTCCATTCGCGCATGACACGCGATGCTGAGTTACAAGAATCAGATCGATCAGCTTTGAACAGCTCTGGTACGGAATTGATTGTATGATGCCCGAGGGAGGGAAGGAGGAGAGAAAGCCATGTGGCTGATGATGAGACTCGATGATCGTTGCCTGTTAGTGAGACACTGCCAGTTTTTCCGAGTGGAACTCGCTACCTTGCTCGCCACGGGAGATGAGGTCGATGTGGGGTTCATACTGGCGAAGGGAGACCGAGTGTGAGTGAAAAGGGTCACCGTCGTGATCCGACTCTGCTCTAGTTTTATCCCATCACGCACCTTGACAGCGATGCTATTCACTCGACAACGTGACTTACAGAGACGAGTACACTCGTAGATAAGTTGGGCGTCGTCACAAACTTGGAGTGTAACTCGGACCACCACGGGTGTGTAGGGTGGATCCGGGTAGCCATCTAGTACGCCCTGTAACACTCGCAGGCCCTGAGATCATATCGATATCAGTGCACACCGTCATAGAGTATGTGTCGCGCTTTGTGATCACAACACGCAATCAGTAAAACAAGTACTGAAAGTGCCAAAGCAACTAGATTTGGGCCGTAATCTCCTTTTGGCAATATTGGCAAAACAATATAATTAAAAGCCAAAAAGGTCATAAAAATACCAAAATTGAGCCCATTTGTTGCTTACATCAGCATGAGTCGATATTTTCACTTTACTTGCTCAAGCTCAGGTGAAAAAGTCGAAAAGTTTTTTGCACAATTTACTGATGCATGCAACACACAGTACATCTTTCTCCGAGTCTCCATAGTAGAGCCAGTTCTGTAATCTGACTCACCACAAGAAATCCGTGTCATTCGATCTCGTGGCCAAGAGCATAATGGCGATACTAGTGACTAGTAGTATCTACTGGCCACTGAATCGAGCCTGAGTTTCTATGGGTATAAATGGCCTACTCCCAGCTGTAAAGCGGTATCTGCGTCACACTGATACAGAGGGCACTGCTTGTGGTGACAGAAAGAGCACCCAGAAAGACTCAGAAGATAGGAGGCACAAAAGATGAAGAGGTAGGACCTCCAAAGTGTGTGGACGTACAGTATGACTTGATGGTCATACACCACCTCCCTTGTTGCTGATGGTATGCCCTCTAGCTCTGCCTCCACCCGCTCTCACCGTGACAGGGCACCTTCCTCTCCTGTCGTCTTTGCAGCCCATTCAGTCTGATACTCCTCCCCCTTTGTCCAGACCACCGGGCTGGACCCAGGTAGCTTTCTTTTATTTATACAGCTGGCGAGTTCCCACCTGTTTCTTCACTTGCTAGTACCATGGTAATTTCCACCCAGTGTATACTGGAGCAACATTCCTGACCAATAAAGGAAATATGTAGCTTACTGCTGGAAACCGCATTCGATAATTATTCTCAATTACGTCCTATTAATCGTACACAAAGCCAGAACACAAGCCAGGACATTACTCTCGTCCAACATTTTTCTCTGCTGTAGTGCGTACGTCTCATGAATCGGAGACCTTCTCGCGCGGAACAAACGAAACAAGGGCATATCTGCGTGCGCGTTAACAATCGACACATTCCAAAAACCGTTAACAAGAGCGATCCGCCGAACGTACCTCCCATTAATTCGCCACTTCTCATCTCGCGCGTCAAGCGCTTCCGCCACCGAACTCGGGATTCCAACCACAACGTCCGCCTTATTCGTTCGAAGACTCAAGAGTGGGAATGCATACGCAAGCGGTCCTGAAAGGAGGGCAGATATGTCAGTGTGCATCCCTACTCGACAAGCGGGTGGGGTGGGGAGACTCACCAACAGCAGTTTCGAACGGCGTGTCGACGGGCCATCGGAGGTCACCGGTCAACCTGTACCAGGTTTCTAACTGATGTATTAGGTTAAGTCGCGTAATACTTACTTGCGGTAGCTATGACAAAACAGAGAAACAGGAGTTCAGTGTGACCGACAACAGTTAACGTTTATCTGCTGCGTGCTCACTTGAGATCACCCTGCGACAGATAGGGTTTCACGCCTCAGATTTAGGAAACCTATCAGGTCACTGTTGTCCATGAGCTCACCTTGAATATGACAAGTCCGCTCCCACAGAGTGCGTCCCACAATTTTGGGGCGCGCGAGCGCATTTCCCAGTAAGGCCATGGCGCAGTCCAAAAGTTCACCATCTCGTCCGGCGCACCGATAGTTGCATCCAGTGGGACCGACAATGCAAACGTGCCATCGGCAAGATATGCATTCCAGCGCGTAATGGCCCGTTCTAAGTGCTCTGGTTCAGGGCCGGAAGGGAGAGAGCTTGCGTCGAGCAATGCGGTAAAATCTGGCGGGGTCACATCGGACACAAACCAGGGGATGGACTTCGGGCTTCGTGATTAGATCAGGGGTCTGTCGTGAGACATCAAGGAGATGAGAGACTGACTGAAAGACGACTTCGGAAATGTACGGAGTATGGGATACAAGAAAATCGGCGAAGATAAGATCCGTGAACAACTGCAATAGATACTTGTAAGTGAATATGACAGTACGATGTCAAGTCAAAATGTAAGGCTGACCTCGAAGCCAGCTAGATAGGAAAGATTAGTTTGAGGACACAGCAGGAAACGCCAAAATTTCACCGTTATCTAGCACAAAATCGATACGTGCGTCTTTCAGGGTCGTTATATGTTCCCAAGCTGCGCTCTGATCGTCCTTGAGGATAAATTCTTTACGTGCGTTTTGAGCATCTCGTCCAATAGTCTGGAGGTGTTCGATATCCTCTGGTGTCATATTTGTCAGAAGGCTAAGATCCTGACCAACAAAGCTATCAGTGTGATAAGCATCAGAGAACAGAGGAACCGACTGTAGCATTTCCCCTTGAATAATTGACTCAGCCCTTTCTGCCAAGTCTACTGAACTATGAGCGCACCATAGACACATCTGCGTCATTTCGTGAAACAGGACCTTGAGCTTCTCCGGGTCGTTAGCGACGATATGCTTCTCAGACTCAAGCTCGGACAGTGTCACAGCGAGCCCTACACTCGAAGTAATGTTACATGACCAACCAACTTGACACATGGGAGGAAAGGGAAAGTGTTCATACTGTGTACGGCGGTACCGCTTGCCCTGTACGTGTTCAACTTTTGAGGGAAAAACGGGTCAAACAACTTCCAGTGTTTAGGTGCAGCAAATAGTGAGCGAAGTAGTCGATATCTGGGCGCAATTAAGTTCTCCTCACTCTTGCCTACTGTCCACGGAGGAGAGAAGGTCTTACAGGTAGCACCTGTGATGTTGAAGTGAGAGTGTGAAAATCACGCGATAGGGGTACCACAGCCAAGAATGCGTACTCTGCGTAAAGCCATGGCGCTGTAAACCATGTGTTTTGACCGCGTTCTTCGAGGCGAGCTAGTTCTGCGTTGTACTCATCTACGAGGGCTTCGCCATCAGCTGGAATAGGCCTGTGGGAGTGCAATTCTAGCATCTGCCTCAAGTAGATAACGCGACACGACATACTCGAGCGCTCTGTCCCGTGCCATGCCATATTTAAGGCGACTTATTGTTGCGATCAATGCTTTACCCTCCTCTAGCTTATCGGTCTTGTCAGGGACGCCTGTAAGCTCATGGTTTTCGGAATACACGCTGTCTATGACTGTGGTGAGGATTACGGGCCACCGTTTGACTACGGTCTCGTAGCTACGAATGCATAAGTGGCCAAGCAATATGCGTAATCGTGCAAGCCCACTGACGAGAACCTGATCGTGGTAGAAGTCAGAAAGATGTATATGTTGACGCTGGAGAGCACGATTACCCTGCCTTATCTGTGGGGTCGTACGGTGAGTACGGCGGTGAAAACAAAGCCATCGATGCCCCCGCGGTAAGTTGGTGATAGCGAATAGCCTAGAAATGTAGCACGTGACAAACTCCAAGTCGCGCACCCGTGTTTGCCGCGGCGTCACTGACTGACTGTTTTGCAGTGAGACTGCACGGCGGTTCAAATTCAGTTGCTCGCAGTCGTCATTGCGCCCGCTGTCAACGCCGGCAGGGTAAGAAGTCGAGTGTGGTATTTTGCCAGTGATGGGCTAGGAAGTGACATGAATGAAAACATAATTCAAGCAGGCGGCAGGCCTCACAACTCAGTCTAACTTCTTTCCGCCGCGTGGAGTTCGATTCCTACATGATACTGCACAATACCGATCTCAGGCTCCGTCATGATAATCACCGCCGGCTGCCAGTGGTTGCAAGGACCATGGTGAGCTTTCATCGGTTTATTTCAAAACATGTCATATTTTCACGTAATGGTGTATTGGTCCCTACACACGAGGACAGGGTCACTCAGGCTGTATCATGCTTCACTGTTGGGCTTCTTAACCCACATCGAATCCGTACAATAGGCCCATTCGCAAGCTTTTCTCATACAGTACAGGCTGGGTCTGCGCCACTATGGGCTAATCTCAGAATGGAAATTTACTTGTACTAGGCCGCCGTAAACTGGACCCCAACCCCGACCCCGGGCACTAGGTTCCTAGCCTCGGGCATGAAAGCTGGCTTACGTTTCGTCTGCTTTCTCGTCATGTCAAAAGGAATTAGGACGCTACGGCCAGGCAGCTACGTATTCCTGGCATGAGAACTTGAAGGTGCCCAGTCGCACTGGCAGGTGAATCAGCCCTAGTACCCTGTTTCGTTTCCAGAGAACACCGCCTACGCCGTGCTTGCTCTGGCTACAGTACGACCGAGCTCCGTTACGAACATGTGTTTCACTCGATCGACCACAATTCGATCATATGGCTTGGGAATCTCATGTCTGTCACCGGTTGCCCTGGTGCTATATCAGCAATCGGTGATACCCTTACACATTTCTCTCCGTTTTCCCATCGGTGTGTGCAAACATAGGATCCTGCTTTCCGCCGATCGCGCATAAACGCCCATCCGTGAGATAGGTGAGTAAGTGCACAGCACCCCACCCATGCGCACGAGTTACCGGCGGAAGGTCTTGAAGCCGACGGAGACATTAGGGTACAGCAATGATAATCAATGATGTCGGGGAATAATCATAATCTTGTCATCTCTATTTTATTATGCTCTATCACAAATACAAGAGTCAGTACATCCACCTGTGACGCCAATGCCGGCGTCTATTATCGATCTTTTTCCACTATCGGACGCTGCGTTAACCGGTGCCACTCAATCTATCGATCAAAGCCGCTGTGATGGCAAAGATGTATGGGGTCGCGTGTCTATGGCTATTACGGTAAACAGGAGTCGCACGGGGGTACCCAAGGGTATTCAGTTGATGCTGAGGACTGGTACATGCACAGGTCCTAAAAAATAAAGACTTTTTGGTAGCTCCCTGATCATCATTTAAAACTTGAACGCCACATCTACTTCTGTATCTGCTCAAAAGCGATTTATCAATGCGGCCGCCGGTAAAGAACGGAGAAAAATACCAGGCACCTTTGACCTATGTAGACTTACTTCCGTGTCTACGTAGATAATGAGACACTAATCAATCGTCTCATAACTTGACGTGGGCGGAATGATTCCAAGAAAGACGAGATGAATGGTGTGATACGTATGCGAATGAGGGCAATGCCCAAAACCAAGTAGATATTATATGCATCACAAGACATGCCGCATGCCGGAATTTAACCTGTATAGAAAACGTTCTACATGAACTTGAAGACTGTGAGGAAACCTAAGATGTGTAGGTACTCGAAGACCAGCGATACGAAGTGCATCTAACCAAGTCACTGCTGCACAGGGACACTTCTACAGTGACAAAAATCGACAGAACGACCGAGCCAAGCAGAAAGTGAAACAAGTGAAAGCCGAATTGGAAAAACCATCAAGAGCGCCATTTTGTTCGAATCATAACCATGGAGAACTGACAATAATGTAGAGGTTTCCCCTTAGGCTCTGATGCCAATGGTTTTGAATTGTGATGCGAAGAAAGGTCGAGAGACCAGGATGAACTCAGTAATAACACCATATCGGTATATAAAAAAAGACCGTGGTCGAAGGAGCCGGAGGATACTCCATCGAGGTGACGTCTCATGAGACCATGGACCGTTCCAGTCCCAGCGGAGACCACCTGACATGACGAGCAAAGGTTAGATATCGAATGGACACGGAGTATGGTAGTGATCGGCGCCATGTACGGGTTTCTCTAATTCAGCCACGTAAATTTCGCCAAGTAGAAGGAAAGTAGATCCCAGGCTCCGAGCTTTGCAGACGGCCAGCAACTGAAAAGGAGATATAGAAGACATCCGGTGTACACACCCCAGTAATCGTTACGAATACCGTAACATGACAACGAGTAGGCACTCTGTATGTTCCGGAAAAGAGTCCCATGAGGAGAGCTGTGCGAAAACTGAGATGATATCAAGACCCTGTACACAGAGGCCAAAGGCGCAAGGGAAATTCGTGTTCGTCATAATCAGACTTTGCGTTTCACAACTTGTATCCGATGACGCGGTAAGTGAAGCGAGCCTGTAGTAAATTATGTTAGCCTGCTTCCCCGTCGTTTGGTGTCTGCATTCAACGGCGACGATGTATAGGAGAGGAATGTTTCCCAACTTCGTCATTTGAAGAGGCCGATCGATCACCTTGGGCGCCGGAAAATTAGCGATGATTGGCGCTATGCTACCGGCGAGAGCAGCCAGTCCCGAGTTGTGACAAAACGGGGTCGAGCCAGGGGGGAGTCAAGCCCAGTAAGGAAGTCATGGGCTCTTAAACCTACCAGATCTTGCAATGAGATAGCGCCTCTTGTACAAGCAGCGGCAGTCCCAATGGAGGTTGACGTTGGCTTGTAGGTGACCTGACACAGGCACGGCGGGAGGATTCGACATGATTCTGACTTGGGAGATGCCTAGAAACAATACTCATTTAGACACTTGGAGAACAAATCCGAACAGAACAATCGGACGCCGAATTGTAGGATCTCGCACACTGCTTGGTGTGGGAGACCGAGTAGGCCCGTCATTGCGGTTCTAATACCAATTGGCAGTGGTAAAGTCATACAGGCGGCTGTCTTGAGAAATCACCCTCACAGGCCGAAACAGCTTGATTTACAGCACAGCAGCAGTCCCACGGTTCAAGCAGCCGCGTGTACACGCAATGTCACGGCAACTGACCTTGAATGTGCTTTCAATATGAAAAACGTCCACTGGGAGGTCAGTAAGACACCCCGTGGAAGCGAATACGTATCAACATCTAAGCGACCAACACGCGGGTTATTCTGGCCCCGAGCCAAGGTTTGGATATACTGTAGCACAAAGAGCCGGATTACTACATCGCACGGCGCCAAAAGGCATCAGACGGCAAGCCGATTTGAGCGAGTACGGTACCACCGCCCAGTCTGTTAGGTTAAAGATCAATAGAGAGATATTAGAGACTTAACTTAGGAAGGTGGCCATGGTGGTAATTCTACTGCACTCGACGTCTATGCTACTTTGACCAACAATCTCACAGAAAATATCTGTCCTGCAGCATGCGCCTTCAGCTCACCTACCCGCGCGGCCAGGAGATCCGACGCCGACGCATAGAAATTTAGATCCGTTACAACATCCGTTTGCCCGCGCCCGCGAACGTATGCGCGCTCTGAACGCAGCCAAAATGGAGCGCATGTTCTCCAAGCCATTCATAGCGGCGCTCGAGGGCCATGCAGATGCAGTCGAAGTGCTCTCACGTCGTCCAAATACCATCACAGATATCGCGAGTGCAAGCTGGGATGGAGGTGCGTTTGCTGGAGCTCATGCAAAAACTTACACGTCGAGTGACCAGAACCCACCATCAGAGATTATTCTTCATAATGCTGGAAGGAGGACGCACCTCACAAAAATTACGGGTGCTCATCAGGGGAAGATATCTGGCCTTTGCTGGGCAGATAGTCACAGGATTTTGAGTTGTGGAGTAGACAGAAATATCAAGATGTGGGATGTACGCACAGAAGCATCATCAGATTTCTCAGGAGCGGGGCCATCACAGGTGGGTTTTCCTTCTCCATCTTCTGCATTTTTCTGACACTCTTTAGCCAAAACCTCTTTCGGTTTTTCCAGCGAAAGGAACACTTCAGTTGGTCTTTGTACTCTGTTCGCTTTGCTGCAACTGATACGGCCTCTTTTGCAGCTCCATAGATCATCATACCACAGATCCATTATTTGCGACGTCTTCAACAATAGTTCAGATATGGGACGAGACAAAGTACGCTCCCTGCCCTTGCGTCTTTCCTTTCTTATTGTCCTTTAGGAGTGCCCCAGTGATGGATATCACGTTCTCTACCTCTGCAGAGTCTGTAACGGGGGTGCGCTTCAATCCCTCTGAACCTTCTGTGCTCGCCAGTGTGGGCTCCGATCGTACCTTCATCCTTTATGACATTCGAACCGGCAAGGCAGAGCGGCG
>WNFI01557647.1_pt1 | contig 10837 bp, 5 predicted proteins | sample 5400471 | NCBI WGS metagenome assembly WNFI01 (sample SAMN13153348, study PRJNA577476) | soil metagenome | isolation source: 100 cm saprolite on Douglas fir-dominated hillslope | place: USA:California | collected 2013-09-17 | reverse complement strand
AAGCCGGCGCCGGCCGCGCCCCACACTTCATTGATGGTGATCTTGAACCCGGTCGGACGCCCAAGAATCGTCGGATCGTCGGTGAGCGAGTACTGTGTTTTCGCCATGCACACCGGCGTCTGACCGAGGCCGATCGATTCGAGATAGTCGATCTGGCGCTCCGCCGCTGGTAAATAGACGACGCCATCGCCGCCATACACCTTCTTGACGATGATCTCGATCTTGTCGCGAATCGGCAGGCCGACGGGGTAGAGCGGGTGATACTCGGCGCCCCGTTTGTCGAGCACCGTCAGCAGCTCGCGGGCGAGCGTTTCGCCGCCCTTGCCGCCCTTGGCCCACACCTCGGTCAGCGCGATCGGCACGTTCATTCGGCTGGCGAAGGCCATCACCATCTCCAGCTCGGCGTCCGTGTCGGTGGTGACGCGATTCAACGCGACGACGACGGGCACGCCGAAGAGATGGATGTTCTCGATGTGCTTCTCGAGATTCCCGAGGCCGTTGTGGAGGGCCTGGAGATTCTCGGTCGTCAACGACTTCTTCGGCATCCCGCCTTGCATCTTCAGCGAGCGCACGGTGGCGACGATGATCGCCGCCTCCGGATTCAGCTCGCCGAACCGGCATTTGATGTCGAAGAACTTTTCGGCGCCGAGGTCGGAGCCGAACCCGGCTTCGGTGATGACGATGTCGGCCAGCGCCAGCGCCGAACGCGTGGCGAGAATGCTGTTGCAGCCATGGGCGATGTTGCCGAACGGTCCGCAGTGGACGAGCGCCGGTCCGCCCTCGAGGGTCTGGACGAGGTTCGGCCGTATCGCGTCCTTGAGGAGCATTGCCATCGCGCCGTGCGCCTTGAGGTCGCGGGCGCGAATGGGCCTGCGCTCTTTCCCGGCCGTGGCGCCGACGATGATGTTGCCGAGCCGATCTTCGAGATCCTGGCGGCTCGTCGCGAGGGCGAGGATCGCCATGACCTCGCTCGCCGGAATGATCACCCACTTTTCCTCGCGCACGATGCCATCGCTCGCGCCGCCGAGGCCGATGACCGCCTTGCGCAGCGCGCGGTCGTTCATGTCGATCGTGCGCGGCCAGGTGATGCGCCGCGGATCGATGTTGAGCGCGTTGCCCTGGTGGAGATGGTTGTCGAGCAGCGCCGACAGCAGGGCGTGGGCGCTGGCGATCGCATGGAAGTCGCCGGTGAAGTGGAGGTTGATGTCCTCCATCGGAAGCACCTGCGAGTAGCCGCCGCCGGCCGCACCGCCCTTCACGCCGAACACCGGCCCGAGGCTTGGCTCGCGCATGCACATCAGCGTGTTGTGTCCGAGGCGCTTCAACGCCTGCGTCAGTCCGACGGTGACGGTGCTCTTGCCCTCGCCAGCCGGAGTGGGATTCATGGCCGTGACGACGACGAGGCGGCCCTTGATCGGCCGCTGCGCGATCTCGATCGGAATCTTCGCTTTGTACTTGCCATAGAGATCGAGATCGTCGAGTCCGAGCCCGATCTCCGCCGCAACGTCGGCTATCGGTCTCAGCTTGGCCCGTTGAGCGATCTCTATGTCAGTGGGGATGCTTTGACCAACAGCGTTTGTCATGGGACGGTGTCCGTCATCACGAGTGAGCGAACGGCGAGGCAGTCATCACGAGAGAGCGAAGCGAACGAGGGATCGGTATCTAAAGTCGTGCGCGTCCAGCATTCTACTTCACCACCAATCTTTCCTCATGTGAATAGACATTCGCGGACCGGCCACGCAAGAGACCCACCAGAGTGATCCCCGCCTGGTCAGCCAATTGTATGGCAAGGCCGGTCGGGCGGGACACAGCGGCCAAGACTGACACTCCGGCCACCGCTGTCTTCTGTACGAGCTCGTAGCTCGCCCTGCTGGTGACGACGAGGAGGCCAGTTGACGCGTCGGTCCCGGACCGGGCCAGCGACCCGATGACCTTGTCGAGCGCGTTGTGCCGGCCGACGTCCTCGCGCACGACGAGCAACTTGCCCTCGCGGTCGGCGAAGGCGGCGGCATGGACGGCGCGGGTCTCGTTGTTGACGGGCTGTCGCGCCTCGAGCTCCGCCGCGGCGCGCCAGAGCGCTCCGTGCGTGAACGCTACGGTGCTCGACACCGGTGGCGGCTGCTTCAGCACTTCGTCAATTGCCTCGATGCCGCAAAGGCCGCACCCGGTGCGTGCGTTGAGCCCGCGCCGCCGTTCCGCGAGCCGCGCGGCGCGCGCCTCGGGAATGCCGATCTGTAGCTCGATGCCGCGGCTCTGCCGAATGACCTCGACCGCCCCGATGTCTGAAAACCGATCGACGATGCCTTCCGTGAGCGAGAAGCCGACGGCCAGGTCCTCGAGATCGGCCGGCGACGCCATCACGACCACGAACGACTCAGTGTTGTACACGAAGGCGACCGGAATCTCCTCGGCGATCGGCGCAGCGTCTGGCACCGTTGTGCCGTCCGAGAGCCGGGTCAGCGCGTGCGTGCTGACCGATTCGGCGTAGCCGAGCCCAGGAACGGGACCGAGAGGAGAAGCGGGCATCCCGAACTATATGGCCGGGGCAGGGCAACGTTTAGCAGGCGTGATGGCGGAACCGTCCTGCTGACCACTAGGATCTACTGGTGGGAGAATTCACTCAGACCTAGATTCGGCAACCAGTACTCCCTTAACACCGGGCGGGCCGACGTCGTCTTGACGGACCTTCGCGGCAAGCTCCAATCGACCCTCGGGTCCGCGTACACGCTCGACCGCGAGCTCGGCGGCGGCGGCATGTCGCGCGTCTTCACCGCGATTGACACGCGCCTTCAGCGCCCGGTCGTCGTCAAGGTGCTCTCGACCGAGCTTGCGGCCGGCGTCAGCGTCGATCGATTCGAGCGGGAGATCCGGATCGCGGCGTCCCTCCAGCAGGCGAACATCGTTCCGCTGCTCTCCGCCGGCGAAACCGACGGCATTCCGTATTACATGATGCCCTTCGTCGAAGGCGAGTCGCTGCGTGCGCGGCTCGGCACCGGAGCAGCCGTCCCGATCGCCGATTGCATCGGCATTCTGCGCGACGTTGCCCGCGCTCTCTCCTATGCCCACGCCCGGGGCGTCGTTCACCGCGACATCAAGCCAGACAACGTGTTGCTCTCGCATGGCGCCGCGGTCGTCACCGACTTCGGTATCGCCAAGGCGCTCGCCGCGTCACGCACCGGGACGGCGAATGACGGAAGCCAATCCGCCCTGACCGCGACGGGCACATCGATCGGCACGCCGGCGTACATGGCACCGGAACAGATCGCCGGCGGTGCTGACGCCGACCATCGCGCCGACCTTTACGCGCTTGGCTGCGTCGCGTACGAGCTGCTGACGGGGCGACCGCCTTTCGCCGAAGCATCGGCGCAAAAGATGCTCGCCGCTCATCTCACCCAGCGGCCGCGCCCCGTTCGTGAGCTTCGGTCCGACACGCCGACTGCGCTCGCGGCGGTGGTGATGCAGTGTCTGGAGAAGAATGCAGCCGACCGGCCGGCGACGGCCGACGACGTGCTCCATTCGCTCGAATCCGTCGTGACGCCGAGCGGCGGCCACGCCTCGATGACGATACGGTCCGTCGGCCGGTCGCGCCGCGGCCAGATCTATGCAGCCGTGGCGTTGTTGGCGCTCGCGCTGCTCGTGGTGGGTGTCTACTCGGTGTCGCGCGTCCGCGGCAGTACAGGCGCGCAGTCGATTGCCGTCATGCCGTTGGCGAACTTGTCAGGTGATGCGTCGAACGACTACTTCGGTGAAGGTCTGGCCGAAGAGATCACGGGGGCGCTGGCCAAGGCCGGGCTCCACGTCATCGGCCGCGGCAGCGCGCGCGCGCTCACTGCCCGCGGGCTCGACGCACGTGAAGTGGCGAAGCAGCTTGCCGTCTCCACAGTGCTTCAGGGCAACGTTCAGCGCGCGGGTGATCGAGTGCGCATCTCGGTCTCGCTCATTTCCGGGAGCGACGGATCGGTGCGGTGGACGCAGACGTACGACCGGCAGTTCGCGGACGTGTTCGCGGTGCAGGACGAAATCGCCCGCAGCGTTGCGACGCAGCTGCGCGCGACCCTGTCGGGCGGCGCGAGTGCCACGTTTGTGCGCAATGAAACGTCGGACCCGCAAGCGCACGCATTGTATCTCCAGGGCCTGTATCTCTGGAACCGCCGAACCGGGCCGGCAATTCGCCAGGCAATTGGTCTTTTCCAGCAGGCGGTGGCACGGGACCCCCGCTACGGTCGTGCGTACGCCGGGATCGCGCTGGCGACCATCGTCCTGCCGTACTACGAGGACGCGAACACCGACAGCCTGGCTGAGCGCGGACGCGCAGCGGCCGAGCGCGCTCTGGCCATCGATTCCACGCTGACTGAGGCGTGGACCGCGAAAGGCTTCGCGAATACCTACCAGTGGAACAACGCGGACGCGGAGCGAGACTTCCTTCACGCCATCGCCGTCGATTCGAGCTTCGCGACGACGCGGTTCTGGTACGGTCTGCTATTGATGCACACCGGCCGCTTCGACGAAGCGCGCCGGGAACTGGATCGCGCTCAACAGCTCGAACCCACGTCACTGGTCATTCAAAACGGATCCGCCAACCTCGAGCTCAATCAGCGGCGGCCGGCGGAAGCCGAGTCAATCCTTCGGGGCACGCTGGTGTTGGACTCGACGTTTTCGCTGTCCCGGTATTATCTGGGCGTCGTCCTTATCAATTCCGGGCGGGCCAACGCGGCGATTGCCGTGCTCGAGCCGCAGACACACATGGCGGGAGTCCGTCCGTCGTTGGTTGAGGCCGAGTTATCGTATGCCTACTTCTGCGCGGGCCGGCCGAATGACGCGCGGCGAGTCATCCGCGAGCTACGACGCCGCGGTGGTGGTACGCTGCCGCCGTTGGCCGTCCTGGCCTCCACCCTCATGGCACTCGGCGACAGGGACACAGCGCTTGCGGTTTTGCAAACGGCAGTCGATCAACACGACCCGTGGCTCGTAAACATCGGGCGAACTGCGCAGAACGATCAGCTGCGTGCCGATCCGCGAGGGAAAGCGCTGCTCGAGCGGACGGAGGCGCGGTAGTGGATAGCGCGCCCTGATAGACGATAGCCGCGGCCCGAGCGGATACGCCTAAGCGCAATCATGGTGTGCCCACGTCATGCCTACGGCGGAGCTTGCGCACGGCCCACCAGAGGACGGTTGCCAACAGGGCCCACGGCACGAGGAACACGACCAGGTAGATCAGAGAGCTCAGCGACGCGCCAAGGACCTCGAGCGATTTTCGTAGCGCATCGCCCACAGGACCCGCGATACTGACCGCGCCCGATGCCGTCGCCTGAAACAGCTCTGCGTTGATCGTGGACGTCGCGATCCGCTGGTCGTCGAACCGACGCTCGCCTTTCATCTGCTCCAGCTCCGTCACCGCCCGAGCCAGCTCGCGCTCGACGTCGAGGACGTCGGAGAGTTTTCCGGTGCGAGTGGCGAGCAGCTCGCGAAGCCGCGCGACCGTGGCCTCCTTGATCGCGAGGCGGACCTCGAGGTCCGCGTACGCTCTCGTGATGTCCTCAGTGCTGATGGCCTCACTGCGCACCTGGCCGAGGTGTCGAAGCGCCGCCATCGCCGCATCGAACCGGTCGGCGGGGACGCGAAGAACCAGTTGCGCGTCCTTGATTCCGCGATCGGTCTGATTGACGCGGGTGTCGGCGAGCTGCCCGCCGTGTGCGCGGGAAATGCTGTCGGCGCTCCTCACGCCCGCGTCGACGTCGTTGAGCTGGATTCTGATCTCGCCGGAACGAATCAGCTTCTGCGGTATCGGGGCGGTCGCGGGCTGGGGTGGTGCAGGTGTCATCGCCACAGGCGCCGACGCCATTGTGCGATAGGCTACGGATTCTGCTGTCGGCGCCGTCCCGTTGCCACGGTTACAGGCGTTTGTTACGAAGAGCGCGAGATACAAAGGAAGCAGCCGCATGCTTTTGAGGCGCATTATGACACCGCGAGTTGGACTGTGAACGTTGCCGGCAATGTGTAGGAGACGTTCGTTTGACCAGAAGTTGCACAAGGTCGACCCGACCCGAGCGATTTGCCAAACGGCCGGATGAGCACGGAGTCAGCCGTCAGCCCAGCACAGCTAGTGCTCGAATGAGGGCTTGCCCGATCGCCAATGGCGCCATAGCATGTAGACCGTCTACATCATCCGAGCCTGTATGGCGAAAGACCGCCCGCTGTCGAGGCTAGAGCTCCTTCAGGGAACGCTCGACCTCATCATCCTCCAGACCCTGCGCTGGGGCCCGCGCCACGGCTACGGCATCGCCGAGATGATCCGCGCCAGCTCACGCAGCGTGCTCCAGGTCGAGACCGGGTCGCTGTATCCCGCGCTTCACCGGCTCGCCAAGAAGAAGTGGATCGCCGCCGCCTGGGCGACGTCAGAGAACGGGCAGCGCGTCCGCGTCTACACCCTCACCGCCGCCGGCCGCAAGCAGCTCGCCGCCGAGCGTTCGAAGTGGGAGCGGCTGACCCACGCCATCGCCGGCGTCATGCAACCGCCGCCCGAAGAGAGCGAAGCGTGAAAATGCCCTGGACGGGAAGAGGCGACGCGGATCGCGCGCTCGACGAGGAGATCCGCGCCCACTTCGCCATGGCGGTGTCCGATCGCATCGCTCGCGGCGAGTCGCCCGACGCCGCGTTCGCCGCGGCCAAGCGCGAGTTCGGCAACGTTGGCCACACTAAGGAAGTGACGCGCGAGACGTGGGGCGGCATCTGGCTCGAGCACCTGGTGCAGGATCTCCGCTATGCGGTTCGGTCGCTGCGGCGGGCCCCCGTTTTCACTGTGGTTGCCGTCCTCACCTTGGCCCTCGGCATCGGCGCGAACACCGCCATGTTCACCGTCGTCCGCGGCATCCTCCTTCGGCCGCTGCCTTTTCGCGACCCCGGCGCGCTGTTCGTCATCTCGCAGCTACCCGATCGCGCAGGGGCCTTTGCCGGCCGCTCGATGGTCGATCGCATGTATATCGACTACCGGCGGAGAACTAAGGCCTTCGAGTCGACCACCAGCTATAACGTCTATCCCGCGACCCTCCTCGGCGGCGGCGAGCCGACCCGGCTCACCACCGCCGGCGTGACGCCGAGTTTCTTCAACACGCTGGGTGTCCGGCCACCCATCGGGCGGGCGTTCACGGCTGGTGAAGATCAGCAGGGGGCGAACGCCATCGTGATCCTCGGCGCGCGTCTCTGGCGCGACCGATTCAGCAGCGATACGGCGGTGATCGGCCGGTCGATTACCGTCGAGGGCCACGCCAAGACCATCGTCGGCGTGATGGCCGACGGCTTCGACTTTCCCGAGCACGCAGAGCTCTGGGTGCCGATGGCGATCGAGCCATCGGACCGCGGGTTCCGTCTCATGCCGGTGATTGGCCGATTGTCCTCGCACGCGACGTTCGGCCAGGCGGTCTCCGAGCTGCGCGCCTTCGTCGCCAACGAGGAGCGCGACCAGCCGATGCTGCGAGTCGAGCGCACGACGAGCGAGATCATCTCCTTGCACGACGCGATCGTCGGTGACGTTCGGAAGTCGCTGCTCATGTTCGCCGCGGCGGTCGGCCTGGTGCTGCTCATCGCCTGCGCCAACGTCTCGAACCTGATGCTGTTGCGCGCGCGGACTCGCCAGCACGAGCTCGGGATCCGCGTCGCGCTCGGCGCCGGCGGCTCGCGGTTAGTGCGCCAGCTGCTCACGGAGAGTCTCCTCGTCGCCCTCGCCGGTGGCATCGTCGGAGTTGGGCTGGCCTACGCCGGAGTGGCGCTGCTGCTTGCCGTCACCCCGCCCGGCCTCCTGCCGCGCGCCGGCGAGATTCACGTGGACTTCGTGGTGCTCGCCGTCATGGTCCTCACCTGTATCACCGCCGGAGTGATCGCGGGGACGGCGCCGGCGGTCACTGCCACGCGGCAGGACGCGCGCGCGGCGTTGAGTTCGGCCGGACGGACGACGACGACCCGTTCGACGCTCGGCGCCGTTTTCGTCACCGCCGAGGCCGCGTTGGCCCTCGTGCTCCTCATCAGTGCCGGTCTGCTCTTCCGTAGCTTCGCCCGACTCCGGTCCGTCGATCTCGGCTTCCAGCCGGACCACGTCGTGACGGCGACGCTGGACTTTCCACTGACGCGTTATCAGACCGCCGAGCGGCTGCACGACGTCGAGCGTCGTGTGTCGGCGCGAATAGCGGCGATTCCCGGCGTGCGGAAATCGGCGGCGGTGAACTGGGTACCGCTTTCCAACACGACGGTGATGGGTGATTTCACGCTCGACGACGGACGGCCCTTTCCGCCCGATTACGCCGTGCTCAAGCCGTGCGTGACGCCGGACTATTTCGCGACGATGGGCATCCGCATTCGCGAAGGCCGGGGCATTCTCGCGTCAGACGACGCCAGTGCGCCCCGCGCGATCGTGGTCAGCCAAGGCGTCGCCAAGCGCTTCTGGCCGGGCGGCGGTGCAATCGGCAAGCACATCGCAATGACTGAGAAGCCGGCGGCGAACGACTGGATGACGATCGTCGGCGTCGTCGACGACGTCGTCCAGAACGGGCTCATCGAGTCGCGGGCGGAAGCGATCTACCAGGCGCTCGCCCAGGTCGATCAGCCCTTCTTCATCAACCATCTCAATTTCGTCGTGCTCGAGTCCACAGATCCCTCGGCGGTCGTGTCGGCGATGCGCGCCGCCGTCCGCGCCGTCGATCCCGACCAACCGATTGAGTCCGTCATGACCATGGATGCCCGGCTCGGCGCACTCGTCTCCGAGCCGCGATTTCGCTCGCAGCTGCTCGTCGTCTTCTCGGCGATCGCCCTCGTCCTCGCGGCGATCGGCATCTATGGCGTGGTCGCCTATAGCGTCACTGAACGGACGCCGGAGATCGGCACGCGGATCGCACTCGGTGCATCGCAGGGCGGTGTCGTGCGGCTGGTGCTCTCGAAGACGGTACTGCTGATGGTGCCCGGTCTGGCGCTGGGTCTCGCGGCTGCCGTCGCGGCGACGCGGCTGCTTTCGGGATTCCTCTACCAGATTCGCCCGACCGATCCGCCAACCTTCGTTGTTGCGACCGTGCTTCTGTTCGTCGTCGCGCTCTTCGCGGGTTACACGCCAGCGCGCCGCGCCAGCCGGATCGATCCGTTGATCACGATGAAGTAAGCGGCGGGCCTCAGCTAACAGCTTCATGAAGATGCCATGGAAGGGGAGACAGGAGGCCGATCGCGCGCTCGACGAAGAGATTCGCGCGCACTTCGCCATGGCCGTGGCCGATCGCATCGCTCGGGGCGAGACGCGCGACGCTGCTCTGTCGGCGGTCAAGCGCGAATTCGGCAACGTCGGCCACACCAAGGAGGTCACGCGCGAGGCGTGGGGCGGCGTCTGGGTCGAGCGCCTAATGCAGGACCTCCGCTATGCGGCTCGCTCACTACGGCGGGCCCCCGTTTTCACTGTGGTTGCCGTCCTCACGTTGGCCCTCGGCATCGGCGCGAACAGCGCCATGTTCACCGTCGTCCGCGGCATCCTCCTACGGCCGCTGCCCTTTCGCGACCCCGACGCCCTGTTCGTCATCTCGCATGTGCCCGATCGCGTAGACGTGTTTGCCGGACGATCGATGGCGGACGAGGAGTATCTGCTCTATCGGCGGGTGACCAAGACGTTCGAGTCCACCACCAGCTACACAGTCTATCCCGCGACGCTCCTCGGCACCGGGGAGCCGACACTGCTGACCACCGCTGGCGTGACGCCGAGTTTCTTCAACACGCTGGGCGTCCGGCCACACATCGGGCGGGCGTTCACGGCTGGTGAAGATCAGCAGGGCGCGAACAGCCTCGTCATCATCGGCGCGCGCGTCTGGCGCGACCGATTCGGCGGCGATACGGCGGTGATCGGCCGGTCGATCACCGTCGAGGGCCACGCCAAGACCATCGTCGGCGTGATGGCCGACGGCTTCGACTTTCCCGAGCACGCCGAGCTCTGGGTGCCGATGGCGATCCAGCCCTCTGACCGGGGCGTCCGCCGGCAACCCGTGATCGGGCGGTTGTCCTCGCACGCGACACTCGGGCAGGCGGTCGCCGAGCTGCGCGCCTTCGTCGCCAACGAGGAGCGCGACCAGCCGAGGCTGCGTGCTGAGCGCTCGACGAGCGAGGTCATCTCGCTTCGCGACGCGATCGTCGGTGACGTGCGGAAATCGCTGTTCATGTTCGCCGCGGCGGTCGGCCTCGTGCTGCTCATCGCCTGCGCCAACGTCTCGAACCTGATGTTGCTACGCGCGCGGACTCGCCAGCACGAGCTCGGAGTCCGCGTCGCGCTCGGCGCCGGCTCCTCGCGGTTAGTGCGCCAACTCCTCACGGAGAGCCTCCTCGTCGCCTTCGCCGGCGGTGTTGTTGGACTTGGGCTGGCCTACGCTGGAGTGTCGCTGCTCCTTGCATTCACTCCATCCGGCCTGCTGCCGCGCGCCGGCGAGATCCACGTGGACCTCACGGTGCTCGGCATCATGGTGGTCACCTGCATCGCGGCCGGCGTGATCGCGGGGACGGCGCCAGCGATCAGTGCCACGCGGCGTGATGCACGTGCCGCGCTGAACTCGGCCGGCCGCACGACGACGCGCGCGACGCTGGGCGCCGTCTTCGTCACCGCCGAGGCCGCGTTGGCGCTCGTGCTCCTGATCAGCGCCGGGCTGCTCTTCCGCAGCTTCACGCGGCTCCGTTCGGTGGACCTCGGGTTCCAGCCGGACCACGTCGTGACCGCGACGCTGGACTTTCCTCTGACTCGGTATCGGACCGCTGACCGGTTGCACGACGTCGAGCGGCGCCTCTCGGCGCGAATCGCGGCGATTCCCGGTGTGCGGAAATCGGC
>WNFI01065983.1_pt1 | contig 10837 bp, 8 predicted proteins | sample 5400471 | NCBI WGS metagenome assembly WNFI01 (sample SAMN13153348, study PRJNA577476) | soil metagenome | isolation source: 100 cm saprolite on Douglas fir-dominated hillslope | place: USA:California | collected 2013-09-17 | reverse complement strand
GCGCGTGCCCGTAATCCGCCGACTGCAGCATGATGCTGCCGAGGACCATGTTCGACTTGTCGCGGATCGCCGCCGTGGGCGTTGCGCGGCTCTCGATCTGACCGGCTTTGTCCAGCTGGCGCAGAGCCTCCTGAGTGTGGCCCGCCTGCAGCAACGCGATGCCGAGATTGTAGGCAGCAAATCCCTTCAGATCCTCGGCGCTCTGCAAGCGGCGCAGAACCTCCGCCGCGTCGGCGGGCCGGCCGAGCACGAGGTAGACATTCGCGCGCAGGAATTCGATGTCGTCCTTGATGCCATCCGGGATCGTCCCGCGAATCCGCTCCAGAGCATTCAGTGCATCCTCGGGCTGATCCTTCTGGAACTCGATCCGCGCCAGGCGGAAGGCGGCCTCGTTCTTCACGGGCTGCTCCACGTCGGCCTCGAGCACTGCCTTGATCGCGCGCCCGGCGCGCAGGTGCATCCGGTAGCGAAGCTCGAAATCGCCGACCGAAAAATCCGCCTGCCTGATGTGGTACTGGAGCGAACCCCGCTCCGGGTCGTCGAGGCGATGGTGCTGAGCGAGCTCGGCGTCGAGCCGCTCGAGGGCGTCGAAATATTGTCCCTGATAGGCCTGGTATAAGGCCTCGCCGAAATAGAGGTCGCGCAGATCTGCAGCAACGGACGGGCGCGCCGCGATCGCGGCGAGCGCCAGGCCCATCGACAACCACTGCGACGGATGACGCATCGGCTACCAGTCCCCCAGGTGGATCCCGGGTTGCGGAGAATCCGGACCGGCGAGCATCACGCCGAGCAGCTTCGGCTTGATCTCCTTGGTGAAAGGGAGGCGCTCGGTCTGAGTGTAATCCTTGCCGTTGGCGAGCTTGGCGCTTACCGAGACCTCGATCTCGTGCGCACCGGTCGCGATGTTGCCGCTATAGATCCGCTGCACCCCGCCCTTGCGCAGGGCGTCGAGCTCCTTGAAGCTGTAGATATAATGAGTCGCCAGCCGTCCATCGATCTGAATCTGCACCGCATCGAGGCGTAGGGTCTCGCCATGCGCCAGCGACACGAACACAGCGAGATGAGTGTCGGACGGATAGAGCAGCTTCTCTTCCAGCTGGTTGAGCTCCGCCGCGATGCTCAGGACGTCGGATTTGACCTCCTGGACCTGCTCGTCGAGACCTTTCATCTGCGCCCGAGCGCTGTCGTCGGCCGAACCGGGCCGTGCGCAGATGCACAGCAGAGCGCTCATCACGATCAAGAAATGCTTGCGCATTCGCCTTGTCCTGTCGTTCCAGAGTTGGTTCCCACCTGATGAAACTCAGGTGGCATGAGTTCGAAGGCCGGATCGGGCCGGCTCACGAGGCGCGCAGTGCGCGTGCCTTTCCCTCGTGCCAAGTGCGGGTGGCGCCCGGCCGCGATGACGGCGTAGTGCTGCGCGCGCAGGCTCGGAATGTCCCGCGGGCGGGCGGACTCACCGCCTTCGAATAGTGCGCGCTCATGACCTCCCTCCGCTAAATTGCCGTGACGCACGAATAACGCGCGCGCCGATGCAGTCCGGTGGAAGGACTGGATTACGGCGGTCCCGCTGTCATAGAGCCGAAGCTCCTTAGACCGGAGACTTTGCGTCGCCACCTTTCGGTGGGTTTGCCCTTACGAATCCAAACGCACTGCCCGACGTCTTCATCGGGCAGCCCCTATGTAATCGAACGTGGCGGGCGCGGGATGGAACTGGTTCACGCAAACACGCGTGTTGCATTCTCGCCACGCGCACGCGCCGAAGAAGGCCACTGTTGCTTTGCCGACCGTCGCTGATTGCCGACAGCTTGCATTTGTTCGTTTCTCGCCGTCGCGGTGCAGATCGAGCGAGGACGCGTGCCGTAGTGATTGCAGTCGCAGCCATCCGCGCTCGTGCCACTGGGCTTCGATCAGCCAGCGCAGATCATCAACTCGCATGGACTTCGGCACCGCCAGACGAAGGGCCGGCAACAGACAACTGGCCGGCGGGACGCTCTGATGGTCAACGTCCGCATCCGCAAGGCGCTTTGCCCTCCGGACCGTCGTCTGCCGAAGAGTCTGCCGACGGCTCAGCGCGCCGATCCCGTCGCCGTGGGTCGCCGAACCACCCTTTTAGAAAGTAATTTGACCTTCCAGGATCGTCTCGTTAAACGTGAACCCGGAAATCACGAGCACAAACGTCGTGCCCGGGCCTCCACGCTCGGCGGTCGCTGTGAAGGGTACGTTCGTGCCGGCACCCAAGCCCGTGACGGTGGCTGAGCCCGTCAGGACCGCGACTGAACCATTGATCTGAACCGCGGTGATCGCTCCGGTCACGTACATGACGTTGGTATCGAAGACCCCACTTCCCGGGTTGCCGGCTGCGGCGCTGGTGGGTGCAAGCGCGAGGCACTCGAAGTGGCCTTGGCCGTCGCGCCAGTGAAAGGTGAGCTTGGTGATCACCGGCACGAACGAGGGCGCTCCGGTGCCACCGGCCACGGTCGTGGTGGCGCCGCCCTTCACGGTTCTTGCTCCCTCCTCTCCCGCCACCAGAGTGCTGGTGGTCAAAAACAGAACGGCAAGAGCAAGGGGCAGTCCTGCACGTTTCATGATGTCCTCCCGCCATGGTGGTGAAAGCTCTCCGCCGCTCGAGGGAGCGGCGTCGGTTCAGACTCGAAGGCATGGTGGGCTTCAAGCCCACCATGCCGTGGGTTGGGCCAGCCGAGTAGCTAGTCCTCTTATTCGCTAACCAAATGGAAGATCGTCCGACCCGCGTTTGCAGTAGCCGGAGTCCCCGTTGGCCCCACGTGCTTCCAGTAGTCTACAAAGCCCTTGGACGTGGTGATTCCCTCAAAGATGGACGGGGGCGCACCAGGAGCAGCGCAGCTGATGATGAGGACTCCTTTGCTACCGTCATCGTAGTCGACGCGTAGATACGCCAACCCGGCGTGAGTCTTGGTGACGTTACCGATCGTGTCGTTGAACGTGCTGGGAAGCTGGCCGGGCGCCAGTACGAAACGAATGAGCCGCGTCACCAGGAAGTTCCCCATGCCGGTCACCGTGATGCCATCCGCGGCGACCGTCTTCCAGGTTCCCCCACCGGTCACATCGTCATCCCCGACCGTGAAGGTTCCGAACCCCGTGATCGTAATCACAGATCCATCTTCGGCCAGCGCGGACGCAGTTCCGCCGGCGGTGACGGTGACGGCCCCGTTTGACAAACTCAGCTGGGGGATGTCCCACCGGTACCTCGAATCTCCATAGGCTTTGCCCGCGACCAACAGGGGCAGAAACAGGATGGCCATCGCCACAAACCAGCGTCTATCGATGCGCATAGCGTTAACCTCCTCTGGGTAAAGACGCCTCGACCCGTGACACACATGCGCTGCGTTCACGAGCACCACATAGGCGTCTGCCGGTTGTTTGCAGTGCAGTGTCCTTGTGATTTCTTTTGGGCGGCCGAAAGCGCACTGGTCAATGAATGATCGCGCGCGGGGCGACGGACGCTAGCACCGAGTATCGCGGTGAAACAAGTGGGTGAAACCCACGTCATCCGTCGGTAGCTTTCGGCGAGTTGAGCGATCTCTAGACGATTGCCGGATACCGAAAGCTCCGACTTGCGCGCTGCAGCGCGGCGGGCTGCAGATTCCACAGCGCGAGCAGACCACCGTCACTGCCCCGCAACATTTACAGCGGCGCTACGCGTCCGCTACTTCGCGAACTGGCGCGAGCCTTACTCGCCTCCTGCTCCGCTTCCGTTCGTGGTGGACGATGCGATGCAGGCGCGGGACGGCAGACTATTCTGCCGTCCGCGCTCATTCCCCGGACGTCGGATCGTCCCGGCTCACAGCCCGCCGGAGCAGTAGCCGGCACCGTTGAGGCTCGAATTACTCCATAGCGTCTGCACGGGGTAGACAGCGCCGTCGCTCCCAGTCATGTTGAACGGCGCCCCCGGGACCTGCAGCCCGTCGCCGACCCACGCACACTTGTCGCCGATCTCCCAGCTCTGATAGTCGAACCAGGCGCCGTACTGCACCAGCCCGGCCGAGGACTCGGCACCGGGATCAGTGAGCGTCTCCGCGATCTCGTGGCCGAGCACGATCGTGACGCCATCCAGATCGCCGGCCGGCGCGGGATTAACGAAGTCCTTGCCGCAGCCGCCGCCTGCGTTGAGCACGTAAGGCATGTTGACGAACGCCATGCCCGGCGTGACCCCCGGGTAAGACAGCGCCGTCGTGAAATCGTGCCAGGCGCAATACGAGTTCTGGTTGAAGCCGGCGTCATTGAACTTCTGCGGTGTCGCTACCACCACCTGCGCATTTGACAGGTCCGCGATGGCGAAGTGCTGCGCACCGCGGGCCGCTTCCTGGGCGAGCTCGAGCGGACTCAGATTGTCGTGTACGGGAGTAACGTTGTCCGACCAGACGCCCACAAGCTCCTGCGTAGGATTGCCGACGTTGGAGTAGGTGCCATCGTGATTGCTCTGATAGTACTGCGCAGACACCTTGCCCCAGGCAGTGCCGCCGATCGCCGCGACGAAGCGCTTCATCAGCGCGCCCGCACCGTCAGGATCGCTCGCCGGGCTCGTGGGCGAGGCATGATCGAACGCCCCAGGCTCGCCCCAACCCCATAGCACGAGGTAGATCCTTGGCCTTACCTGCACCTTCCCGCCGAAGTAGGCCATGTTGACCGGCATCGGCTGCCCGGCGGCTACCCCCGGCGGACAGATCCCGGTCGTCATGCAAACATCCACGGTCGGCGGCATGATGCCGACTGCGGGCATCGCGTGGGGGTTGGTCGGCGCAGAACGCACGCACCCCTGTCCCGTCACATCGAACGCGCGATTGCTCCACAGCGGTTGCACGGCAAACGTCGTGTGATTATTCATGGAGACGTTGGCCAGGTCGGTCCAGGCGCACTTGTCGCCATTCTCGCTCCCCTGAATGTCGTTCCATCCGTCCTGGACAGTAGCGAAATTGTCGGGATCCGTGACCGCCTCCGCGTACTCGTGGCCGACAACGATGCTGTATCCGTCGAACACCCCGTGGCCGAAGCTGTCACTGATGACGTTGACGGAGTTCAAGCCGCAGCCACCGGCGCCGAGGCCCGGCCAGTTCATATTGAGAAACGGTATGAATGCATATTGCACGCGATGCGGATTGCCGTAGCCGTCAACGCTCGTGGTCTGCGTGTGATAGCCACAGTAGACCGGCTGTCCGGTGGCGATTGTCGTAGGCGGCGTGAGGATGATGTAGGTCGCCTGCGGGTCGTAGGCGAAATGGGCGGAGGCACGTATCGCCTCCATGGCGATGGGATCATCCACCAGGTTCTGCGCCAGCCCCGAGGCCACGATGTCACTCGGCACCGGGGCCGGGTCGGTCCATACTCCCTTCAGCTGCTTGCGCGGATTCGTGATGAAGTTGCCGCGACTCACCTCGGCACAGCTGGTGGTCCCCGCCGGCACGTTATTGCAATACTCTTTCTGAATAGCCGCCCAGGAAGTGCCGGCGAGATTGGTGAGGAATGAGGTCACGTAGCTCTGCAGTTGCTGGCTCGTATAGACGGCGCCGTTGGCGTCGGTCGTAGTGAAGCCATTCGCCCAATCGGGTCCCCAGAAGATCAGGTAAGTAGCCGGCACGATTTCCACACCGATCGCGCCTGAGCCGGCATTGCCGCCGTGATAGATGAGGTCGTTAGTCAGGGAAGACGGGCTCGGTGTGTTGGGCTGTCCGGGGGCCCAGAAGAAATGCTTGGGGTTCGCGGGTGACTCGGCACCGGCGGGGAAACTCGCGAGCGCGAGCAACAGAGCAGCCATCAACCGCAGGCCGGAAATCCCTCTCTCGCAATGGGCGCGCATGGGCGACCCTCCTTGTCGTAAAGCCACGCCCCCCTGCCGGCATCCGCTCGCCCGGCTCCCTATCGGGGCGAGACCGTAGTAGTGTCACTACCAAAAGTCAACGGCTGACGTGGCTTCGTTGACCGTTGGTAGTAGTGCACCTACCATGTGACTGGGACCAAAACCTACGGAGGGACTGTGGTGAAGGCGCGTCGCCGCGGCAAACCCCCCGCAACCCCCAGCAGTCGCGAACGGCTGCTGGCCGCCGCCAAACGGCTCATGGCGGAGTCGGGCTACGAGCGCATCTCAACCGCAGCCATTGCGCGAGCCGCCGGTACCTCGGAATCGCAGCTCATGCGCTACTTCGGCAGCAAGGCCGGGCTGCTCGAAGCCATCTTCAACGAGAGCTGGGGGCCAATGAATACGCGGATCGGGCCGCTCGTGGCCGCTGCGCCCGGCGCACGGGAGGCCATGATCACGATCCTCTCTACTATGATCGGCGTCTTCGAGCGCGACCCGAACCTGGCCAAGCTGTTGCTGTTCGAGGGCCGCCGCGTCCGCGGGGACAGCGCGGAGATTCTCATCACGCAGGGCTTCAGGGACTTCGGCACGCTCGTGTCGCGGCTGATCCAGCGCGGTCAGAGAGAGGGCGGTTTCAGCCGCGCCCTCAGGCCTCAGGCCATTGCCTCAGCGCTGCTCGGTGCAGCGGAAGGCATGCTGCGAGACCGCCTCGTGGCAACCCAACAGCGCCAACCTTCCCCTTTCCCCGAAGCTCATATGCGCGCCGTATTCGGTGCGCTGGTTTCGGGCCTGGGACCGTAGGCCCTCACGGGGAAAAACTGTGGTGCCGCTTGAGCCGAGGGGTCCTCGGCCAGATCACCGTCTCCGCCCCGGGCGACCTTTGCCGAAATCAACAACCCAGAGCGGACCTCCGGTCGATCCATGAGCTTCTCGAGACGCGCGCGGTAGGCGGCCGTGATCATGTTGCGCGGCGAATCCGATCCCTTCTCCTTGACGACATCTTGGCCGGAGTCCTTGAACATCGCCATCTGCGTACCGGCTCTATCACAAATTTCCGCTGCTCAAGCTCCTGTGCGAGTGTAAAGTTCTTTTCTTCCTTGAGGGCCACCCAGGGATAGATGTGCATGTCCGTGGGTATACCGAAGACACTGTGGGCGCGCCCGATGAACGTCGCCGGCTTCTTATCTGCCTTCAGGATGGGCCGCGAGTCGATGACGGCGAGCGCTACTTTCTCGCTCACCGAGTAGGACACTTTGGGTGCCTGGTCCTTGATGGGGATGGGCGCCACGCAAGCCGCCAGCGACAGGGCCAGACCCACAGCCGACAGGCGCGGCGCTGCTGCGGATGCGAGCTGAGAATTGAGACGGAATCGGCACATGGACTCCCCCTGTTTCTTGTTATGAGCTCTGGTGGGTGCCGCCGTGCCACCGGCGATTGCGCGAAAGACTCTACTCGCCGTCAGCTTCCTGCTGAAAGGTGGCCGTGACCTCATAAACGAGTCGCAACAGGCAGGGACGCCTTGAGGCGCGATCACCGACCCGCGAGCCTCGGCACTCGAGCACTCCTTCAGCCCGGTGCGCGGCATCCGCCAATGCTGCCTTGACGGCGCCACTGAGGTCGTACTGCCCGTCGCAGTCCCAATACGGACAGCGGTATTCGAAAAACGCACGCGCTGGCGGGTAGAGCACAAATGACTGCGGCGTCGGCGCGCCCGAACTCGGCCCTTCGAACTTCAACTCGATACGAAGGTGTTCGACCGTTGGGAATGATGCTCGCAACACCGGCGCCGTGGCCCGATCCCGACGGAACTGATCCATTCGCTCTTGGCGCGAGGCGGCCGGAGGAGCGAATCTCATGTACGGTTCTCGGAAGTCGGATCGCAGTGAGCCGTGGTTTCAGTAGGCCACATGTTTCCCGGTAGGGCGCTCAACCGCGATTCTTGCTTGCAGCGTGGGCCGCTCGCGTGCGCTGCTCTTCCCGCACCTCCGCAAGCGTCAATCGCGTGCTGACCGCGATTACATCAAGGATGGGGTGCGTCGGGTCGGACGGCAGGCGCAGCTGGTGAACCTTTTCCCACATTCGAATGCGAACGTCGGCCGGATTGAGTTCGGAACGCTGCTCGGCCAGGTCCTGGCGTCTCTTCTCGGCGCGCTCATATTCCTCATGCGCGAGGCGTTCGGCGGGAGTCTTGACGAGGTCGCCTGTGCGGGGCAGCGTCATATGTCCATAAAGCATGTGTTTCAGTAGCGTCGCGCGGGCGCAACCCCCGGCCGGTGACCAGCCGAAAGGTTACGCGCCGAGGTGCAGGCTACACGAGTTGCCGCAGTGCCGAACAAGTTTCGGCTCGGGAAGCCCGTTAGCCCCGGTGGGGCACCTTTAGCTCCAGCGCGAGCAGCAGCGCAGGGCGCGAACGCGCCCCGGCTAGCCCGGCAGCTTAGGCGGCCGGCGACTCGTGATCGATCGAGCGAGCTCAGTAGCGGCGCGGGCCGCCCCGGCGCGCTCCACCACCGGCTCGATCGCGATCCTGGGCCTCGTTGACCTTAAGAGCGCGGCCTTCGAAGTCCTTGCCGTTCAGCGCCTGCATCGCCCGCGACGCATCAGCATTCGACATCTCCACAAAGCCGAAACCGCGTGGTCGCCCCGTGTCACGATCGGTGATCAACGAGACCTTCTCAACGGTTCCATGCGCGGAGAACAGAGCGCGCACGCTATCTTCAGTCGCCGTGAAGGGAAGATTTCCCACGTAAAGTTTGGTCACTACGCATTACTCACAAATAGATGTTAAAAAATGACACCCGTCGGACTGTGTCTCCCGGTTCGTCCACTCTCGCGAGAAAAGCGCCAGGGCAGACAAGCCGAGAAGGCACCAACGAGCGCGTACAGTACGCTAGTTGACGGCCCGATGCCCGGGGATGAAGCGCTCGCCATTGCCCCAACAAAGGGTCAGCTCCTGGACGGCGGGAAGGCCCCGGCTGCGACCGGAGTCCCCGGCGTGGTTGCCGTATCCTGGAGAGGCTCAACCTGCGGGCTGGCGTCGGTGACTTTCGTGCGAGCAAGCCTGCGCTGCTGCTTTTCGTTCTGACGTGCCCTTCTTGCCAATTCCCTTTGCTTCCTTGCTTGATGATAGTTCGGTTTTGCCACGAAGTTCTCTTGCACTGAAGGATTGAGTGCCTGCCAGCGTAGCACGTCCAAAAGGCGGCACAGATCCTTGGCCCGGTCGGGGGCAGGCGATCACTTCAGGACGCTATTGACTCCCCCAGGCCGCGGCTCCGGGGCACCCGGATGACACCCCGTCCACCGACAGTGCGTTGGTCAAGCTCTAGCCTCGATCCCGACGCCTCCTAGAAATCAAACATACCGAGAAGAAAGACAGTGTTGTTCGCGGAAGCGCTCCGACCCGCGCCGTCGTAGTTGCTGCGGGCACCGTTGAATCGGTTGTAGAGCGTCCACTGAGCGATGAGCTGTATGTTCTGCCGCGGCAGAAAGGTCGCCTGCAGGATCCACCCATCGCTATCGGGCTTACCGGCAGCACCGGTTACGGGCGACGGCGCGTACAAGAGAGGATCGGCGCTGCCGGTGGTAGAGAAGTATCCGAGGGATGCCGCGATACCCGGCGGCAGCAGGAAGGTTCCATTTAAGCGCCAGCGTCGGCACTGTAATCGCGGTAGCGATCATTGAGGCCCGGGGCGCCCGCGCCTGAGATTCCCTGAATGAACTTCGCCGAGATCACCGTGGCGCCCACCTCTACATAGTCCGGCCCGACGCCTGTCTGCCACGCGCCTCTCGCGTAGGGCACGAGTCCTTCGGTGGCGCCCGGCCTCACGATCGGCTGGGCCTGCCCTGTGGGGGCAGAGCGGTAGAGGGAGAGATCGGCGTACCAGTGGTTGTCCCACAGGAGATAGCCGCCAATACCCGCGACCATGCCGGAGTCGGCAAGCGTTCCGCCCAAAAGAGTGGAGGCCGAGGGTGTTGGGGCGACGTCGGAGTGTACGTGGGGGAAAGACCAGACATTGAGAGTGTTCCACGGGTCTTCGAGCGTGGGGGCGTTGTTGACGGTAATTCCGTAGACAGCGTCTTTCCCGGCGATCGGGCCGCTGCCGGCGAATCGAATGTCCGTCAGATCGATCGCGAAGTGGTCGTCGGGCTGCGTGTACTCGAGATAGGAGAACATGCCGATGTTGTCCGACAGGCCGCCCGCGGCGAACAGCTTAAGCTTGGACGGGAACTGCACATTCCCGTTCTGTGTTCCCGGCTGGCTGCGTTGACTGAAGCTATCCGCCAGATCGATCTCCAGTGCGAACGCCGGCATGCGGTTCAGGCTCAAGGGGGTCGAGGTCTTGCTTTCGACCTTGGGCAGCGTGGAGAGGACGAAGCCCCGCAGCTTGAACTGACGTCCAAAGGCATTCAGCTCAGGTGCCACGGTGTGGCATGACTGACAGGGCAGCCCGGTCTGTCGCGCGAATGCGGGCACTGCGTGGGCATCCGGGAAATTGATGTTGAGAAGCAGGAAGCCGACGAACGGTCCAAGCGAAGCTCTGATGAGAGTAGAAGACATGGGAGCGTCCCTCTGCGATGTAACGGAGTGCGGCAAGGGCCGCCATTCCATTCAGGCGGGGACCGGCCGCAAAGACTTTCCGCGCGTAGGTGGCCGGAGACTGACGGCAGGTTCAGGTCAAGCGCCAACCCCAGCGCTCCCTAACATCAGAGGCGTTCCCGGGCGCCGCCTTCTCTCTACAAGCGAAAGCCAAAGCTAAAGCACTGCGGGCCATCGCCGCCGATCATTGACCGGTTCGGAATCTCGTCCAGGCGCAACTTACGAGGCGGGTGTAGTTCAGCCGCAATAAGTAGTTCATCCAGATTTCGCGTTCGGGGTTTGGGACACAACCAACGGTGGTCGCTGATGACCCGAACATGCCCAAAGGAAAGTGAGCGCAGCCGATGTCGCCGTGATTGCCCGAAGTCGCGCTGCGCGCAGGCTCGTCATATGTTATCGGGGCTTGCGCT
>WNFI01679259.1_pt1 | contig 10838 bp, 12 predicted proteins | sample 5400471 | NCBI WGS metagenome assembly WNFI01 (sample SAMN13153348, study PRJNA577476) | soil metagenome | isolation source: 100 cm saprolite on Douglas fir-dominated hillslope | place: USA:California | collected 2013-09-17 | reverse complement strand
CATATTCAAATGGCCACGTTGTTGCAACGAAAGCCACGCACCAGCCTCACGTTGTTCATGCTTTTGTTTCTTGTTCACCACTTGGTCTAAACGATACATAAAGCATATCAAGATCAGTACCGAACGACTCAGAATCGCTGGCCTCCTTGCCTCCGTTCCAACCACTCTCTGACTCGGCGTGATGTCGTCCGTTTACCACACCGCTTACCACAATTCCAAATATCCGCTTCCCGAGCAACCCGAGATTAAGACCGTGCAAGTATGGGACGAAGTGTTTACCCATCAAAGCTTGCCCAACAATAACGGAGTGGTGAGCGTGCTTGGACGGAGTATACTATCGTACATCAGACGCCCTTTCCATATTCCTGGTCACGCATTCAACTCCTGTTGCTCTCCATTAGCTCCTGTGTCGCAGAATGGCTGATCGACGCCGACCCGGGCCTAACTCATGAAGAACTTCTGGTATGAAGTGTTTTGACGAGAGAGCGTGTCCGATCGGGCAAGGAAAAACTAACCATCATCCTGTTCAAGATCCGTAGCGATGAACGACTTCAGCGATCAATGATCGCCGCCCTCGCGGTTGCGTACGACGTACCCCATTTACTCCGGTTCGCCAAACAGGTTCCTGTTGCCGACAGATTCACAGTTGAAGATCAAGCAACTGTTTTCGAGGCTCTTGTCGGTGCTGTACACCGCGAATATGGCTACGATACTGTCAAAGAATGGTTATATGCTCTGTTGGATTGGGACAACGTGTATGTCGCTTGGGTGCTGGTATAACGATTTGCCTATTCACTCTCTTCGTTTTATTATACCAATATAGGACGATGCTCCAATGGCTTGGTCGTAAGTGAGGTACAAGACTGGAGAACCAAGGATCAGTTCTTATGACGGTGATGAAACTGCTTCTGGACGTTGCGTCAGACCCACGTCAGTCTGCATCCACATGGGTCTGCCAACAACTACCATGGCCAGCTTTCCGTGCTTTCCTGGGATCGCCATCAATGAGGAAAAACCAAATGCGTTTGGTAGTGCTCAAAATATATCTACTTTATTACGAATCATCATTCCCTTGATCAGCGTCCTCTCATTCCAGTAATATACCATATGTGCTTTCCCTTTCTCGTTACTCGTTACCCCATAAGGCGCTCTACGACACCATTCTGTAAATAATGCGTTATAGATGCGAGCGAATTGTGGACAAGCTGTGAATGGCTTCAGCATGGTCGGTTATGTTGCAATGAACTCGGACATCACTCCAGATGTATGGGATCAGTTGGAATCCTTCGTGTCCTCCATTCCCTGATGTTCACAATATATCGCCAGCTGTCCACCAGCCCCGTGTTCATCCAACTTCATTGTATGCTCGTGCGTAGTTAGTGTTCTAGATCCCTGCGATAATATCATTACAATAATTCGGCCAATTCCGCTACAATACAGCTAAGGTGACTAAAGAGTCCACCATAACAAGAATAATGGAGAAAATGGAAAAGAAAATGGAAACTACTTGAATTTTAGGTCACATGTCAGATCTCTGGCAGACTCTTTCCAGCGAGCATGGTCAGGGACATATTCATCACACCCAACAATTTGTCCTCTTCACGAAGTTCTTGGTCATCTTTTACACTTCTTTGGAAACCTATGAGGATATTATCTCTTGCGGAATTGGCCGGTGGACTTTTGACCCAGTTTTAGCGGTCCATCTTACAGCTTCTGGAACGGGTTCCTCGGCCGTCTCACCGCGTCATTCGTTGATGATTGCCTCCACCCCGATGCTTCTTTCCAGTTGTGAGCATCCCCTTGGAAACATGAGAATTCCGGGAGAGGACACAGGGTATACAACTGAAGTGCTCGGGTGATAACCATCCGCCTAAACATGTTTTGCCGTCCGCGTCGCCAACAAGTTCATGGCTGAGCCGCGCGCCTTGGTTTCGGGACAGGTCCATGTGCGGGTTATGGGTAACGGTGATCATTTTCCAGTACTACGTCATTTCATGCAAGGCCTGCAGAATGGCCACTGGCTGGAGATTCCATCTGGGGTTCGACAATTTTAACTTGCCTTGACCCGCTTCTCTCCCATGACGTAAGTATGCTCCGTATGCCGATGAGTATTGCTGGTACCTATTGATACCTAACATTGTTCCTACAGTTCTCCAGTTTATCCACAGCTTGGGCCACTTCTGAAACAAACTCCAACTATCCGATGAAGATGGCCCTGAAGTTGGATTCTCAGAAGCACTCACCATTTCCGCAAGTCGAAATGGCTTCCATACGTATGCGCTGTTCACGGCCAGTTAACCAGAACCTGCTGATTCTTTGCAGTTTTGGGAACCCTCTGGAAGGAATCGCATGCGACCTAGCGCGCATATTCATGTTTAGCGCTTGGTTCCTCCCAACATTTACCCCCGGCGAACGCCGAAATATTTATCCCCAGGTGGCCTCGCTATCATTGGTAGCGCCATAGCAGACGCCTCATACATTATGCCGTAGCAGAGTCTCACTGGGATGCTATCGTTACCAATGCCCCGAAATGGATTGGCAATTTAAAAAGAGCGGGCCTCAAGGAAGCCTGCATCCACCAATGCTATCACCACGTTTTGAGGAGCATTCTACGGGAACTCGGTCCTTAAATTGAGCGCGATAGGACAACTTACTGGATCCTTGCCCACTTTCATCTTTCCCAATCAAGCTGCAGGTTACGGATTGGATAGTGCTTGTGCCACCAACGACTCTCTTTCCCTTAACATCATGTCCGCCGGCCTCTACGACGCTTACCGACGCTCTGACCTTGCTCTCCCTGACCTTCCTCAGGTGGGGTAGTACCAGTACTCTCACTCGTTCCACACTAAAGCTTCGATACGCAGCTCAAAACACGTCGGTTATGGGACACTGTTTTCACCCACAGCGCACTCCCCAACGGAAACAAGGTCATCGCTACTCTTGGGTACCGTATCATTTCCACTTGTGTGACTGAGTGGTTGATCGATGCGGACCCAGCATTGACCAACACTGAACTGGCTGTGAGTAGGAATGGACGATGAGCACCCGCCTTTGAACCATCAACCCCATTGTATCAAAGTAATAAAACTAATAAGATGTTTCTCTCGCTGTTCATCCTTCAGGTTCGGTTAAGCGAGCGAGTTAACGAACCACTGCTGGCAGCGTTCGCTGATGAACACGCTTTATCCCCTCGCTTACAAGTCCCGAAGGGTTCGCCAAAATCTTCCCGACACTCACCAGAAACCAAGGCCACATTGTTCGCAGCATACGTTGGTGCCGTATATCGGGACCACGGTTACGAAATGACTAAAGATTGGATCTTTGCTCTCATGGATTGGGACAATGAGTAAGGATTTGCCTGGGTCACCACGTATCATCACTGATCTGCTTTACGTCTAGTACCATGCTCCAGATCCTGCAGAAGCGCTGAAAGCAGGGCGTGCAGTGCCCGCGCGCTAATACCTTCCTTCCTTCCTTCTTTCCCGCTGGTCGGCGGGATCTTGCATGCCATCGACGGGGTGAGGTTTCACCTTTATTCCGCTCTTCCCTTGTCGTCCTACGTCCTACAAAGAATAGTGCTCATTCGTTTTCATCTTGCGAGTATGAAAGGTTGTGCCGTTTGTGACCACTGACGATAGCACCGTTCCTATTTTTGGCTTGAGTTGTGCATCGCCTGAAGCAATCCCGTGTACACATTAGCTCACATGTTGATCACAAAGCTTTCTAAATCCTTCGTACAGTGTGATGAGCAGGAGTTTCGGACGACTATTTTAATGTCATTATCATCATTACTTTGCAAAGTCTAAGCCATGAGGCGAATCACATGACTTCGGCGCGGCGCAGGCCAGCGCCAACCTGAAGCACTCATCTATGCCATTTGACACGTTCATCCGAGACTGTGGTTACGTATGGATTGTGGACACATGGTGACATTCGAGCATGCGAAGACTGACCGTGCTTGCGGGCATTCTCTCCATCACTAGTGGGATTATTGAGATCATTCCAAAAGACCAATAGCTGGGAATGTCGCTGCAGTTCTCACATCAGTAGTCGATTTTAAGCCACAATCCCTCTAGGAACGATATACTAGCTTGAATGTAGGGGATAATGGACCGCCATGAAAGGTTGCGTCTTCGACTTCCGTGCCTTGTTCGAAATGGACGGTATCGACAGTGTCGACCCTTGCATCCATAGAATGCCATTGAATCTGCGCCACCGCTATTCGGACAATATCAATATGAATGCTAGCGAAAACTTCATGTGACTGCTGGAGAGCAACCATGTTTCTTCTGCCGTCTAGCCCCAGCTATCCAACCACAGATGGTGCTTATCCGCTAGTATCTATAGAGACCGTACATGGCTTTCGACATCCGCTTCATCTACAGTTTTTTTCATAAGACACCAAACAGGTCCTGGAATGTTTATCAAACAGATGATCGCCGATCTCAATCTCGTGCTCGTGCTCGCCGCATGTGTTCATGATAGGCCCTAGTCACTCGAAACACTTCGAGTTGGGATGTTGTGTTATTTGTATTGTACCGCTTTGAGGGTGAATTGGCTCGCAGTGCCAGAGCGGATTCGGTGCTTCATCATTCATACGATTGTTCCGCTTCGAGGCGCTGTCGCGCGCGATCGCTTCCCTTCAAGCGGAAATCACGGGGCGCCGCAGCTTGTTGAACTTCTTGTGAATGGCATGCCTGAAGAATCCAGGTGGCGCATCCTCAGGTCGAGCCATAGCTGCATGTGACGAACATGTGCCTCCGAACTTTTTACTATGCCTCGCGGCTTCACATGCCTGGATACTTCAACCGCACCTGATACTAGATGGCTTTTGAAGCCCTGTGGATTCATATTGCTTCGCTGGCTTATCTGATTGGTGATATCTTAAAACGTATCTAAGGAGCGGGCGATTGATACCAGGAACGCCCACGCAGTAAGTAAATGGGCCGCAAGAGGAGCGCGTGCATAGCGCAGCGGCTGGTGAGATTCAAGCAGTAGGGATGCGGTGAGCGTAGAAGATATGGAAGGATGATATAGAAAACGAACTACCAAGGTACAATCATACTTGGAAGGGAAACGCGTGCAGTGTAACGGAGTCGGGAGTGCGACAAGCATGCGTTTGGCGGGAATGATTTTCAAACCCATTCCACATTACTTTGATGTGGTAGGCCACATGCACAAATTCAGCGGGTGCCGTCACCGTCCATTGCTCCGCTGCCATCTAGCTTGTCCCACCTAGTTTATCAACTGTCCGCGCCTAGGTCGGTTCCGGCCACAGGACCTGCTCTACCTTCATAGATTGATGTCTTTCGCCGTTCTCCAATAATTGTGCATTTGGATCCATCTCAGTCTCAATCTTTCCAATTTTTTCATATTTCTGAGATGTCTTCTTGGTCGTAGAAAGAGGATATGGGATGATATGCTTTCGTCGTGCGGAAGTAGATTGGATTGCCGGCCTGTCTTCCTGTCTGTCGAGCCAATTGTTAATCGACTGGAGGAACGTAGTGTTACATTCTCGACCTAGAATGCTACATTGGGCGAGCGAGCGATCGCCTGCATATGTGTGTCTCCATCAGGCAGATCCCAGATCATAGGGCACCATGGTGGCGGGGACAACAGCGCCCACTACGTGGACGGGTGAAACATCTTGCACCTGATGTGCCCAGCACATATTCTTCGGACATGGAGTGGGAATGCGGACATGAACCACGTTATAGTCATTTCATCTCGCGAGGGAGATTGAAGTAGTCACCAATTGATGGTGAATTTTCAAAAATGGTGGATATACACCTCGTGATGTCCCAACAGTACTCGTCACCGAGCAAGCTCCCACCGCTGAACGCCGACTACGGGGAAAATAAGGGCGAAGTCAGCGGTGAATGATTGAAAATAACTACTGACCGACATCAAGTTCACTGCGTGCGCAGATCATCATATATTAATTTATCATCGGTCAGCAGGTACCTCTGCTGTCACAAACTCTCGTCCCAGCCTACAGACACAGTACCTCCCACGATTAATTTGCGAATTTGTGGTTGTATACACGTCAACGAAACACATATGTCCCCGTACGAGTCTTGGGGAGCTACCTCCATGGAATTTCAAAAAAGTCTGGATCCGCTATTGACGTGGCGAAGGGGCCCTAAGGGCGGTCGATCAGCGGTTGCTGTGTCTACGTGAACTTGCAGAGCTCGACGACAAGCAACTATCCCTCAAACTAATCTTAACCTCGAAAGTGGTCTTTCTGACATGTTCTATGGGCTCGACTTCACTATTCAGTTGGCATGAAGACAGCCAGGGACTGATGATGATGATCAATTGAACACGTCGGGAGTGGAGAGCCGAGCCGACCCGTTCTTCCAATCGCAGAATGCGGTGCCCCATGCAATATCATTGCATAATTACAAACGAAAGGGACCCGTTAGTAACACTACATGCCAATTCATGTTCCCCACAATGCATTGCCTCACTGTTTTAATGACCAATCCAACAATACCAATGTGGCAGTGAGATGACGAAGTAGCTAGAACGACGCACATACGTATATTCATATGTATCAGGCTTCATTCTGTGATACTGACCAGTACATTAGCTCCTGGGAGGGTTAGGGACACTTTTACATGTGGCTGGAATCTCGAGATGCATCGGGTGCCAGTGATTTATCACTGAGGATTTGTTACCCCGCGGCCTCGATGTAATAGTGGGCTATCCCACCGTGCAAATTAAAATACCGTCGGGGGATTGTAGACACGTCGTGACTCTGGTGAGGTATTGACCCCACTTGATTTCGGCAGTTTCCCCGATCAAGCAAGTAAATGCTACGAAGCCCGCATTGAGTTCATCTTTTGGGAAGGAGGTGAATTGTCCCTCAGCGAGGTATCAGACGTACTCAAGGCATCGCAGCTCAAGATTGTGACGGCTGTTCTCATTGAACATGGCCGTGCCACTTGACAGCCAACTTCTAAATTAGGCTAAACGTTAAAGGCCGGGGTTGGCCGGCTATAACCGGGGATTCATTTCTGATATTTTTCCATCAACAAGTGCTCATAGCCAAAAGAAGTGAAGCCTAGAAAGAATATTGACTCTCACAGTGGTCGAAAATGCAATGCATATTCTGCTTAGAAGGTAGTGCAAGAGAGGTGCCAGTTCTCCGCTAAGGGAAGCGCAGAACCGGACGCCTGCCTGTGCGGCGAGTTAAACACATATATCGAGCTTGTTTAATCACATTAACAGTCGCCACGGGGTCCCAATTAGCGTATTAATGTCCTTCTCATATACGCACTGTTTGCGATCAATGGCCCCAAACCAAACCATCTATATTCATACATTCTATGAACTCCCAATCAGATTTCTCTTTGAGTGTTTATGGACTCATCACCATCTTCAGGATAAAAGGGTGTCCTCTCCCTTTCGTTCCATCATTCCCCAGTTCGGTACTCAACACTCGTTCTCCAGTTAGCAATCATGGAAGGACGAACCGAGAAGGTCAGCTTCGGCGATGAGAGGATCGAAAAAATTCAGCCCAAAATGCATACCCACAACGCCAATGCGAAGTATGTTTAGTTCCCATATGCACCTGTCTCCAGTCTCTAATAATTTAACCTCACAGAATCCAGAATCCTCTGTACGGCATCCCCCATGACGAACTTCTCCAGGATGTCGAGAGGTTCACAGGAGAGCATGATCTCGACGAGTACCTAAAACTCTTCCAGAAGGGTGCCCTTCTTGCCCAGAAACCTCGGGAGTTCGAGGCGATGCCCGAACTGGATGAGTCGGACCGCGAGATTATCCGTCGCGAGACAACTCGTAAGCTGTATCTGGTCATCATTTGCTCGCTGGCTGCTGCGGTTCAGTAAGTGGAGGCCCTCTGCATCTACGCGTCATTGCTGATAGGTGATCTGCAGGGGATGGGATCAAACGGGATCCAACGGTGCAAACTTGTCGTTCCCTGAAGAGTTTGGAATTAGTACGCAACCTTCAGACCCGAACCACTCGCGCAACCAATGGATTGTTGGTGTTATCAATTCAGGGTGAGCAACGGTCTTTGTCGGTGCTGTCGTAAGGCACCTAACATATCCCCCTAATGTATCTCGCGCCAGTCCCTACATTTCCGCCGCTATTGTGTAAGGAAGCTCTGACAACTAGATTCATGTTCAGGATTACTGATGCGTACTTTCTGTTTTCGTAGAGGATGCTGGCTCACGGATCCACTTAACAACTTCTTCGGTCGCCGAGGCACGATCTTCTTTTGCGCCATTTTCTGCGTCTTCAGCGTGCTTGGACAAGGCATCTGCAGATCATGGGAACAACTCCTCGTCTGTCGTCTCCTCCTTGGTCTTGGGATGGGCCCTAAAGCTACGGTGAGTGTGGCGATTGCGCCAATTCAAGTTACGGAAAATGTATTCTCATCGTCCCTCATAGACTGTTCCGGTCTTCGCTGCCGAAAATACTCCTGCCGCCGTCCGAGGTGGTTTGGTGATGTCTTGGCAACTTTGGGTAGGCGAGACTCAAGTTTGACTCTGTATTTTTGTTCACTTATGTCCCCCTGCTAAAAGACGGCATTCGGAATCTTCCTTGGCTTCAGTGCCAACATCGCCCTGTACCGAATTGGCAAAATCGCGTGGCGTCTCCAGATCGCTTCTGCTTTCATACCCGCTGTCCCCCTCGTTCTCTTTGTCTGGACTTGCCCTGAGTCACCCCGCTGGCTCATGAAGAAGAGTCGCTACGCCGAAGCATTCAAGTCCTTCCTCCGCCTGCGCAACTCGCCTCTTCAGGCTGCGAGGGATTTGTATTACGTCCACGCACAGCTGGAAGCGGAGAGGGATGTGCTGAAGGGATCGACGTTTTTCAGTCGCGCGGTGGAGTTGTTCACCATTCCCCGTGTCAGACGTGCGACTCTTGCAAGTTGGGTTGTCATGATTGGGCAACAGATGTGCGGTATCAACATCATGGCCTTCTATTCGAGCAGTATCTTCTCCGAGGCTGGGTATTCAACCTCGAGTTCGTTATTCGCATCGTTCGGCTTCGGTATTGTCAACTTCACCTTCGCCTTCCCTGCTGTATGGACGATCGACGTACGTACAATAGCTTTCCTCTCCAAGTCCCACTCATATATCTGTCTTTGAAAACAGACCTTCGGCCGTCGCAACCTCCTGCTCTTCACATTCCCCAACATGGCATGGTGTCTCCTTGCTGCTGGCTTCTGCTTCTACATCCCCACCCACGAAAAAATCCGTGTAGATCTCATCGCGTGCTTCGTCTACCTTTTCACCGGTACGTCGTGATCAGCGTAGTACCATCCCCACACAGGCTAATGATGCCTTTAGCGTTCTACTCGCCTGGCGAGGGTCCGGTGCCTTTCACTTACTCCGCCGAAGTCTTCCCTCTCACCCATCGTGAGATTGGCATGTCCTGGGCTGTCGCTACCAACCTTTTCTACGCCTCTGTTCTTTCGATCACCTTCCCTCGTATGTTGGGTGTTCTTGGAAGTACAGGCGCATTCGCATTCTATGCTGGGTTGAATATGCTTGCCTTCGTCATGATCTTCCTGCTCGTGCCTGGTACGAGCCTCTCTATTCACAGTTGATAGAGCGGCACTGACGCGTGATTCACTAAAGAAACGAAGCAGCGCACCCTCGAAGAACTTGATTACGTCTTCGCGGTTCCTATGCGCCGTCACATGGCGTACCAGGTGGGGGAGGTTATGCCATACTTTATCAAGCGATACATCTTCTTCAACCGTAATGCCGAACTCAGGCCCTTGTACAACTTCGATGAAGGTTCGTGTGCTCAAATGTTCATCTCATATCTTTGGCTGACAGTCCCTCCTACGTTGACAGTCGTCTCCATCAGTGGTGTTCCCGAGAAGGTCTCCCACTAAAGCCTCCACGAAGCTCTGTCGGAGAATACAGACTGGGTTTCTTGAATTGATTGCCCACTCATGTGCTTCGCGAGCCTCAGCCTGTTCCAACGAGATTCACGGAATATTACGATGTAAAGTATGCTTAGATGTCTTCTTTCTTTTCTCCATTGCTCTTATGTTGTGGTTGTGTCCACGACGATCTTGTTACGACTTCTCATGGTACTTGTTGATAACGCCTGTATTCTACCGAGTATCGGACAATAGATCCTCGTATATATCTTCATGCAGCCTATTCTTCTAAACGGATTTGAAGACCGAGGCGACTTAGCCAGCACATCCTCACAGTCTTGCTATTGTTTGAGCCATTCCAAACCTATTGCAGGAGCGTATATATTCGGCCGATAACCACAGATGCCCCAACGCCAAAGCGCCACCAGTAACTTTGGGGGCATATATCTACGGTTGATCGATTGTTGGCTTATGTTTCACGTGTGCGCATTGGAGTGAGCACAGCGACGCTTTCCGCTTTGATTGCCGCTTGATTTGTTATTCGTGGCACTCGATAAAACTGGGCGCGATATCGAATGATCTCGATCGTCCTACTTATAACTATTATTAATAATAGAGCAAGGGCATTCGAGAGAATTCATTATGTTTGATGTTCTTGCCAGTGATCAAGTGAAGTAGAACTCACTGGGATGAGTTGACCATCTTGTGCTTCAATCTCCCACGGTGCATCAACTTGGGCTCCATATGCATGGAATGATGCACATCGTCATCAATGAGTGTTAGAAGTGCCGGCTGTTAGTCCAATAGCCACTGACGCTTCAGGCCAACGCGCCGCCGGTAAGGTCGTGCCATGGCAGAGGGCCGAGGCGCATACACTACTTTCCGTTTGTTGCTTTTGCATAACGACGCTCTGGGGCGAGAGTGCCGCTTTGACTCCTTGCCATATACCATATATAAAGCGTGTATG
>WNFI01143825.1_pt1 | contig 10839 bp, 27 predicted proteins | sample 5400471 | NCBI WGS metagenome assembly WNFI01 (sample SAMN13153348, study PRJNA577476) | soil metagenome | isolation source: 100 cm saprolite on Douglas fir-dominated hillslope | place: USA:California | collected 2013-09-17 | reverse complement strand
GACTCAAAACCGCTACCGGCGAGTTGGGCTCCTGGCCGGCCAGGCCGCCGATCTCCTGCGGAGATCTCCCGGCCTGTCGATCGGAGACCTGGCCGAAGAGCTGAAATGCTGGGCGGCCGAGAACGCCATCGAGTACTCGGACACGCCGGCCGGCTGCGACACGCCGATCGAGAAAGCCATCACGATCGCCGAGCTGCGGACCGGCAGCTCGCGCTTCGCGCCGTTCGAAAGCAGGCTGCGATGAGTGCCAAACGCAACAAGGAAAGCTCGCGCCGCGCGGCACTCCTGCGAAAAATGTGTTTCCACTGGATGACGGAGCACAAAGCCGATCTCGTTCTAAAATTCCGGCGAAAGATTGACAACGTTGTGGGCCCGCGGCGCAACTATCGGGGTAGGCCGGGAAACGAGGTCGGACTATGAAGCGCGCCGATCTAGGATCTCGCGCGCCGAACAACCCCTGGTCCAGACAGGTTGATCTCCCCTGCGACTGCGAGAGCTTGCACTGTGCTAGCCACGAAGCCGGCTCCTGCAAAACGCGCGCGACCAACCTGGTGCGCGCGTTCGGAATGAAACAAAAACTCTGCGAGAACTGCTTGGCCGTCGCAAAGACAAAATTCCCCGATCAGATGGAAGCTCTGAGGAATTGGGAATGAACCCCTACGATTACCACGACCGGATCCTGTTGCTGCGTACGCAAGCCGCAACGATCTTCGAGCACTACGGGATTCCCACATTCACTTCCACTTTGAAAATCGACCGCGCGCGGATGTGGGATAAAACTTTGGAGGCGTTGGCGATCGGCGAGGTAGCATTCCGAGATTGGGGCCGGCCAGACACGCGCGAGCGCATACTCGGTTGCCTCGATGAAGTCATACACACCTGCAACGTCCTAGCGATTCCCTTCCCCGCGGTTTTTCTCCTGAGACGCAAGCAGTTGAACGACGGCGATTTTGTCCCCGAGCGGAGATCCGCTCCGCTTTTTGAAGTAGTGAGGAGGACCGATGGCAGATGAATGGGTGAAAATCAGATACGCCGGACGAATGCGCTACTTCCGGCGCGACTCTTTGCGGCAACTCTACGAGCACCTGCAATTTCTGGTTGTGAACGCCCGGTGCGTGCTTGACCCGGACGAGATCCGCCTGGCGGAAGAAATGGAAAAACGGAACGAACCGCTCAGGAAACTGCTGACTGAACAGGATATCGTGGACCGCGCCGCGGCGAAGGGACGCTGAAATGAAAAGAGCGAAAAAACGCCCCCCTACAAAGTCTGGCGATCGCCGCGGATCCCGATCTGCCGGCAAATCGGCCGATTCGGATCGAAATCCGGAAAGTAGGGGTAAGCTCAATCCTGAAATCTTTGTTCTCCGGAGCATGCCAGGGCCATACGGCCAGATCTATGCCCGCGCGCACCTGCGAAATAAGAAGGGAGACGTGTTCTTGTGCTGGAGAGACAAGAACAGAACTAGAAACTTCTATCTCGGCAGGAGGAAGCAAAAGCCCCCTACCATCGATATCGGCTGCAGCTCCGGACCAGGCGACGTCGACGGCCGCCGGCGCCATCGAGCGCCGTAGGGGGAAAAAGGCATGAAATACGAAATGGACATTCGGGTAGAAATCCGACAAACCGATCATGGATCGCCCTACGGTGGACTGCACGTCAGCGAATCTCTCCCCTTCGAAGCCGCTTCTTTTGCCGAATTGTGCGGAGTGCTGACGCGCTTCCACGATCTGGCCGAAGAGATCCGGCGATTGCGGCCGCGCGATCCGCGTCCGTAACAGTACGGCCGTTCCATTCCCTTTTTCCCGCTCTCAGCCCATGATGAGCTGTTTTCGTGGGCCCTGGCAGCCCGCCAGGCGAACGATTTCGAACGGGGTGAGGGTAGGGATACCCCCCAGGAAAGGCTTTCACCAAATGCCAAGAAAGAAGGCGGACCCGGCCGCGATCGTAGCGGCGCCGGCCGCGGCGCCCGCGGCGATCGCCTGCCCGGCTTGCAAAAGCAAAATCAGTTCAGATGGAAAAACTCTGCATGAGAAATCCGCCTACCTCGATGAGCTGATCGAGACGGATGCGGGCGTCGATGAGGTAGAAAAGAAAATCGAGAAGATGCAACTCACGGTCAAGGCGCACGAGGCCACAATCGCAGATCTTCGGACGCAGTTGGAAGCGGCAAACAAAAAACCGCCGCAAGAAAAGGAGAAACCCGGTGACGTGGTTCAAAAACAAAAAGGAAGTGGAGACGGAAGCAGCGAACCCAAGCCTTCGTCCTGGTGGGATTGACTTCGAGACGGCCGCCGCGCGTGTGACGGTGGAGGATCCGGAAATCGCCGCGGCCGCGGATTCGTTTATCGCCGCGACGGCTGATGACGAAGCGCTCATCGTGAGATCCGAATGGGCGATCGTGGCGGTGAAGGGCTGTTTCTATCCGGCTGCGAAATGGATCCATCCGGCCTACGCGATCGATGGCGGAGAGGCGGCGCAAGTCAGTCCGAAGATGCAGCTCTTTCTGCAAATGGTCGCGGACAAGTACGCGCCGGCCGCGATCTCGCGGCTGGCGAATCGCTACCCCGAATTTTGGGATCTCGTGGCCGTACTCGGAGTTTTGTATTACCAGAAATGGCGCGCGGTCTCGAAGATCATCGCGGAGGAACAAAGGGCGCGTCACCAGGGCCCGGAAAACGCCAAGAACGTGACCGTGATGCCGAGTCCCGAACAGCCGGTAGAGGAACCGGAGGAAAAAATCGTCGGCCAGCGGCTGCGCGACGGTTCGCTCGTGATTTGATGCTCGGGTATCTCGAACTATTTTTCGGAAAGTCCTTCACGGGGAAAACGGCTCGGATGCTGCACGAAATCCGGGCCGAGCCCCGCCTGGTCCTGGTGGACCCCAAGTGCGCCCAGCTCGTCGATCTCAAGGGCTTCGACCATCTTTGGCCTGAATACCTTCCGCGGAAAGGACAAGAGCGCGGCGGCTGGACTGGCGGCGAGAATCCGGCGAACTACTTCCGCGGGCGTGCGGGAAAGTTTCGCGTAGTGATTCACGTCCGGGAACACTTCCGCGAACAACTCGATTCGCTCTGCCTGCTCTTGCGAGCGGTCCGCAAGGTGACGCTGGCGGTAGACGAGCTGGGGCTGTTCATCCCCTCGGGCGCCGCGGGCGCTCTCCCCAGCTCGATCACTTCCGCGATGATCTCCGGCCGGCATGAAGAGCTGCGCTTTTGCGGAACAGCGCAGATCCCCTCCCTGGTGCATTTTATCGCCCGGTCCAACGCCTCGCGGATCCGCTGGTTCCGGACCACGGAGAAAAACTCCCTCTCCGCGGCGGAAGGGTACATGGCGCGCGCGCTCGTGGATTCCCTTTCCTCCCTTCCGGATTACGTGTGTATCGAGACTTCCGACGCAAATGCGCCGTTCCGGGATGAGAGCATGGTGGGAAAGATCAAGCTCCTAGCGCGCGCGTCGTAGCAAACTCCAAAAAACGAATCTCCCTCAAAAACTTGTCAAGGGGTACTGCACGCGCGCGCGCGCGTGCGCGGGTACCCGTTTTTTCGGCGGGTTTATCCTCCCCCACGTGAACGACAGTTTGCAATCCCGCCCGCGCTTCTCTCCCGGAGGTTTCCCGGAATGAATTTCAACAAGAAAAATTTGGGAATGCTCGCGGTTGTCCTGATCGTTTTCGTCATCGCCGAAGGCACGGGTCTGACTGCGCCTCCGAAGCAGTTTATCGGAATGCTCACCGCGAAGGTCAAAGGGTTTCTGTCGGGTCTCTTCAACAAACAGCAGTGAAAAAGTTTTTCCGGGTGAACCGGGGAGGAAATAAAAGTGGCAACGAAACGACCGAATCTGTGGGGCTTGAAGAAACTCACCTCGAAGCCGTGGCCGGTTTCGGGCGCGGCGGTTTCCAGTCCGCAAGGCCAGGCGACCATTGACCTGAAAGACTTTTTGCAGACGGAAACGATCTCGCGCCTCTTCGTGCGCGTTCGCGGAAATGTGGTGATCGCCGGCGCCGGCGCTGGAGTTGCGACCGGCCGCGACAATCCCGAATCCTTGGTTGTGAATCTCACGGCGCGGCATGCTCCCGCCCTGGGCGTCGTGAGCAAAAACTCGCTGACTCCCCGCGGGATCATCCAGCAGGGAATTTTCGACCGCGGCTATTCGATCCACGGGACCACGATCGCGGACGCGGCCGGCACGACGGCGGTGGATTACTGGCTGCCTCTGAATTTCAAAATGCCCGGCAGCGTCAATCCCATCGAATGGGGTCTGCCTCTCGCGCTCTTCACTTCCTACCAGTTGGTTGTGACCGTGGGCGGACGTGAGCAGCTCTTCTCGGGCGGCACGAACACCTGGGATCCAACCGGCTTGGTCGTGGAAGTCTGGGCGGATTTTGATGCCGGCGTTGCCGGATCGTTTCACCTGGTCGAAGAGTTCGAACAGGTTGTGCCCGTTCTTCAGACGCAAGCCGATCTGCAAATTATTCTCGAACGCGGTTTCGTGTACACGCACCTGCTCTTCATCGGGCAGACGGCGAACGCGAAAGACAACACGCTCATTACCGGCATCACCGTGCAAAGCGCGGGCCGCGTGTGGACTCCCCAGGGAGACAAAAACTCCCAGTTGATTCAAGACTGGAACCGCGAAACGCACGTGAACAATGCGGCGGAAAGTTTGACCGGGACGTATTTCGTTCCCGCTCTCCGCGACGGCATGGTTTCGCGCTCCATCGATGCGACTCAGGACCGCGTGGAAATCAAGCTCGATGTGGTGTTTGGTGCGGGACCATCGAACGTGATCGTCCGCGGGCGCCGCGTCGTTCCTCAGGGACTCCAGGTCAAGCCGGCTCAGGCGGCCGCCTAAAAACAATTCCCCCGCCTCGCCGGGATACTTCACAAGTTACCCGGCGGGGCCTGAAAAAATCAGCGAGGGACAAAGATGGGTTTCGGTTTTCAAGACATCATGGATTGGAGTGGCGGCGGAGAATCCTCCGACGAGTACGGAAACGGCGGAATTCTTTCCGCGCTAGAAAACATCGGCGTGAATTTCGCAGCCGGCGCGGCTCCGCCTTGCTCACGCGCCGGCCAGGGACCGTCTCTCCCGTTGGCGCGGCGATCGGCGTGAGCGGAAACACTCTCGTTTTCGGCGGCCTGGTTCTCGCCGGATTGGTTCTTTGGGCTGTATTCCGAAAGAAGGGTTAGGCCATGTCTTGCGGCTGCGGCTGTGGCGGTAACTCGGCAACAAGCGGGGCTTTGCTAACAGGCACGCTCGATCCTCGCTATGCCACGCAAGCGGAGCAGAGTGCCGTCGCAGAGAGTGACGTTACGGGAGGAAACCTGGCAATGGTTTCTTCTTCCTCTCTTTTTTTCTGGATCGCTTTAGCTGTGGTCATCGGTATTGCGTGGCATGCGGACAAACGAAAGGGCGAGTGAATGCCTGGGCTCAGCCAAATTTCCTATGGAACGGTTTCCAGCTACAACGCTCCCGTTCCTTCGCCTTCGGGAAACGCGGAGACGATCACGAATGCGCTCGGGCCGTGGACTGGAAAGCCCGGTTTTGACAAAGGCGCGCGCGAAGCGGTGCTCGGCGCGGCCACTACAGGATTTTTTACTTACAACGAGCCAAGCTGCCGTGGCGGTGGAATCGGTGGGCCGGGGATCGGAAAGGGTCTGCTCAGCGCTGGTCTTGGTGCCGTTCCCATTGTCGGGGGAGTTCTGCAAAAAGCATTCGGGATTTTTGGCGCGCATCACGCGGCCGCCCTCAAAAAGGAACAGGCAACGCTCTGCCAAGCGGTTCCCGATGCAAATAATTTTCTGCGCGCGATTGATTCTGCTGTGGCGCAAGGCCAGCTAGATCCTTCCGCGGCAGCTCAGGCGTTGGAGCAGGGCTATCAAAATTGGCGTGACGAAGTTGCTGGAATCCTGCAGGACAGCGGCAGCAAGTGCAACGCGGCTTGTGTCTACGAGAAAGTGTTTCGAGCGGCAATCGAGAAGCGCAAACAGGATTACGCGCTGATGGGTTCGACTCTCGCGGCTAACGCGCAAGGGGTTCTCGGCGGTGTGGTGAGTGCCTTTCGCGGCGCCGTCTCTTCAGTCCAACAAGCTTTTTCGCCTTCGCCTCTTGCACTCGCAGAGGCCGGTTTGACTCCCGCGCGGCAGGGTTCTCTTGCGATTTTTGTCGCTCTAGGCATCGGCCTAGCAGCCGTTGCTTTATTTTCAAATTTCTTTGGAGGAAGCAAGTGACGAAGAAACATATCGGCATGGGTCTCATCGTTGTGGGCGCGGCCGCGGCCGCGGCTGCGGTCGCAAAAATGTTCTCCGGATCGCCCCAGACGGCTTTCCTGGACAAACTGCCAACCATTCCAACCTCGCACAACGGCGCGAACGCGGCGATCGGCGTGGGGCTCGCTCTTCTTGGTTTCTATTTGAAAGCATGAAAGGGGGGGGCCTTTGAAATACGTTTTGCTTCTCGGCAGTTCTCGCGGGCGCGGGGTACGCGGTCTGGTATTACAACCCCGCCAACATCATGAAGAGGTAAAAAAGGGGAAATGAAAATGAATCCGGGATTGATTGCAGCCTTTGCTCTCGTCGCCGCCGCGGCCGTTTTTGCGGTGTACAAGATCTTCAATCCGGTTTCCGCTTTTGCTGCAACGGGAGACATGGGGAGTGATTCGGGCAGCTCGTCTGAGGACAATTCTGCCAACAACACTCCCCCGCCTTCCGGCGTTGCGATGCAGTACAACGATCTCATCGCTCGGGCTGCCAAGGCGGCGGGGATCGATCCCGTTTTGCTCAAAGCAATTTGCGCTCAGGAAAGCGGATTCAACCCCAACTCCATCAACCCGGAGAAAAGATTCACCCTCAACGGAGTTTCCTACGATCAGTACGATCGTGCCGGCCAGCGTCTGCTGGTCGCATGGATCAAGGACGGCAACGAACCGGCCGCCATTGGATTGAACCCTTCTTGCGGGATCGCTCAGATCCGCGTGGGGAATGCGAAAAAATATATTCAGGGCTTAAATGCTTGGGATCTGTTCGATCCGGCTATCTGTCTTGAAGCCGCGGCGTACCTCATCGCGGATGACGGCACCACGGTCGAGACCGCGGACATGTACAACGTCGGCCACGGCCTGAACTGGGCCCGCGGCGTTCGCAACGCTCCCTATCAGGCGAAAGTTGCAGATTTTTATTCGCGATTTGCGGGAGATTTCTGATGGGATCGTTCTGGACAATTCCCTCGCCCGGACCGGGATCTGTTGCTACCGGCGCTGGTGGGCCGAAAACAGTAGGTGCTTCGGCTGAAGTGGCCATTGGGAGCGGCGAGTGTGGCGCCGATTATCTGCTCAGAGCCCAACTGACTTCCTACCCGAGCGTGGCCGTGGACATCGGGGGAGTGCGGCATATTGCGGCGAGCGCATCACCCCGAGAGGGATATTTCTGGCGGATCTTGCAAGTGGATGCCGTTGACACAGATTCAAACTTGCAGTACATCGCCTTTGCGTTAGCTCCATCGGCCGGTTTGCCCACCACGAACGCACTAGATCCACTTTCTACCGTCATCGCGGACGCCTACGCGCGCTTGAGGAATTCCATTCGCCTCAGCGGGGGGCACGACGTGTCCTCGCTTTCCGACACGACGACGATCGCGGCTCAGTCTGGCGGCAGTTGTGGGCCTTTCGATTTGAGTCCCATGATCCTTCTCCCGGGTTTCAGTCTGATTGCGTTCGAAGTGAACGCGGCGGTTTCGGGGATCGCTCACCGTTTGATTCTGCGCGTTCTGTTTGTGGAAGTTCCCTTCGGCACAGATATCCCGTTTTGAAAAGAGGCGAATGATGGCAAAGTCAACGAAAGAAATCTCAGCCGTGAAAGTGTTCGATCCGTCTGCTTTCACTTTCGAGGCGCGCACCTATCGGGTTCATTTCAAAAACGGCAACTCGGGCGAGTATGACGGCGCCGCGCTCGCCACGGCATTCCCTTTCGATCCTGCCCAGGTGGATCGCGTCGAAGCTATGGACGAAGTGCGTTGATGGTCAATGGCGCCATCGTTGCTGTGGTGGGAGCGGGACTCGGATTCCTGCAAGTCCTGGTGCTCTTCGTTCTCTCCGATTTGCGCGGGCGGATCATGCGGCTCGAATCGCAGCGCATGGGCGACGACTAAATGAGTTTCAGGAAAAAACATCCCGTACTGTTTTGGGGAGCCCTGATTTACCTATCAGGCTGGATCCTGGGAGCCTACCTCAAGAAACAAGGGGTAATTCCGGAATGAGTAACTGGTACGACACAGTTCTATCGAACACGGTTGGCCTGGCGTACCGGGCAACCACGGGGAAGGTAGATCCGTGGACGCTTAACGAGCTGCACGACGATTTGAACAGCGGAATCAAACAAGCACTCGGACCGGACGCCACCGATGCGGAGATCGCCCAGGCGCAAACCGCGGCCGTCAACGAACAGGACAGCTACCTAAAAAAAATTGGTGCTCACCCGGACACCCCTTGTTTGCTCAGACTTCCCGGCCTGGGCTGCGTCGATTCGCCCGAATTTCTGGCGAAGCTCGAAAAGATCGTGTACGGCGTGATCGCCGTGGGCGCGATCGTGGGCATTTTCTATTTCTCGCAGCGCTACGGCTCAACTATCAAAAAAACTTTCGCGAAGAGGTGAAGGAAAATGCCTGACGTTCTCGGATTCATGCGAAAAGCCTTCCCCTTTATCTCCGCGGCTGCAAACTTCGGCGGACCGCTCGGGACTCTCGCCGCCGGCGTGGTTGGAAAAGCTCTGGGAGTGAAAACGGACGCAAGCCAGGACGCGATCTCCGCGGCCGTTGCCGGCGCAACTCCGGAACAAATGCTGGCGCTGAGGCAGGCGGAGGGTGAGCTGCAAGCCAAGCTGCAGGAGATGGGTTTTCAGCACGTCGAGGAACTGGAGAAAATTGCCGAAGGCGACCGCGAAAGCGCGCGCGCGCGGCAGATCGCGGTCAGAGACCGCGTTCCAGGTGTCCTGGCGATCGGAATCACTCTTGGATTTTTTGGCGTCCTGGGCGTGGTGGGACTCCACGGAGTCCGGGATCAATCCCGCGACCTGGTGAATATCATGCTCGGCTCGCTCGGGACCGCGTGGGTGTGCGTGGTGCAGTACTACTTCGGCAGCTCGGCCGGCAGCGATCGCAAGACGGAGCTGCTGGCGCGCCCGGCCTGAGTAGGGAGTACGGCAGTACGGTCGGCCGTGGGACGGCTGGCCCATTCACAAGAAGAAACGCAGCTCGTAGAGTTGAGGTAACGCGTTGGGAATCCACAGATGCACCCTTTGCTTTTTCATATCCTCTCCCGCTCGATCGAGCGGGAGAGGAATTTTTTTGCCCGAGTTCGCTTGGCACTGAAACTGTGGAAAGTGTGGTGGGGAGCGTATGGGAAAAGTCGTAGAGTTTCCAAGCGGTCAGGCGCCGGCTGAAAAAATCAGCGAATGGCTTTGTCCGGTCTGCGGCCAGTCGCTGATGCTGTCGGAGTTTCGATCGAAGCGCGGTTTTCTTCTGGTCTGCAAGGGCTCAGACACGATTCCCCATCGTTTGCGGATCTACCTGGAGAATTTTTCGAAGGATGCTTCTTTCCTTCCCGGTTCGAGCAGCTCCAAAAAAACGCGCATCCAGCAACTGCTGGCGAAAGCCGCGGGTGAAAAGTGAACTGGCTTTGTACTCTCGTGGTTTGCGATGCCGGCAGAATCCGCTTGGAGCACTACCGGCTCATCAAATTGCCCTCGAACCAAAACGGGTACGTTGAATTCATCGAAGAGCACAACCGGCTATTTTGGAATTTCGAGAGCATCCGGACTATGGAACTACGGCCGGTGAAAGATGCGTAGAAAAATCGAAGTCACGGTCCTCGTCTCGCTCGCGGTCCTCGTCGCAGCCGGCCTGCTCGCCTTGGCCGTGCGGGAACACCCTCCCATGGGCGGCGGGCCCGTTCCTCCCGATGGTGAGCATTGATGCCGGCTCGAATCGTTGCGGCGTTTTTTTTCTTAGCCGGCACTCTCTCCGGGTGCGCCGGCCGGCGGATCTCCGCCCCGCCCAGGGAACCGCGCTTCTGGAATGCTTGCCACGAAAGCATTCCGGCGAACGAGGATGGCTTCCGGCACTTTCTGTGCACCGATCTACACAACAAGCAGTGGGAAATCCTCGTGCGCAAGGGATGAAGCGCTGCGAAAATTCCCGCCGGCACAAGGCGCCGTTCTTCACGCTCGAACCTCGCCGGCTGTGTGGGGAATGCCTCAAAGCCGGCGAGGTTCGAGCTGCGGGAAAGGATCTGATGCCGTGTGCAACCAAAGAGTGAAGATCGAGGTCCTGGACCGCGAGACGCAACTGACAACGACGATCACCTTCGCCGTGACGCGCGAAAACTTGGAGTGCATGCAGCTCCCTCTCGGGGAAATCCTTCGAGAGGGGAGAAAGTTTGCGAAGCAAACGAATCTTGCCGTCCCACCTGCCTGGACCAAAAAAGTAGGGGGGATTCCCTGTCGGATTGCCAGGCCAAAATTTCGGGCCTAGTAACCGACAGGATTCCCCCCCACATGCGGCCGCAAAAAAGGAGTATGCTGGCTTCCGGATTTTGGGGTTAGGCGCGCCCTGGGTAGTTTTTGGTTGGCACCTTTTCTACCCTGGGCGCCCTGCCTCAAATTCCGGAAAGGCGCCAACCCAATGCAGCAACTCCATCTGCGTTTCTGCGCAGAGCAACCGCAATTCCGTCTAAAATTTCCTCGCCCTGCTTTTCGATGTCCCCCAACAAATCCGTGGCTCTCAGCTCTGGAGTCCGACTTCCGCCACTTCACTGACGGCCGCAAGTGGTTTGTCCGATGCTGGCT
>WNFI01337835.1_pt1 | contig 10841 bp, 9 predicted proteins | sample 5400471 | NCBI WGS metagenome assembly WNFI01 (sample SAMN13153348, study PRJNA577476) | soil metagenome | isolation source: 100 cm saprolite on Douglas fir-dominated hillslope | place: USA:California | collected 2013-09-17 | reverse complement strand
CCAAGACTAGAATTCCTGTTTTCTTCATGCTACCCTCCTGGGGCGGAATGTCCTAAATGGACTGTAAAACAGGTATGAAAGCCGGGCAATAACAGGTTTACTTGGGTATCCGTATAGTCACTATGGAGTTACTCTTGGGTGGCGCCTGCGTAATCATCGTTATAATGAAATCAACCGCCTGAAACCGTCAGCAGATACGCATTCAAGCAGTGAGAGGTCAATGGAAGATACAGTCACGTCAGCGGAAACTCCTATTGTAAGCAGGTGGCAAAGGGCTCCCGGCCTGGCGGCCCTGCTGAGCCACATCCCTGCCGGACAGTTGGGGCGCTATTTGCTCGTCGGCATATGGAACACGCTGTTTGCTTACGGAACGTTTGCCGCCCTGGTTGCGCTCATTGATCCGAACATTCCTCACGGTTATATCCTGGCATCGGTGGCTTCGAGCGGGCTTAACATCACCGTGGCCTTTCTGGGTTACAAGTGGTTTGTGTTCAAGACCAAGGGAAATTACTGGCGGGAGTGGATGAAGTGCGTCGCGGTCTACGGCAGCAGCGCTCTCTTAAGCCTCATACTTTTGCCGATCATGGTTGAGACGATCCGCCACACCTCGCACTATGACCGTCAGGCCCCATATATCGCCGGCGCCGTGCTGACCGGAGTTATGACGATTTACGGCTTTATTGGGCACAAGACCTTCTCATTCCGTCCCCGGTCTTGATTTGTGCTTTAGCGCTTTTGCTTTTCGGCCATGCTGTGGCGCACTCTCAGGAGAGGGGCTAGCCGGCCTCTCAAGAAGTCGGGTTCGCGCACGATCGGGACTCCGCTCTCCAGTGTTGCGATGGCTTCGTCTAATCTGCCCTCACGATACAAAAGGTCTGCGGCAACCATGTAAGGTGGCGTCATAGTCGGGCTTACCTGGATTGACCGCTGCATCGCGCGTATGGCTTCGGGCCGGTTGCCATTGGACGCAAGAGCAATTCCATAGGAGTAGAGGATCTCCCAGCGGTTCGGCGCCAGGTCTACCGCGGCGCGGTATGCGGCTACCGACCGCCCAGGATCTCCGAGTTTGAGATATTCGGCGCCGAGCAGTACGCGCGGGCGCACGCTCATGGGTGTGACTTCGATTGCGTGAGACAGCATAACGAGATCGCTCTTCCAGGTGTTCACTTGGGCGGCGCTCAACATCCCCAGAGCAGCGGCAAGCGCGAACCCTGCAACTGTAGCGGTGGCATTGAAGCCGAAGAGCACGCGTTCGTTTCTGTTTGGAATACGGGCAAGGAGCCGTGCCACCACCATGGCCAGCCCAGCAACAGCGACGAAGCTCATACGGTCCTGGACGATGGCGAACTCGGGAAACGTAACAATCCCGACGATGGGCGCTGCCAACGAAATGGTCCACCAAAGGAGGAGAAATCCGTCGAGAGGCTCGCGAGCAATGACCCATGAGATTAACGCCGTCCAGGCCACGCAGACCGCGAGAGGAAGGTAGAAATTCGTTAGTCCCGGCGCCGTCACGATCCTTACCTCATACCAGAGCGCCAGATGTACCGGCCAGAAAGCGTGCTGGAGATAAGTCACGAATGCGAGCGGCGCTGTTCGAAACACATCTCCCCAACTGTGTTGCGGCCGGGACACCACTACGCTGTGCAGCGCGTGGAGCCGCAATAGTGCATAGGTTCCAACTGCAGCAATAGTAGTGATAGCGAGCGGAAGCTGACTGCGGCCACGATCGGCAGCAGCATAACTACGCGAGCGAAAGATAGAATTGTGGGCCAACATCAAAATTGGCAGAGCTGCAGCAGTTTCCTTGGCGAAGAAGGCCAGAAGCGTCAGTGTTCCGCAAACTGCGAGCCATAGCCAGCGTCCCTCTTCACGCCAGCGAAGATAAGCCAGGAATGCGCTGAAAAAAAGAACACTGAGCAGAGTGTCGACTGCCGCCCCTGAAACCCAGGCCACTCCCTCCACGTGTGTCGGGTGCAACGCGTAAATGAGGGAGCCTGCGAGTGACACAAACTCGTCGTGCGTCAGCTTCCACGCGACGCGCCAGACCAGCCAGACTCCCAGAAGATACAATCCCAGCGCCGAGATATGCCACAAGGCCGGATGCACTCCAAACAACTTGTAATTCAATAGCAGCCATATCGCCGGCAGGGGGCGGTAAAGATTAGCAACCGGGGGTGCCTTGTCGCGGCCAACACTTTCGGCGGATCCGGTGAAGAATGACGGTAGAGACTTCCATTTATGGACATAGCCGTTCTCCACGATGTAAATCGTGTCGTCAAGGTGCAGAAAAGGAAAGGTGACGGCTTGCACATAAACCAGACATGCGATTAGAAGCACAAACAGAGTTTTCTTTGACGCTGCCGAGTGGGACTCATTCGTGTCAGGGTTCATGGAGTTTTTGGAATGATACCAATTTGCAGTTCTTGAAACAGGTCTCAATCGAAGTTGATTCGTTCTTTCTCAACGACGAGAGGACGGTGGAGCACCTGAGTGTGAATGGAACCCACGTATTCGCCGATCAAGCCAATAAAGAACAATTGCAGAGCACCCAGGAAGAAGATCCCGATCACCACCGGAGCCGTGCCCGCCTGGAATTGCTGCCAGAAAAGAAGCTTGTAAACCAGGTACACCATGGCCACCAGGAAGCTCACGATTCCAAGGCAGAAACCAGTGAACGTAGCCAGCCGGAGCGGTACCTTGGAATGGTTGGTGAATCCTAGCATCGCAAGATCGTAAAGAGTGTAGAAATTATTTTTTGTGAATCCACGTTTGCGCAGGGGCTGTTTGAACGGGACGAGCGCCTGTTGGTAGCCAAGATCGCAGATCAATCCACGGAAGTACGGGTAAGGATCGTCGACCTCGCGCAGCTTCTGCGTTACAACCGCGTCATAGAGGCCAAATCCAGTGACATTCTTGACCAGCGGGATCTCAGAGAGGCGGTTCACGAAGTTGTAATACATCTTACGCACCAGGAAGAACAGCGGTGATTCCTCGCTTTCGAGTTTCTGTGCGAGTACCACTTTGTAGCCTTCTTCCCACTTCCGTATGAACTGTTCGATCATCTCCGGCGGGTCCTGCAGATCTGATGCCATGGCGATCATCGCGTCACCTTTGGCTTGCAACAGCGCGTGGTATCCGGAGCGAATGTGGCCAAAGTTTCGGGTGTTCACAATGACTTTTACGCACTTGTCTCGCCGGCAGATTTCCCGCAGAACTTCGACGGTGTTGTCAGTCGAACAATTATCGATTAGTAACAACTCGTAGGCATAGTCAGGCAGCCTTTCGGCAAAGACCTTCGTGACCCGCTCGTAGAGATCAGGAATGTTCTCTGCTTCGTTGTAACAGCCGCTTACGATGCTGATGAGTTTCATGCCTTCTCCCCGGCGCGGTTGGCTGTCCCAATGCGCGCGTAGGCTTTCAGGAGCAACGGGAAATTCTTTTTCCAGTTGCCCCGATGTTCCACGATCTTGCGGTTGTAGGCGCCCCAGGACCGGCGTTCTTCCGGGACCATCGCGGAAATCCGGAGAAGAGCGTCACGCAACGAGTCAGGTTCACCAAATCTCGCCAAAAGTCCTCCAGTGGCTCCGTCAGTCCATTCCCGATTACTCGCATTGTCTGTGACAACGACAGGCAGCTGCGTTGCCATAGCTTCCAGCAGGGATACTGACGTTCCATCACTATAAGCGGAGTTCACAAACAAGTCAGCAGACCGAAAGTAACCAGCCAGGGCGTCTCCTGCGAGCTGACCGGGTGTATGAACGTGCGCCTCGAGATCGTGGTGGCGAATAAAGTCAGCCACCTGTCTGCGAAGCGACCCATCTCCCAGCAGTGCGAGCTTGAGTTTCGGATTAGTCTCGCGTGCGGCCTGGAACGCCTCCAGCAGCCACATGGTCCCATAGTTTGGCTCCCAGGAACGTGTGGAGAGGACGACAAAGCTGTCATCCCATCCGGGAAGCTGGCGCAGATCCGGGCTCCCAGCGCCCACGGAGAAGACATCCAGATCAATTCCCCAGGGAAACTGCACAATTCGCTCGACGGGATAGTCCACAAGGTGTCGGGCTTTGTCGGCCACTGTCTTTGAATCCACGGCAAGCACGTCTGAGTGCGCCAGTGCGTAACGCGTCATCCAGTTCCAGACAGGGCTGCTGTCGGCCTGGACCAGCAGATCCGAGCCCCATGACATGACCAGCAGGGGACGAAAGCCAGTCAGCGCGGCCACAAAGCCACAGGTGGGAACCGGGCCGGCATGCACAAGGTCAGGACGCGTTTGCAGCAAAATCTTCTCCAGACTGGGAGCTAACTTCATGCGATCTTCCAGGGACGCCGAAGCTGGGTTGCCCTCCCAGTGCACTTCGGTCACCCTCGGCGGCAATGGCCTGCCGTCAAGCACGACCGGATCATTCTCCAGACGCAGAAAAAACACATCATGTTCCGACTCGCCGAGCGAGGCGAGAAACCGGCGGTCGTGGATAGTGTAGGTTCGGCTAAAGTAGAGAACACGCATGACAAATTTGTAAGATCAATCGGCGAGCATGGTCCAGCGTATTGCGTCTCCGCTGGAGAGGGCGTTTCTGAGTTTCTTGCCCAGTACTTTCTCAATGTCGTAGGGAGGGACCGCTTCCGGCGGCGCGGGACGTAAAACGTCGATCATGTCTCTGGACAGGACCGTGCCCGCTTCCAGATTGCGTGCGGCCCGCAGACAACGGCGTTGGACCACGACAGTAGAACTCTCGTTATCGGCAATGCGCTTGTCGGCTTCGCCCAGAGCGTACTCCAGTTCCCGCGTGCGGTCCAACATCTCGCGCCAGCTTGCTGGAGTCATGGAGAACGGGTGGTCAGGCCCCTCGCGGCTGTTATCGTCTGTGAAATGCTTCTCCACCAACCGCGCACCCAGAGCCACGGCACCCAGAACGGTGGCGTGTTGCGGGGTGTGATCGGAAAGCCCGAGAATGACGTCTGGGAACATTACTCGATAGGTGTTCAGAACGTTCAGGTGGATATGTTTGAAATTCTCGAGGCTGCCTGTGTAGTTGGTGTTGCACTGCATCAATCCGATTTGACTGTTTACGCTCCTGAGAATGGCCATGGCGCGCCGCACGTCTCCAATATCCGCCGCTCCGGTAGCCAGGATCACCGGCTTGTTCTTGGAAGCGATCTTTTTCAGCATCTCAGGCCATGTGATATCGCCCGACCCGATCTTGAAGGCCGGCACGAAGGGATCGAGCATGTCCACGGCCTCAAAGTCGTAGGGGGTGGAAAAGTAATCGATGCCCGCAGCCGTACACTCCTGTTTCAGCGCCTCTGTCCACTCCCACGGCAACGAGGCCTCCTGGTAGACCTGAAAAACGGATTTCTTCCACTTCGATTGATGAGACGCATAGTCGCTGATAGCGGCGAAGCCACGCTCGCTGACTATTTTCGGCGCGCGAAAGTTCTGGAACTTCGCTGCATCAGCACCGCTCTTCGCTGCCAGATGGATCAGCGCCTTGGCGCGCGATAAGTCTCCATCATGGTTGGCCGAGATATCGGCGATGAAATATGTAGGGCGATGCTCGCTGATCTCCCGTCTGCCAATCTTCAACGTGGGCATTCCTGAAGTCCTCTCTTGCCGGCCTCTTTCAACCCGGCCGCAAAGCCATTCTCGCTAAGCGTCTTGAAGCGTTCTAATCCCGCTTCCACTGCTGGCATGGACCGGCCTAGGGCTTCCGCAATCTTGCTCGTGTTCAATGACGTGTTCAGCGGACGTGGCGCCAGCAACTTGGAGTCGCGAATACTGGAACGCTGGACGAGCGTACTGTCCAACTCAAACACGCGGGCTAGTCGGCAGCCAAATTCGTATTTACTGCACGCTTCACCGCCCGCGACGTGGAACAAGCCTTCCAGGTCTGACGTCATCATTTCCCGCAGGCAATCTGCCAGATCATTCACTAGTAGGGGAGCAAAGATAACATCCGCGAAGCCAGAAAATGTCGAGTGTCGCTGCAATCGGCCGAGCATCCACTCGGCCAGACTTTCCTTGGGCTGCATGTTCCAGCCGTAGATGTTCGTACGCACGATCAGGCTGGTTGGGAGTTCCTGTCCCACTGCTTGCTCACCCGCAAGTTTGCTTCTGGCATAAACGTTCAATGGCGTGGCCGTATCGGATTCCGTGTGGCCGCCGCGCTCGCCGGAGAAAACTGAATCAGTCGAGATATAAACGAAACGTGCTCCCACCGATCTTGCAGTCCGGGCCAGCAGCCCCGAGGCGGCAGCGTTGATCCGAAAGCATTCGTCCACATTGCGTTCACACCATTCCACATTGGTCGCCGCAGCACAGTGAATAATCCAGCCCGGATTCATGGAGCGAACGATTTCTTGAGTGTGCTTCGCGTCCAGCAAATCGCAGCGCAGAGCCTTCACGCCGGGAATTGAAACGGTATGAATGTTGGCCATTGCTACCACATCAAGGTCCTGGCGCGACCACTCGAATACGAGGTTGGCCCCCAAGAGGCCGCTTGCTCCCGTGACCACGATTGGCCTCGAGCCGGAAGACTGGTTTGCGATGGCAGTAGGCGGCGTCTATTTTTCCTCGTCGTCGAATTGATGCATATTCTCCCACACTTCTTCACGAGGGAGAAAAGGGGCCATGTCTTCCAGCGGGCGCGACTCGAAAGTGCCATCGGGCCTGCGAAAGGCCGATGCCTTGGGGAAGATTCGCTGCTCGGGAGAGATATTGACCTCGCAAAGGGCGGGACCTTCCATCGCCAGAGCCGTGCGAATGCCGTGTTCCAGGTCAGCGTTCGTCGCGATAGCCGAATAACCAAAGCCATATGCTGCAGCTAGCTTGCAAAAATCCGGATTGCCTACGCCCGAATCTGGATCCACGCCTACATATCTGCGTTCAAAAAAACTTTCCTGCGTGCCACGGATGTTGGAATAACCGTTGTTGTTGAAGACGAAGATCTTAATAGGCAACTTGTAGTGAGCGATGGTGAGCAATTCCTGAGCGTTGAATTGAAAACTGCCGTCACCAGTGATGCACAAGGTCTGTTTGCCGCCGCGACCGATACACGCCCCAATCGCCAGCGGCAGGCACCAGCCCATGGCACCCCAACCGCTGTTGAGTGTGCGCTGGCCTTTCTTCAGGCGATAGGCCTGGAAATAGCTGGTTGTGTCGAGCGCGTTGCCTGTGACGAATGCGTCGTCCGGCCCAAGAATGTCAGACAGTTTGTCGTAAAACACATAGCTGTTGACATGTTCTTTGTCTGCCAGATAATCATCCACAATCAGCGGGTAGCGCGCTTTCCAGCGTGCGCAGGCATCCAGCCAGCGCGCGGCAGGTTGATAGGGCGTTGTCTTGACCTGGGCCAGCAGTTCACGAAGAAAATCGCCGGCGTCTGCCTGCACCGCGACATCCGGCCGTACGGCCTGATATTCCAACTGGGCTCTGTCAATATCGACAATGATCTTCCGTGCCCCAGGCGCAAAGCCCGGAATGTTGAATCCGACTTTCTGGCAATTCAGGCCTGCACCAATGCCGATCAGGCAATCGCTGTTCTGTACGGCAAAGTTCGCACGTCGCTGCCCGGCCGTGCCAAAGACGCCCATGTTCATCGGGTGATCTTCTTCAATGACGTCTTTCGCCGTCAAGGGAACCGATATCGGAATTCGCATCTGATCCAGCAGCTCGCGCAACACTTGTTGAGCCTTCGCACGATGAACTCCATTGCCGCAGATCAGAATCGGTCGCTTGGACTTGCGAATCTCAGCCAGGACGCCGGCCACGTTCGCCGACAATGTCGCACGAGCGTTCGAGTCCTCGGAAGGCGTGTAGCCCTTCAGTTTGGCAGCATCAATCTGCATTCCCTGAACGTCAACGGGAATCTCCAGCAGCACTGGCCCGGGACGTCCTGATGTTGCCTGCCAGTACGCGTACTCCAGTTCGTAGCGAATGCTCTCCGGATCATGCACGCTCTTGGCGTACTTGGTAACCGGTTTCGCCATGCCGACCGTGTTCGCTTCTTGCGGACCAATCTGGCGAATTCTGTCGTAGTCGGCGATGAGTTCCCGCTTTACTTGTCCGGAAATGACCAGCAAGGGAACGGAATCAACCCACGCGGCGGGTAGCGCAGAGATCGCGTTGGCGGCGCCCGGCCCTGTGGTCACTAGGCAGGCGCCTACTCCGTTGCGCACGCGCGCATAACCTTCTGCTGCAATAGCACAGGCCTGCTCGTGATAATTGCAGTAGTAGCGGATCGCGGAATTCCTGCCGACGGAATCCAGCAGGTACATGATTCCGCCGCCGGAGACCAGAAAAACGTCGTTGATCTTCTTCTCCACGAGGAAGCCAATTACGTAATCGGATAGAAACATGAATAGATGTATCTTACAGAATCGCGGTGAGTTTGCCGACAGTTAAGTGTTCGCCGTTTCGCCTGGCGGCAGCTTGGCGATGCACCACACACAATCACCTCGCAACAGAAGCGAGCCTTCGGTACGATATTCTCCAGTCTTCACAACCGAGAATCCCAAGGATGTCGCCATGTTGGCAAGAGATTTAGCCGCAAAAAAACTGACATGTTCATGCATCAAGTAGAGACCGCTTGGCCGTAGCGTCGCGGCCGCATCACGGAGCCGCGTGCCGCACAGAATCAGCATCTGAGCCAGACGCTTGGCCATCACAGCCGGCGCGAACGGCGACTCATGAGGAACTTCTACATAAAGCAGCGTACCGGGACGCGCGATCTGCTTGATCTGAGACATCACGCCTCTAGGGAAGCCAACATGTTCCAAAACATGGCTGCACACAATTAGGTCCCAGGAGCGTAATGCGCACTCGGCAAGGCTTCGCAGTGGGACAACGCCTTCTCGCGACCGCGTGCCAGAGATATCAAAGACATATTTGTCGGGAATATCTAATTGCTGAATCAATTGGCCTTGGTCGCCGCCGAAGTCCAACACTGTTCTTATGTGTCCGCCGGAGACGTACTCCGCCAACGCCGAAGCCACGATTTGACGTCGATGGTCGAGCGTCCCGGTCTCCGCGCTGAGCTGGTTGTTTAGAATATCGGTGTACCAAGGCTCGTGGCGGAAACGCATCTGCTGATACTGCGCGCTACGATAGCCCTCATAAAGCCTGTTCTCTTCGGATTCTTCCATCCGCGGGTTAAAGAATGCAAACCCGCAATTCGCGCACTTTGCAATCCGGACATTGAAGGCCTTGCGGTTCCAAATTCTTTCCGCAAGAAATGGCGCCACCAGACCCTTTCGACCATGGGCTATCGGACCATCACAAATGAGGCATTGTTTGATTTCAATCACCGGTGCCGTCCTCGCAGGAGGAAAAGAGGTACGATGCCACCACAGTCGTAGACTCTTCAAGAGATCCAATCACATATTCGGATAGAAGCATGGGCTGATTTGTCCTGACAGAACGGCAGCGCGTTCTTCTCAACTTACAATGCGCGAGCTGCCCTGTCTCCATCTTTGACTGAAGAATCCTTTTCGTCGACCAGTGCGCGCAACTGGTCCATGTTGAGCCAGTCGGTATTGTTGTCGCTGGTGTAGCGGAAGCCGGCCGGAAGCGGCCGTCCTGAGGGGACCGCCTGTCCTTTCCACCACGGATGGACCGGCGTGATCAGATAGCTGTCTTCCAGTTCGATCGAATGGCGCGCCTCGTCCTCCGAAAGCAGAACCTCGTGCAGCTTCTCGCCCGGACGGATGCCAATTTGAGTGATCTCGCAATCCGGCGCCATCGCTTTGGCCAGATCGATTACTTTCATGCTGGGAATCTTGGGGACAAAAACTTCGCCACCGTCCATTTTCTCGATAGCGCGCAAGACAAAACGCACGCCCTGATCCAGAGTGATCCAGAAGCGCGTCATTTGGGGATCGGTGACGGTGATCCTGCCGGAGCGGCGCTGCTCCTGAAACAAGGGAATCACGCTGCCGCGGCTGCCAACCACGTTGCCGTAGCGAACGCTGGCGAAGCGGATAGGATCGCCGCCGCGATACGAATTCGCCTGAACAAACAGCTTTTCCGCCACTAGCTTGGTGGCGCCGTAGAGATTGACCGGATTGACCGCTTTGTCTGTGCTGAGCGCCAGCACGCGGTGGACTCTATTATCGAGCGCCGCTTCAATTACGTTTTTGGCACCGTCAACGTTCGTCATGACGGCTTCAATCGGATTGTATTCGCAGGCCGGCACTTGTTTGAGTGCGGCGGCATGGATCACCACGTCAACGCCCACCATGGCGCGGCGTAGCCGGTTCACATCGCGCACATCGCCAATGAAGTACCGGAAAAACGGCTCGTCGAACCCGGCGGCCCGCATCTCATGTTGTTTGAGCTCGTCGCGGCTGAAGATAATCAGACGTTGCGGATTGTATTCACGACGAAGAATTTCCGCGCACTTCCTGCCGAAGGAACCTGTTCCACCGGTAATGAGTATATTTTTGTTATGCAGGTCAAACATGGTATTGGTAGTGGAACACTCCTCACTTCAGCTTCGCAAGATACGTATCTGCTATGGTACCCCAACGGGCAGGAAAATCAGGCGATCGCCCCGCGCAGACCCGCCTGCGCCCCATTGAAAGGCCGCCTGCCCGCTCTGTAAGATGGTGACTCCATATGGCCAGCACCGGTACTTCGTCCAAACAAATCGGCGTTCACGACTTCGCGATTAAATACAAAGATACGTTGCTCCGCGCGCTCGACACAATTGACCTTGGTAACGTCGCCGTAGCGATTGAGGTTCTGTCCGAAGCGCGGGCCAGCGGCCGCACAATCTTTGTCTGTGGTAATGGCGGCAGCGCTTCCACTGCTTCGCACTTCTCCGCCGATCTGGCCAAGGGAGCCA
>WNFI01392985.1_pt2 | contig 10844 bp, 10 predicted proteins | sample 5400471 | NCBI WGS metagenome assembly WNFI01 (sample SAMN13153348, study PRJNA577476) | soil metagenome | isolation source: 100 cm saprolite on Douglas fir-dominated hillslope | place: USA:California | collected 2013-09-17 | reverse complement strand
GATCCCGTTTCGGTGAGTGGCTGAACCCTCTGCGGATTCCTAAGCTCCCTGTTATCAACAGTTCCAGGCAGACACCGTGTTTTGCCGGTTTTTAGCCGAGATTGCATACCCGTAACCCCTTTGTTTGCCACACTTCCGAACTATGAAACTGTAACCCCTTTGGAATCCGCACTTACAAAAAAGAGGGGGGAGGGGGCAGGCCGCAAGAATGTTTTTCCACAAAGCGTTAAGAAAACGGCTAACTCGCGGCTGCGCTGGCACTTAGCGTCCGGACAGCCATGCGATGGACGGCACGCTGGACCTCTTCTCCGTATGGCATTCCGGGATGGAAAACGCCAGCCAAGGCTTCAATCCCCGTGATCAGGCGCGGGCCCGGTCGCGAGAAGTAGCTGTTCGCCTCCAGCGCATAGACGCGCCCGCTCCGCACCGCCGGTATGGCGTTCCATTCATCGCTATGCGACATCGATAGATATTCGTTTCGAGCATGTTGCGCGCCGTAACCGCACGGCGAGACGAGAATGATGTCCGGTGTGGCGTCGACAATCTCTTCCAGCGTCACTCGAAACGATGGCGTATGCGGCCGCCCCAAAACATCGTGTCCGCCGGCCAGCTCGATCATCTCCGGTACCCAATGCCCGCCGACGTAAAATGGCTGCAGCCACTCGAGAAACGCGACGCGCGGCCGCTCGGACGCTTGCGCGACGCTTTGCTCCAGCAGGGCCAAGCGCTCGCCGATCTGCTCCAGTAGCGCTTCGGCGGCTCGACCGCGGCGGGTTTGCTCGCCAACCCACAAAATATCGCGCCACACGTCGCCGAGATCCTGGGGATTGAGGCACAGCACTTCGGGCCGCTCGGCAAAGCGCGCCAGCGCCACGCCCAAATCATTAGGCGAGGCGGCGCAGACGTGGCACAAATCCTGCGTAATGATCAGGTCCGGAGCGAGCTCTTTGAGAGCTTGCGTGTCGACGGCGTACAGGGTCTCGCCGCGGGAGACGTATTCGCGAACAAGTCGATCGATTTCCGACGGCGAAGCATCGTGGGGAATGCGCGACTGAATCACCACGCGCTTGCTCCGCGCTTGTGGCGGGAAGTCGCATTCGTGGCTGACCCCGACCACTTCGCGGTCGAAGCCGAGCGCAAACAGGATTTCGGTAGCAGAGGGCAGCAATGAAACGATGCGCATAAAAAAGAACTGTAGCACAAAGAAAAGAGGCCAGAGGGGACAAAGGTAGTAAAGCAGTGGAGCTAAACGAGGTGGAAGGTCAACGATTCAGGAGTGCGCCTACCGCTCCTACATTTCCTTAACTTCCTTTCTCCTTTTCCTCATTTGTACAGGAAATATTTGCGGCGAACAGTGTCGAAATTGGCGAGATCGCTGGACCAACTGGCCACAATTTGCTCGGGAGGCACTCCAGCCTGCAGCTGCCGGATGGTTTCGGAATTGCCGACGAGCAACAGCAGCTTTTCTAGATCGAACTTGTCAGGATACAGCTTCTTAAGAATGGCCGCGATCTCGACTCCCATGCGCATCGCGCGCACCGCTTGACGATCGGTGATGCGCATGCCCACTCCTCCGCAGCGCTGGCTGGAGTACAGGCCGGCGCCCGGAATAAACGGTTGATTCTTGAACTGCACGCCGGCCAGATGGCGGCTGTTCAGCGCGGCGGCCACTTCCTCGCCATTGATCCACGGTGCGCCGAATTCCTCGAAGGGAGTTTCCGTCCCGCGGCCTACCGATACGCCGGCGCTTTGCAGGATTTCGATTCCGGGATAAAGCACCGCGCCTTTGAGCGTGCGCAAATTGGGTGACGGAGGAATCCAGCGCGCCCCGGTGCTCTCGAAAAAATAGTTCCGGTGCCAATTCTTCATCGCGATCACGTGCAACTCGCAATTGATGTGATTCTCCGCGTTGAAGAATTGCGCCAGCTCCCCGATGGTGAGCCCGTAGCGCACCGGCAGCGGAAAATATGCGGTGAAGCTGGTCTTGTCCGCATCCAGCATCGGCCCTTCCACAATGTTGCCGCCCATCGGATTCGGCCGGTCCAGCACGTAGAACGCAATCTTGCGCTTCGCCGCTTCTTCCATGCAGTAACCCATCGTGGTCGTGTAGGTGTAAAAGCGCACGCCCGCGTCCTGCACGTCAAACACCAGCGCGTCGATTCCGCGCAGCATTTCATCGGTCGGCCGCATCGTCTCGCCGTACAAACTGAAAATCGGCAATCCGGTAGCCGCGTCTTTGCTGGAAGAAATCTTCTCATCGTTGCGTCCGGCCAGCCCGTGCTCCGGGCTGAACAACGCCACCAGATGCACGCCCGGCGCGTGGGAAAGCAGGTCTGCCGTACTGCGTCCCTGAGAGTCGACACCGGTGTGGTTGGTGATCAGGCCGACATGCTTGTTCCGCAGCGGCGCAAATTTTTGCGCTTCGAGAACGTCGAGGCCGGTTTGCACGCGGCCTGGGCGCCCGGACTTTTTCGCGCGCGCACACGCAGGTCCGCACAACGCCGCGGCGAAGAGCACGCAGGCGGCGACACGAACCGCGTGCGTTCGCCATTCGATTCCGCGAGAGAAACGAAGGTTCTTCATAGCGCAGCTACCAATGATATTGTGGAACTTCGCGTTTGGAGTTGCATTGTTCACGTGATGTGCGTGTGTTATATACAAACTTTGCATCCGGCGTGAACCGGGGAGACTCACAATTGAGGAAAGGACGCGTTGGCGTTCTGTTCGTAATTCCCGCCGCAATCATCATTCTTATGGCACTATCCGCGCGAAGTCAGAGCCGCTCGTCTGCCGAAAAAGCGGCTACTGCTGAGAAACAAACGGGAGCAAGAAAGGCGCGGCACCTGACGCCGCGTGCATCGGAATGGGTTGAATCGACGCTGCGAAACATGAGCTTGGACGAAAAAATCGGCCAGGTTTTGTTTGCGACGTATCATGGAAGTTTTACTTCGACCGACGCCGCCGCTTACGCGCAGATGCTGCACTGCATCAACGATCTCCACGTCGGCGGCTTCATCAACATCACGCAAGGTTCGCCGCTCGGCATCGTCAAGAGCCAGGCGTATCCGACGGCGGTGCTGGCCAATCAGTTGCAAGCTAAATCGAAAGTGCCACTGCTGGTCGGCGCCGATTTCGAGCGCGGCACAGCCATGCGCCTGGACGAAGGCACGTCGTTTCCCACGGCGATGGCGCTCGCGGCCGCTGGAAATCCTCGCGACGCGTACACGATGGGCAAAGTCACTGCGCTCGAAGCTCGCGCCGTCGGCGTTCACTGGGTCTACGCGCCCGATGCGGACGTCAACAACAATCCCGACAATCCCATCATCAATACGCGCTCGTTCGGCGAAGATCCCGCGCGCGTTGCCGAATTCGTAAAAGAATTCGTCCGCGGCGTCGAAGAAAACGGCGCGCTCGCCACCGCAAAACATTTTCCCGGCCACGGCGACACCGCCAGCGACTCGCACATTGATTTGCCGGTGATTCGCGCGGACAGAGAACGCCTCGAGCATCTCGAGCTAGTTCCATTTCGCGCAGCAATCGCCGCCGGAGCCAGCAGCATAATGACCGGCCATCTCTCCGTGCCCGCACTCGAGCCCGATCCCAACACGCCCGCGACTCTTTCCTCCCGAATTCTGACCGGTCTGCTCCGCAACGAGACGCCCTGCTAATGCCGCCGGTGCCCGACGCCGCGTTCGAGGGCTTGCAGAATGCCATGAAATCCGGGCGCATCTCGCGCGAGCGACTCGACGCTTCCGTGCGCCGGATTTTGCAGGCCAAGGCGCGAGTTGGGCTGGAAGAGAATCGCCTCGTCGATGTGAACGCCATCAACCAGAAATTTGGGCATGTGGCGTGGCAGAGCGAGGCGCAGGACATTTCGGATCGCGGCGTCACGCTTCTCCGTGATACCGCGCATCGCTTGCCGCTCGATGCCACGAAGCCAACGCGCGCGCTGCTGCTTGCCTTTTACGCCGATCCGGAACCTTACCCGGGAGAAGATTTGGAGCGCGAACTGCGCTTGCGCTTTGATTCGCTCACCACGCTGCGCGCGGACACCAAGTTCGTCAAAGCCGACATGCTCAAGCTGCCTCCGCCGGATTCCTATGACGTCGCCATCCTCGCGCTTTTTGTGCGCGTCAGCGATCGCAAGGGAAATGTCGACGTGCCTCCGGAACAGGCCGCGCTGGCCGAACAACTTTTCAAAACCGGCAAGCCGGTAGCCACCGTCGGACTTGGCAGCCCCTACCTAATCGAGCGATTTCCGCAAGCGGAGACGTGGCTGGCGGCCTTCGGCATCAGCGACGTGGCGCAGATCTCCGCGGCACGCGCGCTCTTCGGCGAAATTCCCGTGCGCGGACATTTGCCGGTAACCATTCCGGGCGTGGATATGAAGTTGGGTTTCGGCCTCGAGCTGGCGGAAAATCCCATGACGCTCCAGCCCATGGACGACCGTGGCGAGGCGCAGTTGCAACCCGCGTTCCAAGTGATCGAGCGCGCGATCCAGGACAAAGCTTTTCCCGGCGCCACCGTCGCCGTCGGCTATCGCGGAAAAGCTTCGCTGCATGCTTTCGGCAATCTCAGCTATGCCACCAATGCGCCGGCCGTTGACACGCACACGATGTACGACATCGCTTCGCTCACAAAAGTAGTGGCGACGACCACGCTGGTAGCGAAGCTCGCGGAAGGCGACTTCCCTGTTCCGCTCGATCTCGACGCGCGCGTCGAGCGTTACTTGCCCGAATGGGCCAGCGGACCGCAGCCCGAATGGCGCCATCAGGTCACGGTGCGCCACTTGCTCACGCACACGTCGGGCTTGCCGGCCTTCAAGGAATATTGGCGCACGTCAAAGAGCAAACAGGACACGCTCGCGAAAATCTTCGCCGAGCCACTGGAATACGAGCCGGGAACAAAGGAAATTTATTCCGATCTCGGCATCATCCTCATGGCGGAAATCATCGAGAGACTCACCGGGCGCACGCTCGACGACCTCGCAAAGACTTATATCTTCACGCCGCTCGCCATGAAAGACACCATGTTCCGCCCGCCCAAAAAACTTTGGCCGTGGATTCCTCCGACAGAGATTGATAACAATTTGCGGCACCGCCTGGTGCAAGGCGAGGTCCACGACGAAAACGCCTTCGCCATCGGCGGCGTCTCCGGCCACGCCGGACTCTTCAGCACCGCGCCCGATCTTGCTGCCTTTTGCCAAATGCTCCTGAACGGCGGCGTCTACGCGCATCACCGCATCCTGCGTCGCGCCACCATCGCGCAATTCACTACGCCGCAGCAGCTATCGAGCGGGACGCGTACCCTCGGATGGGCCGTCCCCACCGAAGGCGGCTCGAGCGGCCATTACTTCTCGCCACACGCCTTCGGCCACACCGGCTTCACCGGCACCTCGATATGGATCGATCCCGACCGCCAGGTCTTCGTGGTATTGCTGACCAACCGCGTCCACCCCACACGCGAAAACCAAAAAATCGCGCAACTCCGTCCCGCTTTTCACGACGCCGTAATGCAAGCGTTGGGATTTGCGACGGCGGCGGCGCCGGCAAAGTAAGCGAGTTTTCAGTTCTTAGTTGTTAGAGAACCTTTTGTTCTGAATCTTGGGCGGCTTGCTGCAGATCGGCTGGCGAGAAAACGCCCTCTTCGGTCATCTTGCCCAGCAGCCGAGGCGAAATAACATGGATGCCGGAAAAGGCCAGCGCTTGCGTTCGCGGCGAGGGTCGAACGATCTCCTGTTTCTGATCGCGCCCGGCGCGCCGACCACACAGCTGAAGCTGCTCGTCGAAGAGCAGGTAGCGGCTCGTTTCCCGCTCTTGCACCGCCAATGTCGCGAGCGCCTGATGCTGCTTGTGAGATTGCACCATGCGATCTAAATCGATGGTGCTGATGACGTCGACGTTGTGGAGCAGGAACGGCTCTTCGCGGATGGAATCTTCGAGGAAAAACCACCCGGCCTTTTTCAGCCCGCCGCCGGTGTCGAGTAACACATCCTCGCGCGAGACTTCAACGCGCATCCCGAAGTTCTTCTTCGCCTTTAGGTACTCCGCAATCTGGTCCGCATGGTGATGCACGTTGACGATCACTTCGCTAACGCCGAATGTCCGCAAGCGACCGAGCGTAATCTCCAACAGCGTGCGCCCAGCGACCTCCACCAAGGCCTTCGGGCGATCGTTCGTCAGCGGCCGCAAGCGCGTGCCGAGCCCCGCGGCCAGAATCATAGCTTTCATTGCGGGGCTTTCATCGGGGCGCCTTCATTTGCCCAGCTTCTCCAGCTCCAGATGCCGCACCGCCACCTCTACTCCATTTGTGGCGCGGAAATGTTTCGCCAACTGCTCGGCCAGATAGACCGAGCGGTGTTGGCCGCCGGTGCATCCGAAGGAGACCATCAAATTCTTGAAGCCGCGCTGCCGGTAGCTACTCACGCTCGCGTCCACCAGCGACATCACGCCGGCGAGAAACTGGTGCACACTCTCTTGTTGATTGAGATAGTCGATCACCGACGCATCCTTCCCAGTGAGCGCTTTAAAGCGCTCTTCACGGCCGGGATTCGGCAGGCTGCGGCCGTCAAAAACGAATCCGCCTCCGTGCCCGCTCTCGTCCCTGGGCAAGCCGCGGTGAAAGGAAAAACTGAAAATCCGCACCACGAGGTTTTCCGCTTCGTTCGCCAGGCCGTGCAATTTCTCCGACGCCAGCATGCTCTGGAACGCGCCCATCAGGGTCGGCAGCGCAATGGGCAGCTCCACGTGATGCAGCAGCCAGCGCAAGTTTTTCAACGCGTAGGGCACGCTTTGCAGGAAGTGCGCTTTGCGCTCGTAAAAGCCGCGAAATCCATAAGCGCCCAGGGCCTGCATGATGCGCACGTAAACGTAGGCGTAGTAGTGCCGCGTGAACGCTTCGCGGTCGAGCCTTATGTACTGACCCAATACGTCGAGATAATGATTGAGCAAATCCTGACGCAGCTCCGGCGGCAGATCGGCCTTGGCATCGAACAAAAGAGAGGCAATGTCGTATTGCAGCGCGCCTTTGCGGCCGCCCTGGTAATCCACAAAGAACGGCTGGCCGTTGAGCAACAAAATATTTCGTGATTGAAAATCGCGGTACAGAAAGTAATCGCGATCCGCGGTCATCAAGAATTCCGTCAAGCGCCCGAAATCGTTTTCCAGCGCTTGTTCGTTAAAAGGAATGCCCGCGAGCCGGAGAAAATAATACTTGAAGTAATTCAGGTCCCAGGCGACGGACTGGCGGTCAAAACTGGCGATCGGATAACAAACGTCGTAATTCAAATCGCGCCCGGCTTCCACCTGAAAACGCGGCAACACCGCGACCACTTTGCGATAAGTGTCCGCCACGGGCGGAGCGATGGTCTCCGCGCTGCGATTTGTGGTCAGGAACTCAAACAGCGTGGTGTCGCCCAGGTCCTCTTCGAGATAAGCTCCGTGATTCAGATCTTCGCCATATATTTCCGGAACCGGCAGTCCATGTTTGCGAAAATGCCTGGAAAATTCCAGGAAGGCGGCGTTCTCTTCACGCACGCCGTACAAAATGCCGATCGCGCTGGAGCGTTCGTTGGAAAGCCGGATGATCTTCCGCCCCGACCCGCCGAGCTCTCCCTGCAGCGGCTGAATCCGCTTCACCGGCCAGTGAAAATGCTCCTCAAACAACCTGTTGAGAACATCCATGACGGAATTTTCCAGTAATTCTGTTTTGTACCACAGGTGATTGGCTAGAAGGGATTTGCTTGCAGAGAGGTTGCCATCCCGAATCAGAGGGGGACGCCTTTGGCAGTCTGACCAGCCAGCAGAAACGTCTTGGGATGCGAACCGTGGCCGCAAATCTTGAAGGAACTAAAGTCCTTGTACCAATCGCCTTCCGGGACTTCGGGATTCGACTCAATCCAAATACGAAGCTGATTTAGGTCCGTGAGACTGATCGCCCTTTCGTTCATTCGTTCCGTCAAATGTTCGCGCACGCCCACGGGCAGGTCTTTCCAGCATGCGATCCGTGGCATCAGCCGCCAAACACCATCTGGCCTAGTTTGTCCCCGAGCCGCTTGGCTTCCTCAGGATCCGTGGCATTGCGGAAGCGCTCGGCAAGATCGAAGAATTCCTGCTGCCGACGCTCCTCGGCTTCAATCCCATTCTCGATGAGCTCGACAAGCATCCGGTTCGAGCTGACTCGCCGAGTCTTGGCCAATGTGCGAACCTGCGCAGCTGTCCTCTCAGGAAGGCTCACGCTTTGACGCACAGTCTTGTTTGCAGTTTTCATAGCACCAGTATGCACCATAATGGTGCTGCCACACAAGTGGGGAACCGCGTGCTCACTATTGACGATCTCACAGCAACAGTTCTCTTCTTTTCTGCGTGCGCCCCTGAAACCCTTCAGCTCACGGCTATAATTCTATGATGCCCTACCAGCCCAAGGAACGCAGGCGCAGCGAGCAACGGAACGCCGCGTCGCGAAATCTCGATCGCATGAGCGCGATGCAGATTGCGCGCTTGATGAATCGCGAGGACCGCAAGGTGGCGGCCGCGGTCGGCCGGCAGCTTCCTGCTATCGCGCGCGCGGTGGACGCCATCGTGAAGGCCATTCGCAACGGCGGCCGGATGATTTATGTCGGCGCAGGCTCAAGCGGGCGCATGGCGGTGCTGGACGCCGCGGAGTGCCCGCCAACCTTTGGGACTTCCCCGAAACTTGTGCAAGCATTGATTGCCGGCGGCAGGCCCGCGGTGACCGGCGCCGTGGAAGGCGCCGAGGATTCGCCGGCAAACGCCAAGCGCGATTTAGGGGCGAAGAAGCTTGCCCGCCGCGACGTACTGGTCGGGATCACCGCAAGCGGCACCACGCCGTACGTGCTGGCAGCTCTTAAATACGCGCGGAAACGAGGCGCGACGACCGTGGCGATCACCGTAAACCAGCACACGCCAGTAGCGCGGCTGGCGAAGATTCTGATCGCGATCGACGTGGGCCCGGAAATCTTGACGGGTTCAACGCGCCTCAAAGCCGAAGCCAGCGGCAAGAGCCTGTCTGCGGCCGAACACGCTTTGCGTCAGGCGGGACACAATATGCGTGTCGCTTTAGTGATGTTGGAGCTGGGCGTCAATGCGCAAGGGGCGAAAAAAAAGCTGCGCACGGCAAAAGGAGGTGTGCGTGAAGCGTTGGGCGAGTAAAAGGCGCTTGTCCATCTCCGCGCAACTCCGCGTACTCTGCGTCTCTGCGTTATCCTCTTCCGCAGTTCGGGTCACATGGACAAATTTTTAATCAAAGGCGGCAAACCCCTGCACGGCACGGTGAGCATTAGCGGCGCAAAAAATTCCGCGCTGCCGCTCATGGCCGCCGCTCTGCTCACTTCGGACCAAGTCTCCGTCCACAACATCCCCAAGGTCCGCGACCTGATCACCATGAGCAAGCTGCTCGCGTTCATGGGCGCCAGCGTTTCCGTCACAGAAATTCCTGCCAGTGATTACACGATCTCGGCGCCCACGCTGAACCACGCCGAGGCTCCCTACGAACTGGTGAAAACGATGCGCGCTTCCATTCTGACCCTCGGCCCGCTCATGGCCCGCCTCGGCGTCGCTCGCGTTTCCCTGCCCGGCGGCTGCGCAATCGGCGCGCGGCCCATCGATCTGCATCTCGCCGCGCTTGAAAAAATGGGCGCCGAAATTACCATGTCACACGGCTACATCGAAGCCAAAGTCCGCAATCACGGCCGCTTGAAAGGCGCGCACATCATCTTTGAAAAAATCACCGTCACCGGAACCGAAAATATTTTGATGGCCGCCGCGCTCGCCGACGGCGAAACCATTCTGGAAAATGCCGCCCGCGAGCCGGAAGTCAGCGACCTCGTCATCATGCTTCGTAAGATGGGAGCCTGCATCGCGGGCGACGGCACTTCCACGCTGCACATTCGCGGCGTGAAGGAACTGCACGGCGCCGAGCACACCGTCATCCCCGACCGCATCGAAGCCGGCACTTTCCTCATCGCCGGCGCCATCACCGGCGGCGATCTGACCATCGCCAACTGCGCCGCGGACCATCTCGGTGCGGTCATCGCCAAGCTGCAGCAAATTGGAGTCAACACCGACATCGTCGATGAGGCCACGCTGCGCGTCCGCCCCTCAAGAAAACTCATCGCCGCCGATGTTATCACCGAGGAGTATCCCGGCTTCGCTACCGACATGCAGGCCCAATACATGGCCCTGGCCACGCAAGCCGAAGGCACATCGGTCATCACCGAAACGATCTTCGAAAACCGCTACCTCCACGCCAGCGAAATGGTGCGCATGGGCGCCAATATTTCCGTCGACGGCCGCCGCGCCGTGGTGCGCGGCCCCGCGCAACTTTCCGGCACCACCGTGCAAGCCTCCGACCTCCGCGCGAGCGCCGGTCTGGTCCTCGCCGCCCTGGTCGCCAGCGGCGAAACCATCATCGACCGCGTCTACCACATCGATCGCGGCTACGAGGGCATCGTAGAAAAGCTTCGCTCCATCGGCGCCGATATCACGCGCGTGCACGGCTCAGGTTTATAATCCCCGATTCGTTCAGCAGCAGACTCCTCTGGAATCTGGTACAATCTCCCGCTAAACCGCCTGCGCTGTCTGCGCAGGCTGGAGGCCGTTATGGCTAATGCCGAACTTCTTGCCCAGCTGGATGCTGCAATCGCCGAGAAAAATCTGCTGAAACATCCCTTCTATCAGGACTGGCAAGCCGGCAAGCTCAGCCGCGAGGCGCTGCAGCTTTATGCCGCGCAGTACTACCGGCATGTGGAGGCGTTTCCGAGGCATTTGCGGGTGCTCGCCGCCCGCACCGAAGGCCCGCTGCGCGACACCGTGATGGAAAACCTA
>WNFI01050339.1_pt1 | contig 10844 bp, 9 predicted proteins | sample 5400471 | NCBI WGS metagenome assembly WNFI01 (sample SAMN13153348, study PRJNA577476) | soil metagenome | isolation source: 100 cm saprolite on Douglas fir-dominated hillslope | place: USA:California | collected 2013-09-17 | reverse complement strand
TAAAAGGTAAGAAGGCCGGTTGCTTTGGTTGCGTTCTGGTGCAGCGTGCCGGAGGCAGTAACGGTTACTTGCTCTGTTTTCTTGATCGTTGGCAGGGTGGAGAGCTGGACCTGGCTGATCGTGGGATGCTGCGCGAGGGTCAGGGTCAAGGTCTTTGAGATCGTGGTGTCATAGGTCATCGCGGAGGAGGAGGGAAGCAGGAAGGCCCACGCCGGAATACCAATGCAGAGAACAACAAGGTACAGGATGCAGAGCACCCCCGGTATCTTGTATCGCGTTCTTTCCGGTTCCGGCTCTGGCACAAGTTCAGCCTCAATGACTGGCTGTTCGCCTTCGTCTATAAACTCTTCCTCAAAGTACACGTGCATGGTTCGTATTTTCTCTTGCATCAGCTTTACTCCTCCAGGATGGGGAGATTGCTCTCCCCATTGGCTACATTGGACGGCGGCACAAATTTTGTGCCGTTGTTGGTAAAGGTAGTGGTTTGGTCAAGCACATGCACGAGCATGTCAGGCTTGCCATCGCCATTGACATCCGAAAAGCTTAGGGTCACTGGTGCTAAGTCCTGGCCGTCACCGACCAGCACACCAGCGCTGTACATCACCGAGCGGGACGGATCGCCGCCCGGAATTTCAATAATCAGGATATGCCGGTTTAAGTTGAGCGCCAGAAAATGCGAGGGGTGAACCGCTGAGTCGTTGTGCCCAACCACTGCATCAATCTGAAAGGTGCGCGGGCGGCCATACGTCGTATCATCGGTATGGGTGTGCCACCAGTTCCCAAAGGCGTTGAGTGCGACATAGCCCACGACCATCACCAGCAAGGCAAGGCCAATGAAAAACAGCCAGTGCAGCCTTCCTCTCCGGCGCTGTTTTTGCGGAGCAACAGGAATTTCGTCAGTTTTCCTGGGAGGGGGAAGCTGTCGTTGCTGCGTTCTGCTGGCCCGCTCTATAACGGGTCGCGGGCCGTTGTGTACGTAAATCTGATCGTTTCCTTGCCGGAAGATCACGCCATCATGCGCAGGAACACCATCATAGCGCCGGGATATGGCGGCAGAATGCCCGGCGTAGTGTTGGGACGCTGGTTCTGCATCAGCCGGAGTGAAGACCCGCTTTTTCTTTGCCTGATGGCCTGGTGCGGGCCGTCGTTGCCGGTACTCCATAGGATTATTCCCTCTCTCCTGCGGCACTTTCTGCAAGGGCAGCAGGCAGGCTCACTGGTTCGCGGGTTCTCAGCCCTTTGTTGGCCAAGGTTGCCAGCCAGCCAACCACAAAGCCAATACCAGAGAGTTGACTTTGTTCCGGGTCTTGCAGATGGCCGAGAAACAGCGCGGCAAGCTCTTCATCAGAGCGGGGGATACCGCGCTTCTCGACCATGTACGCCAGGTGTCCAGCCAGGAAACCAGTTGCAAACTCTTCGCTGGCCAGGAGCATGAAGCCATTGCCAACAGAAACAAGCTTTGCGCTCATGGCTTCCTCCTTATTCTGCGCTGTCCGTCGCAAAGCTGGCAGCAGCATTGAGCGCCAGTTCACCGGTTCTGATAGCAGCAAGCAGGGGGAGAACGTGCGCCTTGCTCGCTTGACACCAGCAGGAAGAACGCTCACAAAATGGCTGTTTGATTGAATGGATGCGGTAAACGGGAACAACGGGTTGCGGGTGTGCGGTGTCCGTCGCACCGCGAAGGGTGAGTTCCATGCTGTAGTCACTCCTGTTCTTGACAGCAAACGGCCCTCTATGCGTTACTGGCAGAGAGCCTTCACTAAGGTTCAAGGGAAGCCTGTTACTGCGGAAAGGGTCCAAGCTTATCACAGTGACAGGCTTTTCACATCATTGTTAAACCATGTTGACCAAGGTTCAACAGAACTAATCCTAGTATACGCAATACAATCGCAAATAATCAAGGTTATAGACCCCAAATCTGGCTTATAGTATAATGTTAGAAAAATTCGGGGGTTGTTCGTTGAATATGAAACTATTAACCACTGAGGAAGTGGCAGCAATTCTGAAAGTGGTGCCAGCCACCGTCTTAACATATATTAAAGATAAGGATCATCCGCTACCTGCTGTCTTTTTAGGCAAGCGAGGCGGCTATCGCATCTCACAAACTGATTTAGAAACCTGGCTGGATGAGCGGAAGAAACGGCAAGGAGAGCAAAGAGACTCCTGACAGATGAGGAGGTAGCGGCAGACAAGTGAGCTTGGAGAGTCCCAGGCTCTTTTTTTGTGTGCTCTCCTGACCTCTATTTTGACTTGTGGTGATGTTCTTCAGTATCACGGAAAGAAATATAAAACCAAACAGCGCCAGCAATAAGAAGAAGAGACCAAGCAATAGCACCGCTTGTTATAAGGTCATGAAAGTTTATCATAGGCTATACGCGGCTTAATAGCTATTGAAGCTCGTAACGTAATTGTAGCAAATAAGCAAGCAGTAAACAAGTCCCCCCAAGCGAGGCGAGAAAGAGACTCCCAGGCAGCAAACCCCCAAGCCGTCGCCATCCCAAGACAAAAATCTGCATATGCGGCAAATACAATATCTCTCTTTACTTTTCTTTTATGCATAATCCCTGCATTATAGCAGAAATATCCGTACAATCTGTTTATTCTTTAACCTCAATGTTGCGCCATCAAGCTTGTTTGTAGCCTTAACTTGCTCAGATGATAACCTCTTTTCGGGCAAGCCAAACAAGAGTATAATATCTCAGGCTTTTCTGCTTTAATTACTACAATTGCATTATTCACAAAGGGGAAATCATGGTAGAGTTACCTGAGCTGAGTGACGATCAGCGGCTTTACTTGAAGACAATCTTTGACTATGTTCATGCTGAAGGCAAATGGCCGACGTATCTCCAGGTAGAGAATACTATTCTGCATACATACCCTGAAAAACAGTCAGAATTTGATTTGGCGGAAATGTGCAAAAGTCTTCCTGATAATTTTGCTTCTGCGTTTTCTTTTAATCACCAGTACGGACAAGAAGCTGCTTTCATAGCCCCTGTTCTCACCTACTTCCCCGAAGCACAAGAAGAAAGAGCCGACTTTATCAAAGCAGTACGTTTTTGTGTTGAAACGATGAACACCTCTCTTGAAGAGACACCTGGAATTTCAAGCGAAGACCTAAGCAGCCAGCTTCATATGGAGCCCTTGGCTATTCGGAAAATGGGCGTATTGCTCCTTTCCGAAACTGATATTTCTAACGGTGGCGGCTCTAATCCGGCTGAGGGGTGGTGGCGAATTGGTTTGCAAAGAGGAAAACAAGGGGTACGGCGCTTTGCTGGTGTAGAAACTTTTGAACAGTATCTCGAAAAGCGATCTCCATTAACACGTATGTTTTCAGGGTATGATGCTGCTCGACCAGCACAAGTGGAAACACTAGAGCGAACTTCGGAAAAACGAGAATCAGTTTTAAAAATGACTGGTGAGAGTGCAATAGAAGATACTAGGATAGTAAATAGTAAAAACGATCAATCAGCGATTTCTATTGTGCAAACGGCCTTTCAATTTGAACATTTCGTGCATGAATTGCTGGAAGTATCCAGTTTTACCAGCCTATCGGAAGCAAAGGGAGACCAGGGTTTTGACTATCTAGCGGTCAAGCCGGGCAAATCACCAGATGAAACGGCAATTTCCCAAATATGGGTTGTCCAAGTAAAGTACTACGCCAAATCTGGTGTTAGGCGTGCCGATTTAGACCACCTCCTCGACAATATGCGGAGAGTAAAAGCAGACAGGGTTCTGTTGGTAACAAATACCAACCTCACATCTTTCATAAAGAATTTTATTGCCAAGATCAATTCAGAGACTCAGCACAGACTTGAGGTTTGGGATGGAAAAGAACTAGCCTCATTGATAGCTCTACACCCTGACTTGCAGAAGAAATATGCTTCATTCGCCGCTCAGTTTTCTGCTGCATCACCACTAAAACCTGAGCAAATCAGTCTGCTCGATCAACTTGACAAATGCCCACATGGGCAACAAACTGCCAAACAGTATGCTGATATATGCATCTCTATTTTGAGCGAAGTTTTTCCCACACTCAAAAAACGCATAGAAGATAAACTGTCTCCGAGCGGCTTTGCAAGCTTTAGTGCTTTGTTTTCAACGAGATATGTAAAGGATGAGTGGTGGGACGAGCTACAAAGAGAGTCCGGCGCAAAATACTTGTTCTGCGTGTTTAATAACGATACGAAACTTATTGATAAAGATGCAGTAATGCAAGTAAAGGATCATTTAAATGGTGAATTTGATCACCTTGCAGTTATCTTTTGCAGAAACGGTGCTTCTAAGGAAGCAAAAGAGCTAAAGAGGCAGATTTACAGGGAGACAAAAAAAACAATCATCATTTTTGAAGATCGTCATTTACATGAGCTACTTGATAAGAAAAGAAATAACCAAGACCCTCTCGATGTGATTTTTAACGCAGTAGAAGTTCTTCAGTATCTCGCAAGCAAAGGAGCACCTATGAAAGATGAGCATTCAGAGAAGAGAGGGAGGAGTACTATAAGTGCGAACACGAAAGACTCAGCGAAAAATACAACCTTGGATGATGCAAAGAGCACCCAACCAAGAAGCCCCTGGGGGTCAGGGTTATTCTACCTCGTTGCTTTCGTTGTGGTACTGACTGCACTCACAATCAGCTTTCGATTGCTTCCTTGGTACGCTCTTGCTATTGTCGTCATTGGTGGATTACTCGCCATCTCTATTATTGGAGCGCTCCAATTGCGCCAAGATGGGCAGATCAACGAACCTAATTTTCTTAAACTAATGGCATTATCATTCAAATACCTGCCTTTACTCGAAAAGAAGGATGCAAAACCAGATAGCACAACTAAATAATTTAAGTTCGCAAACGCGGCGCACAAAAGTTCATTGTACGACCTAACTTCTTTCCTAGCCTCAGAACTAGGGTTATAAAATACCGATCATTTGCTATATTTCGCTCTCAATTTTCTAAATTCAACCTTTCCCCTGGTTTGAGTCCCTTCTCTGCGATCTTAGCAATCTCAGGGTCTTCGTACCAATCAAAAGATAAAAATACTGCAACATCGAGGACCTTTTTACTATTCTTATCCCAACCAAACCCAACCCATTCCTTACATCTTGTTGCGTACTTTTTTAGAGCGGAGAAAGTGAAAGTCTGTTTAAATAGCTTTTCCAAATCGCTATGAGCATCCATTGCAACAAAAGAGATGCCCAAGCTGTTATCCTTCATAACCATCGAGAAGCTGTGGATATCGCCGTCATTGACAGTGCTTTCTTTTGCTCGTTCTACAGCCTCAACGAAATGCTCTCTGCCCTCAGACCCAAGCTCAAGCAGTCGTATAGCACAGTCGGTTTTGTACGCTGACTCCATTTGCTCAATTGTTTGTAAGTATTCGCGAAATTTAGCCGGCATTTGCTGTTGAGGTTTTTGTGGGTTCATGCCGCAGACGTATTTTTCAAACATGTATCGGTCAACATCCTCGGAAAAGCCGGTGAAAGCAGCCCCGTCAATTTCAGCAAATTCATCCGTTTCAAAATAGAGCCCTTGAGAAAAGTAGAAACCCAGTAGGTCTATTTCATCAGCCATAAGCCGAAAATTTGTTTTCTCTACTGCTAACCTGCGCTGAGCATAGTGGAAATACATGGCAGGGGTTTCAATGAGTTCAGTAACAATACTGAGGTCAAAGAGAGAAATTGCCCACGGGTACTGATTATCCGCAAACAATTTTAAGACAGGATTGATGTTTGCAAGCCTGGTTGTGAGATTTTGATACCCCTCTAACGTAACGCTCAACGAGAAAATCTCTGATATTTGCCCAGCGTCAATTTCCAATTCGCCCTGAGCGACAATAATCCTAGGAGAAGGATTATTCAGCAAATAATCCCGCGCTCGGATGGCTTGGTTAAACGACGCTTTGACACCCTTGGTCAAGTCACTTTTAATTGAAGCAATATCTTTTCCTATGCGTGAATTAAAGTTTAGTTTTTTCGTCTTGCACTGGACAATAACCACTTTTCTATCATGGAGAATAAGCACGTCGCTGAGTTCGTTGCCATTGGGGTATTGCGGGTTGAGGTATACTTCGCTTTCGGGAAAAATCCTTTTGAAGCATTCCGCTGTTTGCTGTTCAAGCCATGCTCCGTATTTCTTTTCCCCAAAGCCTCTCCAATAGCCATCATCCGCAATTAAATCGTAGTAAAACGTTTGCAGTAGAACCTCGCTGAATAATGACGGAACTGGAAGCAAATACTTACTCTCATGGAGAATGATTGGTCGCTCGTAAAGAGTATTAAAATCCCAAGGCGCGGTGTACGGATCGCTAAAAGCATGTGGGAAGAGCGGATTTTTGTAGCCGAATGTTTGGCTCAACCGCTTTAGAAAAGACTCACATACTTCCTTTGGCATGCCCGAAAACTGAGTGAGATCATCAAGAGTAAATGCTAAAATTGTGTCAGAATTGCCAAAGTAGTAATAGATGCCTACCCTTGTTTCTAAATCTTCGCGGTTTTCTTCTTTCGCCTCTCCTTTACTGATTAATTCATCGACATACATTCGTGCGCGTTCCAGGCACGATTGTTTTTCGTCGTTTATTCTGCGGTTGTACTCGTGAATGATTGAGTCGGAAAGCGCTAAAGCGTCATTAATGGTAAAACCCAGGTGTTTGACAAACCAATCATCGTGCTGGGAATAGATACTTTGCGCCGTTTCTCTCAACAGGTGGGGGTATGACTCTCCTCTTACAAAGAGAGAATGTATTTTCGCAGATGCGATCACCGTTTCCAAGTCTTTTTCTGACTCGCGAGAGGGCGGAGCGGTTGTCAAGTGCGTTGCAATGCTCTGGATGTATTTCTCCAACTGCTTTTCGACGCGCTCAATATCTTTTCCGTCCACGCGCTTTTTTGCTTTTTGTGGATACTCCTTTGAAAGAAGATAACCTGCCAGAAATTCAACGTATCTAGCCCACTGAGCTGTATCAGAACTTTCATCAACAAATTCATTTACTGGTGTGATGAGAAAGGTCAATGTCAGTTGGCTCAGGAGTTTTATAGGGTCGAGTTTATGCAGGGTTGTAGCCAGGCGAGAAAAATTTCTCTGAACTTCAGCATCGACTTTTTTGTGTATTCTTTTTAATTGATCTTCAAAATTAGCCATGGTTGGAATATCAAACACCTGCACAGGTGTATTATCGATCATAATGCACATCCATTTGTCGTATGGCTGAGTTCACTCTTAAAGTTGTTCGATTTTTGTCTTGACAATGGGGGATAGCATAAGTCCCCTCTTCTCTCGTCGTAAATCATTTCTTTTACGACGCGCAGGAGCAAAAATAATATTCCTTGCGCCTGGACGATCCACGACAAAAAGGCATATAACAGCGAAAAATTCATGCTATAGGACGTTTTCATTTTCTCCATCCTCTCCCCTACCACCCCATAGCAATTTCTTACCCCCATCTTACCCATCCATTGCTACACTAAAGCAGCAGACCAACAGAGCAGAAGCGCACTCAGTTGGCGAGTGCGTAGAAATGCTTTTGCGGTGGCTCAAACAATCAAAGTCACGCGTGACTTTTTAATTTCACTGCTTTTCAGAAGAATAACTTTGTATTGCTACTTGACAAATATTTCCAAACTTTGCAATACTAAAGCTGTTTCAAAATCAAGAAAAAGAACCCCAGAGGGATTTTGCTTGATTGAATGATCTATGATTGTCTCCATTGCATCACAAAAAGGCGGAACCGGGAAAACCACAACATCTATTGCTCTTGCAGCAGGCTTAGCCAGGAAAGGAAAAAAGGTACTGCTCATTGACCTCGACAGCCAGGCCAACTCGTCAAAAGTGCTACTTCCCCACTATAAAGAGATCAAGAAAGACCAGACGGTTTACACGACCATTATTCAACGCCTCCAGCTCCCTATTCACAAGACAGCAGCCCAAGGGCTTGATATTGTTCCGGCTCATATCCTTCTTTCCAGCACCGATACGAGAAGTAACAGTCTTGCGAAAATTGATGAAAGCATTCAAGAGCATAGGAAGAAAATCATCAGATATCAGGATGATTTGGAAAACGAGCGGATACATATCGATATGAGAGTATTCGTTTATGAGCAGATGGCAATATGCCGGAAAAATATTAATCTTCTACTTGAGCAGAAGGAGTAGAAAAAACGGGATGAAAAATTGTCGGAGCAAAAGAGAAGATTTTATGAGAACATCTATCGATGGTATCAAAAAATAGAAGAAGAGCTCACTCTAGAGGAAAAACAGGAGTTTTTCAAATTCATAGGTTTGAGGGTTGTAATTGGCAAGTCCAGGCAAAGAAAATTAAAGCGCTGGTCCCTGGAATTAGACCAATCTTTAACGTCGTCAGTATGCTAAAAGGCCCATTTCAACAATTGCTCAGATAATTGTAACTCCAATAAAGCCTGTCTTTAACCTCTCGTAATGTGTAGCGCCGATGACCAGCATCGGCGCTACACATTACGGGCCAGGGTGGCGAGCACCTAATCGGCCAGGATGTTATTATGCTTTGGCGGCGGCGGCTCTATCGCCTTTGTCGCCCCTATCGGGTTTCTCACCCTTCTCTTTCTTGCGCTTGGGGCGGGCATGTCCATCACCGTTGCTGCCAACCTCATGGTGAGGCTCAATCTCAGCATAGCCCTCGATAGCGGTCTCCAGCACATCGCGGATCTCACCAGCGAAGACAAACTCCATCTGGTCGCGCAACTCCTGGGGCAGGTCTTCCAGCAAGTCCTGCTCGTTTTTCTTGGGCATGATGACGGTGCGAATGCCTGAACGGTAGGCCGCCAGGACCTTCTCTTTGACGCCGCCAATGGGCATGACCTTGCCGCGCAGGGTGATTTCGCCGGTCATGGCGACATCCGAGCGCACGTTGTGCCCGGTAGCCAGCGAGACAAGTACAGTTACCATGGTCACGCCAGCCGAGGGGCCATCCTTGGGGATAGCTACCGCGGGAACGTGAATATGGACCGCCTGGCCCTCGAAGACATTCCGTGGCAGGCCCAGCGACTCCGCGTGCGAGCGCACATAACTCAACGCGGCTATGGCCGATTCTTTCATCACATCGCCCAACTGACCAGTCAGAATCAATTGACCATCCTTAGAGGGCATCGAGGCTGCTTCGATAAAGATGATCTCGCCGCCCACTGGTGTCCAGGTCAGACCCGTAGCGATGCCTGGACGGTCGATGCGCTCGGAAACCTCTGAAAAGAAACGCTGGCGGCCCAGATGCTCAGGCACGTCGTCAGCGGTGACGTGAATGGGCGTGGCCTTGCCCTCGGCAATCTGCTTGGCGATTTTACGACAGAGCGAGCCGACCTCGCGTTCGAGGTTACGCACACCAGCCTCGCGCGTGTAATCGCGAGCGATCCGCCTCAGCGCCTCGTCGTCAACCGTCAACTCATCCTTGCTCAGCCCATTGGCCTCGATCTGCTTGGGCAGCAGATAGTTGCGCGCAATGTGCAGTTTCTGCTCCTCGGTATAGCCGGAGAGCGTGAGAATCTCCATGCGGTCGCGCAGCGGTGCCGGAATCGGCTCCAGGGCGTTGGCCGTGGCGATGAACATCACCCGCGAGAGGTCGAAGGACAGGTCCAGGTAGTTATCGCGGAAGTTGTAGTTCTGCTCCGGGTCCAGGACTTCCAGCAGAGCTGAAGAGGGGTCGCCGCGCCAGTCGGCTCCGACTTTATCGACTTCGTCGAGCATAATTACCGGATCATTGGCCTCGACGCGGCGCAGGGTCTGGATAATCCGGCCCGGCATCGCCCCGATATACGTACGGCGATGTCCACGCACCTCGGCCTCGTCACGAATGCCGCCCAGCGACAGACGGGCAAACTTGCGGCCCAGCGCGCGGGCGATCGACTGACCCAGCGAGGTTTTGCCCACTCCCGGCGGGCCCACAAAGCAGAGGATCGGTTCGCGGTTGATCTGGCGCGTTGCCTCATCTGAATGCAGCGCCCCGGTAGAGCGTCGTTCACCTGCCTGCTCCTCGTGCTCCGCCTCGCTCTCGCGTTCGGCTCGCGCAGCCATACGCTCCTCTTTCAGGCGGCGCACAGCCAGGTATTCCAGGATGCGATCCTTAATTTTCTCAAGATCATAGTGATCCTGGTCCAGCACTTCGCGGGCATGCGGTACGTCGATGCGCTCGCCAGTGCTCTTACTCCACGGCAGGCTGGCCAGCAGCTCCACATAGGTGCGGATAATGCTGTATTCGGGCGAAACCGTGGGTAGCTTCTCCAGGCGTGCCAGTTCGCGATTGGCTTCTTTGAGAGCCTCTTCAGGCAGATGCGCCGCATCGATTTTCTCGCGCAACTCATTGATGGTTGCCTGCTCTTCGCTCTCCTCGCCGAGTTCGCGCTGAATCGCCTTCAACTGCTCGCGCAGCAGGTATTCGCGCTGAACCTTGCCCATCTCTTCTTGCGCGCTGCTCTGGATCTTGCGGCCCAGCTCAAAGATCTCTAACTCGTGCGCCAGGTAGGAGCTTAACTGTTCCAGCTTGGCGCGCACTGAGTCGAGTTCCAGCAGCTTCTGGCGAAGCTCCAGCTCCATTTGTACAAAGGTCGCGATCACATAAACTACCTGGCGCGGTTCCTCCAGGTTGAGTGTGGCTGCCGCGACCCCCTCAGGCACATTCTGCACAAGCGCGACCAGGCGCTGGAAATAGTTGACGACGTTGCGCTTGATGGCCTCGGTCTCTTTGTCGTCCTCTTGCACATCAGGCTCCGCCGTGACACCCGCGATCAGGTACGGCTTCGTCTGAGTGACCTCGCCGATGACGACGCGTTCCAGGCCCTGTACAATGATCTGAATCGTGCCATCGGGCATGCGAATCATCCTGGCGATA
>WNFI01662938.1_pt2 | contig 10846 bp, 10 predicted proteins | sample 5400471 | NCBI WGS metagenome assembly WNFI01 (sample SAMN13153348, study PRJNA577476) | soil metagenome | isolation source: 100 cm saprolite on Douglas fir-dominated hillslope | place: USA:California | collected 2013-09-17 | reverse complement strand
CTGGAATGCGTCGGAGAGACCCTACGCGCGGCCTTGAATAGTCTGGCGACCGTGGTGCCAGAATGGATCAAAGCCCATGCACCCGTCGAGTGGTATGACCGCTATGAGATGCGAATGGAGAATTTCCGCTTTCCGAAGGAGAAAAGCAAGCAAGAAGCGTTGGCGGATCAGATCGGCAGAGATGGCTGGCAGTTGCTGTCGCTCGTTTGTGGGCAAGAGGCTCCGCCCTGGCTGAGAGAGGTCCCAGCGGTAGAGGTCTTGCGGCGGGTCTGGGTGCAGCAGTTTTGGGTACAAGATGAGCAGGTCCGCTGGCGTCCGAATGATGACATTCCTCCTGCGTCCAAGCTGATTTCCTCGCCGTATGATCCTCAAGCGCGGATGAGCATCAAACGCAGTACCGTCTGGACTGGCTACAAAGTGCATCTGACCGAGACGTGCGATGACGATACTCCTCATCTGATCGTCCATGTGGAAACCACGCCAGCGACCACCCAGGATATGGAGATGACCGAGGTGATCCATCAGGGATTGGAGCACAAGCAGTTGCTGCCGAGTGAACATTTCATGGATACCGGCTATGTCGATGGAGATCACATCGTGAACGCCCAAACTCGCTATGGGCTGGAACTGCTTGGTCCAGTCGTCAGCAATGGCAGTTGGCAGGCCAAAGACGAGCACGCCTATGATCTCAGCAAGTTTTCCATCGATTGGGAACGGCAGATCGTGACCTGCCCACAAGGCAAAACGAGCCGCAAATGGACCGTGAGGCAAGAAGCTCACTCACCACACCTGTCTCACGTGATTCGTGCCCAATTCGGCAAACACGATTGCCTGGCTTGTCCCGTACGTCCCCAATGTACGACCGCTGCCGCCAACCCGCGTCAAGTCACCTTCCGCCCTCAAGCTCACCATGAGGCCATTCAGATGGCGCGTTCGCGGCAACAGACCCAAACATTCAAGGAGCGTTATGCCAAACGCGCAGGGGTGGAAGGCACCATTTCTCAAGGCGTCCGCGTGTTTGGTCTTCGTCGCAGTCGCTACCTTGGGCAAGCCAAGACGCATTTGCAGCATATGATCACCGCAACCGCCATGAATGTCACTCGTCTTTTGGCCTGGTTGATGGATGATCCTCCGAGAGGTACGCGCATTTCCCGTTTTACTGCTCTGGCTCTCTAAGCCATTCGCCAACAGAGTCGGCGATGGGAAACGAGAGGAAGAGTGAAGCAGTGATAAGACGTGCCATTGTTATTTTCCCAAAGCTCGCACAGAGAGAACGTATTCAACAACTCAGACGAGCATATGATCCATTAGCATCTTTGATCCACCCTCATATTACCCTGGTCTTTCCCTTCGAAAGTGCGATCTCTACAGAAGACCTGTCATGGCATATGAGCAGCGTCGCTCAGCAGTTCCGTCCATTCACCCTCTCCCTGCGGGGAATTACGGGGCAGACGAACGAATATCTCTTTCTCAATGTCAAAGGCGGAAATGACCAGATCATTGCACTCCACGATCAGCTCTACACCGGAGTGTTAGCACCCTATCTGACAGCACAAGAGACCTATTTTCCCCACTTGACCGTCGGCAGACTTGGCAACACGACCACCTTTGCCGAGGCACTGAGACAGGCACAGTCTATGACCACCTCGTTCGAGACAGAAGTCTCTGAGATCAGCGCCTACCGTCTCGAACCAGATGGGAACGGGCAGGTGGAGTGCAACGTGAAACTTTGATGAGTCATCTGCGCTGGATGAGAACATCATGGACGAAGCGACGGAATGGCACTGGCGAGAGCTGAGTGAAGAGGTCATCAGCGGGATGAAAGAATGGCGGGATCAGCACCCAAAAGCGACGCTGCGTGAGATCGAAGAAGCGTTGGATGAACGGTTGGGGAAGATGCGAGCGCGCAGGCTGTGTTGCAAAAATACGAAGGGGAACACAAAGGACAGAGTCTCACCGTTCTGCTACTGTGTTTAGATGGTCACTCCGAACAGTTCTGCGATGAACGCTGCCGGCCTCAGGCTCTCTCTTCTGTCTATGCCCTGCACCTGTCCTTTTCCGAACAGGTTCATCATCTCATATCCCTGGAATGTTCTCCATGCGGTTTCAAACGAAAAGAAACCCAGTCCTGGTTTGACGAGCCGTTTGATAAAACGGTGATCTTGTTCAATCAGATTGTTGAGATATTTGTTCTGCCGCAGTTCACAGAGCGCAGCAAGAGTCCCCGCTGCCTGTAACTCGTTGGCGGCTTTGGGATACGCCGCATTCTTATCAACATTGATGACGCGAGGAGTCACTATATGGCAGGCTCCGAGAGCTTTCGCGAAAAAACGCTTGGCCGCTTGGGCATCACGAGTGGCGCTCGAGCCCGAACTCGAGCGTGCTCCCTTGGGAATCCACCGCGCGATAGAGGTACATCCAGGTTCCTTTGATTTTCACATACGTTTCGTCGACGCGCCACGAGTCGGTCGTTGCTTTGAGATGCGGTCGGCAGCGTTTCTCCAGTTCGGGAGCGTAGCGTTGTACGAGAGCGATAAATGGTGGTGTGATCTACGTGCAACCCTCTCTCCAACATGAGTTCTTCGAGGTCGCGATAGCTGAGTGCATACCGCAGATACCACCTTACGCACACAAGAATAATCTCGGCTTCGAAATGGCGCCATTTGAAAGGATGTTGCTCGATCATGGCTGGTCTTCTTTGCTTCTTTTCCCCGACCTTAACAGATCAGCTTTATTTTTGCAACACAGCCAGCCAGCAAGCCAATCGCCCCGTTGTTCTGGAGGAACGCAGTCTCTGGCTCCTCGCGCTAGTACGTCTGCTCACCGGTTAGCTCTGGTTTCAACAATTCTTCTGGAAATGCCTCCCGATTTTACCGGACTGCATCGCTACGTGTGGTTGTTTCACTTTGGTGGAAGCATCGAATTGGCGTCAGGCCTTTCCAGGCTTCACAGCCGAAACCGAACCATCTCTTCGCCCTCTGTATGTTTATAAATCCCTCAATCAGTGTATACTGATAAAAAGGAGTATCCGATTCTTTTCTGGTCAACCCTTGCAAGGCGCGAACATCGCAGTTGCACTCTTTCACCGCCGCAGCCGATGACGCGTGACTTCCATATGCATAAATCGATAACGCTAGATGTTTTGCGCGTGTTTTCTGAACGGCGCTTGGGGGATCTCCAAGCATTTTGCAACGTCTCAAAAGACGGAACTTCCAGGACGGAACACATGGAGATAAAACAAACATATGACTACATTATCGTTGGGGGAGGAACAGCCGGAGCAGTTGTTGCAGCCCGCTTGGCGGAAAATCCCAACAGAACCATCTGTTTGATCGAAGCTGGACCTACTGACGAAGGGAAACCAGACATTTTATCCTTAAAGAACTGGCCAAACTTGCTGGGTACGGTTTTCGATTACGATTACACCATCGAAAGACAAGCGCGAGGTAATTCCTTGATCCGCCATAGTCGCGGACGCGTTTTAGGAGGATGCAGTTCTCATAACTCGTGTATCGCGTTTCGTGCGCCACACCATGATATGGATGCCTGGGAACGATTAGGGTGCAAAGGTTGGAATGCTCACGAAACCAACCGTTCTTTCGAGAAGGTCTTTGAACGTGTCTTCATTGAAAAAACTCCCCCCATTAACCCTTTAAGTCAATCTTTCCTGGAAGCCGCGCAGCAGGCCGGATTCCCACTGATCACCTTTCATACCGATGGCGAATTCCGCGAGGGAGTGGGAATATTTCAGTTAAACGCGCAGAACGGCATCCGTCAGTCAAGTTCTCAAGCGTACCTCCATCCTACGCTCCCACGAGCGCACAATCTCACCGTGCTTACCAATACCACCGTGAACAAGATCATGCTCGATGAGCGGAATACTGCCTATGCGGTTGAAACAGATTCCGCCGTGATTGCAGCCAGAGGGGAAATCATTCTTTGCGCGGGAACCTTCGATACGCCGAAACTGCTCTTATTATCGGGTATTGGCCCACAACGCCATTTAGAAGAGCTAGGTATCCCCATCAAAGTCCCATTAGCAGGCGTCGGAGAACACCTCATCGATCACCCAGAGGGCGTACTCATTTGGGAAACAATCCACCCGGTTGCAGATGAGACGACACAGTATTGGGAAGTTGGCCTCTTTGGCAAAGTCCTTCCTACGTCCCCTGTTCCTGATGTCATGATGCATTTCGGTTTAGTTCCTTTTGATTGGAACACCGCTCCTTTAGGGTATCCAACCGCACCGTATGGATTTTCTCTGACCCCAAATGTTCCTCGTGCGAAAAGTGAAGGGACGGTAAAACTGCGTTCTCCCCATCCGAAAGATCCCCCTGTCATCGATTTTCGCTATTTTACTGATCCGGAGGGATACGATGAAATGCTTCTCCTTGAAGGAATGAAGCTCGCGCGAACTATCGCCGGCCAACCTGCGCTCGAAAAGTGGATACGGAGGGAACTTGCACCTGGGAGCGATGTCCAAAATGAACAAGAACTGGTTGCCTACGCCCGCAGCACGGCAAATACGGTCTATCATCCAGCAGGGACGTGCAGAATGGGTGAGAAGCACTCACCCTTTACCGTTGTCGATGAGCAACTGCGTGTCAAGAACACTCGTCACCTGAGAGTCGCAGATGCATCCATCTTTCCAACCATGATCAGCGTCAACCCATGCATGACCTGCATGATGATTGGCGAAAAATGCGCTGATCTTCTGGGGCATGCGCAGGAATAACAGGATGGTGAAGATGCCCTCGTGGCGGCATATACTATCGTTCACACCGTTTTATCACCTGAACACGCTCTTGTGATGTGGTTTTTGTACACCTTGATAGGTACTTCAGCTATGTTTCGGAAAAGAGGGATGGACAGCATAACTATTGCTATCGCTTTCGATGGATGGGTATACTTGCTCTAGGTGCGTTATACACAGCAGTTTTGCACTTCTCTGCACAAACCCGATCTTTTCTCTGTGAGATTTCAACGAAATTCTTTGTACAGTCGGGCTGTCAGGTGGTGTCTCTCGTTGCAGACACCTTCTCTTTGATGAGAAATGGCGTGTTTTGCGAGTCAAGGAAAAAACTTTTTCATGCCGAGCGCACTATCGCGCTCGGATAGGTGCAGACCTTTCCATTAGCGAGTCGTCCATGGAGCGCGTTTTGCGAGTTATTTTACCCCATTCAGGCAAAGGAAGGTATTTCTTTATGCGTAGCCCAAAGCAAGATCTGTTCGGCTCTCCTTTTTCTCCACACAACCGTCGGGATTTCTTGAAACGCGCTGGTGCTGTGGGTCTGTCAGGAACAGCGCTCGCCGCCTTTCTCGATGCTTGCGGCAGCAGTAGTGGAGGCGCAAGCACGACGTCCAGTATCAAGATGACTGGCCCGATTGATGTGCAGACCTTGACGACACACGCCAAGCAAGAAGGTCAGTTACAAGCCATCGGTATCCCCCCCGAATGGGCAGATTATGCTGACATTCTCGCCGGGTATACGAAGCACTATACCGTTCCCATTTCGTATAAAGTTGAGGCGGAATACTCCTCCGCGCAAGAACTGGTCGTCTTCAAGAACTCCATTTCCCATCCCCATGGCGACATTGGGGATGTCGGTTTCAAATTTGGCCCGACTGCGATTCAACAAGGACTGGTCACGCCTTATATCCACTCGCACTGGAGTGATATTGACGCCAGCTTGAAAGACCCGAAGGGGTATTGGTGTACCGAATACTATGGAGCGCAGGCATTTGTCATCAATACGGATATCGTGAAGACGCCGCCGGCTTCGTTCCAGGATTTGCTGAGTGGAAACTACAAAAATATGGTTGGCATCGATGGCGATCCACGGCAAGCCAATGACGCCTTTCTCGCTGTTTTCTCGGCTTCGCTGGCAAACGGAGGAAGCCTGGATACCATTCAGCCAGGCATTGACTTCTTCGCGAAACTGAAAAAGAATGGCAATTTCACTGCGGCGCGTTCAAGCGTCGCCAACATCACGAAAGGAGAAGTCGCGATCGCCGTCATGTGGGATTATCTGGGGCTGGGCTTCCGCGATCAACTCGCTGGCAAGCCGCACCTTCAGGTGGTCATTCCCTCGGATGCTTCCATCGCCGGTCCCTATGTTTCTCTGGTGAACAAGACCGCGCCTCATCCCTTTGCCGCGCGGCTGTGGATTGAGTATATTTTCTCAGATGAGGGACAGTTATTCTATTTGAAGGGGTATGCCCACCCGGCGCGTTACCAGGCACTCGTAGCCGCGAATAAGATTCCCGCCGACCTTGCGGCGAAACTCCCGCCGGCTTCGCAGTACGCGAATATCAAGTTCCCCAGCCTTTCGCAACTCAATGTCGCATCGACGATTGTGTCTCAGAATTGGGGGCCGCAAGTTTTAGGATCATAGAAATGCGCGCGCCGATAATCGGCTCATAGACAGTGATAGGGCGCGATACAGGTGAGACTCTCGATGAGAACGCTGAATCGCGCCTGTTTGTACTTGTCGTAGGACACATGTATCAGGAGGTAACTTGATGCAACCACAGGGAGCACAAGGGAGAGCGAAAGCAATGCCCAACGAAACCTCAGTTGGACCGAAGCGAGGGAGTGGGAGAGGGTGGAGTTATACCCTGACAAGCTGGCTGGGACTCGTCCCTTTCCTCTTGTTTTGCCTGCTCTTTGAAATCCTCCCGGCTATCATCATCATTCAGGGCAGCTTGAGAGACGATACCACCGGAGCACCAACGCTGGACAATTTCCGCCACATGTTTTCTACAGAGAACCTTCATGCTTTCGGAACAAGCATCGCCATCTCGCTCGTGACGGCGCTCATTGGGGGCGTTTTTGGAGCGTTGGCCGCCTATGGGCTCTCTCACCTGCAAACGGGCTGGTTACGCAATCTCCTGATTGGGTTTTCCAGTATTGCGGCAAACTTTGCTGGTGTCCCCCTGGCTTTTGCCTTTGTCGCCACGCTGGGCGTCACTGGTTACGTGACCATTGCGCTGCACAACTGGCTGCATCTCAATCTGTATGATCTCGGTTTCAGTATCTATCAGTTCTGGGGATTGGTGATCGTGTATGTGTACTTCCAGTTGCCGCTGATGATCCTGGTCACCCTCCCCGCGCTGAGCTCGCTGCGTCCCGAGTGGCGCGAGGCGGCCACCAACCTGGGGGCCTCCAATTTGACCTATTGGCGGCGGGTGGCCCTGCCTATTCTCTTTCCCTCGCTGGTTGCCGCCGTCATGTTGCTGTTTGCCAATTCCTTTGGCGCATTTGCGACCGCCTTCGCCCTGGCGCAGGGCAACATTAACCTGGTGCCAATTCTCATCAACTTTGTCGTCAATGGCAATGTAAGCATTGACTTCGGTCTGGGCGATGCACTCGCTGTAGGGATGATCGTCGTTCTTCTCATCGCGGTCTCACTCTATACGACGATGCTGCGCAGGGTCAATACCTGGCAAGGAAGGTAAGGAGTATGCAAATAGGTCCAAGTAATATCGGCTCGCGGGCTGTAGCCGATCTGTATACCAGGCCACAAGGGCGATCTGGATCGGCGCGGCGCGGCTTTGGCCTGGATAAGGTGGTGCTCATTCTCGTGATCGTCTATCTGCTGGTTCCATTGGGTGCAACCCTGGCCTTTGGCCTTTCCACAGGCTCCGGGCTCGATGTCTCAGCCCTCCAACGGACATTCGGCGATCCCGATTTCTCGCAAACACTGCTCGTTTCCCTTGAACTGGCTCTGGGCGCGACGGTGCTGGCGATCCTTCTTGTGACGCCGACCGCCTATTGGGTGCAATTGCGTCTGCCAAAGGTGCGCCCCTTGTTAGATGTTCTTTCGCTTGTCCCATTTGCGATGCCTGCGATTGTCCTGGGCGTCGGACTGCTTCAGCAGTATAGCGGCTCCAGCAGCCCTCTGATCAATCTTCTTTCGCTGGGCCTGGTGCCGTTGCTGAGTCACGGACTGAATATCATCGATACGCCTCCCCTGTTGATCTGCGCCTATGTGATTATCGCGTTGCCCTTTGTCTATCGTCCTATTGATAACAGTCTGCGCGCGATCAATACAACGGTCCTGACTGAGGCAGCCTACAGTCTGGGAAGCGGCTGGTGGCGAGCATTCCTGACGGTGATTGTGCCCAATATCTGGCCAGGGGTTATCAGCGCGGCTCTCCTGACGTTCTCGACGGTGATGGGGGAGTTCACCTTAGCCAGCCTCTTCAATATTTATACCTTCCCCATTTTCCTGAATGCGACGGGACAGAATGATGCGCATCAGGCCGCTGATCTCGCCGTCTTGAGCTTCTTGTTCACGCTCATCTGTGTGATGGGTATGCTGGTCCGCCGTTGATCATCTCCATCTGGCGGTGGAACAGGGGGAGTTTCTCACCCTGCTCGGTCCCAGTGGCTGCGGCAAAACGACGATCTTGCGCATGATCGCGGGCTTCGAGATTCCCAGCGCGGGTGCCATTTTTCTCGATGGTGAAGATATTACCCATCGTGCGGCCAGCAAACGCCCGATGGGCATGGTCTTTCAATCCTATGCGCTTTTTCCCCACCTGACCGCTGAGCAAAACATCGCCTTCGGCATGAGCATTCAACGTAAATCAAAGGGGTGGATCAAACAACGCTGTGCGGAATTATTAGAACTGGTCGGGTTGGCAGAGAAAGGACTCAGCTACCCCCACCAGCTTTCAGGCGGGCAACAGCAGCGGATTGCGCTGGCTCGCGCGCTGGCAGTCGAACCCAAAGTGCTCCTGCTCGATGAACCGCTTTCCGCCCTCGATGCCAAAGTGCGCGTGGGCTTGCGCGATGAAATTCGCCGCATCCAGCAGCAACTCAAGATGACCGCCATTTATGTTACGCACGACCAGGAAGAGGCACTCGCTATTTCTGACCGGATCGCGGTCATGGCCAGGGGCACGATTGAACAACTTGACCAACCCGAAGAGATCTACAGCAACCCGCGCACGATCTTTGCCGCCAGTTTCGTCGGAACCAGCAATCAATTCCGTGGAGTCCTGGAATCCGCCTCCGAGGGACTCTGTAGGGTAGAAAACCAGGTGCTCCATGTGCCACCTGTTTCAGACCTTCCCAATGGATCATCCGTCCTTGTACTGGTTCGACCAGAAGAGGTCACCCTCCAGCGAGCAAGTACAGAGAGAGAGGAGTATCCCAAGCCCACGGGGAATTGCCTTGAAGGCGTCATCGAGTTGCGGACGTTCCTGGGGCCATTCACGCGTTTCCACGTGCGTGTGAACAACCAAACCACGCTTACCGCAGACATTCCGAGCCAGCAGGCCCGCATGTATTTCGTCGCCCAACAGGTCTTTCTGACGTTCCCACCTGACGTCTGCCAGGTTCTTCCGCTTGATGAGCAAGAGGTCCGTCTGGTGGAACAGGCAGAAACAGAAGTGGTGTGACAGCAAATCGATCCTTATGGATAGATACAGGTGATACAATGCAGCGTCTCTCTCGCCGTTTTCGTAGAGGAGCCTTATCCTATTTGAACGTCGTTTGTTCCTGTAACGAAGGAGGATCTCTTTGATGAATCAGAAGCGCCGTCTTTCTTTTGTCGCACGCATCTGTCTTTCGGGACTGGCGGCATGCGCCCTGCTCATGCTGACGGTTTCCACTGCCTTTTCTGCGAGCGCCAGCTCTCAAGATCATTCCCATCTCAAGAACTTTCAACATGTTTTCGTGATTATGATGGAGAACACCGGCTACGACTCGCTGATCGGAAACGCAAACGCCCCCTGGATCAATGTCGCGGCATCGACCTATGGATTGGCGACGAGCTATTTTGGGGTGACTCACCCCAGCCAGCCCAACTACATCGCGGCGACATCCGGCTCAACCAATGGCGTAGTGGATGATAACGATACCACAATAGCTGTTCCCAACCTTGTCGATCAGTTGGAGGCGCACGACAAGACCTGGCGCGCCTATATGCAATCCTACTCCCTTTGCACGACAAAGCTGGACCATGCCTGTGGCAACCAGCTCTACGAACGCAAACACAATCCCTTTGTGTCCTATGCTGATGTGCAGAACAATCCAGCGCGCATGGCAAATATTGTGGACTTGAGCCAACTTGGCACGGATCTGGCGAGCCGAGATCTGCCAGATTATGTCTGGATTAGCCCCGACCAGTGCCATGATATGCATGGACGCGGTGGCCCCTCAACCGATTCCTGTAACTTTAATAATGTCCAGGGATTAATCTCAGCGGGAGACGCTTTTCTCCGCGCCACGGTGAATGAGATTATGCATTCGCAGGCGTGGAACGGAAACTCGGTCATCTTTGTGACCTGGGATGAGAGCGACTTTACTGGCACCGGCCCATCTGGCTTCGGTGATACCAGTGGCTGCTGTGATGCCGTTCCAGGAGGAGGCCATGTGGTAACGCTGGTGATCTCCCACTCGGATCACGCAGCTCGCACGTCAGATGAGGCTTTGAATCATTACTCGATGCTGGCGACGATTGAAGATGGCTGGAAACTGGGTTGTCTGAACTTCACCTGTGATACCGCCAACGTGCGGCCCATGAGCGATCTGGTCGGGCCGAGGGACTAAAGGGTCCTGGCTCTCCTGTGCAAAGAGTCTCGCGCGTATGGAGAGCCAGAAGACTTCGCAGGTGAAAACAGGTTGCTGTAGAACCGAAGTGCAAATGTGGGCATGAGTGCCTTCTGCAAAATGATCCTTTTTTCGCTGCTCTTTGGGGGGAGGCGTGCTCTCACGGGTAGGTATGTTCTGAAGAAGCCTGGGAAGAGGTGGGCGGGGAGAGGAAAAGAGGAATAAACAAGACCAGTCGCCAGACGCTGCCGATAGAAAAAGAAGAAACCGTTTCTGTCTTTTGCT
>WNFI01336948.1_pt1 | contig 10847 bp, 7 predicted proteins | sample 5400471 | NCBI WGS metagenome assembly WNFI01 (sample SAMN13153348, study PRJNA577476) | soil metagenome | isolation source: 100 cm saprolite on Douglas fir-dominated hillslope | place: USA:California | collected 2013-09-17 | reverse complement strand
CTCATCGCGCTCACCTGCTGCCTCCCCTTGTTGGCGCTCGACTCCTTCCTCTCCGGTTGCGCTCCCCTGCCCAGGTCGGGGAGTGTGGCTGTGTCCTGGATTGGCAGGTACTGGACTGCGGACCGCTGGCAACTGCAATTGGACCGGCGCGCACGGCCTTGGCGCTGGTGGTGGTCCTTCTTGCGCGAACGCTCCCAGGACTCTAAGGGGTATCTGCCCCTCAGCCTGATCGCCAGTGGCGTTGCAGTGATCCTGGGGGGTGTCTGGGGAGCAGTGCCGACGCCTTTCGCGGCCAGCCTCGGCGCGACGCACACGCTGGACAAGCTGGCCTGGCTGCTGGGAGGGCAGCTCGTCATCCTGGTACTGGGTATGTGGTTGCTGTATGCCGCCCGTAATGTCATCGGTTTTCCCGGTCGACTGGTGCCGGTCTCGGTGCGTTCGCGTGTACGCACCCTGATGCTGCTCATGCCGATGGCAATGGCCGGGGGCCTGGTCGCCCTCGGCCTGCCGTTCCTGCAGACCCCCTGGTGGCTGGCGGTGAGCTTGGCGGGGTACACGCTGGCTGGCGTGGTGTGGGGCATCCTCCTGCCACGACTCCGGCCTCCGTTCAGTGTGTGGGTAGTGGCACACCGACATCTTTTACTCGGACAAAACGCCAGGCTGCTGGAATCTCTCCAACTCGCACATGGGAGCGCGCGCGAGGCGTGTGTCACCCGCCTGTTCGCGGCGGTCGAAGGTGTGCTCATGGCCCTCTCCACGCCGCTTATCGGGTGGCTGATCGACGAGAGCCGGAGCGTCGATACCGTCCTGGTCATGGTCGGCCTGGTTTTTGCGCTAGCTCTGGCGTGCTCTTTGCTTGCGCTCGGCGCTCACTGGAGGCGATCCGTCCGGATGCAGAGGACCACCACCCGTCTCGCCGTGGCTCTGGAAGCGTAGCAATACTCATCTCAAAAGGAGAAGGATATGGTGGGGAAATCAACGACCTCAAATGCAGCAACAGTGAACCTCATCCTCACCCAGGGACATGGCCGGCGCTTTGTTCAACGCAAAAGGCGTATGGTAGCGGCCCTGGAAGCGGTGATCGAGAGGGGCGTCACGACCGGGAAATATGTGCAAGGATCGTGTGTCGCCACCCTGGAAGAGCGGATTGAGGAGCGCTGGAACGTGGCTGCTGCCATCGCAGTGAACTCCGGAAGCTCAGCGCTGCGCCTGGCATTTGAGGCGTTACGCATAGAAGCCGGGCGCGAGGTGCTCGTCCCAGCCCTGACCTTTATCTCGACGGCCTTCGCTGTCAGTGATGCGGGTCTGATTCCGGTCTTTGTCGATGTGGACCCGCAGACGCTCACCATTGATCCTCGGGCAGCGCAGGCCGCGATGACGAAAAAGACCGCCGCCATCGTTCCCGTGCATGTACACGGGCAGATGGCAGACATGCTTCCCCTGCTGGATCTGGCCGACACCTACGGCCTCTACGTCGTCGAGGATGCCGCGCAAGCGCACGGCGCTACCTACACCTGCTCCTCTTCCTCCAGAGAGTATACCTGCTATGCAGGCAGTATGGGAGATCTGGGCTGTTTCTCCTTGAACGGGGTCAAGAATATGGGGGGTCTGGGTGATGGCGGGATGGTGACCGTCTCAGCACGGCTGTTGGCGCGGGATCGCACGGTGGCGGACCGGCTACGCGGCCTGCGTGATCTGGGTCGCTACTCGAACGCCCGCTACCTGCACGACGACTGGGGCATGCGAGCACGCATGGATGAATTCATGGCGGCGGAATGCCTGCTGGAACTGGCTGAACTGGATGCCTGGAACGCGCGCCGTCGCGCGATCGCGGCCCGCTATAGTGCAGCGCTGGCCCACTCGGTCGTGCACGCTCCCGTCACCGCTCCAGGACGCTCGCACGTGTTCTTTAATTATGCCGCACGGTCTCCTTCCCGAGAGGTGCGGGAACAGTTTGAACGGTGCTTGAGAGCAGCAGGCATCGAGGTGGCCGAAGCCTATACGCTGGTCTCGGATCAGCGACCGTATCGGACCGGCAGGCTGTCTTGCCGAGTGGAGCCGCTGGAGGTGGCAAGAGAGGTAGTGGATCTGGTCACCCACATCCCGCTCTATCCAGAACTGGAGGAAGAGGAGATCGAGCGCATCGTTGCCGCTTTGCAGCGGTTCACCGCAGATACATGAAGACCTGTTGTTGAACTCTGCTTTTAGCTGGGAGAAAACTCCGCCCGAAGCTTGCAAAGTCATCTTAGCTCTCTGTAGGCGCGGCCCTCCGTTTTGATGACCGCTCGATGCGCTCGCTTGTACCGTCTGTGTTATGATAGAGGGGCGAGAAGCTTGTCCCGCACTTGCTAGATGGCAGAGCGCACATCCCGACCACGAAAGACGGGTGAAGAGCTATGAGTTTTGCTGACAGCATCCTGACCGAGGACCTGGAACCGCTACGCCAACGTCTGCTTTTCCACTCCCTCTGGGCAGGGATCGAGCAGGGGACGCTGCCGCGCGAGACCCTGCGCGTCTTTGCCCTGTAGGACTGGTGGCTGGTGCGGGAAGCGTATCGCCTCGATGCGCTGGCCATCGCCGGAATGCCCGACCTCGACCTGCAAGACCTCTTGCTCGCCAAGCTCGTACCCAAGATCGGCGGATACCGACTGCTGCTGCGCTTCGGCGAAGCGCTGGGCCTCGCACGAGCCAATTTTGACGCCGTGGAGCAGCTCGCTGGCTGCATGGCCCTGACCACCTTCTTCTACTGGATGCTGGCCTACGGCACAGCACCGGAGAAAATCGCCGCGATTGGCGCCAGTGAGGACATCTTCATTCAGATATGCGCCCGTATCGGTTCGGCGCTGATGTACCATTATGGGATGAGCGCGGAGCAAGTCGCCTTCTTTACGGCGCACGAGGAGATCGGGCAGCGGGTCACACCCATCGATGTGCTCCTGCTTGCCCGCTACGATGCGCCTGAGGATCGTCGGCGCATCACGCGTGCGGTGCGCCTGAGCCATGAGTTCGAGCTGCTGTTTTACGATACAGTTATGGCAGCCACGCGCCCGGAAACATGACCCTACCTGAATTTTGCCATTTCCACCATTGAGAGGCGGTTGGTAAATAAGGTGAAAAGTGGGTCTGCCCACGGGATGCGTGTATGACTTCCCTACCTCGTCAGAGGGGAAGTTTCCCGATATTGTAGACCTCGAAAAGAAAAGACAGTACACTCCTTGTAAGATCGAACCAAGAACCGATTCCAAAAGGAGGAACCTGTCATGGAAGCAGTATACTACGCCGCCCGAGCCAATCTCCAACGACTGATGAGTCTGCATCCCTGACTTCCCCCGTGCCCAATTGGCTCAGGCAACAGGGATGTCAAGGAGTTGGGTCGACACATGGAAAAAACGTCTCTTGCGTGTGCCACCCGATGATGAGCAGGTGCTGCGTGGGCTCTCCCGTGCCCCTCATCATCCGCCTCCCAGACTCGACATATTCCTCTGGATCGAGACACGCGGCTTCGTGGGATCTCCCCAAGGCAGTGACTTTCCCGCCGCTCTCGTGCGCTTTTGTCACTGCCTGGGAGTCGGCGTGCTCATCTGCTGTTATTTCTCTAAATACTTTGCGCAGTTTTTTCAGCACTTCTTTGCGTACAAAGGTGCAGATAATGAGAGGAATAGCAAAGCTTTTCGTACGTAAGCTATAAGCAGGTGGTTTTCTCTCCCCCATCAGTCCTATTCCTCATCATCAAAATGCTGACGCAAAATCATGCTTGCGCTGATCACAACAGCCTCTCTTCTCGAGTATCCTTCGCTTATGAGCTATGCACTTTTCGATCTCAAGCATTCTCAAACGTTGCACGCCTCCTTTTAGCTTCCAGCTCATTCAAGAGATAACAATGGCAACTGGAAGCAGAGAAGGCGCTTGCCATGTGCATGAAAGAGCGTCTAAAGAGTAGACACAGAGGAGCATACGATGTCTTTACTTTCTCGGCTGAGCCTTGCGAACAGGAGCGTTGTGGCACTCGCCAGTATCGCACTCATCCTCTTTGGCCTGTTTGTCATTCCTCTCTTGAAGCAGGAATTGCTGCCACCTCTCACCAATCCTGCCATCAGTATTCTCACCACATACCCTGGGGCGACACCCTTGCAAGTCGAGCAAGACATTACTACTCCGCTCGAACAGGCGATTGGGGGCGCACCGAATATCCAGGAGACCGCCTCACAATCGAGTGAAGGATTCTCACTGGTCACCGTGCTGTACAACTTCGGTATCAATCTCGATCAGGCACAGCAACAGCTCACAGCGCAGATCCAGAAGGCGCAGCCCAGTCTTCCCACGAATGTGACGCCCCAGGTACAAACGGTCAACGTTTCAGATCTTCCCATTATAACGCTCGCTGTGACCTCATCACAGGCTCAGCAGGATCTTGGCGTGGCTCTCAAGAAGGTCGTTGTGCCAGCACTGCAAGGGATCAACGGGGTGAGTGCAGTCACGGTGACAGGAGTACGCCAACCAGTGGTGACCGTGGCCTTAAACCTCAAGAAGCTGCAGGAGAAGGGAATAAGTGTGGTCCAGGTTCAGAATGCGCTCCAGGCGAATAACCTGACACTTCCTGCCGGAGAAGTCACCTCAAACGGTCAGACCTTTGCAATTCGTGTTGGCAACACCTTGACCTCCCTTCAAGCCTTAAGGAATCTCGTGGTTGGCGTTCAGCAGCCAGCACCTGGCATCTCGAATCCCAGTCCTGGGAGCGCGCCATCAAGTCTTCAGCAAGCTCCTACGCCTGTCAGGCTGAGTGATGTCGCTACCGTCCAGGAGGAACTGGCTCCTTCGAGTACACTGACTCGGATGAACGGCAAGCCCAGCCTGGGCATCGACATCACCAAAGCCGCTGATGGCAATACGGTTGCCATCTCCCAATCTCTTCGAGCACAGCTTCCCGACCTTGAGAAGAAATTAGGGGATCACACTCAGATCACGGTGGTTGATGATCAAGCCCCTGCTATTCAAACCGCTATTGCGGACCTGGCACGAGAGGGGGTGTTAGGAGCAGGCTTTGCCATCCTGGTGATCCTGGTCTTCCTTCTTTCCCTTCGCTCGACCCTGGTCACCGCTATTTCCATCCCGCTCTCGGTCATCATCGCCCTGATCGCCCTCTGGACGCAACAGTATTCGCTCAACATCATGACCCTCTCCGGGTTAACCATTGCCATAGGACGGGTCGTTGATGACTCCATTGTAGTCCTGGAAAATATCTATCGTCACCTGCGCCTGGGAGAGACCAAACGTACAGCGGTGCTTACTGGAGTACACGAGGTGGCAAAAGCTGTGACTGCCTCGACCCTCACCACGGTTGCGGTCTTCTTGCCTCTGGCCTTTCTCGGTGGCATTGTCGGCGAGTACACCCATCCCCTGGCGTTCACTGTCACGTGTGCCTTGCTGGCTTCGCTCTTCGTCGCGTTGACGGTCATTCCGGTGTTCGCCTACTGGCTCTTAAAGGCTCCTGGGCGTGTCGATGTGCAGCAACCTCCTTCTGAGAAGCCAAACGTGCTGGAACGGGTCTACACTCCGCTCATTCGTTGGGTCACCGGGCATCGCATCATCACCGTCCTGCTGGCGCTCCTCCTGCTCATCGGCGCGTTTGCACTCTTCCCGCTCCTCCCAAGCAACGCCTTTGGCAGTCAGGGGGGGAAGAGCTTTTCCTTTACGCAGCAACTGCCTCCTACTACGAGTCTGGCGCGAACAGATCAGGCGGCCCGGCAAGTTGAGGCGGTCCTGATGGGAACCCCAGGTATTCAGACGTATGAGGTGATCATAGGAACAAACAATGCAAGTTTTTCCTCAGCGGGGGGGGCGAATGTGGCCTCGTTCATCGTGACCGTCAAGCCTGGAAGTGACACAGCGACTGTGCAGCAGACTGTGCGTGATCACTTGAAGCACCTCGCCACGATCGGCACCGTTACCTTTCAGGACCAGTTGAATACCACGGTGGATGTGACGGTCCAGGCACCGGATGACCAGACCCTGCGCCAGGCGGCCGAGCTGGCCTTTGCTGTGGTGAAGCAGACGCCCGACACCACCAATGCGACCAGTGACCTGGCGAATGCGGTCCCATTTATCGACGTCCAGGTCGATCCAGGCAATGCATCTCTTCATGGGTTGACATCCCTCCAGGTGGGTCAGGTGCTCCAGGCAGTCTATACTGGGAGCAGGGCGACCCAGGTGGTCCTGAATGGGGTGCAGCAGGATGTGGATCTCAAGCTCGATGCGGAAGCGGTGACGGTCCAGCAGATGCAGAACCTCCTGATACCAGGCCCACTCGGGACGGTGCGGCTGGGAGAGGTTGCCACGATAACTCTGGTCAGTGGACCAGTGCAAATCGCGCATATCAATGGGATCCGTTCCGCAACGATTACCTTGACCGTCACCAGCCAGAACGTTGGCGGTGTGACGCAAGCGATACAGAATCGCCTTGCCCGACTTCCCTTGCCTCATGGAGCAAGGGCCACACTCGGAGGCAACGCGACAGGAGCACAAGATGCGCTCACCCAGTTGTATCTGGCGCTGCTGTTTGCGATTCCAGTGGTGTTCATGGTGATGGTGGTGACCTTCCGCAGTCTGATCCAGCCCCTGATCCTTCTGGTCTCGATCCCGTTTGCAGCAGTGGGTTCGATTGTCCTGGCAGTCCTGACTCAGACCGCCATCAGCGTCTCCTCACTCTTTGGGTTCCTGATGCTGATTGGCATCGTGGTCACCAACGCCATTGTGCTGATTGACCGCGTGAATCACTTCCGAGCAGAGGGGATGGATGCACGGGCGGCCGTGATTGCCGGAGGGCGACAGCGTGTGCGTCCCATCCTGATGACAGCTGCGGCAACGATGATGGCGCTGCTGCCAATGGCGGTGAGCGGTTCAGGCAACGCGATCATTGCGAGTTCACTGGCGATTGTTGTCATTGGCGGCCTGGCTTCTTCAACGTTGCTGACGCTGCTGCTGGTGCCAACGCTCTATCTGATGGTTGAGCAGACACGAGACCGTTTTCGCAAGAAACAAGACGTATCGTCAATGCAGACGGGAGAACACGTGGTGCTGTAGCAGATAGAGAGGCACCCATCATCGGCCCAACGTCTCTCCCTCTCAGCGTGAATCTGGTAGGAGGACAGGAGAGCTAGATATAATAGAGGAACAAAGACGTGATGATACACCGAACAAACACATCTCCAGGAAGCGAGGGAGACCGTGAGGCAAAAGGAGGAGCAGAACCATGACCAGGCAGACAGAAAGACAGAGCACCCAAGGAACAGACAAGAGCAGATCTCGTTTCGTGCGCTTCTCAGGCCTCCAGTCCCGCATGACCTTTTCGTATGTATGGGTGACGTTCGTCACCGTGCTCGTGCTCCTCTGCCTGTATACGGTCCTGCTGACCGGGATGATCAATTACACGTTGTCCCAGGAGCAGGCGAGGTCGACCATCCATTTTCCACCGCTCAGCACCTATCCGGTGCAAGGAGCACTTGTTATGCTCATCTTGACCGTGCTCCTTGCGCCAGTGATCGGTGGACTCTTTGGCATGCTGACGACGCGGGGAGTGATCCAACGGATCCATCATCTGGTCTGGGCGACCACACAGATCGCCAACGGATCCTATGGGCAGCGCGTCTCCGTTTCAGCCAACGATGAGATCGGGCAGCTCGAACAGCAATTGAATCGCATGGCAGAACAGTTGGCGGAGCAGATCGCACAGCGACAGAAACTGGCGGAGCAAAATGCGCGCCTGGCCGAACGCACACGCATTACGCGTGAATTGCATGATGCCATCTCCCAAGACCTCTTCTCACTGCGCATGCTGACGGATGGACTGCAGACGCTCCTTCCAGCAGACTCAGACCTCCAATCGCCCATTGCCGCCATAGAGCAGACCACCACGAATATGATTCGCGAAATGCGAGCACTCTTGCTTGAGCTTCGTCCTATCCAGCTTGATGGGCTTGGACTGGCTGCGGCGCTTGAGGAATTGGCTGCGACGTACCGTGCAAGATTAGAAATGATCGTCATGACATCGATTGTCTCAGTCCCACTGGCTGCAAACGTTGAGCATACTCTTCTGCGTGTCGCCCAGGAGGCGCTGGCAAATGCAGTCCGCCACGCTGGAGCAACAGAGATCGCCGTGAGCCTCGCCCCACAGGAACACGGCGTCGTCTTGACAATTACGGATAATGGGAAAGGGTTTCCGGCAGATGGAAGTGGTACCCTGCACGGACTTGGATTGCACCTGATGCAAGAACGCATTCAGGAACTGCATGGCAGCTTTGTACTCGAAACGGCCCCAGGGCAGGGAACTCGCATTACTGTTTGCGTCCCTCGGGAGGCAGGAGGATGATACGTGTCCTCATTGTGGATGACCATCCGGTGGTGAGACAAGGACTGCGTTTTATGCTGGAGCAGCGGTCAGATATCACTGTCGTGGATGAGTGCGCAGATGGTGAGCAGGCGATTACAAGCGCGACGAACCTGTTGCCAGACGTGCTGCTGCTCGATCTATTGATGCCCAAAATGGACGGCGTGACAGCGATTCGTGAAATCAAACGACTCGTTCCAAGCGTGCAGATCATCGTCTTAACCTCGTATTCCGAGGACGAGTACATCTTTCGCGCCATCAAGGCTGGCGCGCTTTCCTATTTGTTAAAAGACAGCAGTCCACACGTGCTGGTCGAAGCCGTGCGTGCAGCAGCACGTGGTGAAAGCAAGCTGCATCCCATGATAGCCGCTCGTCTGCTGCGTGAACTCCAGCAACGCGAAAGCGCACCACTCAAGGATCTCACTCCACGTGAAGTAGAGGTGCTCACCAGCATTGCTCATGGTCGCTCCAATCACGAGATTGCCGTTGAGTTGTCCATCAGTGAACCCACGGTGAGAACCCATATCGCAAATATCTTGTCGAAGCTGCACCTGGCAGATCGCACACAGGCAGCGATCTACGCGCTCCAGCAACGTCTCGTTCCACTGGATGAAGCGTTACAGCAGGAAGAGTAGCTGATTCCCGTCCATGCAGCTTTTCCACGAGACTGTGATGTGCAGTTTTCAGGTTTCACTATCCTGGTGGTCCCTCTCTCGTCACAGTGGATGAAGGAGATGATCCGAGCACAGTGTACATGGCCAAGTGATCCTTTCCTTGAGGAGCAACAGCGTGAGTGATTCAACATCGCTGCTCACAACATTCTCAGAGCAGCAACGCATTCAGGCTTTTGAACGTTTCTCCCTGCTTCAACCTTTTTTGGAGCAGAAGGTGCCGCTCGCGACCATTGCCCGCGAGCATGGTATCCCGCCTCGCACGATCCAGCATTGGGTTACTCAGTATCGTCGTCACGGTCTGGCGGGACTGGCCCGCAGGACGCGCTCCGATAAAGGGCAACATCGTCACTTTCCAGCCGATCTTCAGCGGTTGATTGAAGGGCTGGCGTTGCAAAAGCCAAAGCGGTCCGCTGCCTCGATCCATCGCCAGGTAACCGAGGTCGCCAAAGAGCAGCACTGGCCGCAACCGAGCTACAGTCAGGTCTACCAAATCATCCGCCGCCTTGACTCAGCAGTCGTGACGCTCGCGCATGAGGGCACAAAAGCCTATCGTGAAGAGTTCGACTTAGTGTACCGTCGCGAGGCTTCTCACTCCAATGCGATGTGGCAGGCTGATCACACGCTCCTGGATATCTGGGTTCAAGGTGACAACGGGAAACTGGCGCGCCCTTGGCTCAGCATCATTTTAGATGATTATAGCCGTGCCATCGCAGGATATCGGCTGAGTTTTCAGGCTCCTTCTGCACTTCAGACGGCACTCACCCTCTGCCAAGCGATCTGGCGAAAGGATGACCCAGGATGGCATGTATGCGGCATTCCGAGCACCTTTTACACCGATCACGGCTCGGATTTTACTTCCCAGCATCTGGAGCAAGTGGCTGCCGATGTGAAAATGGTCTTGATTTTTTGTAACTGCCCAGGTCCGCTTGGGACTTGCCAAGGGTCGTGAAACCCAGTAAAGTACAGGCATGACGATTGAAGAAGAAAATCAGCGCCTGCGTGAACAAGTGGCACAGCGTGATGAACGAATCCAGCAGCAGGAAACTCTGCTCTCGCAGCAGGGCCTGCTGATGCAGCAGATGCAAGCACAGATTGCTGGTTTGACCCAGCAAGTGAAAGACTTGCAAGATCGGCTGGCGAAAGATAGCCACAATAGCAGCTTGCCCCCCTCCTCGGATCGCTTTGTGCGGCAGCCAAAAAGCTTGCGCAACACGAGCGAGAAGAAAACGGGAGGGCAAGAGGGACACCAGGGAACGACCTTGCGGTTTTCCGACACGCCAGATGAAGTGATTGAGCATCGGGTAAGCGTCTGCTCGTCCTGTCAGCACGATTTGCGGCAGGTCGAGGTGTGCGTCACCCTTCGTCGGCAAGTGGTGGACATGCCATCGCCACGGCTGATCGTGCAGGAACACCGCGCCGAACACAAGCAGTGTCCCCGCTGTCAGCACCTCACGCTGGCCTCTTTCCCCACAGCAGTGGCGGCCCCCATCCAGTACGGATCGCTGATCGCAGCGGTGGCCGTCTATTTGACCCACCAGCAGTTGTTGCCGTTGGAACGCAGCTGTGAGGTCCTCCGTGACCTGGTGGGGGTGCAGATGAGTGAAGGGACGGTGGGGGAACTGATCAAGCGCACAGCCTCCGAGCTGGCTCCCGTCGAGCACCAGATCAAAGAGGCGTTGATGGAGGCCGCGGTTCTTCATCAAGACGAAACGGGCGTGTCGGTGGCTGGGAAGAGATACTGGGAGCATGTCACCAGTACGGCGACCCTCACCCATTATCAGGTGGATCAG
>WNFI01173140.1_pt2 | contig 10847 bp, 12 predicted proteins | sample 5400471 | NCBI WGS metagenome assembly WNFI01 (sample SAMN13153348, study PRJNA577476) | soil metagenome | isolation source: 100 cm saprolite on Douglas fir-dominated hillslope | place: USA:California | collected 2013-09-17 | reverse complement strand
GCGCGCATGAGCATCGGAGCTTCGTGAGCGTCCTCGGCGGCGGTGGTGCGGGGCGTGCCCAGAAAGATCGTGCCCATCAGTCGGATGAAACAGGCTAGAGCGATCGCTCCGACGAGTGCGAGCGCAGCCGCGGACAGGATGACGACGCTTCCCGCCGGAGCGGTTCCGAAGAGACCGACGTAGAGCAGGGCCTCGCTCACGAAGGCATTCGTGCCGGGAAGAGTCGCCGCCGCCGCCGCCGCAATGATGAAGGTCGCTCCCGTCGTCGGCATCCGCCGCAGCAGGCCGCCGAATCCGTCGATCCTACGCGTCCCGGTGGCGTGCAGCACGCTTCCCGCTCCCATGAAGAGCAGTCCCTTGAAAAGACTGTGACTCCAGACGTGGGCGACTGCCGCCGCGAGGCCGATCATGGCGAGCGCGGTGGTGCCGGTGGCACGGCCGAGCAGCGCGACACCGACCGCGGTCACGATCACGCCGACATTCTCGATGCTCGAGTAGGCGAGCGTTCTCTTCATGTCGGTCTGTGTGGTCGCGAGCACGATGGCCACGAGCGCGGTCTCGAGTCCGATCACGATGAGCACGGCTCCCCACCAAGCCTGAGGTCTCGGCATCAGTAGAACGATGCGAAGGAGTCCGTAAACGCCGACCTTGAGCATCGCGCCGGAAAGGAGCGCTGAGACGTGGCTCGGCGCGTTGGCGTGTGCCGCGGGCAGCCAGAAGTGGAATGGAACGATACCCGCTTTGAAGCCGAAGCCGATGATCGCCAGGGCAAAGATCACCGAACATGTTCCGACGCCTGCTGTGGAACTGATCGGACCGAGCAGGAATGTGCCGCGCTCCAACTGCAACATGACGAAGAGCGCGAAGAGGGCCAACGTTCCGATGTGTGTGGCGATGAGGTACGTCCAAGCGGCGGCGCGGACTTCTCCGTCCGTGTCATTGGCCGCGATGAGGAAGAACGCGGACAGGGCCATCGCCTCCCAGGCGAAAAGGAACACGATGCCGTGGCCGGCGACAACGACTGCTGCCATGCTGGCCAGGAGTAAGCCCGAGAACAGTCGCACGCGCACCGCGGATGTCTGCTCGCTTGCCGGCCAGTACGCGAGGCCGTAAACAGTGGTGACCGCGCCGAGGACGAAGGTGGGAAGCAGGAACGCGGCCGCGAGTGGATCGAGGCGGAGGGCCAGTGCCGTGCCAGGCAAAGCCCACGTGACACGCATCGTCACGATTCCGCCAAAGAGGAGTGTGTGAACGGCTCCGACCAGCCCGATCGCCGCGCCACTGAGGACGAGAAGCGCGCTCAATCGTTCGCCGATGCGGTCGCGCAGAATCAGCGCGGGAACTCCGCTCAGCGCGAGCACGACGATGCTGAGCCCGACGAGCGTCATCATGATGACCCGCTCAACGTCCACCCTCCAGCGCCGCCGCGGCCTGAATGATCTCGTCTGCCGTCGCGCGCCGGCGCACCGCGGCATGAAAGGCCTCGTTCCTCAGCGCGTAAGCGAGCTTGGCGAGCATGGCCAGATGAACGTGCACGGTCGGGCAAATGAGGACGAAGAAGGTATCCACCGGTTTTCGATCCAGTGCGTGCAGATCCTGGGGGTTGGCGAGAAACGACAACGCCAGTACGGCACCCACGGGAGCGAGGATGATCGGCGTCCGGACGTGCGGGATGGCGATGCCGTCACCTACCGGGGTGACACCGAGGGTATCCCGCGCCAGCATGATCTGCAGGAGCATCTCCCGGTCGGCTTCGTCGCTGAGGGGAAGACGCGCCACGACGTGCCGCATGACGGTCGCCAGATCGTTGCCGGGCACCTGCGACTCCACACCGCCCGCCCTCAACGCCTCAGCGAGCGTCGGAGCGGCCCGTTCCGATTCGAAGGCCCTGGGGGAGACTCCGATCCGATGTTCGGTTGCCCACTCCAGAAGATCGGTCCGGTTGACACGATATTGGCCGCGCACCCGCTGAGCCGGCAGCTCGCTGTCCTCGATCCAGTCGTAGACGCGTTCTTCGGAGGCGCCGAGGAGCGCGGCCGCTTCGGGGATCGTGAGCTTCATGCCGGCTCCTCAATCATGGCGTCGCATCCTTGCCGGGCTCCATCCGTGCCTCCGCATCGCCGATGGCGGCGATCGCTTCGTCGGCCGTGCGAGCCATCGTCAGTCGTTCGATCAGTGCGGGAATCGCGAACAGCTTGATCGCTCGCGACAACGCCAGAAGATGTCCCTGGATCGAGCGAGCCAGAATGATGGCCACGACCCGCGGCCGGTGGCCGTGCGGGTCGAGAAAGTCGAGGTCCTGTCGCAGGACGGCCAGCAGGATCCGCTTTCGGGAGAAGCGGAACGGGCGCGGGTCGACCGGATGCGGGAATGCGGCGTGCTCGAGGAGAGCCGTCGAACAGATTGCCTCGCGGTCACGGATGGCGCGGGAGAGTTGGTCGCGGTCGACGTGCTCGTCAACGGTCCCCGCGTTCACCATGAAGGTCAGGAGCTCGTCGCGCGAGGATGCGGCCGCGGACAGCCAGACGTTCTCGGGCGTCAGGAGCGGATGAATGGACAGCCCCGATGGCTCGAGCGCGTCGAGCACGCCACGCTGGCCTTCGTACTCGACGCGCCGCACCTCGTCACTGAGCCAGCCGTCGATGTCCTGCTTCCGGAAACGCCACTGCGCCCCGACTCGGACGGCCGGAAGCTGATTGCGGTCGAGCATCCGGTAGACGGTCTTCTCCGACACCATCAGATAGTCGGCGAGCTGCCGAATGGTGAGGATGTCTCCTGCGGCGGACGACTGCGGCACGGGTCATAGCCTGGATCACAGGCGTTTGTTTGTAAAGGACAATGATGGACAATGATGGACGTAGACGGTCGGTAACGGTCATCGAGCTTCATGAGAGCAGTCATCCGCGAGCTCCATCTCCAGCCGGTTACTGTCGTCGCGATCGCTTTGCTCGGGGGCATACCGATGTACATCCAGGGCTACCTGATCGTGTTTCGAGGAGGCCGGTTGTTCTAGCCGATGCGGAGCGCCAGCGGCTTGTCGGCCGGTCCGCCGGCGGCCAGCCAGACGCGATCGCGCCTGGCATGTTGCACTACGGCGCGCTCGATGACTGCTTCTCGCTCCGCATCCACTCACACGACGCTTCGCTCCGCTCAGAGTAGGGCAGGAGGAAAAGCGCCATTCCATGCTCGTTGTGAGCGTCCGTATAGGTGAGCGCGTTGGCGTTCTCGTTGCTCGGAGCCAGGTGCCACTCGCGCGACGCGCGGGAAAAGCCGCCGATCTGTCCTCCGGTGGCGAGCTTGGTGATTCCGGCCAGAGCGCCATCGACCCAGCGGACGAGCGTGTCGTCATCGGGGTGGAGGATGATGGCCTTCAGTCGCCCTACCGCCTTGATGCGCACTTCGCCGCATCCGGTCTGCTCGACGGAGATGCCGGCCACGCCCGCCAGCTTGGTCTCATCGGGAAGCAGGATGTTCGTCAGCGGCACGTGCTCGATCTGCCTGCATTGCCCGACGTGGTAGAAGCCGCTCAGATCGGCGCAGCGTGAATGGGAGCGGGCAAAGTTCGAACTGCTCCCACACGCCGTCAGGAACACGGCGGCGAGAACGCCCCACCGGCTTGGCCGCATGGAGCGTCATTGTAGCCCCCGTGGCGTGTCAACCCTTTGCTTCTTCGCGTAACGGACGCGAAAACCTTCGGCGCCTGGATGGCCTTGGATCGGACGGATCAGTCAGATCGGTCCGATCGCGCAACCAGGATTTCACCCCGAGGCCAGGGCAAGGACGCCCTCGCCAACTCTGGCTCCAACCGCGTCTTGCCCTTATCATGCGCGCATACATGTCCATCATCCGGCAGCTCTTCCGCGTCAAGTCGCTCGATGAGCTCGTCGGCGAGACGCAAGAAGAAGGACATCAGCTCAAGAAGGCGCTCGGCCCATGGAATCTGGTCGCGCTCGGCGTCGGAGCCATCATCGGCGCTGGCATCTTCGCCACGATCGGAACCGCCGCGGCAGGCGACCACCTTCGTCCCGGCGCCGGACCGGCGCTGATGATCTCGTTCGTTCTGACCGCGGTCGTCTGCGCGTTCACCGCGTTCTGCTATGCCGAGTTCGCTTCGATGGTCCCTGTCTCCGGCTCCGCTTATACCTACTCGTACGCGACGCTCGGCGAGCTGGTGGCCTGGATCATCGGCTGGGACCTGATCATCGAATACGCCATCGGCAACGTGGCCGTGGCCATCTCGTGGGCGAACTACTTCAACACCTTCATCGAAGGGTTCGGCCTCAAGCTTCCCGTCTGGCTGGCCGTCGACTATGGCACGGCCCATCGCAAGATGCCGGACGTCATCGCGGCCGCTCCTCACATCTTTGGCTTTCCAATCGTCTTCAACCTCTTCGCGGTCCTGATCGTGGCCGCGATCACGGTCGTTCTGGTGTGGGGAATCCGCGAGTCCGCGAACTTCAACTTCGTCATGGTGGCGATCAAGCTGATCGTTCTCGGCTTTTTCGTCATCGTCTGCTTCAGTTACGTGAAGCCCGCCAACTGGCACCCTTTCGCGCCGAACGGGTTTCATGGCATCGCTGCCGGAGCGGCCATCGTGTTCTTTGCCTACATCGGGTTCGATGCCGTGTCGACCACCGCGGAAGAGGCGCGCAATCCGACGCGGGACATGCCCATCGGCATCATCGGCTCGCTGATCATCTGCACCATCATCTATGCCTTCATCGCGGCGATCTTTACGGGCCTGATCCCGTACAGCGCGCTCGTCAAGACGCTTTCCAGCGAACAGGCCGAGCCGCTGACGCTGGCCATGAAGTACGTGCGGATGCCTGGCTGGATGGTCGGCGTCGTCGCCCTCGGCTCGGTGATCGCCCACACGGCAGTACTCCTCGTCTTTCAGCTCGGTCAGCCGCGCATCTTCTTCTCGATGTCGCGCTCATCACCGGCGTCGGCGTCGGCGTGACGGCCATGTTCACCTCGCTCGATGAGATGGTCGATCTGACCAACATCGGGACGCTGTTCGCGTTCATCCTCGTCTGCATGGGGATCATGGTGCTGCGCATCAAGGATCCGGATCGCAAGCGCCCGTTCCGTGTACCGGGTGGGACGTACCTCGTTCCGATTCTCGGAGCGCTGTCGTGCATCGGCCTCGCGTATTACCTTCCTCCCAGCTCGTGGATGCGGTTCATCGTCTGGCTGGTGGTCGGGCTGGAGGTCTACGCCGCCTACGGTCTGCGCGCGCTGGTCTATCGCGGCCGGCTGGGTCGAGCGCTTTTCGCGATCTCTCTCATCGTCACATCACTGATTGGCGTGTTTCTCGGATGGCTCGATTGGCACTTCTGGGATAGCGTCAAGACCCCGATTTTGACCATGATCGCGATCGTGACGATGGCACTCGTGGGCATTGGCATTGCCGCGGTCCGCCGCCTGCACGACCTCGACCGGCCGGGCAGGGATTACTGGTGGCTGTGGGTGCCGGTCTACGACATCTACTTCCTGGCCTTGCTGTTGTTCAAGCGAGGAACGGATGGCACCAATCGCTTCGATGCCCCGCCGGGACCACGTCCCTCGCTACACGTTGGAAGAGCCCTGAAGCCCGACTTCAATCCTGAGTCGCAGTTGCCGGAACCGGACGTCCAGTAGGCGGGTGGCCTCTTGTGATCGGTGATCGGCGATCCGTGATCCGTGAACCGTGAACCGTGAACCGTGCCTACCTCGGATCACGGATCACTGACCGCCGATCACTGACTCAGCGCGCCGTCGCCGGCCTGTCGACTGCCGGCACATGCTCCAAGGCGGCGATGGAGTGATCGAGACGCCGGCGTGTCGCCGGCACCTTCTTCATGTATCGCTGCGTTTCGGGCAGCGATGCAATCAAGCCGGCCAGCATCCGCTTCACGTTGTGCGAGCCGCCGTTGTAGAGGGCGGCGGTCATCTCTTCGATCCTGGCGTCGCTGCCATTCCGGGCCAGCGTCCGTGCTTCTTCCGATTTCCGCTCCAGGTGCTGGACGAGAAACGCCGCCATCCGCTTCGCCGAGAAGCGCTCGTCGAGCACGTCGGCCAGGTACTCGCCTGCCTCGTACGGCATCTCCTTCTTTACCCGTGTCGCGGAGATTCCGAAATGCGCTTCGAGCGTGGCGTCGCGCTTGGCGGCCAGCTCGTTCTGGTAGCGCGCCCAGGTGTCGATCTGTGTCCGTTTCAGGTTGCGATACTGCGTCCGAATGTCGTTGCGGAAGGCGCGCAACCGCGCACGGCTGCCATGGTCGAGAAGCTTCCGGAGCTGACGTAGAACCTCGAGGTTGTGCTCGTCGGCGTCGTGGATCTTGTCGAAAAACGTCTGCGTCGCGTAAGGGTCGAGCAGGTTGAGCTCGTCGACGCCCTCGCGCCGCAGGGCGAAGGCCGATTGGATCAGCCGCTTGGCACGGCGACGGGTCTTGGCGTTGTCACGGGCCACGATCAGCGACGCGATCATGTCGGCGTCGCCGAGAGCTTTCTTCGTGATGTAGGCACGAGAACCGATCAGATAGTCGTCTGTCACGAAGAGCTTGCCCTCGAACTTCTCCTGACGGCACGCAATCGGCGTGGCTTGCGCCAACCCTACTGCTCCAGCCTCGGACACATCCAGGATCTTGCCGTTCGTCTCCGCGTGGGCAATGGCGAGGAGCAGCGTCTCGGAGGGCGACGTCGTCGCTTCATGCGAGGCGTGGTCGATGACAGTCACCAACTGCTCGGGGTTCCGCGTCCACATCTTCGACAGTTCGGCGGCGAGCGTCTTGACGCGAAGATTGACCTTCGCATCGCCAGCCTCGACCAGCGTAGGCACATTGCGCGAGGCCTCGGCCGGTGGTGGATCGATCGGTGGACAGGTCTCCGTGACAGGTGGGGGCGGGGGCATCGCGCGCGGTGGCGTGGGCTTCGGATCGACAGCAGAGAAGCGCGTGAACGCGAGCACAGCCGCCAGCGCAAACGACACAAGTAAAGCGATTTTCCAATCGCGGGACATGGCTCGCCACCCTTTTCCGGACGATTCAGTTGAGACCGATGCTGGAAAGTGTAACGCACATCGGGACAACACGTTCCCGACAAGCGCAACCGTTGCAGGCTGTTGACGGAAGAGTCAACGAGCTCAGAGGCCTGACGTTCGGAAGCGGGTTACGGCTATTCTGCTACGCGACGCGAACGGTCGCGAATTGCGCCGTGGGCTCATCGTCATCGACGAACGCTCGCATGGGCGGCCGTTCGAGGAGTGAGAGTCCCACCTCGATCACGTCTTCCTCATCGGTCTTGAGACTGCCGGCGATCCACCGAGCCAGTGTCTTCTCCGATGTTTCCAGAAGCAGCGCGATCTCGGCGGTCGGCCTGCGTATGGCCTCGATTCGAAGGAACCTTTCTCTCACGACGACCTCACTCAGCAATAGGAACCCTCGCCGGTTGAGATTCGTGCGCGCCGTGACCGAAACTTTTCAACTTGTTTCCGTTCGGACACGCGTGCCATGGCTTCTCCGCAACACAGCTTTGGGATAGCCCGGTCAGATATCGCAGCGGATGCGAGGTCGATGTTCCAGGAGCGACAGCCCAACTTCGATGACGTCGTCTTCGTCAGGCGATAGGCGGCCGACGATCCAGCGCGCGAGCGTCTGCTCCGACGTCTCCAGAAGCTGGGCGATCTCGGCCGTTGGTAAGCGCATGGCTTCGAGTCGGGAGAACCGTTCCTTCACAGCTACCTCGTCGGAGGTGACAGGCAGAAATGATGCCAGCGCGACTCAGGGAATCAGCAACACCTTCCCGGTCGTCTTTCTCCCTTCGAGATCACGATGAGCTTGTTGCGCATCCGCGAGCGGATAGCGGTGCTTGCTGCGGAGCAGCAGCTCCCCGGCGGCGACCATTCCCAGCACATCACCGGCTCGTTCTTCGAGCTCCTCACTGGTGGCCATGTAATTCACGAGCGTAGGACGAGTGAGAAAGAGGGAGCCCTTCCTCGAAAGCACGATCGGATCGAACGGCGGCACGGCGCCGCTGGCACCTCCGAACAGAACGAGATAGCCCCGAGGGCGGAGGACCTCGAGATCCTTGTCGAACGTCGTCTTCCCGACGCCGTCGTAGACGACGTCGACTCCAAGGCCGCCGGTCAACCGCTTGGTCTCAGCCTCGAAGTCCTGCTCGGTATAGAGGATCACCTCGTCAGCGCCGGCCTCGCGGGCCAGTTGCGCCTTCTCCCTCGTGCCAACCGTACCGATGACGCGCGCGCCGATCCTTTTGGCCATCTGGACCAGCAGCAACCCGACGCCGCCCGCCGCGGCATGGATCAGCGCGGTCTGGCCCGCTTGCAACGGATAGGTGCTTCGGCAGAGATAGTGCGCGGTCATGCCCTGCAGCATCACCGCCGCGGAGCGTTCGAAGTCGAGGCCGTCGGGAATGCGTACCAACCGTGTGGCCGCAACCGCGGCGTATTCGGCGTAGCTCCCCAGCGTCCCGGTGTAGGCGACGCGATCGCCAACAGCAAGGCTCGTCACACCCGCGCCGAGGCTCGTGACCACACCCGCCGCTTCCTGCCCGACGACGAACGGTGGTTGCGCCGGATAGCGTCCTTCGCGAAAGTAGACATCGATGAAGTTCACGCCGATGGCGTGGATGCGGACGATCGCCTCACCAGTCTTCGCCTCCGGGATGGGCAGGTCAACCAGGGTGAGAACCTCGGGGCCGCCGGTTTTCTGGACTTGAATGGCTTTCACGATCTCTCCTTTTCAGCATGCATTATTCTTCGCTCCGCGAAAAAGGAGAATCCATGCGCCGTCTTTTCATTGCCATCGTCGTAACCCTGATCGCCAGCCTTCCGATGAGCGCCGAGCAGAAGAATGTCAAAGTCCTCACCGGGCTCACCGACTATCAGCTCATCCGAACGATGTGGCTCATGCGCGCCTCGCTCGGTGTGACCTGCGAGTTCTGCCACGCGACGGCCGCGGACGGAAAGGATCTCGATTTCGCGAGCGACGCCAAGAAGGAGAAGGCGACCGCGCGCAAGATGATCACCATGGTGCAGTCGATCAACGCACACGACTTCGAGGGTCGCCCCCAGGTCTCGTGCAACACCTGTCATCGCGCTGCCGTCGATCCGGTCGGGATTCTTCCGTTGCCGCAACCCCCGCCTCCTGCGCCGAAACCCGCATCGGCCGAGAAGCCCGCCCGGCCCACTCTCCCCACGCGCGACGAGCTGGTGGCGAAGTACGCCGCCGCGATCGGGAAACCAGCGAGATCTCTCTGGGAGTCGCGTCATCTGGTCGGTCTGCGCGAGGGCTCCGATGGCGTGCTGCTCCCGATCACCATCGATGAGGGCTCGGGGATGGCGCACGCAATCGTCAAAGTGGGTGAAACGACGATGGAGCAGGCTGGCACGGCCACATCCGGCTGGACCCGCAACGCCGAGGGTGTGCATGCTCTCGGCGCCACCGAACAGGCGATCTTCAATATGTCTTCAAGACCGAGCCGGGCACGCGCGAGAGACTGGAGCTAGACGCATCCAGCGGCCTCCTCCTCCGCAGGGTCACTCTCATCGACACGCCCGTGGGCGTGACACCCTTGCAGATGGACTTCGACGACTGGCGCGATGTCGGCGGCGGAGTGAAGTATCCGTTCCTTGTAAAGGTCTCACCGGTTGACCCCCGCCTAGGGAGCACGCGCCGCTACAACGAGGTAAAACTCGGCGCCGCTCTCGACCCGAAGGCGATGGAGATGCCGAAGTAGGACTACTTCGGGCGCCAGAGGCCCTTGGGATTCGCTCCCAGCATTCCGGCTCGCTTGAGTTGCTCGCTCACGGGGCTGATGTGAGGGATGCTGCGGCGAGGGAGCTTCCACGCCCGCGGTGCCTGATCGATGGCCCTGTCGACATAGAGAAGTTTCCCTTCGCTGAATCGCCAGCCTCTCGGTTCGAAAGGCTCGAGCTCGACCGGCACGGTGAACGAGCGCATCGTCCGTTTGCCGTAGAGATTGTAAAAGCCGTCGAAATAGCTCAGGCCGAGGGCCAGCAGGGGATAGACAGGTTCGCGGGAACGGATCGTGGTGAAGTTCGATTTGGCGATGGAGCCCCAGAGGCCGTTTTCCTCGTAGAGCGCGAAGCAGTGACCGTCATCGGTGACGGCGTCGATGTATACGAGGCGCGGCGGATAGCCCAACTCGCGCAGCGCCGCGCACGCGAACAGCGCGCCGCTGAAGCACTGCGCTTTCCCGGTCCTCATGACGACCCGCGGCGATGCCGCGCCTCCTTTCTCCTCGTACCTCAGCTCGTCGAGGTACTGCTGAATGTGGCTCGGAGAGCGCAGCCCTGCCAACACACGACGCTCCTTGTCGGACCAGTCCATTTTTCTGAGCCTCTCGAGGATGAGGGTAGCAGAGGCTCCGGCTCTTGAAATGCACTTGTGCGCCGGGGCTGTTGGGCTACGATACGAGTGCCCTGCTGCCCTCCCCGTAGCTCAGTTGGACAGAGCAACAGCCTTCTAAGCTGTGGGTCGCCGGTTCGAATCCGGCCGGGGAGACCAAGTTCACGCAACCTCCGCCGAATGCCCACCCTTTGCGGCCATGCGTGCTAAGCATGCGGGTTGAAGCTGGGACTTTGCCAAAGCAATAGCTTCCCAATCAGGAACGGCTGCGGTGTCTTGAATGGCCGGGATCGGTAGGGCGGCAAGATCAGATCCCCTTTCTCAGGGCGACGTGCGACCAGATGCGCCGTTGCAGAGCAGCACCGATACGCGATCCGCCAAAGGCGAATACCGTGCGGACCAGCGCATCGCCGAGTGGTGGTCCGAGCGCGTAGAATCGGCTCATCCAATGGGACCAGCGGAGAGACGTTGCGCTGC
>WNFI01481931.1_pt1 | contig 10848 bp, 10 predicted proteins | sample 5400471 | NCBI WGS metagenome assembly WNFI01 (sample SAMN13153348, study PRJNA577476) | soil metagenome | isolation source: 100 cm saprolite on Douglas fir-dominated hillslope | place: USA:California | collected 2013-09-17 | reverse complement strand
CGGACGGCCTGTGGTGATCGGCTCGAGAGACCCCGATCGGGCCCGATCGGTCGCCGCCGAGGTGGCCGAGCTCAGCGGCGGCGACGTCTCCGGCGCCACCAACGCCGGGGCCTGCGAAGCGGCCGAGACGGTGGTGCTGGCAACACCGTTCGAGGGGCTCGATGCGACCGTCAGCGCGCTCGTCGATCAGCTGCGGGACAAACTGGTGGTGAGCGCCGTCATCCCGCTGCAGTTCGCCGACGGCGTCATCTCGACGATCGCGGTGGCCGAGGGGTCCGCTGCCGAGCTGGCGGCGTCGAGGTTGCCGGGCAGCCGCGTGGCGGCCGCCTTCCACAATGTCAGCTCGAAGCTGCTGTTGGACCTCGACCACGAGCTCGACGAGGACATCCCGGTGGCCGCCGACGATCCGGCGGACCGCGAGCTAGTCCTGGACCTGTGCCGCGACCTCGGCGCTCGAGGGGTGGGGGTCGGACCGCTCAGCCTGGCTCGCTACCTGGAGGGTTACACCGCCGTGCTGCTGACTGTCAACCGCCTCCACCGTGCCCAGGCCGGCATCCGGTTCACCGGGCTTCCGTAGTCTGGCGGCGATCGTCTCGACCACGAAGTAAGCCGCCAAAGCGAAGACGATCCCGGCCAGCGCATCGGCCAGGTAGTGCTCGCCGAGGTAGACGATGCTGAAGATGACCGCCAGGCACCATAACGCCAGCGGCCAGGCCCGCCGGCCCCAGAGCTTGACCGCGTACAACAGTCCCAGCACGGGGAAGGCGGCGTGCAGCGAGGGCATCGCGGCGACCTGGTTGGGATTGAGATGCTGGTAGAACCAGTCGGTCGAGCTCGGCAGGGTGTGGCTGATGATCTTCTCGACGTGAGGCAGGTAACCCTGCTGGGACGCCAGCCAGGGAGGCGCCACCGGGACCAGCAGGTAGAAGACGAAGGCGGTGAAGCTCATCGCGAGCAGGGCCGCCGCGAACCGTCGAAACAGGTGGCGGTCTTTGATCCAGAAGGCGAAGCCGAGCGCCAGCGGGAAGGCGAAATGCAGGAAGTAGAAGATCGTCGCCGCGACGTCAAGGGCTGAGACCGCGCCCGGCCGGTACAGCATCTGCTGCAGCCAGAGGGTCGGCAGGTGGCCAAAGCTGATGGAGTTGTCGAAGTCGATGGGGTCGGTGTAGTGGACGCCGATTCCGGACGAGCCGGCCAGTCCCCCCAGGAGCAGGACGATCACGTAGTAGTCGGGCGACACCGAGATCCCGCGCCAGATCAGGAACGCCGTAATCGCGACAACGTACACGATGACCGCGGGGACCATGAAGGCGCGCGTGCCGCTACTTTGGAGACGCATCGCAGCTATCAAACACCACCCTTCTCCGGTCGGCCTGAAAAGACGGTGAGAGCATATCGTCGGAGGGTGCTTAGAGCGGCCTGAGAATCGCCCCCAAGAGTACGCGGCATTCGCGGTCCCGTAATACGATCGGCCAATGAAAGAGCCGACCGAGGGCAGGGTGCTGGTGGTGGATGACGAACAGGGAATCGTCGACTTCCTGAGTTTGGGCCTGCAGTACGAGGGCTACGAGGTCCGGTCTGCTCCCGACGGCAAGGCCGCCCTGATCGCCATCAGCGACTTCAAGCCCGACCTGGTGATCCTGGATATTGCGATGCCCCGAATGAACGGCCTCGAGGTCTGCCGGGCAGTCCAGGGCGCCGACATGGGCATCCTCATCCTCAGCGCAAGGGACGGGCTGGAGGACCGGCTCGAGGGCCTGGAAGTGGGCGCCGACGACTACCTGGTCAAGCCCTTCCACTTCGAGGAGCTGCTGGCGCGCGCCAAGGCCATCCTCCGGCGCCGCCGCCCCACGGCAGGCGAGACCCTGCGGGTGGGCCAGCTGGTCCTCAACGACGGCACCCGGCAGGTCCACCTCGCCGACACCCCAGTCGACCTGACGACGCGGGAGTTCGACCTGCTCAAGCTGCTGATGCAGCATCCCAACCAGGTCCTCCCTCGCGACAAGATCCTGGACCAGGTCTGGGGCTACAACTTCTACGGCGACGAGAACAACGTCGAGGTCTATATCCGCTACCTGCGACAGAAGCTCGGCGACGAGGATCGGCAGCTGATCCAGACGGTCCGGGGGGTCGGGTACCGCATCGCCGCCGGCGCCTAGCCGCACAACCCGAGAGCAATGAGCCTCCGAACCCGACTTTCGGTCCTCACCATCGGCCTGCTCCTCGCCCTGCTGGTGGCCGGCGGCATCTTCCAATACTTCGCGCTCGGCCAGTACCTCTTCAGGGACGAGGCCGGGGTGCTGGGCCAGAGATATGACCAGACCCTCCGCGACCTGGCGCTGCGCGGTCGTGCCTGTGCCGCCGCCGGCCAGCTCGCGTCAGGGATGGGCGCCACGACAGGAACCGTCGGGAGCCGCCTCTCTCCCCTTGTTTCCGGCGGGCAGGTGACCGCCGCCGCCGCCGATTGCATCGCCCGGGCCGCGGGGGGCGCGCTTGTGACCGCGGCGGTCATCGACGGCAGCGGCGGCGTGATTTCATCGGCCCCCGAGGGCGTCAGCCCGCCCACGCTGGCCGCCTCCGATTACGCCGGCGCGCTTAGCGGCCGGGCCAAGAGCTACTACATCGCGGGCAGCGGATCAGACGAGCAGCTGGTGGTGCTGCGAGCCCTGGGATCCAGGCTCGGCCGCCGTCTCGGGGTGGTGCAGCTGAGTGAGACCACCTCGACGTTGCGTCAGACCCAGGGCAGGCTGCTCGCGATCCTGGGGATCGCCACTGGCGCCCTGATACTGCTGGCAGCCCTGCTCTTGCCGCTGCTGGTCCGTCGAGCGCTGGCGCCGCTGCATCGCGTGACAGAGGCGTCCGCGGAGCTGGCCTCCGGCAACCTCACCAAGCGTGTCGATGAACCTCCCACCAAGGACGAGCTGGGAAAGCTGGCGCGCTCGTTCAACGAGATGGCTGCCGCCGTCCAGCGGGCCTTCGCCATCCGTGCCGAGAGCGAGGCCGGCATGCGTCACTTCGTCGGCGACGCCTCGCATGAGCTGCGGACGCCCTTGACAACCCTGCAGGGCCAGCTCGACCTGCTCGAGCGCGGCGCCGCCGACGACCCCGCAGCCCGGGAAGAGTCGCTCAGGTCGATGCATCGCGAGGTGAAGCGAATGTCCAGCCTGGTCGAAGACCTACTTACCCTGACCCGCCTCGAAGGGACCGGAGCCGCGGCTGCCGAGACCCGCGAGCCCGTGGACCTCGACGCCCTCATCAGCGACACAGTGGACGAGCAGTCAGTGAGGGCGCCCGGCCAGCGGGTCGAGATCGAGTCGGCCGGTCCGGGCCAGGCGAGGACCCTCGGGGATCCCGACCAGTTGCGCAGGGCGGTCCTCAACCTGGCCAACAACGCCCTGTCGCACGCCCCCGGCGGGGTTCACACCTGGCGGTCCTCGGCCGACCAGGCCCAGGTGGTGGTGAGCCTGAGCGACCAGGGCCCTGGGATCCCGGCGGCGGCACTACCGCGACTGTTCGATCGCTTCTACCGCGTCCAGTCGGGAAGCCACAGCGACAAGCGCAATGGCTCGGGACTGGGCCTGGCGATCGTCAAGTCGATCGTGGAGGCCCACGGCGGCAGCGTCGAGGCTACCAGCAGCTCCTCCGGGGCGACTATAACGATGCGGCTGCCTCGCGTCACCGGCCGGACCTGAGCCGCCGGCCAACAGCCGCGGTCCAGCCGGCCCAACTGTCCTCAGGCCCGGCGGGTCACCTCGAAGCGCACCCGACCCGGGTCGGAGCCAAGCAGGTTCACCTCCTGACCGTCCATCCGAAGCGAGCGCGGCACCTGCTCCTCCGGCTCGCCGGGGTCGAGCCATACCTCGAGCCGCTGGCCAACGTCCATCCGCTCCAGCTGCAGCCTGGTCTTGACGTAGTTGAGCGGGCAGCGGGTCCCGCGCAGGTCCAGGGGTTCGGTGTCCATCAGCCCTGCGGCAGGTAGCGCGCCAGCGGGCCGAACCACTGCGGGATGAGGGCGAACTGCCCGGTAATGAGCAGCAGGCCCACCACCACCAGCAGACCCCCGGCGGCCGACTCGACCACGCGGGCGTGGGCGTTGAGCTGGCGCATCAGTGGCCGGACGCGGTCCAGGAGCAGTGAGACCGTCAGGAAGGGCACCGCCAGCCCGGCGCAGTAGAGGACCATCAGGCCCACTCCCCCAACGATGTCGTGGGAGCTGGCTCGCAGGATGATGAAGGTCAGGATCGGGCCCACGCAAGGGGTCCATCCGAGGCCGAAGGTCGTCCCAACAAGCAGCGCCGACACCGGGCTGCCAGCCTGCAGCCGGTGCGCGATCGAAAGCCGGCCCTCGCGCTGCAGGAACGGCACCCGGAATAGCCCCAAGAACTGGAGCCCGAGGAAGATGATGATCACCGCGCCGACCTCGGTCAGGAGGTTCTTGTAGTCGATGGGCAGGTCGACCACCAGCGCCCGGAAGACCGCGAACAAGAGGATGAAGACGGCCGAGAAACCGGCTACGAAGATCGCCGCGTTGGTCACCATCGTCCGCCGGTTGGTGCCGTTCTCAACGCTGGTCCCGCCCAGGTAGGCCAGGTATCCCGGGACCAACGCCAGCACGCAGGGAGAAAGAAAAGAGAGCAGGCCGCCGGCGAAGGCGGCGATCGGGTCGACGCTGGTGAGCATTGCGGATCGAGTCTATGCGGCTCGAATCCGCAGGGCCTGTGGCCCGATGGAACTGGGGGTTAGCGGACTCGGATGATCGCCGAGACCTGGACCGGCGCCGACTCGGGAAGCTCGCTGGTTGGAATTACGGTGCGACGATGCCGCCCGGCGGAGCCGAAGACCTGGAAGAAGGCCTCAGAGGCGCCGTCGGCGACCCGGCTGACGTTCTCGAAGCCCGGGCTGCAGCGGACCAGGACATTTAGCTGCATCACCTGCGACACGCGGTCCAGGCTGCCCAGTTCCTCGCGCGTCAGGGCAATCAGGTTGTGGGCGCAGAGCCTGGCGGCCTGCACCCCGGAACGGATGGACAGCCCGGCATCGATGGCCCCCGCGTATTTCATCTCTCCGCCCCAGCGCGGCAGCATCGACGGCGTATACAGCATGTCGCCAACCTGGCGCAGCTCCTTCAGGTCCTCGCGCCGAACTGGCGGCAGGAACAAGGTCAGCCCGCTGAGAACCTGCTCGGGCGTCTGAGTAGTCTCGAGGAAGGCGGCATCCGGCATCACGTGAGGTCAGGGTATCCCGCGTCTTGCGAAAAGACGATGCCCCGGAGGCAAAGATTTATGAAGGTTCGTTTACGATCCCTGGTCCGGGATTTCTGACCTGCGCCGGACGGTGAAAAAGCGGACCACCAGCGCCAGGAGCAGCAGCCCCACGATCACCAGGGCGATCGCCAGGGGGACGTCGTTGCCACCGCCGCCGTTGTGTCCCGCGTTCGAGGAGCAGGTGGGCGACGGTGATGGCCCCGGGCTGCCGGAACCCGACGGGCTGACTGCTGGCGAGGGAGACTGTGATGGCGACGGCGCCGAGCTCCCTGACGGACCGGCCGAGGCGGAGGTGATGATAGGGCTGGCGCAGGGCGATGGAAGCACCACCGGGAAGCTGGTGATGACTCCGGGCGAGCTGGCCGCAAGCGGCGGGCAGTCGCTGTTCCCCTCGGGGCAAAGGCCCGACTCCGGCGACCCCTGGGGTTGCGCCTGGGTGTCGCTGACCTGGTAGGGAACCACGGCCGGTTTGTCGGGGTTCCAGGCCACCGCGAACAGGGTCGCCGGCGAATCTCTGCCCACTGCCAGTGCCGTGACAGCCTTCTCGTTAAGCCCGCCGGAGAAGCCCGTCCAGTTCCCTCCGCGATCCGTGCTGCGCCCGACCCCGCCACTGCTTCCACCGTCCCCGTCGCTGGAGGCATAGAGGATATTGGGGTCGGCCGGGCTCAGAGCCAGGGCGCCGAAGCCCTGTGCCGGCAGACCCGACAGCTGAGCCCAACTCTGCCCATCGTCGTCGCTCTTATAGACGCCACCACTGCCAGCGACGAAGAGCGTTCGTAGGTTGTCCTGCTGATGGACCGGCCCCGATGCGATCGAGCTGACCACCAGGTCCGATGGCACCCCCTGCTTCAGCGGCACCCACTGGCCGCTGAGGTCCTGGGCACCGAGCAGCCGCGAGCCAGGATTGCGGGTCCCATCGATCCCGGCCATGACGATCACCGGAGGGTTGTACTTGGCGAAGGTCACGGAGCTGACGTCGTCACCCTGGAGCCCCATGGGTTCCCAGTTCTTGCCCCCGTCGGTGGACTTGTAGACCCCGTCCGACGTGGCAAGCAAGATCACGCCGCGACCCAGCGCGATGGAGCGAACGTTGAGGGCGCCTTTGGCCAGGCCTTTGTTCAAGACGGTCCAGGTCTGCCCCGCGTCCAGGCTCTTGAAGAAGCCGCCGCCGGCTGCGCCGACGTACATTGGCGGGGGGCCGCCGGGCCCCTTGGCAGGATCGATCGCGATTCGCCAGATGTTCTTGGGCAGCGTTGAGGCGCCCACCGAGTGCCAGGTCTTGCCGTCGTCGGTGCGGAGCAATCCGCTCCCCATCGTCGCAACGTAGGCGATCGAGGGCGTTCCTGGATCGTTTACCACGCTGAACGAGGGCGAGGTCTGCGGCAGGTGGCTGAGCTCCGCCCATTGAAGGTCGGCGCTCGCCGCTGGTATCGGCGCGGCCGCGCTGAACAGAATTACGAAGAGCGCGACGGCACCTGTGACGCGTGCAATGACGGCCATCCGCCGACGAGTATAGGTTGGCGATTCCCGGTGGCCACCCCCTCTTAGGGATAATCCCAGCGTGAGCTCCGAGGAGATCCAAGAGCGGCCCCAACTCAGCGCCTGGCGCCGGGCCGCGGTCAGTCTCATCAGCCATCCGGATGCTGCCAACGACGGTCCGGTCCGGCTGGTGGTGGCGGCCATGCTGTCCGGGGCGGCCGTGCTGTTCTTCCGCCAGGAGGCCATTCCCCGGCTTGTCGCCAGCGTCGTCGGCGCCTTGCTGGTCCTTTTCGTGCTGTACGTCGGCTACCACCGCATCGGCCTCCGGCCGACCGGGCGGCTGTGGCCCGGGTTCAGCCGGGGCCTGGCAGCGGCCCTGCTGCTGTTTTGTCTCTGCCCCCCAGGGGTGCCCGCGGTCCTGCTGCTGGCGCTGGCAGCCCTGGCGGTGCTGGTGGACGGAGCCCTGCGTGGGCTGGCCTTTCCTCTGGCCATCGGCGGCGTGATGGTGGCATGGCCGCTGGCATGGCTATGGCACGTACACGCCGGGGGTGATTTCCTGGCGCCCTTCCAGCTCCGCTCGCAGCTCGACCCGATAACGCTGTGGACCCGGTTCCAGCTCGAGCTGGACCCGGCCCGGCTCTACGCGGGCAATGTCGCGGGCCCGCTGGGTGCGACATCGTTTGGATTGGTTGGCATCGGCTTCCTGGTGCTGGCGTTCCTGCGTCGGGCCTCGTGGACGTTTGCGGCCGCCTTCTATGCCCCCATCGCGGTCGTGATGACAGTCACCCATAACTCCCTGCCGGTGTACATGGTCAACGGCAGCGCGCTGCTGTGGGCGGGCATCGTCGCCGGTGATACGCGGCGGCTGCCGCCGAGCACCATCTGGAGAGCCGCGGCAGGAGCGGCCTCGGGCTGCCTCGGCGCCTACCTGCTGTTTCGCGGCGGCGGGCCCGAGTCGTACGGCTTCGCAGTCTTGGGGGGAGCCCTCCTCTTGTCCCTTTTCCAGCTCTTCGGCCTTTCAGGCTCGCCGGCGGTGATTTCGGGGGCTCATCCGGAACGAGCCAGGGCGGCGCCGACCGGCTCGGCTTCGGTGCTGCAGCTGGCGGCGATGGTCATCTTCGCGCCTCTTGGCCTGTTGCTGGTCTGGCGGGACCAGTCACTGCCGCCTTCGCAGCGACGGCTCCTGGGCGTTCTCGGGCTGCTGCTGTACGCGGTTGTTCTTTCCGGAGCGCTGGTCTGGTTCTGGGATCTGCGGCTGCCGGCATAAAATGACCGCCACCATCCAGCAGCTGACCTTCGTGGCGCCAGGACAGCTCGAATGGCGCGAGGTGGCTGCCCCGACGCTGCTGAGCGACCACGATGCCATCGTGCGCCCGATCACGGTGGCCAACTGCGACCTCGACGCTCTCATCTTCAAGGGCCTGGTGCCCGTCACCGCGCCGTTCGCCGTGGGGCACGAGTTCATCGCGACCGTCGTCGAGGCGAGCCCCAGGGTTGCCACGATCCGGCCCGGCGACATCGTGGTGGTGCCGTTCCAGATCTCCTGCGGAGAATGTGAGCGCTGCCGTCGTGGCCTCACCGGCAGCTGCATGTCGGTGAGAAGAGGGTCGTCATACGGCCTGGGCGCCATCGGCGGTATCGAATGGGGCGGCGGCCTGTCGGGCCTGGTCCGCGTCCCTTACGCCGACGCCATGCTGGTGCCGCTACCGGCGGGCATCGACGCGGTGGCCTGGGCCAGTGCCAGCGACAACCTGCCTGACGCATATCGGACCGTCGGGCCACCACTGGACGAGTGGCCGGGCGCGCCGGTATTGATCATCGGCAGCGGCTTCGGAAGCATCGGCCTCTACGCGGCGGCGATGGCCAAGGTGCTGGGTGCCGAGCGGGTCGATTTCGTGGATCCGGATCCGGAGCGCCTCGAACTTGCCGCCAGGCTCGGTGCCAATCCAATCGAGGGGCCGCCACCACGCAAGATGGCGAGCCGCTACCAGGTCACCGTGGACGCCAGCGCCAACCCGGAGAGCCTGGCCTGCGCCTTGCGTTCGACCGAGGCCGGCGGGACCTGCACCTCTATCGGCATCTACTACCAGGACGTGCCGGTGCCGTTCCTCGAGATGTACACCATCGGGGTCACCTTCAAGACTGGCAGGGTCGACGCGCGGGCGCGGATCCCAACTGTGCTCGATCTTCACAGCCGCGGCTTCCGTCCCGAGCTTGTGTTGACTACGACCGCCGCCTGGGAGGACGCCGCCGAAGCCTTCGTCGACCCTCCGACCAAGCTGGTGATCAGGCGCGACTGACTAGCTGGCGCAGGCGGAGGTGTCGACCGGCGCGGTGCGACCGACGCCGGACTGGATGTCTGGAGCAACCTCGGCATTGGTCAACGCGTAGCCCTCCGAGGGGTCGTTGGTGGAGTTCGCGAAGACCACCCCGATGACGCGGCCGGCACCGTCGACCAAGGGCCCACCGGAGTTCCCGGGATGGATGTCGGCGGTGAGCACATAGATCTGCCTGGAAACCGCGTTCTGACCGTAGATGTCGCGGCCGGCGGCGATCACAACGGCGCGCACCGCGGCGGCGCCCACGGTTTCATTGCCACCACCGGGGTAGCCGATGGTCGCGCCGTGGGTGCCGCGGGAAGCGCTGTCGGCCGCCAACGGATTCAGGTGCAGGCCGGGGACGTGCAGGATTGAAACGTCGCGTTCGGGGTCAAACAGGACTACGTCGGCGGCCAGCGATCGCCCGTCCGGCGCGAGGACCCGCTGGCTGTGCGTCCCCGCTACGACATGCGCGTTACTGAGGATGTAGTCACCGCCCACCGGGAAGCCGCTGCCGAAAACGAGGCCACCACATCCGAGGCTCCGCACCTTGACCGTATCCTTGGCCGCGGCGATTACCTGCGGGTCATTAGCTATCGCGGGGTCGACGCTGACCCGTCCTGGCAGGTTGGGGTTGGTGATGGCGTCGAAGACGCGCGGGTAGGGCACCCCGGAGATGATGTGCGCGACACCGCTCAGGAACGGCGGCGGTCGCGGGAACAGCGAGTCGGCCGTGGTCAGGATCCGTGAGCTCTGAATAGCGTCGGTGAGCTCGGGGATGGGGCCAGTGAGAAAGGCAAGGCCAAGGAACCAGGCAGTGGCCAGCACCGTCAACCCTGAGAAGCCGGCGCCGCTGACCGAATCGATCTGGCCCCTTTCGGGGTCGCGGATCAGCCGGAGGCGGAGTGGCTCGCCCAGCGAGTAGCCGATGCTGTAACCGACAAGGGAGGTGACGCTCAGGACCGCCAGCGCCAGGTACGGAGCCGTGGCGGTGTCCAGCGACAGTGCCCGCTGCATCAACGGGGCAAGGAACGCACCCAGGGCGGTGCCTGCGACCAGCCCGATGTAGGACAACGACGACAGCGAGAACCCGCGCTGGTATCCGTTGCGCAGGGCCAGCAGGATGAAGATCAGGATGACGATATCCAGCAGGGACATCGCAACAGGGTAGCGTCATTGCGCTGGGCGGGATGACAAGCTTGAGGATCACGCCATTGCCAGGAGGTACGCCATGCAGGATGTCTTCGACGAGATCGATCGGAACCGCGCCGTGTATATCGACCGGCTCCGGCGCCTGGTGCAACAGCCGAGCGTTGCGGCTCAGAATCGTGGCGTGGCGGAGGCGCGCGCCGTGGTCACGGAGCTGGCCGAAGCCGCCGGTGGGAAGGTCGACGAGGTGCCCACCTCAGGGCAATCAGTGTTGTGGATCGACTTCGGCGGCGCAGGTAAGCACACCGTCAACCTCTACAACCACTACGACGTCCAGCCTGAGGACCCGATCGAGCTCTGGGACTTCCCTCCGTTCGACGTCACCGAACAGGACGGCAAGCTCTACGGGCGCGGTGTCGCCGACGACAAGGGCGTGCTGGTGGCCAGGATCTGTGCCATCGAGGCCTACCACAAGGTCCGCGGCGAGCTGCCGCTGCAGGTCCGCATGGCGGCGGAGGGCGAGGAGGAGATCGGCTCACCCCACGTCGACGAATTCGTCGACAAGTTCGAGGCGCGACTGCGCGAGGCCGACGCCATCCTCTGGGAGGGAACAGAACGCAACCTTGCGGGCCAGGTCG
>WNFI01231148.1_pt1 | contig 10848 bp, 16 predicted proteins | sample 5400471 | NCBI WGS metagenome assembly WNFI01 (sample SAMN13153348, study PRJNA577476) | soil metagenome | isolation source: 100 cm saprolite on Douglas fir-dominated hillslope | place: USA:California | collected 2013-09-17 | reverse complement strand
CCCGCATGCCCGGCGACACCCGGCCCATCACCTACCAGCTCGCGGCGGACCCCCGGATTTAACAATGATCAAGGACCGACTTCCGGAGGTCTGAGGCTGTCAACGTATCGATTCTCCACTGGGATCCGGTTGGCGATCCCTACTCCGACCTGATCGACATGGGACACCCCAAATGGGCGGATACACTCGCAAGCCTGGCGGAATCCGAGAACTGGAATTACCGAGTCCATCCAGCCAAAGATCCGTTCGTGATCCTCAGGAGTTACCTGAAGTATACATTCCTGCGTCTCCACGAACTTCCTGACCATCTAGTATATTCAACGGATGAGAAGGCGCTTGCCTTTAACACTGGGCTCGTCACTCCTTTTCAGGAGCATATATTTGCCCTCTTTCGGCATCGGCCAGAAGGCGAGTTGGGGCCACGTTGGGTACTGCGAGGATTCGAGAAAGCATCCAGCGTCCCCTTCCTGGGACTATTTGGTCGTAACCTGCCACCTCTGGCTTCTTATTTCGATGACCCCGCTGAACTTATATTCGATACCCGGCTGCCGCTGAGCGTCAACGTAGAACACGTTCCACATGATCCTGATCGCTTTCCCGACAGCCTCAATCTGCTAACGCCGCAGGATCTCGCTGCACAAGTGAACGCAAAGGCACCGGAGGCGGTCGAGCGAGTTCGGAGAAACTATAAGACCGCAATACCACAGTTCTACCGCGACGGGAAGACCGGTCAAGGAAAGATGCAGCTGCTCCTACCGGTGGCCCTCTTGAGACGGGACCACGCCGAGCTGGCCCTCGCCGTCGATCGGCTGGACCCAGGCGTCTACCTGGGTCGAACTGTCCTAACCCTAGACTGGGCCTACAACAACGCGCGGTTGTTGACCCGCCCGGACACAGACTGGCTCAAGCCCTAGCCCGCCCTAGCCCGCGCGTTGACAGACGCTGGCGCTACTGGTACAGTCTCTGTTGTCCCTGCAAGGGGTCCTACATACTGTGCAATCTTACTTGCAGCGGCGGACTTTTGAGTCCGCCGCTATTTTGTTGGCATATGTGGCTCTACTGACTGAAACGACTCGCTATCGCTTAGCTTTTTCAGCATCCATCTCTGTTTACGGGTCGCGGCAGATGCTGAGGTGATCAAGCCAACCATCAGTTCGCGCTCAAGCTCTCGGGAAAGCCGCTACAGCTGTTCGAAGAAGTTCTCATCAACCTGCTTGAGGATGAAGGATTCCTCGACGATCACCCCGCAGCCATGTTCGATCATGAGGGCGGCCAGTTCGGGACCGTCGATGAGGACAAGGCGGGCGTTGACGCGATCGGCGTAGTCGCGGGCGTCGGAGCTGAAGCGGGAGGTTGTGATGAAGACCCCACGGCTGGCCTGGGCGCCGTGCAACGCTCCGACAAAGGCCTGGATGTCTGGCCGTCCTATATGACGGTCGGCGTAGCGCTTGGCCTGGACGTAGACCACGTCGAGACCGAGGGGATCGAGACGGATCAGGCCGTCGAGGCCCGCATCGCCGGGAGCGCCGAGGTGCTCGGTCGGTGTCTCCAGGCCTCCATAGCCCATCTTGACGAGCAGCTGGAGCACCAGCTGTTCGAGGAATACCGGAGATTGTTTGAGGACGCGGGCCAGCAGGTCTGCGGCGACGGCGGAGTGGGCGGAGTCGATTACCTCGGCGATGGCCTCGCGCGGCGATAGATCCTCATGTCCGGCGTCATCGAGGTGGCCGATCGCGATTGGCTGCTGGCCCTTGCGCTGACGGGTCCTGGTGCGAAACTCCTCATACTCAGGGAACTGGCGCAGAACATTCATGTCGACGCGGGCGGGGTACTGATCCAGGACCTCGGCGCCCCGCGATGTTAGCTGCGTGATGCCGCGGGCCGGGCGCTCAAGCAGCCCAGCCTGGGCAAGGTGTGTGACCGCCCAGGCCACCCGGTTGGAGAACACTGGTTGCGACCCGCTCGGCAGCAGCACCGCCCGGTCCTCTTCGCTGACGCGCATCAGTTCCGCGAGGCGGTCACGCAGGTCAGCCGACGTGTGCGGTCTGCCGTCCGCATGCACGGCGAGACACGGCCGCATCAGCGACTGGAAGTCGGGAACCGCCACGATAAGACCTCCGGGGGAGCTGGCATGCCATCGTCGCGCACCGAACGTAGCAGGCAAACCACATCTAAGCGCCGCACTGGCGACGATCTCACCTAGCAGGCACGCAGAAATAGCCGCCTCGGTTGGCAGCAGAGCGTGGTCGCGCTGACAGCGTGGGCAGGTCTGCGCACAGGTTGACCATGCATGCGTCGCTCTATTGACATGTCAAGTTGCTAGCGCTGCGAGCGCGAGGAGAACACGGGCCACGACGCATGATCATGTCCAATGCGTGCCCGAACGGCGGCTGGCGTTTACATTCGCGCAGGCCACGGCGTTATTGCCGGGGGTCTGTAAAACCGTCGGCTATGCCGGAGGCGGGGAGTGAGCAGAATCCGAGCGACGAACAATCCCGGCCTGGGTGACGTGCTCGGAGCGCAGCAGCGCCATCATGATGAAGTCTTTCCAGCCGTCCCGGTATAGCTCGGCTTCACGGCGGACGCCTTCCTGGCGGAAGCCGCAGGCCAGGTAGCAGTTGATGGCACGATTATTGCTGGCCAGCACCTCCAGCTGGACGCGGTGCACGCCCATCACACCGAAGGCCCAGGCCAGCACCAGGCGGGTCACTTCACGGCCCAGCCCCTGGCCCGCCCCTGGCCGCGCAGGGCGGCGACGAACAAGCCCCCTGTGTAGGTCGCACAGTGCTGATCGGGGTCCACGCGAAGCCCGGCGCTGCCGATGCAGTGGCCGTCGTATTCGACCCCCCAGGTGTAGGTGCCGGGATCTGGCGGGCAGCGGGTGGCGGTCAGATGCTCCCGGATGTGGTAGCGGCGGCCGTCCCACTCCCGCCGCCACGAGGAGCCGTAGTTGTCCTCTTCTTCGGGGTCGACGGGATGACGCAGCCGGTCATCAACATCGGAGTCCCGCGGCTCGCGCAAGATGACCCGATCGCCCGGCAACGTGGGCAGCGGGGGTAGCGTCAGCGGGTCCAGCATGAACCTGATGCTACGCACGGCGCTGCTGACCCAGTCGGGGCGTGCTAGCGACGGCCCTGTGCACGAATCTGTGCACGGGACCGCTCGGAAGCGTGCCATCTGCTGATCTTGCTAACGCTTTGCTAACAACGGCTGTGGAAACCCGGGGACGGTCCTGGACAGCCGAGGGAGCCAACGCGCTGTAAGTGCCGATCAGGTGGCCTGTGGTGGACTGGCCTGGACCGGCAAAGCCTGCTGAAGATCGGAAGTTTAGGCGCGCAGCCTCACCGCCCGGGCCCCGAAGCCGTACAGCAATGGAGTCCAGCACCGTCATCGACTCCGAGCGGCTCCGCGGGACTTCCATCGATCACTGACCTGCCCCAACGACACGGATGACCTCGCCGCCAGGGGTTCGCATCGAGGGACCCGCGTCATTGCTGTGGGCTCCTGACCACCAACGTTGGCCACAGCCAGAGCCAACGAGGCCGATCTTGACAAGCTCACTCCCCTGGAAGCCAAGCCGGACGACACTGTCCGACAGCCCTACGCTGGGGCCGCAACGGAACTGTCTGCGGCATACCTGCTTTCGCTTGATCGACATGGCAAGTGATGCAACACTTTGCCCATGACTGGGGCGGGGTTCCGGAGGGTCAGCAGGCTCAGCAACAACTGGCCTCCCTGCGTTACAATGAGGCCGTTAGGAGTATTGAGAGCCAGCGGAGCGCACTCAGCGAACTCCGCTCTCGGACCGGACTGCTTATTTCCGCAGCTAGCATTTCGACGTCTTTCCTGGGAAGCACAGCGGCGAAAGGCAAGCCAGGATTCCCATTAGATTTTCTCTGGGCTGTAGTTCCATTCGCGATATCAATTGGTTTGGCTCTTCTGGTCTTGCTGCCGTGGCCGGGATGGGCCTTTTCATTGCGGGCTGAGCCCTTTCTAGCGTTCAAGGGTAAGCCGGTGGATCGCGCAGTTTCAGAGCTGACAACCATCCTCGGCATGAACGCTGACAAGAATCAGTTCCGAGCAAATGTGCTCTCAGTACTCTTCGCTGTATCTGCCTTGGCTTTGCTCTGGTCCATAATTGCCTGGGTTGTGGTAATAGATTAGGAAGCGGCTGAACATGGTGCAGAACAAGGAGAGCTTGGTCCTGCTGCGTTTGGCGGTCCAGTACATTGACAACTTTGTTAAGTGTCAGTCCTGGGGTGAAGACTTTATTAGCGTAACAGACCGGCTCGTCTTCGACCCGGCCCTAATGCAGCCTTCAGAAAGGTTGAAATTTGCAGAATTGCGCCGCGATTGGAGGAATAACCCTTGCCTGGTGCGATATCGGATAGACGGGAGGGCAGATTTTTATTGCGAACGTGGCAAAGACAGTCAGAGCCGTCGACACTCGCCGGAACAGCGCGGTCATCCTTTGGCTATCGAGTTCCACTTGGAAGATCAATATGGAGTGTCTAATATCTACCGCTGTAATACCGCTTGGATGAATGATACTGCTGCTCTTATATTTGAGCACGCGCCGTATGCTAGCCCTATCGGACTGGTGATCAAACGTGTAAGCCCCGACGGCACCGAGGACGTAGTTGACGTTCCGCGTATTGGGATCCCTGGACCAATGACCGGGCGATGTGAAGCCGGTAACTTTCCCTGTGGGTACGGCCGTGGTTTCACTCGGATAACTTGGGGATGACGAGAGACACAAGTCCACCGATTGTCAACTTGGGGGGATCGTAGGCCGAGGTGCGAGAACCCGGTCCGAGACAGTCGGAGCACCGTGTGCAACAACCAGACCGCACCTGGCCAGCCGCACCCAACCCGAGCTGCGCCAGGTGCTTGAGCGCCCGCGATCGGCGCAACCAGGTGGCTGATGCAACAGCAGCGGCAACCCGTCGGATCAGCAGCCGCAGCTCAGTCTCATTCGTAGTCTCATACATCCACGTATATCGGCGTCTATCGGCGTACATCACAGGTCGCTGAGCAGGCAGACAGACCTCCGTGGCCGGTCCTGCACTGTGATCCGTAATCCTGAAAAGCGGATGGTCACCAGCTCGACCTCTCCTAACCCCCGGTCGCGACCGTGCTGGCCTATCAAGGAGTCAGGGAGCGCTGAAGGCGAGGTAGCACATTAGTCCTGCGGATGCTACGCCTGTCGTTCCGGCCCGCGGGCGACAAGTCCGCGGGCCTTGCCGGACACAATCAGTTAGTTAGTCCGGCCATGGAAAAGTTGCCTGACGTGGCCGCTCAGCCGCGCATCGGGGGTGGACGCGTAGGAGAGCACTGCGATGATGCGGGGCCGGGGCCCGGTGACGGTGGTGACACGGTGCGGGCTGAAGTGCCCGCGGAACAGGGCAAGTGTGCCAGCACCGCCGCTCATCGAACGAATGCCGGAGCGGTCGCCCTGGAGCAGGCGGCGCACACCCTCCAGGTTCTCGTTATCTGCGCTGCGCAGCATCGGCACGTACTCGAATTGGCCGCCGCCGAGCGGCGGCTGCAGCATCAGCGTGACGACGACATCCGCCCCGTCGAAATGCCAGCCGTGCTCGCCTGCCTCCGCGTAGTACATAACGTTCAGGGCGCCGAGCTCGTCGGCATGGCGGTACAGGGTGTCGCTGCCCAGAACCGCGCCGACAAAGGCCGTCAGCTCGTCCGACTCATAGGCGATGCGAAGCGGGGAGTCGGACAGGATCTGGTCGTAAGCCAGGCCGCCTTTGGCCGAGCGCACCCGGGTGCGGCGCGGATCATCGGCGGGAAGGCCAGGATCATCGGTGGTGAAGTAGACGTTGTGCTCGGTGTCGGTCCAGTAGGCATCTGGCATCGCCATCATCGCCCAGTCCACCACGGAAGCAACCGCCGCCGGTCGCATGAACCCCTCGATCTCCGACGCGCCGGTGGCGGCGAGTTCTCCCCTGCAGCGCACCACGAGATCCTGCGCGGCCGCACTGTCCAGACAGTCGATCGGGTACCGCTCAAGGTCAATTACATCGGCGAGACCGGTAACAGGAACGCCTCCTCACCTTGGACCTCGAGGACGAGGTCAGTCTGGCATCTGTGCCGACGGTCGGGCAAGCACGCAAAGTTCGCAAGGCATGATCGATGAAACAATCAGGCGTGTCGTAGCTTGGCCTGATCGAGTGGGGCTGGAGCGGATCGTCAGCATCGCGCAGGTCGGCAACGACGCGTCGGAGCGCATCATGGGCAAGCTCGGCATGCGCCTGGAGCGGGATACAGTCGATCCGGCGTGTGGGGCGCCCGGTCCGGGTCCACGTGATCACCAAGGCGCAGTACCTGGCAGCGTACCCAGGACTGCGACTCGCACCGCACGGCCAGGCGTCACAACAAGCGGGCGGGACGATCTGGGCAGTCTCATTTCTAGTCTCATACATCCACGTACACCGGCGTCCATTAGCGTGCACCGCAGCTCGCTGAGCAGGCAGAGATACCCCCGTGGCCTGTCCTGCACAGTAATCCTGAAAAGCGGAAGGCTGGCGGTTAAACAGCCCCGGACCACCAGACCCATCGCGAATGCTTTCCCAGGTCACCGTCACGCGGCGGCGCTGGACTGTTTACTATGTGCCCAAGACGATCCGGCCGATGTCCGGGCGGCGCAGTAATCAAGGCGGCGGACGTTGGAATTGGATCGCCCTAGAGGCATTGACGATGAGTCGTGGCGCGCGATCTCTCACCACAGGGAGCGGCTCGATCGAGCTTGGCAACTGCCGGAGGACCCCAGCGCGGCCATCGGAGCGGCGAAGGAGCTATGCGAGTGTGTCGCGCGCGTTGTCCTCACGGAACGTGCTGTCGCGTTCAGCCGGAGTGATGACATGCCGAAACTCGTCAAGGCTGCTCATGGCACTCTCGACAGGCTGCCTGGCCGTGGCCAGGCTGCACAGGCCGCGGTGCGGAACCTGTCACAGGCGGCTTTGACGATCGTGGGCACTCTCACAGAGATGCGGAACGAGCTAGGAACGGGTCATGGCCGAGCACGAGTTCCACGCGTGAGCCGGGAAGCTGCTGTCGCGGCATCGGACGCAAGCATTCTCTGGAGTCGCTGGGCCCTTGCGAGGCTGGACGAAGTGCTTGGCGGAGAAGTGGATCTTCTGATTGCTGATCTTGCTAGGGGAGGTTTTAACCGGGGCTTGCTCGACCGAAGGTTCGATGAGGTTGGTCTTGACGATCTGTTCGGGGACGATCAGTACCGCTTGGGGGTTGCGGTCGCTCATCGTTCAATGGGCGGCACCTTTGTGGTCTGGGAGAGCGGGGTAACCCCACTGGGGGACCGGCCGCTTGATTGGCCGGAGGACTACCGCCGGGGAGTCGCTGCTGGGCTGCTTCTCGACCCTGCGGGCAATCTGATTGTCCGGCCGTTCTTTGTCCCGGTGCTCGCTTCGATCGTGGCCGAGATGGCTAGTGCCGATTGGTCCGATTTGTCTGCCCAAGCACTGAGCGCTCCTCTGGCAATGTCCGCTGCGGTTGATGCGGCGAAGTTGGCGGAAATACGAGAGGCTCTTGAGAGCCAGTCGGCGGTAATACCGCATCGGGCGCGCCCCGCGTGGGAGTCATTGACTGCGAGGTTTGCAGTGCCGCCGGTTAGCCCGCCTGCCTGGTAGTGACAGATCCGATCAGTCTGACGACGTCGTGCGATCAGACTGGATCAGGCGCGGCGAGTTGTCCCGGAGGTGCTCCCTTCCGACCCAGGGACCAGCGTCAGCATGAATCCGTTGTAGATCATGACCGACGGACTACCGCTGGCTTCCGATCGGCCGCACACACTGTTGAGTTGTCAAGTTTCAAGCAGACCAAGCTGACAGCGGCAACCGACACGGACCAACGCACCGTGAGACTGCCGATCTTGCTAACGCCGTGCTAACAACGGCTGTGGAAGCATGGCGATGAACGTGGACGCCTGGCGGAGTAGGGGCGTCGTATGGCCCGCTCAGGCAGCCTGTGGTGGACTCGCCTAGACCTGCAAAGCCTCCTGAAAATCGGACGCTCAAGACGCGCGTTGTGGCCGTGCTGGTGCCGGAACGAGTACCCCGCGACACCTCGCCCCCAACACTTAGTTCTTGTCTCTCACCATGCCCTGTGACCTGCAGGTAGTCGCTTGGCGCTCCGCTGCGGACGTGCTGTTTCGCCATGGTTGCGAAGAGCATCGTCGTCCGAAGGTAGTCTAGGTGACAGCAGTTAACCACTCCGTGTTGAATGCAGGCGTACGAACTGCCCGCACGATAAGGATCAGGTTCATGGCGAGATCAGCGCCAAAGAAACGAACACCGATACCGACGGCTGTTGCAGCCAAAGTTCTATTTAATTCTGATCGCACGTGCTGCGTATGTCGCATTCCAGACCGCAAGATACAGATCCACCATATTGATGACGATCCGAGCAATAACGCCCCCTCGAATCTTGCCGTCTTGTGCCTTGAATGTCATGGCGAAACCCAGATCACGGGAGGCTTTGGCAGGCGGCTTGATGCTGAACAAGTTACGCTGTACCGTGACGACTGGCACAGCATAGTCGCTCGACGACGAATTCAGTTCTATCGAGATGCCCGCGACCAGATTCCTGAGGGGGAAGGTCGCATGACATTTCTAACATCAGTAATTGAACAGCTGCGTGAATCGGGCGACTACGTTCTGTTGGCGGCTATCTATGATGATCTGGGTAACGACGAGCTTCGCGACAAGTACATAGATAAGGCGCTAGAGGACGACAGCTCAGAATGGTTGATCATCAGCCTTCGTTCTATGCAAGGTCGACAAGATCTTATACCTAAGGATCTGGCTGATCGGCGGCTAGAGCAGCAGGCCGAACACAAAGACTGGGCACAAAGGGCTAGGACTCTTGTTAAGCTCGGCCGACCTGCAGATGCAACCAAAGATTACATACGATACGTACTTGACAGCCTTGAAAAGGATAAGATATTCACCGCCGCTTACTACTTGAAGGAGCTCTACGAAGCAGGCCTAGTTGGAAAACTGTTTGAGCGCGCCCTACAACTGGCAGCCAATGAAGATGATCTATGGTGGCAAGTGCGCGCACTTCAGGAACTCGGATGGGATTCCGAGCTGAAAGAGCTAGTCTTGACCAATGAGGAGCGAATTAAGTCGTCAAGGAACCCGTTGTTCCTTGAGTTGTTTTATCGCTTTAAAGGCGATCACGATAAAGCAGACAAGCTGACGATCGATTTCTTTACCTCGGCACAACGCTATGGTGAGCGCTATGCCATCCCCCCTGTGAGCGAGGAACTCAGGAAGTCACTGGACGAAGAACCTCGTTCCTCGCGGACGGACCTGAACAAACCTCGGCCGAGTCGCACCCGGGCAGCTAAGCGGACCGGCGACTCACCGCCTCTGGAGCAGTGAGTCCAGGCCCTGCCAACACTTAAACATCAAGGCACTGCGGAGGAGCGCCAGAGTCAGCAACCGCACTAGCGACAGCATGACTGCCAAGATGCGGCTGCCAAGAGTTCGGGACGAAACGGGCCAGGTGACGGTGAGTGACTAACTGAGCTGAGTGACGATCGTGCCAACGGCCAGCGGACAATGACGGACGTGGACGGACGGCAGAGGCTGTTCAAGCACCTGCCGGAGCAGGTCGGAGGTGCGTGAGCTTGGCTGATAAGGAAGCGATCAGCCGGGCGAGCGCGTCGTGGCTGGTTGATCTTGCTAACGCGGATGCTAACAGCGGCTATCCTGCGGAGCCGTCACCTGGACGAAGATGTCCGCCGCCCGGCGAGCTGGCTGCTGATCATTGTGAGCATGCACGGCAGCGTGATCGAGGTGTCGGAATGACCTAAGTTCCGCTTATGAAGCTGACGGCCGATGAGATCTCGTTGGTTGCAGTCGCCGTGGCGTTGGCGAGCGCGGTGTTAGCGGGGCTGAGTGCCTGTGAGTGCCGAAAACCTCATCCAAGTCACGCGATCAGGTGGTATTCGTTGATCACGCCGCCGACGCGGGTCTGTTTCCGGACGCGGTACTGCTCAAGATCGACCGGTTCGGGTAGCGGTTTCAGCGGGGCAGCAGAGTCCAGCGACCGGTGAGGCCTGTGCCGGTAGTGGTGGGTCTCGTACCGGCGCATGATCCGCCGCAGATGGGCCTGGTTCCAGATGAGTGTGCGGTCCAGGAGCTCGCGGCGGCATCCGCCGATCCAGCGTTCGGCGATCGCGTTCATGCGGGGCGTCTGGACCTTGCAAAGCACGGTCCGGATCCCGGCATCGGCGAGGACCGCGTCGAATGCGGAGGTGAAGTTCGAGCCGCGGTCGCGGATCATGAACTTGACCCGGTGCGTTTGCTCGCCGAGGTCCATGATCAGGTTGCGGGCCTGCTGGGCGGTCCATTCCCCGGTCGGATGCAGGGTGACTCCCAGGATGCGGACGCGCCTGGTGGCGTGCTCGATCACGGCCAGGACATAGGCCGGGGTGCCGTCCAGCAGGTCGGCCGTGAAGAAGTCGCACGCCAGGATCGCTTCAGCCTGGGAGCGTAAGAACTGCGACCAGGTGGGACCTGTCCGTCGCGGCACGGGCTCAATTCCGGCCTTCCTCAGGATTTCCCACACCGTCGACGCCGCTATTTTCACTCCCAGGCCGGCCAGCTCACCGTGGATCCTGCGGTATCCCCATCCCGGGAAATGTTGAGCTCAACATTTCGAGTCTTATGTGGAGCTGGGGATTATGTGAACGCGCGCGATGGCTCGTTGTCATGGTGTCTGTGAGTCGGGGTCAGCGGGGGGTCAGCAGGATTGCGGACTGCACCGAGCTCCACATAACTTTCGGGGGTTCAGAGGTCTTCGAGC
>WNFI01056842.1_pt1 | contig 10848 bp, 4 predicted proteins | sample 5400471 | NCBI WGS metagenome assembly WNFI01 (sample SAMN13153348, study PRJNA577476) | soil metagenome | isolation source: 100 cm saprolite on Douglas fir-dominated hillslope | place: USA:California | collected 2013-09-17 | reverse complement strand
GGCTGGAGTGGCTGCGGGCCGGGCCGGCGCAGGGCGCGGGGAAGTGGCGCCTGAACTCTTAGCTGGGGCAGCTACTCCACTCTCTGCGTTGTACGCGTCCACAAGTTCCTTGGTAATTACGGTCCCGTCATTGGCCCAAAGTACGGGGGTCTGCGGATTGGAAACATCCAGGACCAAGACATATCCATTGGCTTTCCCGTATTTGGCCAGGACGTTGAGCAGCTTGCTGCCGATCTTATTCACAACTTCCTGCTCGGCCTGCTGGAATTCAGCCTGGGCATCTTCCAAGTTGCGCTGCAAAATCTTCTGCTTGGATTCGATGGTTTTCGCACGGCTGGCGCGCTCATCGTCGCTAAGCTTGGGACCCTGTGCCTCGAACTGTTTTTTGAGGTTCTCGACCTCATCGTTGAGGTTCTTCAGTTCCGCCTGTTTCGGGCTGAACCTCGTCTGCAGCGTTTCAAACTCTTTTTTACCTTCATTGGTGCTGCCGATGGCTTCCTGAATGTTCACGATGCCGATCTTGGTTGCAGACGGGGCCGTTGCGGGCGCGCCCTGCGCCAGGACCACTCCGGAAAAGGCGCTGCTCAGCCCAAGACTAAGGGCCAGTATTTGCATCTTTGTCAGGGCTGCTTCGCAGGTTGAGCGGCGCCCGAAGGCTTACTGGCCGCCGCGGCCCCGCTGCTGCCGGCCGGTTTGACCGCAGGAGCTGCCACCGGGGATTGGGCATTGTAGGCGTCAACCAATTCCTTGGTGATATTCGTGCCTTGGCCGGCCCACAGCACCGGGCTCTGGGGATTGGAAACATCCAAAATCACGGTATACGCGTTGTTCTTCCCATATTTGCTTAACACATCCAGCATCTTCTTGCCCAGGCGGTTAACGATTTCCTGCTCCGCTTGCTGAAATTCATTCTGGGCGTCTTCGTAGGTGCGCTGGAGGACTTTTTGCTTGCTTTCGAGGACTTTGACCCGGGAGGCGCGTTCGTCTTCACTGAGTTTGTCGCCCTGCGTTTGAAGCTGCTTCTTCAGGTTGTCGATCTCATCGCTGAGGCCCTTCAGTTCGGCTTGTTTGGGGGTAAACTTTTGCTGCAGAGCATCCAGTTCTTTCTTGCCTTCATTGGTGTTGACGATGGCTTCCTGGATGCCGACAATACCGACCTTGGTTGAGGGGACCGCAGCGGAACTGCCGGAAGCTGTCCCTGTGCCCTGGGCCAGGGTAGTGATGGATGCGGCCAAGCCTAAACTAAGGACCAGCGCCGGGATTTTTACGTTACATAGCATTTGAATCTTGAACTCCTTAACAATTTTGCTCGTAATAATTCGTCGCGAGGTATTTCCAGTCGACCGCGTGATGAATGTGTGAAAGCGGTGGAAGGGACCAATGCCCCGATTATAGGTTGTGCAGTCCAGCAGCGTCAAACCAGGGTTTCTCCTTAAAGCTCAGTACTTTAGAACGTGGTGCTGATGGTAAATTTGAAAGTCTTTTTCGGCTCCGTCAGATGGAAGTCCGGCGCCAGCGTGGCAATTGCCGTCTGGTAGCTGAAATCACCTGCCCCACCCGGCGGGAACATGCTGCGTGTGATCGGGCTGGGCGACTTGATCAAGGTGTCCAACCGCAGCGGATTGTACGCGTAGTAAATCCGGAAAGGCTGCTGCACAATAGGCAACAGCACTTGAAGTTCAAGCCCCGTGGACAAGCGGGGCACATAATTGGTGCCCGGCACCGGCCTCAAATTTCCGCTGAAAGGCGGGACAGCCTTGGAGCCGCCAGCGCATTGAAAAGCAACAATGGCCGGGCAGCCGAACACCGTGCTGTTGAGCTGCGTCAGCGAGTCCGTGGAGAGCTGAAGCTGGGAATCCCGGGTGAGGAACGTCATGCCCATGTCCGCGAAAGGCGCTAATGTGACCGGGCCGAGAACATGGATGCGATATTCGAAGTTGCCGAAGAAAGAAGTATCGCCTCCCGGCAGCGTGATGCTGCTGACCGGTATGGGGACCGTGACATTGCCGCGGCGCGGATTGGAGGGATCAATCGGAACCGGGCTGCCGTCGGGGTTAGTCAACGGGAAAGGTTGCACTGTGCTCTCAAACACATAGGGTGAAACGGTGCGGATATCAAAACCGCGCAAATCACCTTCACCACCCATATAGAAGCGCAGTTGGGGAGGAACTCCAACTCCTCCGAATCCGGTGATAGAGCTGCCCTGTAAACGTATCCCCAGGGTGTTCTGGCCTTGCTTGGGCAGAGGGATAAACTGCTCGAAGGAAACCAGCGGGCGATAAAATTTTACATTCCCGCCCAACCCGGCAACTTCTGTCGAGACGTACAGGTTCCTTCCGTAGTGTGGCCGGACACTATTGGGGCCCACCGTGTTGAAACCGAACGTAGGGGTGACGGAACTGGTGACGATCCCTTTCAGCGCGTCCGGACCGGAAACACTGCGGAACTTCAGCGTCTCAAACAAGGTGCGGGAGGCATCACTGAACGTGTTGATGCTGGTTCTGTCATATGCATAAGTAATGCCAACCCGCTTGAAGCTGTGTCCCAGAACGTAGTTCATGGACCCGCTCAGTCCGGTGCTCGACTGGTTGTAGTTCAAGAGCTGGTTGAGCACGGCACTCGGCAGGTTGATTTGCTGGCCGGCCCTAAGGGAGGCCTGCCGCGCCTGGTTGAAATCATACTTCCGGCTATAGACCGTGAACCCGAGCGACAGCGGGCGGTCAAACATGTAGGGCTCGGTAAAGCCGAATTGCAGGACCCGCGAGAGGCTGCCCACGTTGGCCTGGACGCTCAGTGTTTCCCCCAGCCCAAGGAAGTTGTTGGTCTGGTAATTCAGCCCGATGAACGAACCCTCAAGACCGCTGACGCCGCCGGTCAAGCCGATGCTGTTCTTGCCCTTCTCCTTGACCTTGACGGTCAGGTCCACGGTGCCGTCCTGTTCGTTCAGCTTGCGCTCGGTATCGTCTTCCGGCTTGAGCGCTTCAAAGTAATTGAGCTGATTCAGGCGCAGGATGCTGATGTCCCACAGTTGGGCGTTGAAAGTCTGCCCTTCCTGCACCAGCAACTCGCGCCGGACAACGCGGTCGCGCGTGGTGGTGTTCCCCTGGAACTCAATCCGCCGGACAAAAAACGATTTGCCTTCGTCCACGTCAATGTTCATCGTAATCAGCTTCTTCTCGTCATCGATGTCGAAACTGGGGACGGAGGAGAAGTTGATGTAGCCGATGGTGCCGTAGGCCTTGCGCAGGTTCTCGGTGCCCTTTTGTGCCAGATGCGTGTCAAACGTGTCGCCATCCTTGAGGGGGAACAGGGAGCGCAGCTTCTCGGTGTTAACGATGGCCTTGTTGTTCTTGAAGGTGATGCTCTTCAGCCGGTACTTTTCGCCTTCCGTCACCGGCAGGGTGATATCCATGACTTTGCCCGGCCGCTTCTGAATCACAGGAATATGGAAGCCAGTAACGTCGCGGAGCTTGGTCTTGGGGTCTTCGACGACGGCCTTGAAGTAGCCAAAGTGCTGCATGGCGTCACGCACCCGTTCCGCGTCTTCCTCCAGCTTGGAAGAATCAAACGTCTTGGCAAAAATCCCTTCCAGGAAGATGGATCTGGGGATGCCGATGGGATGCAGGTTCTTCATGGCCGCGCGCAAATTGCGGCTGGCGAGGTGCTTGTTGCCCGTAAAGCGGATCTTGCCTACCTTGACCTTCGGCCCTTCCTTAATATTAAAGGTCACAGCCACCGCCGCCGGCGGGATCTGCTGCACCTGTACTGTGATGCTGGCAAACTGGCGTCCATGCTCAGCCAGCAAATTCTGCAATACCACCTTGGCCTTGATGACCTTGGTGGGGTCATAGGGTGAATCCACCGTCAGCCCGACCTTGACCTTCTTGTACCGCTCCAGGACATCGCTCTGGGAAACAGCATTCAGGCCGTGATATTCAATGCTGCGAATGGTCGGTTTTTCCCGGACAAAAATAGTGATGGTCCAGCCCTTGGCGGTTTGTTCGCGCTCAACGCGGACGTCGTCAAAATACCCAGTGTTCCACACGGAACGCAGGTCGCGCTGCAAGGCGGCTTCGTCATAAACGTCGCCCTCGCGGCTGAAAATGTGGGATTTAATGGTGTCTTTGGGAATGCGGCGGTTCCCGTCTATGTCAATCTTCTCTATGGTTTGGCTATTTTGGGCGACCGCAACGCTGGCCAGCCCTAAAAGAAAAAAACCAAAAAAACAGACGCTCAGCGCCAAGAACCCAAGACGGCGGGCGCACTTCTGACTGGTTTCCTTAAAGGACAACAAAATATGAGCACCCTCAGAACCAAGTTGGGAAAACCCAGATTATACGGGAGTTATCGCGGAAGCGCCACTTGAGCCTGCTAACTCCGACCATCCCATCTTCAGCACTTCCTCTTTTCAGCGCCGCCTGTACCTAAACGCCGCTGGACGGTCTACTCCCTGAGCTGGGAACGCGCCAGAACAACAAACTTGCAAGGTTTTTTTAAGCTTTTCGTGCCGCCTCAACCTCTACCAGGCACGAATAAAACGTCGCCCCGCCGCCGATGTCGGTCAGGATCTCAGAGGTCAATGCGTTGATGCTCTTGCCGTCGGGCGCCAGCCGGGCCCAGTTCAGCCGCGATGCCACCACCCCCGGCTGCACTGCGCCGTTGACGTGCGCGCGCAGGCGGACCGCGCCCCGGTCATTGAAGACCCGCACCCAGTCGCCCTCGCGGATGCCCCGGCGTGCAGCGTCGGCGGTATTGATTTCCAACAGGTCTGGCTGCTCCAGCTTCTGCATCGAGTCGATATTGCAGAAGCTGGTGTTTAAGTAGTTGTCGGCCTTGCGCGAGAGCAGTTCCAGCGGAAATTTTCCCGCCTGCTTGCTATGGCGCGACTCCTGCGGCGGCACGAAGCAGGCCACGGGATCGAGTCCTTGCGCGGCCAGTGTTTTGCTGTACAGCTCGGCCTTGCCGCTGGACGTAAAAAAACCGCCCTGGGCGAAAGGAAGAAACGGCCCTTCACCAAGATTCAGGCGCACATGGCCTTCTTTTTCCAGACGCTCCCGCGTGATGCCCTCGAGCCAGCCGCGCTTGTCAGGTTTTGCCAGCGCCTGGTCGATCATATCGTCCACCGTCTGGCGGAAACAGTCATCGCTGAAGCCCATGCGCAACGCCAGTTCCTGGAACAAATCCGTGTTGGACTTGCATTCGCCCAGCGGAGCAATCGCCTGATTCGAAACCTGCAGATAGTAGTGCCCATAAGCCTTCTGCAGTTCTTTGTGCTCAAAAAAGGTGGTGGCCGGGAGCAGCAGGTCGGCGTAGTCCGCGGTATCGGTGAAGAACTGCTCGTGCACCACGGTGAAGAGATCGGGGCGCTGGAACCCGCGAATTACGTCATTGTTGTTTGGCGCAACCACTGCGGGATTGGAGTTGTATACGAAGATGGCTTTGACCTGCGGCTGCTCAAGCTGGGTTAGCGCTTTACCCAGTTCGGACATATTCACCACCCGCGCGGCCCGGCCCAGCGGACTCTTCAGCATCAGGTCCGGCCGCTCGTTGGCCTGATCGTCCAGGGGAAACGAGCCGCTCACAGACAGCTGCAAGCCGCCGCCCGCTTCCTTCCAGGAGCCGGTGATGCAGGGCAGCATGGCAATGGCTCGTACGGCCATGCCGCCGTTTTGCGAGCGTTGCACGCCGTAATTCACGCGGATTACGGCCGGGCGCTCAGTGGCGTACTCGCGCGCCAGCTTGCGGATGTCGTCCGCGGCGATGCCGGTCCATTGCGCCACGCGCTCCGGCGGATATTCCTGCGCGCGCTGCTTCAGTTCGTCAAAACCCAGCGTGTATTTGGCAACGTAATCGGCGTCGTAGAGATTTTCCTGGATGATCACGTGCATCATCCCCAGCGCCAGGGCCACGTCTGTCCCCGGATTGATGGGCAGATACCAGTCGGCACAGCGCGCGGTGCGCGTCTTGTAGGGATCAATCACCACCAGCTTGGCGCCCTTGCGCCGCGCCTCTTCAATGAACGGCCACAAGTGCACGTTGGCGCCGTGGATGTTGGCGCCCCAGGCGATGATGTATTTTGATTCGGCGAACTGCTCCGGCTCGGTGCCCAGTTTGCGTCCGATCACGGTGATCAGCGCATCGCCTCCGGCAGTGGCGCAGATGGTGCGGTTCAATTGCGACGCGCCCAGCCGGTAAAAAAAGCGGTGGGCCATGCCGCTGTTGTTCAGATAGCCCAGCGTTCCGCCATAGGAATAAGGAAGAATGGCCTCCGGGCCGAACTCGCTTGAAATCTTCTTGAAGCGGCCGGCGATCTCCTCCAGTGCCTGGTCCCAGGAGATGCGGGTAAAGTCCGCGGCGTTGCCTTGGCCCTGGCCTTTGGGCGCGACCCGCCGCATGGGATAGAGCACGCGGCCGGGTGAGTACACGCGATCCAGGTACTTAGTAACCTTGGCGCACAAAAATCCTCGCGTGACCGGATGCGCCGGGTCGCCCTGGATGTGCGTGGCTCGCCCGTCTTCTACAGTGATTAAGACCCCGCAAGCGTCCGGACAATCATGCGGGCAGGCGGCGTGGATGACCTTCTTCATGGAAACATTATGGCATTCCCGGCGCTGCCTGGGTTGAAAATCGGCCTTGGGAATGGAACGCTGACCTTGGCGAAAAAATATGCATAAAAATATGCAGAGCATCTGATTTCTAGTAACATCTACTGCCGTTAGTAGTAGACGCATCGCATGCTGCTCGACAAACAGCAGTCAAAAAAGCCGGCAGTGGCGAAACTTGGATTGGACAGGAGATCATGAATGTTCCAGCGAACACGTCGCCCCGCGTGGATGTTCCTTTGCGTAGTAGGTTTGGTGTTCTTGTTTGCCCTCCCGGTTGCCGCACAAATCACGATAGAGCGGCACAGTGTACATAATGACGTTTCTCCGCGTTTAACCGAGTTAATCGCAAATGCTCCACCTGCGACCGGACCGGTTGTTCGTGAAGCTGAGCCGGTTCGTATCATTCCGCTGCCTCCTGGGCTGCTTCAGCCTGGGGAGGAAGACTCCATCCGCCAGCGGACAACCGCAACTCTTGCCCCGGTGTTGGCTCCGGCCGTGAATACGAGCTTTGAGGGTCTGGGAAACGGTGCCCTCGGCTTTACGGTTACCAGCGCGCCTCCTGACACTAACGGCGCCGTGGGCCTCACCCAGTACGTCCAGTGGGTCAACACTTCTTTCGCGGTATTCAATAAATCGACGGGTGCTCTCATCGCTGGCCCCACCCCCGGCAATACGCTGTGGTCAGGCTTTGGCGGCGGCTGCCAAACCAACAATGACGGCGACCCGATCGTGCTTTACGACAAGCAGGCCAATCGCTGGGTTTTCGCCCAGTTCTCCGTGAGCACCACTCCGTTCCTGCAATGCGTGGCGGTTTCCACCACTTCGGACGCCACCGGGACCTACAACCGTTACTCGTTTCAGTACTCTTTCTTCGACGACTATCCCAAAATGGGCGTGTGGCCGGATGCGTACTACACCACCTTCAATATGTTTAACGGCAACACCTTCGTAGGCTCCGATGCCTGTGCTTATGACCGCACTGCCATGCTGCAGGGACTGCCGGCCACACAGGTGTGCAAACAGCAAGGGTCGTCGGTAGGCGGATTGCTGCCTTCGGATCTTGACGGCGCCACGCTGCCCCCTGCCGGCTCGCCAAACTTCCTGATATTTTTTGGCACCAACAACCTGAACCTCTTCAAATTCCATGTAGACTTTGCCACTCCGGCCAACTCCACATTCACCGGCCCCACGGTAATCCCGGTAACTGCCTTCGGTGCGCTGTGCGGCGGCGGAACCTGCGTCACCCAGCCCGGCACCACCACCAAATTAGATTCCCTGGCCGACCGTCTCATGTACCGGCTGGCGTACCGCAATTTCGGCGACCATGAGTCGCTGGTGGTAAACCATTCCGTGACCGCCGGCTCCAGCGGAGGCGTCCGCTGGTATGAACTCCAGAATCCCAATGGCACTCCCATCGTGGCCCAGCAGTCCACGTTTGCGCCTGCTGATTCCAACTTCCGCTGGATGGGCAGCGTTGCCATGGACCAGGCCGGCGATATAGGCATGGGCTACAGCGTGTCCAGCACCACCGTGAGCCCTTCCATCCGTTTTACGGGAAGGACGCCCGCTGATCCCGCCAACACCATGCAAGCGGAAACCAGCATCATTGCCGGTACAGGATCGCAAACCGGCAACCTGACCCGGTGGGGTGATTACAGCGCGTTGCAGGTTGACCCCAGCGACGATTGCACGTTCTGGTTCACCACCGAGTACATGAAGACCACCGGTTCGTTCAACTGGAACACCCGGATCGCCAATTTCAAATTCGCCGGTTGCGGCGCCACAACTCCGGACTACACGCTGTCGGCATCGCCGGCCAGCGTCGCGGTCACGCAGGGCGGCAGCGGCACCAGCACCATCACGGTGAACCCGACCAACGGCTTCACCGGCAGCGTCACGCTGGCAGCGTCAGGCCTGCCCGCCGGGGTCACAGCCAGCTTTGCCACCAACCCCGCGACTTCAACCAGTGTGCTGACGCTCACTGCCAGCAGCACGGCAACCACCGGTACCGCGACGGTTACCATCACCGGCACGTCGGGCGCCTTGAGTCACACCACCACAGTTACCCTCACCGTGAACCCCGCGCCGAACTACACGCTTTCGGCATCGCCGGCCAGCGTGACCGTCACGCAAGGCGGCAGCGGTACAAGCACCATCACTGTGACTCCGTCGGGCGGCTTCACTGGTAGCGTGACACTGTCGGCATCAGGCCTGCCGGCTGGAGTCACAGCCAGCTTTGCCACCAACCCCGCGACTTCAACTAGTATGCCGAACTACACGCTTTCGGCATCGCCGGCCAGCGTGACGGTCACGCAGGGCGGCAGCGGCACCAGCACCATCACGGTGAACCCGACCAACGGCTTCACCGGCAGCGTCACCCTGGCAGCGTCAGGCCTGCCCGCTGGGGTCACAGCCAGCTTTGCCACCAACCCCACGACTTCAACCAGCACGCTGACGCTCACCGCCAGCACCACCGCCACCACCGGTACGGCGACCGTCACCATCACCGGAACATCGGGGACGTTGAGCCACACCACAACTGTCAGCCTCACCGTAAACGCTGTCGCAACTCCGGACTACACGCTGTCGGCATCGCCGGCCAGCGTGGCGGTCACACAGGGTGGCAGCGTTAACAGCACCATCACAGTGAATCCAGTGGCCGGATTCACGGGTAGTGTCAGCTTGACGGCGTCAGCCCTGCCGGCTGGAGTCACTGCCAGCTTCGGCACCAACCCCACGACTTCAACTAGCGTGCTGACGTTCACCGCCAGCAGCACCGCGACTACAGGGACCGCCACGGTGACCATCACCGGCACATCAGGCGCCCTGAGTCACACCACCACAGTTAGTCTCACCGTAAACTCCAGCGCGCCACAACAACTCCTGGGCAATCCAGGATTTGAAAATGGCAGCGCCAATACCGCGCCCTGGACGCTCACTCCGGCTGTGATCAACAACTCTGCTTCGCAGCCACCGCATAGCGGCGCCTGGGATGCCTGGCTGGATGGCTACGGACGGACTCATACCGACTCTGCCACCCAGACCGTTACCATCCCGGCAACGGGCACGGCCACCTTGAGCTTCTGGCTGCACATTGACACGGCGGAAACCACCACCACCGCGATGAATGACACGCTCCAGGTCCAAGTGCTTGATACCGCCGGCACCGTCATGGCGACTCTGGCAACATTCTCCAACCTGGACCATGCCACGGGTTACAAGCAGCATTCGTTGGTTATCCCAGCGAACATTAGGGGGACCGTTCAAATCCGCTTCCTGGGTCAGGAAAACTCCAGACGGCAAACCTCATTTGTTCTGGATGACACAGCCCTGATCGTGCAATAACCCAACGTTCTTTCAAACTTGTCCGGGGCCGCAAGGCCCCGGATTTTTTTATGTCAGATTGTTGCCGGGCCTCTGCTATCATCTCTCGCTCCGCTCTAGTTCGGCTGCTATGCAAGCATGAAAAAAACGGAGCACGGAAACCGCAGCACGGAAAACAACGCGAGAGCGCTGGTTCAAGAATGCCTAAAGTCATTATTTTTCTTGCCTGTCTGGTAACTTTGGCAGCTCCGGCTCGCTCGCCCAGCCGGATTTTCCCCGGACGCACAGGCTTGGTCCTGATTGCCAGCGCCCACGATGGCTTAGCCCTTGCCGCAGACGGCGCCCAGGCCAATGCCGATGGAACCTGGAGCGAAACGCCAAAGGTTCTTCCCGTGGGCAAGTACGGTGCAATTGCTTTTGCCGGCGCCGTTTCCATTCAGGACCCGGTGGAGAGGCCCTTTCGAGAGGAAGTGAACGTTGTCAATGTAGCCGGCGCCTGGCTGAATTCTCATCGGGACGCAGACATTAGCACGGCAAATCGCGAACTTAACTCTCTTGTTTCCGCGGCGGTGAACAAGTTTTTTTCCACGCGCGATCCCGGGGCCAATGCCGGCAAATACAAGTTTGCAATCATTCTTGTGGGCTACGCCGACGACAAGCCCATGGTGTCAAACACCCGGTATTTCCTGCCCCAAGCAAAAGGCAAAGCGGTGCGAACGGAAGCCGTCTCCAGCCAAGCCAAGTCTGGAGACGTGTGGGTCTTTGGCAACGCAAAAGTCCAGGCAGAATTGATGACCGGAACATCAAGTGTTTTGAAAAAGTTTAAGGCCGAGCCGCCGCTCCAGAAATTCCGCGCCTCCAAGCCGGGAAATACGTCCGCCCAGGAGTTTGCCGATCTATTTGACACCATCCTGCGCGC
>WNFI01336836.1_pt1 | contig 10849 bp, 9 predicted proteins | sample 5400471 | NCBI WGS metagenome assembly WNFI01 (sample SAMN13153348, study PRJNA577476) | soil metagenome | isolation source: 100 cm saprolite on Douglas fir-dominated hillslope | place: USA:California | collected 2013-09-17 | reverse complement strand
CGTCAACCACTTTAGATTTACATCACACGTACTGACATGACAACATCGGTAGTGTCCAGATATACGTCCTGCAGACATTCTTTACCACCACGGGCAAAAAGTACAAAGTGTAGCTCTCATTTCCATTTATGCCATATTATTGCATATTTCCCTGTGAGCACCATGGGCACTATGAAGTGATTACGGTCGTTCAAGATTGTCTTCGACGAATTGTCGTATTTCATCCATGATTTCTTTCTTGACTTCTAATGGAACGCTCGCTACGTGTTGGAACCGAGTTGATTCAGCGGCATGAATACTGCCTAACAGGGTCACGCACAAATGCTTTGGGGTGCAATGGTAGACTCTAGCGTCCGTATCTTGAGATTGGAGGAACGCTTGTATTCCTCTGACAGCAAAAGATTAGAATTGAGAATAACACCACAACTGGCCTATATACCGATAGCTCGGTCTCTAGTTTCATCCGTCCACCCGCTTTCGTCCAATAAGTGCTTCAACTTCCGATTGATACGATCCCATTCCCCGCTCGTCTAAGTTGTCCTGTTGAGACGTGGGAAATAGTCACCACAGTTTGGGGCATACCACCATTCGACGATGCAGGGGCCCTGCCAACTTGTCAACTTCTCCTTTAAGCCTTGGGGGTGGCATGTGTGTCTAGATACGTGAATGGCCTCTTGTGGAAACAGGAAGTTACCGGAAAGGGTGCCATTCAGTTGACATGGTTGCGCGACAGGCTCTGTTGGCTACGGCTAGCTCAGCCTCTAGGCAAATACCAAAGTTTTATACAGCGGCTGTTCGGTACGCTACCCTTCTCCATTTGTACCGTCATTTTGACCTGACTTTGATAGTAACGCCTCATCTATTGGGTCATCACGAGGACCTTACGTGCTCGACTCTAGGGCTCCGCCTGACCGACTAGCAACAGGTCGCTCGAAGCCTCGCATTTTTAACCCCACTGTTCCACCACAGGCCCTTACGGTTCCCCAACAACATCCCAGAATATATGGAATTCCCGTCGCCATCCTTCATCTCCGCTCCCATCACCATGAACTACTCACCCCCTTCATCCACTTTGCACTTCACGCCGCGTATGCGCTTGGTATGCCAGTATCTCGGGCAGTCTCACTACCGACACAACGTTCCCTATACACTGTTCTTCGTGGGCCGTTCGCGCACAAGAAGTCTCAGGAAAACTTTGAGAAAGTTGTCCACAAGCGCGCCATGAAGGTCTGGGATACGGATTCTGAAGTACTATCCAAGTGGATTAAATACCTTGAGATTAACATGATGCCTGGCATTGGCATGCGTGTTGTCAAATGGGAGCGAGCTGAAGTTGGCTTTGGTGCCAAAAGGCTCAAAGATATACAGGGTGCACAAACGGAGTTACTCCGAAAACGGAGGCAGATTTATGGAGACTCAAGCTCTGGTCGTATCGAGGCTATCGCAGACCAAATCATCCGGGCAGAAATGGATGCTGCTTCTGTTGCTGAAGCGGAAGCCGTCTCACTTCATTCTGGACCTTCCTCGTGGCTAGAAGTGGAGTAGAAGGGCCTATCAATTCCAAATGCAGGCGCTGGACACAATAATCTAATGGCGACAGTATGATCTTGAGACATTCTGGTGTAGATTGATGACGGGGCCCGAGTTTTGGTACATGTGAACGGTTACTAGATGGGGGGAACGGTCAAGGGCCACTGACTGGTCCTGATCTTGATGTACTGTCTTTATTCACATTCGCAGAACCTGCAAACCAATGTACCTGGAGAACAGAAAGACTCGGAGATAAAATACAGGATGGGATGCGTTTGAGACCATGGAAAACCTTGTGAACCTCATCTCTCCCTTCCAGGTTCGCGCATGCCGCATTTCCGCCACTACATTCCCAGTGATATGTATACTGTATAGACGCCACTTCTTCACATACGCATGCAAACTTACCAAGCTTGCTGACTCTTCGTGAATGCACCCAGATAACGTAGACCTCAATAAAGGGATTCCATCTTCCGTAGAACTTGCAATCGTGCGCCTGCGGGAATGACCATTAGGCGTGCGCCGGTCACTTACCAGTCCGTTTAATCGAGGAATGAGATTAAATGGCCCTCCCCGACTCTCACCATCCATGGATACCAGGCGGGCACTGTGCTTTGACCTCATGGTCGCCGTATAAACTAACGTTTGTACGCCTGGGATATGGCGCCCATCGACTTCATCTGTGTCGTACCCTAGTCCAATTTGATATAAATTTCAGCTAGATGATTCAAGGTTTAATGGTGCTCTTACTAGGGCATATATCAGAGCGTCCCTGTTCACTCGGCTTCTGGCAGCTCATTCTCACCCCGAGGCATTTAGGCAGCTTGTATTCGTGCACACGAAAGCGTCTCGTCCATGCTTTCAGATAATAAGCATGCATTGCATAACCACCTGAACAATCTGCTTCATTCGGAGTATAGGATTTCCACTATTGCCATGTGCTCCAGTAACTACCTGAAGTAGGTGTCAGGGTGTTTCATGTCTTATACTTGATATGTACGCTCTTTGCCCTCGTCAATTGGTCGTAGCCTGAGCATACAGACGGTTAACCCTCACTCTTGCCATTCGTTGCAAGAACTACTCACCGAACTTGCTCAAGCTGACCCCTCTGCCGCTCCATTTAACGCCAGTCCAACTAAGGGCGGGATCAAGATAGTCGCATCGATTCTGAAACACAGTCCCTGCATCGATCTTTTCCATCAGCTCGAGAAATGCATCTTCGGAAGAAGTCCATATTGACGCCGTTAGGCCGTATGGCGAGTCGTTCATCAATCTGACTGCCTCCTCGTCAGAAGAGACCTGTCGAAATTCGCCGATGAGAAGATGGAACACAACAAGATTTCGTGCAGAATATTGCCTTCATGATTCCAACGACAGGACCGAATGTTTCTTCCTTCATGACATCCATTGCTGGAAATACCCAATCAGGAACTGAAACTTCAATGGCATGAACGAAGCCATTTACAATGGTCCACATCAATGAGCACCTGCGGTGCAACATACGTCGTCCCTCTGAAATACTACATTTAGATGAAGAATCTGACGTTCGGTCGCGATTCACTTACTCTCTCGCATGAGGGAAAAGCTGATCGGGTATCAACGCTGTGGCTCCATTACTAACTGCATCTAATATTTGCTCGCGTATCTTTTCGGCACTGGCAAGAGAGACAACAGGCCCAAGATTCGTGTCCTTTTCGGTCGGGTTTCCTAGTTTGTATTTCTATAGCATATGGCAGCAGTGACGCGATGATTAATGATAAAAATAAAGAATCAGCAAGTTACCTTAACCAGGTGGACATACGATTCCACGAACTTGTCAAATAGTGACTTGTGGACGTATATCCTCTGGATCAAAAAGATACATAGGTTACCGTTACGCAGTAGTTAAGTTTAGGTGGCGCATGCCTCGACAGCGCAGCAACTTTGCCCAGAATTGAAAAAAGCCCCTTGTAATCAATGATGGAGTCAGAATGCATTTATAAGTAAGCATGTCGTACTTACCGTCAACTAACTCTGTCACTGTGTAGTCGAAGTCTGCGTCCTCTCTTACATAAGCAGGGTCCTTTCCTCCTAGCTACGTCAAAGAGCGTCAATTATATAGACTAGGATAGTCATTGTATACCAACTTCAAGGGCTACCCCAGGGAACTTATCATTCGCAGCAGCAGCTCGACTGACATTTTTCCCATTCTGAACACTACCAGTGAAACTGATGAAATCTACAAGTGGATGTTTGATGATGGCTTCCACGCCTTGGGGCGAAAGGTGAGCCACTTGAAGGGTCTCGGGCGGGAGACCAGCGGCGTAGAATGCCGAGGCAAGTCGTTCTGCTGTAAGCTGCGTATTTCAATGAGACTCCGAGTAGCCCTGCTGTGTTTTTGGCGCTTCTGCATACCGGGGTTTGCGGGGAAGGTTTCAAAATCACTGCATTTCCGGCCATGAGCGCCGGAAGCACTGAATTGATCATCGTAAGGTAAGGATAACTAGATAACGGAGGCCATGAGTAAACAATAAGCTGATGAGAACGTATTGCCCTACTTCCAAGGTGCGATTACAAATACGACTCCTAAGGGTTCCCTTCTAATGAACCGGCGGAAGCCTGGTTTATCCGAGTCCTTTAATTCGACGTCCGCGAGACATGTATGGGCAATGGAAATCATAAAATTTGCCCTTTCAACGGTCCCCTTTACTTCGCCTACATTTTGTGAGACGGGCCTGATATGATGAGGGTGAATCAGAAAAAAAAACGGGAACAAGAGAGTGATCCACCTCCCCATCTGCAATGTAAGCTCTGGGATAATCTCATCAGAGAGCTTCTCAAATTCCTTCTACGGGAAAAATTGAGCTGAGAATAGCACCCAGGTATAAAACAGTTTCCAGACACGCACAACGAAGCGGGTTCCGATCTCGATCCTCGTTTCGGTCGGAACTTTGGCCCACGACTTCTGTGCTGTTGAACCTTTCTGCACGATGGAATCGTAATCCGTGGTCAGTTCTCTAGTCACATAGCGAGATTGATCGTGGGGTGCGATAGTCGTCTGCAGCATTGTGGAAGCTGAGCTTATCTTGAGCATGTCACGGTTGCGTCACCCGATAATATTTCCGTTTATTCCACCAGCGACAAGTGAAGCCTACAATGACTGACACTGAGGGCTTCAAGAGCCATATGAAAGTGCTCGCTCTTCGCTGTAACCATATTCTCCAGAAGGAGGCGAACTTCATTCGCATACACATTTTCGTGTTTGCTGTCGCCCCACTCATCGCTTCCGCAATCTTCTGGAGATCCAATGGAAAGTATTATGTCCCTTACATAGATTGTCTGTTTGTCTGCTACTCTGCGATGACCGTCACAGGACTTTCTACGGTTAATCTATCTCCCCTCACTGGGTTCCAGCAATCTATCCTATTCGTTCTGATGTGGATGGGTGACGTGGTAAATAGTTTACATTTCCCACCAATACCGATGCTCAATCCAGCACTTCATGCAACGATAGACTGTAGTTGCGTTGGTCGTGGTGTTGGTGCGCAAGTGGTACTTCCGAGTCAAATGCGAAAGCATCCTACGGAATGAACGTCCACCATTTTCGCGGAAACTAACACAATATTTTACCCGCGGATCGATGGAGAATCGCGTTCCATCTCCTATCGCAACCGGGGCGCAGTTTAAGAAACGGGGACCTACAACAGTTGGTCTCTCTCTATTGAGCACTGTCTCACCCCCATTTTCCGCAAGGCCATTATACCCAAGTGTTGATCGAGTACTCACAACGGATCCTTCAGCCAAGGCTCCTGAAAATGTACCGGGACCTTCACAGCTAACCCAGCCTCAGAACGTCCCTACTAGTCCGACCTCTCGAAATCCCATTTTACCAGCCATTGCGAATGACGATCCCGGAACTATAACATCCCTCAAAGACTCCATGCCAGGTTCAGCTCCTCAGTCCAGCATCCAGGCTGTGTTTTCATCTGATGTCAATCCGTTTACGTCCTCGCCGCGTGCCATGGGACCGCGGGACTTAGAATCTTCCACTCCATCGTCGCTGGCACCACGCAAACCCATAGGGATGGGCGTAGGCTTCTCTGATACCGCTGTGGAACATCATAGTAGTACATCAGACAATGTGCCTCTTCCTTCGCCGCAAAGGTCCGAGCCGAGGAGGCGTTCCACATACACCAACACAGAGTTTCCACACTCGGATACAATACTGACGTATCGTACTGTGCGCAGCGGAAGAGCATTCTCGGGGAGGCTAGGCGATGTTCCTGTCGACATCGAGGAGAATTCGAATCGAGAAGTCAGGGACCAGGGTCTTGGAGGCTTTCCAGGTCCGATTTCACTGTCAACGAAACTTCTGCGCTCGATCATTCCTCAGTCCACTCGAAGCAACATTGAACGTAAGTTCACCGTACCTGTGGAAGAAAGGTTTGTAGCGAAGGATAGGGTGGCATCTGGAGCAGGCTTCCTGGTTAGGATGAGGGCTGTACGTTGGTTGAAAAGTACAACCCTGACCGTTGGGAGGAACTCCAGATTTTACACTGATGTGCTCTCAGACGATGAGGTATCTCGGCTTTCCATATGGCCGTTCTTATTCTGGCCTCTTACTCCATTGTCAAAGCTCGAAGAAATTGGTGGTATCGAGTACCGAGCCTTACGCGTGCTGGGATATCTGGTATTTACGGTCAGTACTCGCCATCGACCGCATCTTTCGCCAATATCGGAATACCACTTCTACCATCTAGTACTTTATCGGGACACAATTTATTTCCTTCATTCTTTTCGCTCCCTATATGTCCACAAGGTACAAGGATGTTTTCGAAGCGCAACCAAGATTTGTAAATCGATGGTGGTACGTGCCTCTGAAGTACAAGTGAAGCGTCGTGATAGTTGAGATATCCCTTGAAGGTACTCCGCGTTCCAGGTTGCAGCTGGATATACTGGTGGTGGGCTATCTCTCGTCGACCAGTGAGTAAATGGTTATTGATTCGAACAACGACCAAGTTCACGCTTTGGTGCCAGAGGGATGGTCCCATTTCAACGGACATATATCATGATTAGTGCGTACTTGTGCGTTGGCCATCATACCATACTAATAGGGAGGTCACATTTAAGTTTCATTGATATTCGTTATCCTCGCTGGTAATCATGGTTTGGTCGGTTTTCTTATTGTCAGGCGACAGAAATTGCGCTGATATGACCGTGAATTTCAATGGCGTGTTAGCCAATCTTGTCAGTATATTATTGGATCCTGTTGCTACTCCCGCTAACGACTATCTCCAATTCTATTCTAGCCTCCGACTGACGATGTACGTGCTTCATTCCTCTTTTGAATCATAGGATTCAGTCCATTTTCTAGATGGGTGTGGTCGAAGTTTTTGGAGTGAGTTTATCGAACGACATTCAAAGTCTCATCCTCATAAGCCGTCAAGAGAAAATTCGGACTTGGACCAGACCCTACATTTCCTGTTGGACCATCCCAGGCGGTGAGTTTGTATAAAGGTGTTTGCTGACCGGTGTTACTTGAGCTCAAGCGTCCTAGGTGTTTCTTTTACCTGTATGTTCCTCAGGCTATGCCAGTCACTTCCCCTCATTGATGCCATCCTCAGATTTCCAAGTCACCAAACATGGTTCTTGGTCATTGTGCTGGTTCTGTTCAGGTTCGACCCCGTATGACAATAGTTAATGCGTTTAATTGATTCAGTGGATAATTCCAAAGTGGTATCGAACTGTTCTCGTTCATGGTGTTGGGTAGGTAATTCTGAAGGGTTGCGGCCTAAATGACTCACTATTGTAACTACTAGACGAGGGCTTGTCCGTTACCGACTCACTTCCTGTTGGAACACGTCTAATCGATGGGTTGTTTCAGGGCGTGGCTGCGCGCGCGTCCGGATTTGCGATAGTCAGCATATCTAATCTCGCACCATCAGTTTTATTTCTATAGTACGTACGTATCAACTCCCTGATTGAGACACATAGGGCTAAATGAATCATAGCGTCGTGATGATGTACATCGCCGTTTACCCAGTGGGTTCAAGTCAGCCGCGTCCCTCAGCATGTCACTGATCATTCGTAGGTTGCCATGAGCATTCGAGCCACGAACGTGTGAGGATTGAGCGCCCTTGATCGTGGGGTCCTTAAGAACGGATAGACTCATGGGACTTTCTGAATAGGTATGAAGAGAGATCCCTGGGGGTGTTTGAAACCAACGTTATTTGGAGCGAGGACGAGCCAGGCCTCTCTGAAGCGACAACCAGAGGCGAAAGAATTGGAAAGTATCTTGGTTGGCATCTAAGGTAAGATATGATGCCATCCTGCCGGCGAACAGGGCGCATCGAATTGAACACTTTCAAATAGGCGGCAATTAGCCCTAGGTACGTTATACCGCAACTTCAAGCATAAAGTGGGGATCACAACCGCCCAAGTAGATCTGTGGTGGCTCATCATTGGCGTGTGGCTCGTGTGCATCGTCGAGAGGGCCAATATGATGGACCCAGGGAAACCCTGGTTTGATTTGTTTCGAATTTGCTTCGAGCTTGTCTCAGCATTCGCAGGAATAGGGCTAAGCATGGGAACCCCGAATGTCAGTGGAGCACCATGATCCCATGATACACACTCAAGCCGTGCTGTACTTCCCCCCTCAGAATAATTACTCGTTCAGTGGCGAGTTTAGCCCTCTTGCCAAGCTTGTGGTCATTGTTATAATGTTACGGGGTCGACACCGTGAGTACCCTTTTCTCGTTTTCCTTATGTTCCACTTATTCCAAGACGGTCAGGTGGGTTGCCCTCTGCTGTGGATCGATCTAGTAGGTCCTCGATTTGGAAACTTTGGTCTTCACTGATGCGGACATTCGTCTAGTTCTATTACCCTCAGAGTTCAAGAGTAATTCTCCCCGTCAAGTTGTTGACAAGGACTTAGGACAAGGTTATTGATGGTGCTCACTGTCTTTATCAATTCTGCCCACTGCGACGAATGTGTTACACATGCCCCATACTTCTTCGAAGATGTTACTTTTGTTATGGGCGAGTGGCTGAGCTTTCAGTCCTTTGGCAGATGAATAATCATTTTGTATCGGAATAATTATTGCAGAATGGAAAATTGAAATTTATAGATGGAGGGATGGGTTTTATCAATCAAATATCTACGGACAGAGGGCCACCCTTTCGGACCCCAACCCCCGGGGGCTCCTGCAGAGACTCCCAGGCGCGTTATTGCATATTTAGGTGCCACTAAGTGGAATGCAGGCCAAAGCACAAGCTCAACTGAAATTAGTCTCCAAATACATACTCAGATACATCAGCATTGTATGGGTTTTCATGAAAATTCAGAGATCTTTGGACCTTATAGACTTACTCCAGATAGTACTACCCAATCTCCTAGAGTACTCAAGCTAGACTTTACAGAAATAGGACCTAGCGGGAGGAGTACTTGTCATCAGTGAGTCAGTTGAGTATTTGCAGTCCGTTGTCCACGACTAGCAGAGCAACAACGGTGCCGGATGCCACAATCGGTGGTATCGGCTCAGGGCACTGATTCTTCTTGGCAATCCATCCGTTACGGTACTTGCGTTTCACTCGTGGTGCCAAGCTTGATTTCAATCTATTTTCGTTCATGCTCATGCATATAAGAACAAATACTCGCGTCTCTGAGGTACGAACCCAACTGGCATTGGATTTCGTACCCCAGTGTCGCGCCTGTTAAAAAAAAGCCTAAGAGCCCCAACAGCGCCTTAATATGCCTATGGAACCATGTGCTCGCAAGCTGGGGAATGAAATCTGAAGCGGGCGCCAATTTGTACATGGACACGGACACAGCCACATGTCTCGTGCCTCAGTGTGAGATCTGAGGCAACGTCAATCACAGCCGTTTTAATGCTCAAGTCATTCGTACCCTATCAAACCACATGTCGCGCTTCCCAGCAACAATCTACACACTACCTATAAACGGTTCCTGCGGTTCGGAGCCTAGCGGGCCACCCCAATATATGTCATACTCCAGATTCCGACTTTCGCGTGTTCATGACATTCTATGCCTTTCTCTTCAGCGCAGGGATTACGTACGGGCAAGGCGCGCGTGGAGCATTCTCTCGCGCTGTGGAGTGATCGAATGGGAAGCCATGTGGAGACTAGGACTCGCAACTCTTGGTGATGTTGATCAGATGGATTCCGAGTCTATTCCAGGTAGAGAAAGGGTCGAGTACCTGAAGGTATGCTTATTGAGATGCAAAACAACTAGTGTACGTTACAGTTGTGACGGCCCATAGTGTTTAGAACTAAGAAATAATTGTTGCTGCGATAGAAGGAAGAGATTCTTACCGAGCTTATACTTACTCTGATCAAGTTTGGACGATGCCGAGATGCTTATGATGAACTTGGATTGTACGTCTTCCTACCTCAAAGTGGTGATGTCGTGCTAAGTGCCTATTTCTTCGACTTCCCCTTCATACTCCTCTCATCACGGCGTGCTTCATCCCCTCCTCTTGGTAGTTACCTCCCATCATTCCCCTATCATGACAATGTGTCACTGAACACGTATGCTGGAATGCTGGCGCTGCAGCTCGCGTTCTCTACTGCTCTGCCAAACGGATCCACAACTAGTGAGTTTATATCTCTGTCCCTACTGACTTGCTTTTGACTCGTCCACCACCATTCATCGACCATCTGCGACGCAGATGTTCAGTCTCAGCCCAACATCGGTCTTCTGCGTGAATCGAAAGCTCACTTCGAGCGGGTGAAGTTGTTGAAACCCCATGACCAGAATGCTCTTGCCTACATTGCTATAGTACGTCCCACGACTCCGTCTTCACCCTTAGTTCCCCGCTAAATATATCATATTCCCTCGCCCAATTTTCCGCCGCACTCCGCCTTCACTAACAAGCTTGAATCAGTCAACTCCGATGGGAAGCTAGACGCCTATAATATATTGGAACCCCTCGCGGGAAGGGAAAATGATGAAACCGTGGGCCGGGGGGATAAAGGCGGTACTCAAACGGAGCTTGGAGAGGATAAAGATGATTCAGAAGTAGAGAAGCAAATGCATGTTGAATGATAGTTGTTGTTAAGTCCTCCTTGGCTCACTCACCTCGCATACGAATGCTGACTGTGCCTGAACTCGTTAGACCGAATGTAGTCCTGAAATCCGTAACCATGGGAGCGATGCAGCGCGTTTGCCCCCGCCTCTCCTCGTTGACGAGCTGTTTAAGAGTCGTTTTTGCTTTGTTGTCCCTCCAAGACTCGATGGCCATGCTTTCTCGTCGTCAACCGTCAATTCCAATGACCTTCCATTCTTGTACGTAACTTCCGCCCAGATTTGTTATGCTCCAGC
>WNFI01100673.1_pt2 | contig 10849 bp, 8 predicted proteins | sample 5400471 | NCBI WGS metagenome assembly WNFI01 (sample SAMN13153348, study PRJNA577476) | soil metagenome | isolation source: 100 cm saprolite on Douglas fir-dominated hillslope | place: USA:California | collected 2013-09-17 | reverse complement strand
GGCGGTCGTGCTGCTGCTGGCCGGCATCTACATCGTGTTGACCTTGGTCGCCGACCTGCTGAATGCCGTGCTCGATCCGAGGCTGCGGGCAACGTGAGCGATCTTGCCGTCACCGGCCTGCAGCCGATCCGCCGCGGCGAGCGTTCGACGCTCCGCAACGCCGGCATCCTCTTGGGCGCCCTCATCGTCGGCGCGGTCGCCGTCATCGCCGTGTTCGCCCCGCTGCTCGCCCCGCACGACCCCTTCGCGCAGGATCTGACCAGACGGCTGGTGCCGCCCGCCTGGATGCTCAAGGGCTCGCCCGATCATTGGCTCGGCACCGACCAGATCGGGCGCGACTACCTCTCCCGCCTCATCTATGGCGCGCGCATCTCGATGATGATCGGCCTGCTCACCGTAGTTACCTCGGGCCTGATCGGCACCAGCCTTGGCGTGGTCGGCGGCTTCTTCGGCGGCCGGGTCGACGAATTCGTGCTGTTCGCCATCACCTGCCGGCTGGCGACGCCCTTGATCCTGATAGCGCTGACCGCGGTGTCACTGGTCGGCAGCTCGCTCACCGTCGTGGTTACGACCCTCGGGCTGCTGCTATGGGACCGCTTCGCGGTGGTGGCCCGCGTCACCACCATGCAGATCCGCACCCTCGACTATATCAGCGCCGCCCGTGCGGCCGGTTGCTCGACCCTCTATATCCTCACCCGCGAGGTACTGCCCAACATCGCCAGCCACCTGGCGGTGGTGGCGACCCTCGAGATGGCGTTGGCGATCCTGTTGGAGGCGACGCTCTCGTTCCTCGGCCTTGGGGTGCCGCCGCCGCTTCCGTCCTGGGGCCTGATGATCGCCCAGGCCAAGGACTACATGTTCTTCAGCCCCTGGGTGGTGATGATCCCCGGCGCCGCCCTGTTCGTGCTCGTGCTCGGCATCAACCTGCTCGGCGACGGCTTGAACCGCATGCTCGGCACGGACCGGCGGCGGTGACTGCCGTCCTCGACGTCGCCGAGCTAGCGATCACCTTTGCCGGCCGCATCGCCGCCGTTCGCGGCATCTCGCTTGAGATCGGCCCCGGCGAGACCCTGGGCCTGGTCGGCGAATCCGGCTGCGGCAAGTCGGTATCGGCCTTGGCGGTGATGAACCTACTCGTCCGCGGCGCCGAGCGTCGAGCCGGGCATATCCGCTTCCACGACACCGACCTCTCCCGGCTCTCCGAGCGGCAGATGACAGAGCTCAGAGGCGACCGGGTGGCGATGATCTTCCAAGAGCCGATGACCAGCCTCAATCCCGCCTACACGATCGGCTCGCAGATGGCCGAGGTGCTGCGCCGGCACCGCGGGGCCAGCCGCGCTCGGGCGCTCGAGCGCGCGGCGGAACTGCTGGAGCGGGTCGGCATCACCGCGCCGGGCTTGCGCCTTGGCCAATTTCCCCACCAGCTTTCGGGTGGGCTCCGCCAGCGGGTGATGATCGCCATGGCGCTCATGTGCGAGCCGGAGCTGCTCATCGCCGACGAGCCGACCACCGCGCTCGACGTCACCATGCAGGCGCAGATCCTGCGGCTGCTGATCGAGCTGCAGCGCGAGCTGGGCTTGGCCATCCTGCTCATCACTCATGATTTGGGCGTGGTCGCCCGGGTCGCCGACCGCGTCGCGGTCATGTATGCGGGCGAGATCGTAGAGAGCGGCCCGGTTGCCCAGGTCTTCGCCCAGCCGACGCATCCCTATACCCGCGGGCTGATGGCCTGCGTGCCGACGCCGGGCAAGGACGATCGGCCGGCCAGGCTCGGCAGCATTCCGGGCGTGGTGCCGCGCATTCCGCCGGGCTTTGTCGGCTGCGGTTTCCGCGAGCGCTGCAGCGAGGCGATGCCGGAATGCGCTGCGACGGTGCCGCGGCGGCAAATCGACGCCGGCCACAGCTATGTCTGCAGGCTCGAGCCGGCCTGGACAGCGGGCGCAGGGTCTCGCTCGCCGTGCCGGCCGGCGGCGTGCTCGGCATCGTCGGCGAGTCCGGCTGCGGCAAGTCGACCCTGGCGCGCGTCATGCTGGGCCTGCTCCCTCCCACCGCCGGCACGGTGTTGATCGAAGGCAGGGAGCTCACCGCCATGGACCGCCGCGAGCGGGCGCGGATCATCCAGCCGGTGTTCCAGGATCCCTTCGGCTCGCTCAACCCGCGCCGCCGCACGCGCGACATCGTGGCGCTGCCATTGGCGGCCCAAGGCGCGCTCGACCGGCGGGCGATCGCCTTGCGGGTCGATGAGATGCTGGAGCGGGTCGGCCTTTCGAGCGAGATGGGCGAGCGGTTCCCGCGCGAGCTGTCGGGCGGCCAGCGGCAGCGCGTCGCCATCGCGCGGGCGCTGGTGTTGCGGCCGCGCATCGTCGTGTGCGACGAGCCGACCTCCGCCCTCGACGTTTCGGTGCAAGCGCAGATCCTCAATCTGCTCGCCGACCTTCGCCGCGACCTCGGCCTCACCTATGTGTTCATCAGCCACAATCTGGCGGTGGTCGAGCACATCGCAACCGAGGTCGTGGTCATGTATCTCGGCCGCGTCGTCGAGCGTCGGTCGGTCGGCGCGCTCTTCCGCGCCCCCCGGCATCCCTACACCAAGGCGCTGCTCGCCTCGGTGCTGACGCCGGAGCCCGGACTTGGGGTCCCCGATGTCAGGCTCGGCGAAGGCTACCCTGATCCGGCGAACCCGCCCTCGGGCTGCCGTTTCCATCCGCGCTGCGCCATCGCAATCCAGCGCTGCCGTGGCGAGTCTCCGGCGCTCTCTGCCTCCAATGGCGGCCTCGTCGCCTGCCACCTGGCGGAGGCTTCGGCCTGAGGCCTCCCGCGCGTCGGCCCCGGCCGGCTCACCCACAATTTTCTCACAAGGGCTGCAGCCTGGTCACAGGGTGACGCCGGGACGTCATGCGAGCATCCGGGCTCGCCTGGGCCCAAGCTGGCGTGAGACATGCTCGCCAAGCACCACCGCAATTTCGGACTCGATCTCTTCCGGGCCGCCGCCATCCTCATGGTGCTGAGCCCGCGGGCTTGGCTCGTTTTTATGCTCCGCCGCTGGCTGCGCACGGTGCCCGCATACTACGCCTGGCTGGCGGTCCTGACGCTCGCCAGCCTCGCCACCACCGCCGAAATCGAGCAACCGCTCTACCTCTTGTTCCTGCAGAACTTCGCCTGGCCGATGGTGGGCGGCGATTGGTTCGCGGTTTCCTGGTCGCTGGCGATCGAGGAGTGGTTCTACCTCCTGTTCAGCCTCGCCCTTCTGGGCTTGGCGCCGATCCTCGGCCAACGCGCGCTCCCCGTCGCCATCGCGCTGTTCATGGCGGTACCCCTCGCCGTCCGGATCGCATTGGCACCGGATGCAGCGGGCTGGGACCTGCTTGGATCGGAGACCACCGCTTGGGACCATGCCATCCGCAAGATCGTGGCGATGCGGCTGGATGCCATCGCCTATGGCGTCTGCCTTGCCTGGCTCTGGTCCTCTTCCATGCGCGAGCGCATCGAACGATTGCGCTGGCCGCTTGCCGCCGCGGGCCTCGCCATGCTCGCCTTCGCGCGGCCGCCGTTCGGCGCCGGTGTCTGGCGGGTGTGGATCTTCCCGCTGACCTCTGTGGGCTTTGCCTGCCTATTCCCGCTCGGCCTGGTGCTGAGCGCCAGCGACGGCCCCTTGTCCGATCTCATCCGCCGGCTGAGCAATGGCTCCTACGCGATCTATCTCGTGCACTTCACCCTGCTGGCGTGGACCTTCGCCGCCGTCCAAGACGGCTGGATCCCAGCCTGGACGGCGATCCCCTTGGCGCTGGCCGCGACCTTCCTCCTCGCCGGCGCATCCTATCGCTGGTTGGAAATGCCGATCCTCAGGCGCCGGCCGAAGCAGCTCAGCCGCGGCCAATACCCTGCCGCCGCAGCCCCGCCACAGGGCAAGAGACAGGGCCAAGGCGCGGCAAAGGTCTCGCTATTTCCAGCTGGATAGGAACCAGCGAGGCATCTCGTCGCGGTCGGGCTTGAAGTTGAGGTCCTTGGAAACGGCGTAATACTTGACGTCGGTCGCGAGCGCGGTCCAGTAGGCCTGCTCCGTCACCCGCTTGACCAAAGCGCCGGGAAGATCGCCGAGACGTCATTGACCGAGTTCGAGCCCCAGCTGCCGATGTTGATCGGCACGTCGCCCTTCTCCAGGCGCTGGATGACGGCACCCACCTGCAGCAGGCTGACCTTGGCCTTGATGCCGACGGCGCCGAGATAGTTCTGCACCGCCGCGACCCACGTATCCAAAGAGTAGCTGACCAGCTCGGTCTCGAAGCCGTTGGGATATCCCGCCTCCGCCAGGAGCTGCTTCGCCTTGGCGGGATCGTAGCGGTATTTGACCGCAGTCTCCTGCACGCAGCCGAACTGCGATGTGTAGCAAGGCGAGTCCAGGGGCTTCGAGTCACCCTGCACCATCTGCTTGGCGAAGGTGTCGCGGTCGACGGCGTACAGCACCGCCTGGCGGACCTTGGCGTTGGTGAAGGGGTTGTTGGCGCCGCTGCGCCCGGCCGCGTCCATCTGCAGGAAATTGACCCGCATCGACTCCGCGCGGATCGCCTGGGCGGTCGGCAGCGCCTTGATGTCGTTGAACTGGTCGGCGTTGTAGTTCCAGATCCAATCGCCGCGACCGCTCAAGAACTCGGCCAGCTCGGTCGCCGAGTCGGCGACCTCCACGATGGAGATCTTGCCGATCTTCGGATGCCCCTTCGGGCTGCCCTCGTAATACTCCTCGAACCGCGCCAGATCGATCTGCTTTACGCCGTCGACCTTCACGGTCTTGTACGGCCCAACGCCCATCGGCGCCTTGGAGAAGCCTTCGGCGCCAACCTTCTCGCGATAAGCCTTGGGGTAGATGGGGGTGATCATCGTGAAGAATTCGAGGGCCGCCGGCGTCGGCTTCTTCAGGTTGATGCGAACGTGGTTGTCGTCGATCTTCTCGGCGTTGCGGATCCAGTTGTAGTTGCTGGGCACCGACACCTTGCCCTCCGGCGAGGACACGAGGTTGAGCGTGTAGACGACATCGTCGGCGCTAAAGGCATCGCCATTGGGGAATTTGACGCCCTTGCGCAGCTCGAACTCGAGCTTGTCCTCGTCGACCTGCGTCCAGGAGGTGGCGAGCAGCGGCTTCATCAGGAAGCTGTCCGGGTCGCGATAGACGAGGCCGTCCATCGTGTGCTGCTGGAAGATGATCCCGGTCCGGAGCGTGTTGTAGTAGGGGTCGACATTGGGGATGGCGTCGCGCCAGACCACGGTCAGGGTGTCGTTCGCCTTCCCTGCCTCGGCGGCACCCGCGAGGAGCCCCGCCGCAGTCGCCGCCAAGACGCCGATCAGCCTTGCCCGATTTGCCATGCTCGCCTCCCGATGCGATGGGAGGGAACAGTAGGATAGCGACAAGCCGGCAGCAAGCGGACTGCCCGCCTGGCGGCGGCGGGGCTTTGAGGTGTTGGTGAGCCCGGATGGGATCGAACCATCGGCCCTCTGATTAACGCACCACTTCGGCTTTCGCCGCCCCGTCGCCGGGTTCGTGGTCCGGACTGTGCCTTGACCATGCGCTTTCGCGGTTAGGTCCCCGCCGTCCAGTCTCTACGGCTTCCCCGAGGCGGCTGCCGCCATCGGGGCTTGCTCCGGCGTTGCCGTCGCCATGACGCGGACGGGTTCGCCGGCTTTGACGGGTTCTGCATCGGCGGTTTCCCGCCCGAGCACTCCTATCGAAGTCAGATGCTCTACCGCTGAGCTACGGGCTCCAACACCGGCGCAGTCATTACCACTTCCGATTTGCCGACGCTAACACTTCGATTGCGGCGGCGCGCCGGGCGGTTCCATCGACAGAAATCCCCGTGCTATGCTCTATTCCGAGGCTTGGTGGGGGCTTCCGGCCTTGAGCGCAAGACTTGCCATTTCCGCCCGACCCCTGCGGGTGGCGGAATCGAACGCCGATACGGTGCGGCTGGCCGAGTACTGGGAGGCCCGGCGCGAGGGCCGCCTGATGCCGGTCCGCCGCGATCTCGACGTGCTGGAGATGCGGGCCTGGCTTGGGCGCCTCAGCCTCTACGAGGTGCTAGGTGACGGCGACATGTGGTGCCGGCTCCGCGGCAGCACCATGTGCACCATCCCGGTTCCGGGCCATGACAGCGACGGCATCCTGGTGAGCCGGACCCAGCCCAAGGCCTTCGCCGAGATGGGGCTCAGGCACTACACCGAGGCATTCGCCCTGGCCGAGCCCTCCTGCTATCGCATCGAGCTCGGCTTCGACGGCTTGTCCTATCGCTACGACCGCTTGGCCTTGCCGCTCGCCAGCGATGGCCAGCTCCGGCCGATGGTGCTGACCTTCATCACATGCGAGGTCGCCAAGGCGCGGTTCTTCTGGGAGCGCTACCAGGAAGCCGGCCTGGCGGTGACGAGCTAGCTGTAGGTCGGCGTCTGCTTGGCGCGGGCCTGCTCGGCCGGGGCGTCGAGGGCGAAGCGGTTGGCGAGCCGCTCGACCACGCGCGGGCTCACGAACCGGCTGACATTGCCGCCGAGCCGGCCGATCTCCTTCACCAGGCGCGAGGAGATGAATTGGTGGCTCTCCGAGGACATGAGAAAGACCGTCTCGATCTCGGTGTTGAGCCGTGCGTTCATGCCGGCGAGCTGAAATTCGTATTCGAAGTCGGAGACGGCGCGGAGTCCGCGGAGGATGAAGGAGGCGCCGACCGAGTCAGCGAACTCGATCAGCAGATTTCCGAATGCCTTCACCTCGATGCGGCTCGCCTCGCCATTGGTCATGGCGGCGATCTCGTCGCGTACCAGCTCGACCCGCTCGCCGATGGAGAAGAGCGGCCCCTTGCCGGCATTGCGCGCGACCGCGACGATGAGCTTGTCGCATACCCGCGTCGCTCGCCGGATGATGTCCATATGGCCATTGGTGATCGGATCGAAGGTGCCGGGATAGACTCCGACACGGGGCGTGCTCATGCAGCACCTCCTTCGGGCGGCGGCTCGCTCGGAGCCTCGTCCGCGCCATTGTCGTGACCGTTGCCATTGCCGTTCGCGTCGGCCTCGCCGGTATCGGGCAGGTGGCTGACCGAGACGACGCTCTCGCCCTCTTCGACCTTGAACAAGGTGACGCCCTGGGTCTTGCGGCCGGCGATGCGGATGTCGTCGACCGGGCAGCGGATCAGTTGGCCGCGATTGGTGACCAGCATGATCTGATCGGTCTCGCCGACCGGGAAGCTCTCGACCAGGAGGCCGGTCTTGTCGGTCAGCTCCATATTGGCGATGCCGGTGCCGCCGCGATTGGTGATCCGGTACTCATAGGCCGAGCTGCGCTTGCCGAAGCCATTGGCGCTCACGGTCAAGATGAACTCATCGGCGGCGCCGAGCTCGGCGAGCCGCGCCTCGGAGAGCTGCACGGTCGGCACGTCGGCGGCGGGCGCGTCGGCATCGACCACCTCCTGCTCGCCGCCCGATCCGCGCCGGAGCAGTGCTGCGTGACGCAGATAGGCATCGCGCTCCTCCATGCCATAGTTGACATGGCGCAGCATCGACAGCGAGATCACCTCGTCGCCTTCCGCCAGCTTGATGCCGCGGACTCCGGTGGAGTTGCGCGAGGCGAAGACGCGCACGTCGGTCACCGCAAAGCGGATGCACTTGCCGTTGCGCGTCGACAGCAGCACGTCCTGGTCGGCCCGCGCCGGCTGCACGCCGATGAGCCGCTCGCCCTCCTCCTCGAGCTTCATCGCGATCTTGCCGTTGGCCTTGACCGAGGTGAAGTCGGCGAGCGCATTGCGGCGCACATTGCCTTTGGAAGTGGCAAAATAGATGGTGAGGTCCGCCCACGTCGCCTCGTCCGTGGGCAGCGGCATCACGGTCGAGATGGTCTCGCCCGACTCCAACGGCAGGATGTTCACCATCGCCTTGCCGCGAGCCTGCGGAGTCCCGACCGGCAGCTTGTAGACCTTGAGCAGATAGACGATGCCCCGCGAGGTGAAGAACAGCACCGGCGTGTGGGTGTTGGCGACGAAGATCTGGCTGACGAAGTCCTCGTCCCTGGTCGCCATGCCGGTGCGTCCGCGGCCGCCGCGGCGTTGCGCGCGATATGTCGAGAGCGGCACCCGCTTGATGTAGCCGCCATGGCTGACGGTGATCACCATGTCCTCGCGCTGGATCAGATCCTCGACGTCCTGGTCGGACTGCGACTCCTCGAGCGTGGTCCGGCGCGGATCGGCGAACTTCTCCTTGATGGCGACCAGCTCGGAGCGGAGGATCCCCATGAGCCGCTCATGCGAGCCGAGGATGTCCAAATAGTCAGTGATCTGCGTGGCGATCTCGCCGAGCTCGGCGCCGAGCTTGTTGCGCTCGAGCCCGGTCAGGCGCTGCAGGCGGAGGTCGAGGATGGCGCGGGCCTGTGCCTCGGACAGCTGGTAGGTGCCGTCGACGACGACGCGCTCGGGATCGTCGATGAGGCGGATGATCGGCTCGACGTCGTTGACCGGCCACGCACGCGCCATCAGCTCGGTGCGCGCCGTCGCCGGATCCGGCGCCTTGCGAATGAGCTCGATCACCGGATCGAGGTTGGAGACGGCGATGACCAAGCCGACCAACACATGGGCGCGTTCGCGCGCCTTCGCCAGCTCGAAGATGGTGCGCTTGGTGATCACTTGCTCGCGGAACGCGATGAACGCCACGATGATGTCGCGGAGGTTCATCAGCTCCGGGCGGCCGCCATTCAGCGCCAGCATGTTGACGCCGAATGAGGTCTGCAGCGGCGTGAACTTGTAGAGCTGGTTGAGCACCACCTCTTCCATGGCGTCGCGCTTCAGCTCGATGACGATGCGCACGCCGTCGCGGTCGCTCTCGTCCCTGAGCTCGGCGATGCCTTCGATGACCTTCTCGTTGACCACTTCGGCGATGCGCTCGATCAGCCGCGACTTGTTCTGCTGATAGGGCACTTCGGTCACGATGATCGCCATGCGCTCGCGCCGGACCTCCTCCATGTGCGTGCGCGCGCGCATGATGACGGAGCCGCGGCCGGTGCGGTAGGCCTCGATGATGCCGGCCCGGCCCATGATGATGCCGCCGGTCGGGAAGTCCGGGCCGGGCACGTATTGCATCAGCTCGTCGACGGTGATGCCGGGATTGTCGACATAGGCGCAGCAGGCGTCGATCACCTCGCCCAGATTGTGGGTGGGGATGTTGGTCGCCATGCCGACGGCGATGCCGCCGGCGCCGTTGACCAGGAGATTGGGCAGTTCGGCGGGGAGCACGGTCGGCTCCCGCTCCTGCTCGTCATAGTTCGGCTGGAACTCGACGGTTTCCTTGTCGATGTCGCGCAGCAGCGCTTCCGCCGAGCGCGCCAGCCTGGCTTCGGTGTAGCGCATCGCCGCCGGCGGATCGCCGTCCATGGAGCCGAAATTGCCCTGGCCGTCGATCAACGGCAGGCGCATGGAGAAGTCCTGCGCCATCCGCACCATGGCGTCGTAGATGGCGAGGTCGCCATGGGGGTGATACTTGCCCATGACCTCGCCGACGATGCGGGCGGCCTTGCGATAGCCCTTCGACCAGTCGTAGCCGCCTTCCATCATCAGGTAGAGGATGCGGCGGTGCACCGGCTTCAGGCCGTCGCGCACATCGGGGAGCGCGCGCGCCACGATTACGCTCATCGCGTAATCGAGATACGAGCGGCGCATCTCCTCTTCGATCCCGCCAGCATTGTCCCGCGAGTGCTCCGAAGAGAGAAATAATATCATGTATATAGGCACTTAGGAGCTCGGTTCAAGCTCGTCTCCAGCTCCTCCACGGGTCCCGCATGGGACCTATGACCTGGCTGAAGCTCTCGCACCGCGCCGGATCCGCGTAGGCCAGACGACGGCGGCTCGGTCGCGACTTCACCGCTATGGGTCCGGCCAATAATAGTCCCTGCCCACTTAAGCATAATCACAGAATAGTCACGGTTTTTAGTGAAGATTTTCAATCGCGTGGCGAAGAGATGTTGATCTATTCAGAGAAAGGACGATCCCATGGGAGCGCAGATGAAGATCGCAGGCCGGCGCATCGCACTGATACTGTCCGCCGCGCTCGGTGCCGGCATGCTGGCTGAGCCGGCATCGGCCGCGCTCTGCGAAGCCCTGACGGCACGCGCCTTCGGCGATGCTCTTGTCACCTCCGCGGTATCGGTTGCAGGCGGATCCTTCACCGCTCCCGACGGCGTGCTCTACGAGAACGTGCCTTCCTTCTGCAAGGTCTCCGCCGTCGCCACGCCGACCCAGGATTCGCTGATCAACATCGAGCTGTGGATGCCGACCTCAGGCTGGAACCAGCGCTTCGTCGGCATGGGCAATGGCGGCTATGCCGGCACCATCGCGCTCGGCGTGCCGGCGATGATCGCCAGCCTCGGCGCCGGCGCCAGCGTGGCCACCACCGACATGGGCACCGCGCCATCGAGCAACAACGATGGCGACGCCTTGATCGGCCATCCGCAGAAATGGGCGGATTTCGGCTGGCGGTCGACGCATGAGATGACCACGGCGGCGAAGGCGATCATCGCCGCCTTCTACGGCAGCGCTCCCCGCTACTCCTACTTCAACGGCTGCTCGACCGGCGGCCAGCAGGCGCTGATGGAGGCAGAGCGCTTCCCCAGCGACTACAACGGCATCCTCGGCGGCGATCCCGCCAACAACCGGACCCATGTGCACACCAGTATTCTATGGCTCTATCGGCTGACCCACCTTCCTGCCGACAGCCTGTTCACCTCCGGACAGACGCAGGCGATGACGCAGGCGATCCTTGCTGCCTGCGCGGTCAAGAGCGGCGGGCTTGCTTCGGATCCGTTCTTGACCGATCCGCGCGACTGCGATTGGGA
>WNFI01707923.1_pt1 | contig 10850 bp, 9 predicted proteins | sample 5400471 | NCBI WGS metagenome assembly WNFI01 (sample SAMN13153348, study PRJNA577476) | soil metagenome | isolation source: 100 cm saprolite on Douglas fir-dominated hillslope | place: USA:California | collected 2013-09-17 | reverse complement strand
GGGACGCGGCGGCGGTGTGACGTTGGGACGCGGCGGCGGTGTGACCTCGGGGCGCGGCGCCGGTGCGACCTCGGGGCGCGGCGGCGGTGCGACGTCGCGTCGCGGTGGCAGAGCCGGCTCGGGCCGCGACGGCGTTTGTCTGGGCGGCGCAGCCTGGAGCGGCATTGGCCTTGCCGAAACCGGTGGCGGCGGCGTGGGCCTCGATGGCGCTTCTTTTGGTGGCGCAGCCTCTGCCGCTGGCGGTGCGGAAACGGGCGGCGGCACCGACTTGGATTGGGGCGGGACGCTCGCGGTCTCCCCCAGCGATGGCAAGGGCCCCAACTGCGGCGGAGGCCCGAGCCCCGGCGGAGGACCGGGTGGCGGCGTGGCAGCAGCCGTGGGAGGGATGGCACTTCGCGCCGCCTCGCCCACCTCGGACAGCGACTTCGGCGGCTTGCCGCCCATCCACGCGACCAGCTCGCGGCCGGACTCGTCCATGGCGAGGATGCCCAGCGTCAGCGCGGTCGGTTCGGCGCCGCCGCCGGTGGCGCGCTCGACGACCGCCAAAGCGTGAAAGCAGGGAGCGCCCGTGCTCAGCCGCGCGTCCAGCCGCACCAGCGTGTCTATCGCCAGCGGCTGTTTGACGCGAAGCCCGAAGCGCCGGTTTCGCAGCTCGGGATAGCGCGCTTTGACCGCGTCAAGGGTAGCGCATGCAAGCTTCAGCTGCAGCGCGACCGCGCTCCGTTTGCGTCCCGGTGTTCCCGGGCTTGGTGGAGGGCCCGAGGTTCCCCCGTTCATGGCCCTATCGTGCGCCAGATGGCTCGCAAAGCCAACAATCCAGCTCGCGTGGCCGGGCCCCCGTCCGGCGGCGTCATCGAACTCCGCGCCGTTGCACCGATCCGCGGTGGTCGGACGTGCGTGTCGCACGCATGCTACCGTGGGACGATGATGCTCCTCGCGTTGCTCCTCGCCGCGCCGGCCGCGAATCTCCCCGACTTGCCGAAGGACGTCCCGCAGGACGCCGCGAAGTACACGGTGCTGATGATGGGCCACCCTGCCGGCCAGCAGGCCCTCTGGTCCGAAGGCGGGAAGCTGCGCGCCTTCTTCCAGTTCAACGACCGCGGCCGCGGCCCCAAGACGTACAGCACGCTCGCTCTCCGCGAGGGCTTGCCCGTCAGCGAGCAGATCGAGGGCAACGACTACATGAAGGACGCGGTGCACGAGACCTTCTTTGCGCAGGGCGAGACGGCGACGTGGAAGAGCAAGGCCGAGGAAGGGACGCGCACGCTCTCGGGCCCGGCATTCTACGTGTCGATGTACGGGCCGCCCGCGGAGCTCGCGTTGCTCGCGCGCGCCGCCCTGGAGCACGGAGGTCGGCTTCCGCTGCTGCCGGAGGGCGAGGCGCGCGTCGAGAAAGTGTTCGACCGCAGCGCGCAGGCGAATGGCAAGTCGCAACCGTTGACGCTCTATGCGGTCACCGGCCTCGATTTTTCGCCCTCCTACCTCTGGCTGGATGAGAAGCGCGAGATGTTCGCCAGCGGCGGCGTCTGGTGGGGGATCGTCCGCGAAGGGTGGGAAGCGGCCATGCCGGACCTGATCAAGGCGCAGCAGGAGGCCTCGCACCAGCGCTCGCGCGAGCAGGCGCAGCGTCTCGCGCATCGGCCGCGCGGCTTGCTCGTGTTCCACGACGCCAACGTGTTCGACCCGGAGTCCGCGCGCACCGTCCCGCACCAGGACGTGACCATCGACGGCAACCGCATCGTCCACGTCGAGTCTACCCGTGCGCCGCCCGCCGGGGCGGAGATCATCGAGGCCGCGGGAAAGACGCTCATCCCGGGCCTCTGGGACATGCACGCGCACGTGGGCAACAACGACGGGCTGCTCAACCTCGCCGCGGGGGTCACCACCGTGCGCGACCTCGCCAACGACCTCGACGAGCTGCTCGCGCGCAAGAAGCGCATCGAGGAGGGGACCGAGCTCGGCACCCGCATCGTCATGGCCGGCTTCATCGATGGGCCCGGGCCCTACCAGGGGCCGACCAAGGTTCTGGTGTCGGACGAGAAGGCGGGGCGGGAATGGGTGGACAAGTACGCCTCGCTGGGGATGCTGCAGATCAAGCTGTACAGCTCGCTCAAGCCGGAGCTGGTCGAACCCATCGCCGAGGAGGCGCACCGCAAGGGGCTGCGGGTGAGCGGCCACATTCCCGCCGGGCTCACGGCGAGCGAGGCGGTGCACCTCGGCTACGACGAGATCCAGCACGTCAACTTCCTCGTGCTCAACTTCATGCCGGACGTGAAGGAGACGCGCACGCCGGCGCGCTTCCTCGAGCCGGCGAAGCGCACCGCGGACCTGGACCTCGGCTCGCCCCAGGTGCGCGAGTTCATCCAGCTCCTCAAGGACCGCCACACCACGCTGGACCCGACGCTCAGCATCTTCGAGCAGCTCATCCTCAGTCGTCCCGGTGTCATGGCGGTGGGCTACCGGGCCGTCGCGGACCGCCTGCCGGTGCAGGTCCGCCGCGGCTATCTGGCGGGCGGCATTCCGGTGCCGCCGGGAATGGACGAGAAGTACAAGGCCTCATGGGCGCGCATGCTCCAGTTCGTCGGCGAGCTGTACAAAGCCGGCGTGCCCATCGAGGCCGGCACCGACGCGCTGGCGGGCTTCGCGCTGCACCGCGAGCTGGAGCTCGACGCGGAAGCAGGCATTCCGCCGCCCGAGGTGTTGCGGCTCGCGACGCTGGGGGCGGCCCGGATCATGGGGATGGAGAGGGACCTGGGGACGGTGCGGCCGGGGAAGCTCGCGGACGTGGCCCTCATGGACGGAGATCCCTTGCGGCGGATTTCGGATGTGCGGCGGACCTTGGTGACCGTCAAGGACGGCGTGGTGTACAGGCCGGCGGAGCTCTATCGGGAGCTCGGTGTCCGGCCGACTCAGTGAGCGCTCCCTCTGTTCGATCCCGAGCGGCACACCCTACAATTACGTACGTGCTGGCCCGCATACATAATATGATGAGGAATTCGAACCGTGGGCCGCGGCAGCGAAGGGATCAGGATGCGGACAACGATCGCTCTGGTCGATGACCACCGGCTCTTCTGCGAAGGGTTCGGATCCATCATCGAAACCTGTCCGGATCTGCAGCTGGTGGTCCAGGCGAACGATGCCGCTGCTGCCCTCGGTCCCATCGCGGAGGCGCGGCCCGACGTGGTGATCGTCGACCTCGCGCTCCCGGGCATGAGCGGCATCGGACTCGCGCGCGAGCTGCTCCGCCACGACCCCAAGCAGAGGATCATGGCGCTCACCATGTTCCGCGATCAGCAGCGCGTCGGTCAGGCGCTCGACGCCGGCCTCCTGGGCTACGCTACCAAGGACCAGTCCGCGGTCGAGGTCATCGCGGCGATCCGGGCGCCCGCCGCGAGCGGGAGGTGTTCGACCTCACGGTCGCCGGGCGTTCGACGGCGGCGATGGCGAGCCAGCTCACCATCAGCAAGCGCACCATCGAAACGCACCGGTCCCGCATCCTGCGCAAGCTCGGCGCGCATTCCGCCACCGACCTGGTCCGCCTGGCGGCCCGGCTCGGGCTTCTTCCGACGGACGGAACCGGCTCGCCGGAGCCCCGCGATCGATGATCGTTGCGGAGCTGATGGGAGGGCTCGAGCGCCTCGAGTCGCTGCTCGGCGATCTGTCCAGGGAGCAGGGCGAGCAGCAGGCGATCAAGTCCATCGCCCGGCTGGCGCGCCGGTATCTGGCGAGCCGCTGCTGGATCTATACCGCCGATGGCGGCAAGCTCCGCCTCGCCGCGGGTCCCGACAAGGTGCCTGCCGATCTGCAGCAGCGGATCGCGGACCTCTCGCGGAAGAACGGAAAGAGACCTCGGCGCGCGGGGGCTTTCCCCATCGTCCCCATGCTCTACGGCGGAGAGCTGATCGGTGCGATCGCCTTCAGCGCTCGCGCGCCTTCGGGCGCCTTCCAGTGGTGGACTGCGCAACTTCTCGCCTCGCAAGGCGCCCTCGCGCTCGGCTGCGCCCGCTCTCGGGCCGGCCTGCGGCACGGCGTGCAGGTGCGCGACGACGCTTTCGCGGCGGCAGGGCACGACATCGGCAACTCGCTCGCCGCCCTCTCGCTCCAGGTACGCGCCATGCTCCAGGCCGCTCCCCGAGGCGAGAGGTCCGTCTTGATGTCCCGCCTCCAGCACCTGGAGAAGGACGTCGGCCGGCTCCACCACTTGAGCCGGCGGATGTTCGATACCGCGCGGATCACCTCAGGATCCCTTGTGCCCGAGCTCGCGCAGGTCGATTTCGCCGCGGTGGTCCGGGAGACGCTCCAGTACGAGTCGGAACAGCTCGCTTGGAGAGGCTGTGCGGTGGAGTTCAACGGACCCCGCCGGCTGACAGGCCGGTGGGACCGGGCGTTTCTCCAACAGATCGTCGAAAACCTGCTCTCCAATGCGATCAAGTACGGCCTCGGCCGGAAGATCTCGGTCGCGCTCTCCGCGACCGCTTCGCATGCCCGCTTGCGGATGAAGGACCGCGGGATCGGGATTGACACAGGCGATCAAGCGCGCATCTTCGAGAAATTCGAGCGCGCGACCTCGATCGAAGAAACGTCCAGCCTGGGCCTCGGCCTCTGGCTCGTCCGCGAGATGGTCGGCGCGCTGCGCGGGAGGGTCCGCTTGCAGAGCGCGGCGGGTTCAGGGTCGACGTTCGAGGTCGAGATTCCTCGTCGCGCACCGGCGCGTTCCGGTGGAGGACAGCCACGGTGACCCGATCCAGATCTGCGTCGACCCCCATTCCCCGCCTCCCGACCGGAATCGAGCAGCTCGACATCGTCCTCGACGGCGGCCTGTTCAAGGGAGGCAGCTACATCGTCGCCGGCGCCCCCGGCGCGGGCAAGACCATCCTCGGCAACCAGATCTCCTTCAACCACATCGCCGCCGGAGGACGGGCCGTCTACCTGACGCTCCTCACCGAGTCGCACGGCCGGATGATCGAGCACCTCGGCACCATGAGCTTCTTCGATCCCGACGCGGTCGCGAAGACGATGCACTACGTGAGCGGCTACGATCTGCTCCGCAAGGAGCACCTCAAGGGCCTCTTGACGCTCGTCCGCAAGGAGATCAAGCGGCACCGGGCCACGCTGCTGGTGATCGACGGCCTGGTGCGGGTGGGCGCCTTCGCCGGCACCGTGGTCGAGTTCAAGCAGTTCATCCACGAGATGAACGTGCTCCTCGCCTTCACCGGCTGCACCGCCCTGCTCCTCACCGACAGCACGGCGGGCGACGTCGGGTATCCGGCGCGGACCATGGTGGACGGCCTCATCGAATTGAGCGACGTGATGGACGGGGTGCGCGCGGTGCGCGAGCTGACGGTGAGCAAGTTTCGCGGCAGCGGCTACCTGCGAGGAGCGCACTTCTTCGAGATCGACGGAGGCGGCATCCGCCTCTACGCGCGGTTGGAAGCCCGGCTGGCAAAGCCCTCCCAGGTTCCCGCCCCGATTTCGTCGCGGCTCGATTTCGGGATCGCCGGGCTGGATCGGATGATGGGCGGAGGAACGCCCGAGGGAACCACCACCATGGTGCTCGGATCATCGGGGACCGGCAGGACCATCCTCAGCCTCCACTTCCTCGCCGCGGGCTTCGAGAAGCGCGAGCCTGGGCTCTACTTCGGCTTCTTCGAGTCGCCGCCGCGGCTGCTCCAGAAGGGCGACCAACTCGGCTTGCAGCTCAGCAAGCACGCCGCCAAGGGCCTCTTCGAAGTCGTCTGGCAACCGGCCGGCGAGCTGATCATGGACGCGCTCGCCGAGCGCCTGCTCGAGACGGTCGCGCGCCGGAAGATCAAACGCGTGGTCATCGACGGGCTGGCGGGCTTCGAGGAATCGACGGTGCGGACGGAGCGTCTCTCGCACTTCTTCAAGGCGCTGACCAACGAGCTGCGCGGCCTCGGGGTCACCACCGTCGTCACCGAAGAGCTGCGCGAGCTGTTCGCCTCGGACATCAAGGCGCCGCTCTCGGCCTCGGCCGGCGTGGTCGAGAACATCATCGTGCTCCGGCGGCTGGAGATCGCCTTCGAACTGAAGCGCGCCATCGCGGTGCTCAAGACGCGCGAGACGGCGCACGACGACAAGGTGCGCAAGCTGTCGATCACCGACCGCGGCCTCGAGGTGCGCGAGCCCTTCGCCGCGCAGGACTCCGTTCTCACCGGGGGCAGCGCGCCCCCGCCGGGGGGGAAACAGCGTCCGTGAAGACGATTCTCCTCGTCGACGACGAGTACGCGATCGTCGAGGTACTGGCGATGCTCCTCGCGGACGAGGGGTTCGCGGTGCTGACGGCGTCCGACGGGAACCACGCGCTGGAGGTGCTGCACAAGAGTCCCCCGGACGTGGTGATCACCGACCAGATGATGCCGCTCGTCAGCGGCTCGGATCTCTTTCGCTCCATGCTGAAGAAGCCCGAGCTGCGCCAGATCCCGGTGGTGCTGATGAGCTCGGCGGTGCCGAGCGCGGCGAGCGCCAGGCTTCCTTGGGCGAAGATCCTGCGCAAGCCTTTCGACTTCGACGACCTGGTCGCCTGGCTGCGCAAACAGACCCATCCGGCGAAGAGGTAGCGGATACGTGCCGGCCCGGATGGCGGCCGCGGGCGTCCCCGTCCATGTTTGGCCGAGTGGTCGGCGGCCGGGGACCGGATGCAGAACCTTGTTGCAACCAGCGGGTCGAGAGCCCAGGTGCTCATCGTCGACGACTGCACCGACCTCTGCGAGCTGATCTCGGAGATGCTCTCGGTCTCGGGCTACACCTCGGCAACGGCGCACGACGGCGCCGAGGCGCTGCGCCTGCTGCGCGCCGGCTTGAGGCCGAGGATGATCCTGCTCGATCGCGCCATACCGGTGCTCGACGGCCCGCAATTCCTCGACGGCGCAGCGGGGCTGCTCGAGGGCACCCGCATCGTCTGGATGACAGGGGACGAGACGATGATCGACCACCCGGCGGTGGTGGGGATGCTGCGGAAGCCGTTCGAGCTGGACGATCTGCTGCGGCTGGTGCGGGCGCATGTCGGGGGCGGAGGGCCCCCTGAGAACTCTCAGCTGGCGTCCTGAGTTGTTCCGTTCCGACGCGACCGCGTCCGCGAACTCGACTGCGACTGCGAACTCGACCGCGAGCTCGACTGCGACCGCGAACTCGACCGCGACCGCGAACTCGACCGCGACTGCGAGTTCGACTGCGAACTCGACCGCGACTAGTGCGACTCGCCGCGGGAGTGGAGCATGTCCTCCAGAGTGGCGATGCGTTGCGCGGCCTTGCGCAGCCTGCGGACCAGCTCGCGATTGATGTTCTGCAGCACCAGCAAGTAAGCCTTCGGATCTGTTTTGTAGAGTGAGTACAAATCCATGTTGGTCAGCTCGTAGAGCACCGAATCCCTGTCCGCGCAGCAGGAGAACGGGCGCGGCTCCATCTCGATCAGCGAGGTGACGCCGAAGTGATCTCCGGGCCGCATCATCAAGAGGCGCACCTGCGTGCCGTCGGCCGCGCGGCGCTGCACGATCAGCTCGCCCGAGCGGACGATGTACATCGACTTCCCGCTCTGGCCCTCTTCGAAGAGCGTCTCGCCTTTGGCGACGCTGCGTTCGTGAAGCTTGCCGGCGAGGGTCGACACCACCTCCGGCGGAAGTCCGCCGAAGAACGACGTCCCGCGAAGGAAGGCCTCGATCTCCTCGCCCATGCGGCGATAATACGCGCGACCCAGGGAGCAGTGTCCACCGGCGCCGCGAACCTGATCGCAGTCGCGTTCGCAGTCGCCGTTGTCGTCGTGGTCGCGGTCGCGTTCGCGGGTCGCGTTCGTGGTCGCGTTCGCGGGTCGCGTTCGCCGCCGTCGCGATCAGCCTCCGGCCGGCAGGGGTTCCTGCGGCGAGTCGAGGATCTGTGCCAGCCGCGTTCCCTCGAGCACGGCGAGGCGGTTCCCGCGCCAGCGCACTTCGTTGCGGAAGAAACCCGCAGCCCAGGCGGCGGCGATCAACAGATCGCCGGCCGGGGCGAGCAGGCACCACAGCGAGAACCCGCGCCCTCGCACCGCGCGCCCCGCGGCTTCGTGCAGGCACGCCCGCGCCAGCGCCACTAGCACGAAGGCCAGCGCCGTCCGCAGCGCGGGAAACGCGAGCAGCGCCACCGCCGCCAGCGCCACCGGATTCAAGATGATCTGTGCCGCGTAGGTGAGGTTGCCCACCGCCTTGCGCTGCATCACGCTCCACCGCAGGTAGCGCGCGAAGAACACCGCCACCGTCGGCCCGCGCGAGACGTTGAGCACCGGCTGCCCCGCGAGCGCGACCTTCTTCCCCAACTCCTGCACGACGATGCGGCCGGAGATGAAGTCCTCCGCCAGCACGTCCTTCAGCCGCTCGAATCCGCCCAGCGCGCGCAGGTCGCCGCGACGCAGCGCCATCGACTTGCCGACCACCACGTCCTTGCCGGCGACGCGCTTCGCGGCCACCACGCCGGGCGCGACCGAGCCGCACATCATGAGGTTGTCGAGCAGCGCGCCCAGAGTCCGCTCGCCCGCGCCCGCCACCGGATGGCTCACCAGCGCGACCTGCGGATCGACGAAGGCCGCCGCCGTGCCGCGCAGGTAGTCGCGCCGCACGCGGATGTTCGAGTCGCTGACGAGAAGGATCTCGCCGCGCGCCTCGGCAGCGAGGGTGATCAACTGGTTCACCTTGGGATTGAGCCCCGGCTCTCCGCGCTGCACCACCACGCGCATCAGCCACGGCCACCGCTCCGCCGCCGCCACTGCCAGGGGATACGCCGGGTCGCCCTTGTCCTTCACCCCCAAGAGCACCTCGTAGCCCGGATAGTCGAGGCAGGAGTACGATCGCAGGTTGCGCCACAGGTCGTCATCGACGCCGCAGAGCGGCTTCAATATCGAGATGAGCGGCTGCGCTCCGTCCTCGAGCCGCGGCGCGCGCAGGTGGCGGCGCAGCGCGAGCGCCTGCACAGCCGCCAGCACGAGGCCGAGCGCCGCGAGCGCGAGCAGCGTTGCAGCGATCACAGCACCATCCGCGTGATGCCGCCGCAGACGATGCCGAGCAGGGCGCCGACGCCGACGTCGAGCGGATAGTGGGCGCCCAGATAGACGCGCGAGAGCGCCACCAGCACTGCCAGCACCGCGAAGCCCGGCCCGCCCGGCACCGCGCCCCCGAGCGCCAGCGCCACCGCGAACGCCGCCGCCGAGTGTCCCGAGGGGAAGGAGAACGCGTCCGGATTTTCCATCAGCGCAGTGAACCCCTGGATGCCCGAGGTCGGCCGCGCCCGCCGCCACATCCGCTTGAGCGCCTGCGAGACCAGCGCCGCGAGCCCCGCCGCGACGCCGACGCGCAGACCGATGTGCGCCGCCTCGCCGCCGGCGGCCATCAGGACCAGCGCGCCGAACACCCAGCTGAGCGCGTCGCCGAGCCGCGTGAACGTTTTCATCAAGAGCGTGACGAGCGGCGGGCGCCAGCGCCGCAGGCCGAGCAGTATGGCTTCGTCGATCGCGAGGACCAGGCGGACCATGCCGCACCTCCAGGTTGCCAAATCCTCGCGCAATGCAATGGAGTCCCGGTCTCGGCCATGTGACTTGTTTGCGTCGGAGCGGAGTCACCGGACCGTCACACACTGTTTGCAGCAGCGCCCTGCGCGCCCGCGCAGAATCGCCAGCGATGAAGCTCTTGCCTGCACTCTTCTGGCTCGCCATGGCGGCTGCGGCTTTGCTCGCAGGGTACGCCGGGCTGGACCTGCGCTTGCTCGCAGTCAGCTGCGTAGGCATCGCGGCGTTGTCCGGATCGGGCGTGCTCTCGGAGCGCCGGCACAAGCGTTGATCGAACGGCGCCGCCGGCTTCGCTGGCCCTGCTCCGCAACCGCCGAGTGCGTTCGGCCCGCCCGGCGGTTATCTTGCCGCGCCCATGCAGCGCTCCCGCTCGGCCCTACTCTGGCTGCTTGCAATCGCCGCGGGCGTGACCGTCGCGAACCTCTACTTCAGCCAGCCGCTCCTGGCGATGATCGGCGCGGCGTTCGGGGCGGGCGCGCACCAGACCGGGCTCATCTCCACGCTGACGCAGGCGGGATATGCGGCGGGGATGCTGCTCATCGTGCCGCTCGGCGACAGCGAGGAGCGGCGCCGCTTGCTCACGGCCACGTGTGCCACGGCAACCGTGGTCTTGCTGGCGGTGGCGATGGCGCCCAGCCTGCCCTTTCTGCTCGTCGCAAGCTTCGCGCTGGGCCTCTCGACCTGCGCGCCGCAACTTCTCGTTCCCTATGCCGCAGGCATCGTGCCACTCGAGGAGCGCGGGCGCGCCATCGGCAAGGTGATGAGCGGACTGTTGATCGGCATCCTGCTCTCGCGCACCGCCAGCGGGCTGGTCGGCGCGCACTTCGGGTGGCGGGCGATCTACTTCATCGCCTTCGGCGCCATGGCCGCACTGACGCTGCTCCTGCGCCTCGCGCTGCCGAAACAGGCGCCCGAGCGCCGCGTGCGCTACGCCGAGTTGCTGCGATCCCTGCCCGTCCTCTTGCGCCGCGAGCCGCTGCTGCGCCGCCACGCGCTCCTGGGTGCGCTGTCTTTCGCCGGCTTCAGTGCCTTCTGGACGACGCTGGTCTACTTGCTGCAAACGCCGCCGTACCACTACGGCGCCGACGTCGCGGGTCTCTTCGGCGTGGTCGGCGTGGTGGGTGCGCTGGCGGCGCCGCTCGCGGGCCGGCTGGCGGACCGGTACGGCTCACGCTTCGTCAACGGCCTGGCGCTCTTTTGCGTGCTGGCGTCGTGGGTGGTCTTCGCCCTCTTCTGGCGGTCGCCCGTCGGGCTCGGGCTCGGGGTGGTGCTGCTCGACCTCGGCGCGCAATCGAACCACATT
>WNFI01583410.1_pt1 | contig 10850 bp, 10 predicted proteins | sample 5400471 | NCBI WGS metagenome assembly WNFI01 (sample SAMN13153348, study PRJNA577476) | soil metagenome | isolation source: 100 cm saprolite on Douglas fir-dominated hillslope | place: USA:California | collected 2013-09-17 | reverse complement strand
GTACGCTACTGGATCTCTTTTGTTTAGATAGAGTTAGGTGGTTTGGGGCTTGACAAGGGTTTTTGCTGAGGAAATCGTTGAAAAAAAGCGAGCCTTTGGCAGGGTGGAAGCGTGGGGAGATGACAAGGCACTCGGGTCGCTGCGCTCCCCTCGGAAATGCGGGGATTCTTCGCTGCGCTCAGAATGACGACGTAAAACTAACAACAGCAAGAACAACGGCAAGGCAAAGGCGAAATACGGGGATCTCTCCACTGCGGCGGCAAAGTGCGCCGCCTTCGGTCGAGATGACGTTTGTCCTAGGGGCGGAAAGAGAAGAAGCAGCAAGGACAACGGCAGCAGCAAGGACAACGGCAGCAGCAAGGACAACGGCAAGAGCTGGCGGGGAAAATGTATACATTCCCACCTTAGCGACGATAAACCCGTCGCGAAGATGGTGAGGCTTGCCGGTCAAAGCCTGAGAAAAGCGTATCTCTAGCACGGTTTCAACAACTCGCACGGATATTCAACAGGCTGAACGGAGAACTGATCCACGACTTTGGCCTTGGGTGCTGCGATACTGGGTGTTGCGTGATGGTTGAAATCTGTCCAATTTGCGGTGGGTCGGGGCTGCGAGTCGTGCAGCAGGACGGCAGGCAGTTTGCCCAGGACTGCGTCTGCCGGGTGTCGCGGCGGACGGCCCGGATGCTCGAGAGAGCGCAGATTCCGCGGCGGTATGAGCATTGTTCGCTGGAGAGCTACGAGACGAACTTTCCCTCGTCGCACCGGTCGCTGGGAGCGGCGCATCTGCGGGCAAGGAAGTTCGTGGAGAGCTATCCGCTGGAGACGGCGGGGACGGGGCTGCTGCTGACGGGATCGATCGGGGTGGGCAAGACGCACCTGGCCGTGGGGATATTGCAGGCGCTGGTGACGGAGCGCGGGGCGACGGGGCTGTTCTATGACTACCGCGATCTGCTGAAGCAGGTGCAGAACAGCTACAACCGACAGGTATCTGCAACCGAGCTGGAGATACTGGCGCCTGTATTCGATGCCGAGGTCTTGGTGCTGGACGAACTGGGAGCGTCGAAGCCGACGGACTGGGTGTGGGATACGGTCGCACATATTCTGAACACCCGGTATAACGACCGGCGAACGACCATTATTACGACGAACTATGCGAATGCGGCGCCGTTGGGGGTTGAGTCCGGGGCGCGGGCTTCGATGCGCGAGGAGACGCTGGGTGATCGGATCGGCGAACGGATGCGGTCGCGGCTGCAGGAGATGTGCGTCGTGGTAGAGATGCAGGGACAGGACTTCAGGCAGAAGGTGAAGCGGGCGAGCTTTGCGTGAGGGCGGTACGACCGCGGATTGCAGGGATCAGTGTTTGATGAATCAGTTGAATGCTTGGGCTAAAGCCCAGGCCTACCTCAGAAGCAAAAGCAACGACAATGGTGAGCCCAAAGGCTCTAGACAACGGTGGAGCCCCAAGGCTCTAGACAACGGTGGCCAGGAGGAAGATTCCGGCGGTGACTGCGGCGATCCGGTAGACGTAGTCGGCTGCGGTTGGGATGCCGGACTCCGAAGTGGTTGCGGATGCAAGAAGGTAGTTCTCTTCTCCATTGACTGACTGCGGCGATTGTTCGCTCTGTGGGTTCATGGTGGCCTCTCCCTCACAATGGAGTAGATGATTGTTAACGCGATAATGCCGCAATAAGTTCTGGTGGCAGATGAAAATCATGCGAAGTTTCCTGCCGAGATGCTTCGATGGATTCCTTTCCCCTATCGGCGAATTCGTACATTCGTACATTTGAGGAGCGCGCCCTTCGGGTTGGATTGCTGAGGTATAAAATTTCGGCTTATGAGCGATCAGATAAAGCGTGGCGCGGGTGAGTCCGGCATGTTTGCGGTGAAGCAGTCGCCTGAAGGGGGTGGGATGCCCCTGACGGCGTGGGTCGTGGCCGGGTTGCTGGTGCTGGCGGTGGTTGCCGCGCTGGTGTTTGCGGGACGGCGGAAGGCTGCCAGTCCGGTGAATACGATTCAGCCGCCGGCAGCGTATGCTGCGAACCTGCCGCTGTCGCAGCTCGCGATGAGCGAGTCGACGAGTCTTTCGGGTGGGAAGTCGACGCTTGTCGATGGGCATATCCAGAATACGGCGAGCCAGACGGTTACGGGCGTTACGGTGCAGGTGCTCTTCCACAATGGGGAGGGGATGCCGCCGCAGGTGGAGACGCTGCCGCTGTCGCTGATCCGGACGCGGGAGCCCTATATTGATACCCAGCCTGTGAGCGCGTCGCCGCTGAAGCCGGGCGACGAGCGAGAGTTCCGGCTGATCTTCGAGGCGATTCCGGGAAACTGGAATATGCAGATGCCCGAGATCCACGTCGTGCGGGTGGATACGAAGTAGTTCCGTCTGCTGACCGCTCAGTCTTTACGCTTTACGGATCGCCTGCCCAAAGGCTATGAGGTTGCCGTCGGGCGCGAGGACGAGCAGTTCACGCTGGCCGTAGTGCTGGTTTACCGGTCCGTAGACATCTCCCGGGGGTAGGGTGTCGAGCTTCGGCTTCAACTCGGCGAAGAGCCGGTCGACATCGCGAACGTCGATGTAGTAGGCGAAGCGCCGGTTGCCGGGTGGAGCGCCGTCCGGGCCTTTTTGCTCCAGCATACGGAAGCCCACTGTCTCGCGATGTATGTAGGCATAGTCAGGGGCGCGAAACTGCGTTTCGAACCCCAGGATGTCGTTGAAGAAGGCCAGGGCCCGGTCGAGATTATCGACGTTCATGAAGGGTGTGATGTGGATGAAGTTCGACATGGCTGCTCCTTCCTGGTTCCTGGCGAAGAGTAGCACGATTTCTCCGGCACCCCCCCTTCTGCTGACTGCATCGGAAGATGTTCTAAATGTGGAGATTCGGGGATGAAGTGGTACGACCGGCGGAGGTCAGCAATAGTTACCGGCAGAAGTTTCCGGCAGACCGGAAGAATTTGCGTGAGTTTGGCTCAGATTGCTCTATGGATCGGGGTCGTTCTATTCCACTAAAGCAATTATTTTCAATTACATGTAGTGGTGTTTCGGTTTGGCACGAAAGTTGCTACAGTACTTGCGTGTTGACGTCTGAATAATAGGCGCCTTAGTACAAAGGAGCGAAAAATCATGATGAAACCTGGAAGTACTTTTGGTCTCTCAGTACTGGTATTAGGCGGCGCGATGGGCCTGACGGCAGTGGCTCAGTCAAATACGCCGGCAACAGATCCTGCTGCGCAGAGCACCCCTCCTGCTGCGCAGAGTGCAACGCCAAATAGCGGCATGAGCGCTGACGACAAGTCGACGTATGCCACTGGTAAGCCGCTGGAGCAGCAGTCGAAGGAAGGCTTCTGGGGGCATATGAACCCGCTGGCCCGGAAGAAGTGGGTAAAACGGCAGGTGGATCCGATCAAGGATCGCACCAATGAGCTTGACCAGCTGCAGTCGAAGAACGCAAACGACATCCGCGATGTGGATTCGCGCGCGACGACTGGAATCAACAAAGCGATGACCGCGGCGAATACGGCAGACCAGCACGCCGTGGATGCTGGGAACCGTGCGAACTCCGCACAGACCCTGGCAAGCAACGCCAGCACCCGCACGGATGCGCTGCACTCGACGGTCAGCAACCTGGATCAGTACCAGCAGGTCTCTTCGCTGACGGTGCCTTTCCCCTCCGGGCGTACGTCGCTTGGTCCGAAGGCAAAAGCTGATCTGGACGACGTAGCCACGAAGCTGGCTAGCGAGAAGGGTTACATCATCGAAGTGCAGGGCTACAGCCGTTCCGGTGTGCAGACCTCGCAGGCGATGGCGGACTCGGTCGTTCGCTATCTCGTGACGGAGCACCAGGTGCCGGTTTACCGCATTTATCGTACGGGGCTTGGGAAGAACACCGCCAAGTCGACTGAAGATGAGAAGGCAGTGACGAATGGCGTTCGCGTCTCGCTGCTGCATAACAGCCTGGCAACGATGGAGTCGCCTTCAGCGACCAACAGCTCTCCGGCTTCCCCAAAGGCCTCCCCAACGGGAGTGAGTGCACCACCAGAGGTGAACCAGTAGGCCCTCCCCCTAAGGCCGGCATGGTCTGAAGCGAAACTCTGCTCCTCCCATGCCGTCCGCAAGTTTGCTGAGATAGCGGCCTAGATCGCACTCGCAAAAACCTCTCCTAACCAGAGAGAACCAAGGCAGATTGGCCCTCCTCGCGGAGGGCCGTTTTTTTTGTGGGTGCAATGGACAACGGCAGAGGCTATTGCTGTGCTGCGGCCTTGTGGATGGCCAGGAGTTGCTCGAGGACGGCCTTGAGATGGTTCAGGTGGAGGGCATTGGCTCCGTCGGACTTGGCGTGGGGCGGGGCGTCGTGGACCTCGAGGAAGATGCCGTCGATGCCTGCGGCTACGGCGGCGCGGGCGAGGACGGGGATGAACTCGGGTTGGCCGCCTGAGACGCCGTTGCCGGCGGAGGGCGTCTGGACGGAGTGGGTGCCGTCGAAGACGACGGGCGCGAAGGCGCGCATGATGGGCAGCGAACGCATGTCGACGACGAGGTTGTTGTAGCCGAAGCTGGCTCCGCGCTCGGTGAGCGAGACGCGCTGACAACCGCTCTCGCGGATCTTCTCGACGGCGTGGCGCATGTCGAGCGGGGCGACGAACTGGCCCTTCTTGACGTTGATGGCGCGGCCGGTCTGGATTGCAGCCTGGGCGGCGGCGATGAGGAGGTCGGTCTGGCGGCAGAGGAAGGCGGGGATCTGGAGGACGTCGACGGACTCGGCCACGGGGGCGCAATCGACGGCGGTGTGGACGTCGGTGAGGACGGGCAGGCCGGTGCTTTGGGCGATGGTGCGGAGGATGCGGCAGCCTTCGGCGAGGCCGGGGCCGCGGAAGCTCTTGATGGAGGTACGGTTGGCCTTGTCGTAGCTGGCCTTGAAGATATAGGGCATGCCGAGGTCGGAGGTGATGCGCTGGATGGCCTCGGCCATGGCGCGGGCGTGCTGGCCGGACTCAATGACACAGGGGCCCGCGATGAGGAAGAGCTGGCCGCGTCCTACGGGAACGTTGCCGATATCGAATGGATTCGTCACGAGTGCTATTTCATCACATCTGTTGGCGGTCGTTTGTGCGGAGGGGATTTGTGCGCCATACTCACGGGCATGGATGCTGAACATGCACGGGCTTATCTTCTAACGCTACCTTACGTTGTCGAGACGGGTAGCGAGACTAGGCGGTGGGGCGACAAGCTCGTCTTCCGCGTGGGTGGGCGCGTAGGTGGGCGGGTGGGGTCGCAGGAGGATGGCGGCAAGATGTTCGCACAGTTCGACTTCGAGGAGGATGGGCGGGTGGTGCTGTCGTTTGCTGCCGGGCCTGAGGGCTTTCGCCAGCTGCTGGAGCGAGAGGGCGTTGTGCCGGCGCCCTATCGGGCGCGTATTCACTGGGTAGCGCTGAAGGACTGGAGCGTGTTCGGCCAGGCGGAGCTGGAAGAGCTGCTCAGGCGGGCTCATGCGCTGACTTATGCGAAGCTGCCGAATAAGACGCGGGGGTTGCTTGCCTCGTCGAGGTCGGCTCTCCGCTAACTTTTGAGTGAGCGGCCGAGGCCGGAGAGGAGAAGGGTTAGGAAGGACAGGCCGCGGCGGCTGTCTTCGCTGTTAGCGCGTTTGGCTAGTTGCCAGAGGCTGGGTGGCGTGCGCTCCTGCTTGTGCTCGTGCGAGGTGGCGACGATGACCTTCACGAGACGGTCGAGGGTCTCGGGGTCGAGGGCGGTGAGAAGCTTCGCGGCGACGAGGAGGTTGCGGATTCCGGCTATGCCCTCGGGTTGCCTGGCGTACTCGGCGAGTTTGACGGCGACCGTGTCCTTTGCGCCGATCAGGCCGTGGACGGCGTCGAGGAGGCCTTGATCGTGCGCTGCCTGGAGGACGTCCCAGACGACGAGAAGGGCCTCGGCGTGCTCGGTGGGGGCAGCGGCCAGACGGTGCTCGTGTTCGGTGCGCGGGTCGACGGGGGTGGGTTTGAATGCGATGGGGTTGGCCATGAGGGCTCCTTAGACCTTAGATCGAAGTTCGTGGCAGCAAAGGCAAAATGCGGGGGTTCTTCCCCATTCGACTGCGCTCAGGGTCAGAATGACGAGCAAAAACAAAAGCAAAACAGACAAAGGCAAAAGCTACAAGCTGCGGCTACACGGTAGTCGATGTGATTTGGACGAGTTTGTCGGCGGGGGAGGTGCCGGGGAGGTGGTAGCCGGGGCGTGCCCACTTGCGTTCCACCTCGACTCCGGTCTGCGGATGGCGGGTGCCGTAGCGGAAGTTCCTGCGGGGCAGGGGATTCTCGCCTGGTTCGGGGAGCAGGGTCATGCTGACGGCGGTCTCCTTGTAGGCGGGCGTGTGTGTTGCGCGGTCGGTGTGGCTGCTGGTGAGCAGATTGATGGGCGACTCGATGGAGTTCATGGGCATGTAGAGCTTCTTGCCCTGCACGCGCTCAGTGACCAGGACCTGCACGCGCACGGTGCCGTAGGGCGAGCTGAGTTGGACGTGGCGGCCTGTGGTGAGGCCGCGCTCGGCGGCGAGCTCGGGCGAGACCTCGAGGAAGTTGCGCGGCGTGATCTCCTTGATGCCGGGTGAGCGATAGGTCATGCTGCCCTGCTGGAAGTGCTCGAGGAGGCGGCCGTTGTTGAGGTGGAGGTCGTAGATGGCGCTGGTCTCCTCGGAGGACTCGAGGTACTCGATGGGGTGGAACTTCGCCTTGCCGTCGGGAAAGGGGAACTTGTCGAGGAAGAGGAGCGGGGTGTCGGTGCCGTCGGGGTGGACGGGCCATTGCAGGGTCTTGTAGCCTTCGAGCCTCTCGTAGGTGACGCCGGCGAAGAGCGGGGTGAGGCGCGCGACCTCGTCCATGACGTCGGAGGGGTGCGCGTACTTCCAGTTGGCTCCGAGCTTGTTGGCGATGAGCTGGATGATCTCCCAGTCGGGCTTGGAGTCGCCGAGGGGGTCGAGAGCCTTGTAGAGGCGTTGGATGCGGCGCTCGGTGCTGGTGAAGGTGCCGTCCTTTTCGAGCGAGGGGCTGGCGGGGAGTACAAGGTCGGCGTAGGCGGCGGTCTCGGAGAAGTTGCAGTCCTGCACGATGAGGAATTCGAGCTTGCTGAGGGCTTCTCCAACGTAGTTCGCGTTCGCGTCGGAGGTGATGGTGTCTTCGCCCTTGAGGTAGAGGCTCTTGAGTGTGCCCTTGTGGATGGCCTCGATCATGCCGTGGTTGTCGAGGCCGGTGGTGGTGGGCAGGGTGACGCCCCAGTCGGCTTCGAACTTGGCGCGGACGCCGGGGTCGTCGACCTGCTGGTAGCCGGAGAAGATGTTGGGCATGGAGCCGAAGTCGCTGGCGCCCTGTACGTTGTTGTGGCCGCGGAGGGGATAGGCTCCGGCGCCGGGACGCATGTAGTTGCCGGTGAGGAGGAGGAGGTTGGAGATGGCGGTGGAGGTGTCGGAGCCGCCGCAGTGCTGGGTGACTCCCATGGCCCAGAGGATGCAGGTGCCGTTGGCCGCGGCGATCTCGTGGGCGACGGTGGTGAGGGTGGCGGCGGGGACGCCGGTGATGCGCTCGGCGTACTCGAGGGTGAAGGGCTCGAGGGATTTTTTGAACTCGTCGAAGTGGTTGACCCACTTATTGACGAAGTCCATTTTGGCGAGGCCGCTATCGAGGATGTACCTGGCGATGGCGGAGAGCCAGACGGCGTCGGTGGAGGGGTTGGGGCGGAAGAAGATGTCGGCGCGCTCGGCCATCTCGTGCTTGCGGAGGTCGGCGACGATGAGCCGCTGGCCGCGATGCTTGTGCGAGCGCTTGACGCGGGTGGCGAGGACGGGGTGGCTCTCGGCGGTGTTGGAGCCGACGATGAGGACGAGACCGGCCTGCTCGATGTCGGCGATGGAGCCGGTGTCGCCGCCGTAGCCGACGGTACGCGTAAGGCCCATGGTGGCGGGGGTCTGGCAGTAGCGGCTGCAGTTGTCGACGTTGTTGGTGCCGATGACGGCGCGGGCGAGCTTCTGCATGAGGAAGCTCTCCTCGTTGGTGCACTTGGAGGAGGCGATGAAGGCGAGGGCGTCGGGGCCGTGAGCTTCTTTTATCTGCTTGAATCTTTTTTCGATGAGGTCGAGGGCTTCGTCCCAGGTGATCTCGACGAAGGTGTCGCCCTTGCGGAGGAGGGGCTTGACGAGGCGGTCGTCGGAGTTGATGTAGTCCCAGGCGAACTTTCCTTTGACGCAGGTGGAGATGCCGTTGGCGGGGCCGTGCATGGGCTCGATGTTGAGGATGTGGCGGTCGCGCGTCCAGACGTCGAAGCCGCAGCCGACGCCGCAGTAGGTGCAGACGGTCTTGGTGCGCTTGACGCGCTGGTTGCGCATCTCGGCCTCGATCTCGGAGAGGGTGAGGATGGGGCCGTAGCCGATGGGCGGCTCGATGCCCTTGACGACTTCGATCATGTCGTCGAGGGCTTTGTGCGGCAGGTTGGTGAGATAGCCGGCGTGGCCGAGCATGGACTTCTCCATGAGGGCGTTGCAGGGGCAGGCGGTGACGCAGTGCCCGCAGGAGACGCAGCTGGAGCCCTCGATCTTCTCACCGCCATCCCAGAGGACGCGCGGGTGGTCGCTCTCCCAGTTGATGGTGAGGGTCTCGTTGACCTGGACGTTCTGGCAGGCTTCGACGCAGCGGCCGCAGAGGATGCACTGGTCGGGGTCGTAGCGGTAGAAGGGGTTGGAGTGGTCCTGCTGGTAGGGCTTGGGGGTGTAGGGGCGGGACTGGTGCTTTACGTCGAGCTCCCGGGTTGTGTTGTGGATGGTGCAGTTCTGGTTGTTGTTGTCGCAGACGGTGCAGTAGAGCATGTGGTTCTCCGAGGATGCGGTCGAAGGCCTCGCGCTGGGCGATGTCAACGGCCTCGCCGGAGGTTTCGACCGTCATGCCGGCGACGACGCGGGTGGCGCAGGCGCGGACGAGTTCGGCAGGTTGCCCTGCTGCGGCGCTGACTTTGACCATGCAGGTGTCGCAGCTCTGGATGGGGCCCATCTGCGGGAGATAGCAGACCTGCGGTACGGGCTTCTGCGCGTTGACTGCCGTGCGGCGGTTGAGGAGATCGATGAGGAGTTCTCCGGAGCGGCCTGGAACCTGAAGCCCATCAATGGTGAGTTGGGTGTTCGGGCTGTGATCGGGGGGAGTGTTGAGTAAGGATTTCATGGTACCCATGCACCTTTGATGCAGAGCAACATACTAGATGATTCCTGCTCGCCGCAGGAAGGGAGCAATTTGCGTCAAATCGTCTGCAACGCATGGAAAGGACTTATCTGGACGAGCGCTGCGGTGGTTGGCCGAATTGCCGATGCACAAATGCCAACGCCTCCTCCGGCGTCGTTACATCGCCTTCGAGCTGGGCATCTTCGGTTGCCTCGATCATTGTCTTGAACTGTGGCCCGGGCCGATATCCTGCGGCGATAAGCTCTTGTCCGGTAAGCAGTAGCTTCGGGCTGACCGTCTCCGCCGGCGCTGCTTCATATTGCTGTCTGGCGTAGTCGTACAGGCGCAGATCGCCGTGGGCGGAGGTGCAATCCATCCAGTGGAGCGCCAGATGTTCGTCGAAGCGAGGGATTCGCAGGAAGCGCTTCAGCGTGGACTGCCGCATGTGCATGATGTCGGCGAAGCGCATGTGGTTCTTCACCAGCGCGACGATCTGCGCGGTGTCCTCGTTGGAGAAGCGCAGGCGGCGAAGGATCTCCTCCGCGATGCGGACGCCGACCTCGACGTGACCGTTGAAGCGGATGCGGTCGTGGGGGTCGTTAGGGTTTGGAGCGCGATAGGTTGCGGGCTTGCCGATGTCGTGCAGCAGCGCTCCCCAGGCGAGCGTTGGAGATGCATTGGGCGGGAGCTTTTCCAGCAGCAGCATGGTGTGGACCCATACGTCGCCCTCGGGGTGGAACTGTGGTGGCTGCTCGATGCCGTGCATTCGCACAGCCTCCGGCATGACGTGCTGCAGCAGGCCGATCGCATCCATGAATTCAAATGCGCGGCGGGCGCGGCCTTCGGTCAACATTCGGGTGAGCTCGTCGCGGATGCGCTCGCAGCTTACCTGATCGATCTGAGCTGCGGCGTTCCGGATGGCCTGCATGGTTCGCGGCTCGATTTCGAGGTTGAGGCGGGCGGCGAATCTCACTGCGCGCAGCATGCGCAGCTTGTCCTCGGCGAAGCGCAGCGTGGGATCGCCGATGGCGCGCAGGTTGTGCGCGGCGAGGTCTTCGCGGCCGCCTACGTAGTCGAGCGTGGCTTTGGCTGCGTCCCCTGTTTCTTCAAAGGCGACTGGATCGAGCAACATGCCGTTGATGGTGAAGTCGCGGCGCAGCACGTCTTCCCGGGGGTCGGTGGAGAAGCGCACGGCGTCGGGGCGGCGTCCGTCGCTGTAGGCGTCGTCGTGACGGAAGGTGGCGACCTCGGTGGTGATGCCACCCTCATCGCAGACCAGAACGACGCCGAAGTGGGCGCCTACTGCCAATGTCTTTGGAAATAGATTGAGAACGACGCCGGGAGTGGCGCTGGTGGCTACGTCGAAGTCCTGCGGGTCAATCCCCAGGAGCAGATCGCGCACGCATCCTCCGGCGAAGTAGGCCTGATGACCAGCAGCTCGCAGGGCGAGTACGATCTCGCGTGCGGCGGTGTAGTGCGCGTTGTGCTTCAAGTGGCCGATCATAGCTCTCCCCTTATGATAAAGAGATGCGCGCAAGCACCGGTACGGGACTGATTCTGGGCATCGAAAGCTCCTGCGACGAGACCGCCGCGGCAGTGGTCCGTGGGGGTAGCGCTGCGCTTTCGAATGTTGTTGCGTCGCAGATGTCGCTGCATGC
>WNFI01272960.1_pt1 | contig 10850 bp, 9 predicted proteins | sample 5400471 | NCBI WGS metagenome assembly WNFI01 (sample SAMN13153348, study PRJNA577476) | soil metagenome | isolation source: 100 cm saprolite on Douglas fir-dominated hillslope | place: USA:California | collected 2013-09-17 | reverse complement strand
TCGGCGCTCTTGTTGACCATGGTCAAACTTGATCTAGTGACCGCCGGCTGGAGTTGGCTCCAGATGTTGCGGTCAACGGAGCCGGCGGAGATCGAGTCTCCGATTCGGGCGCGATTCGTTCCGGACTCGTTCCAAAGCTTAAGTTGCGACCCTTGAGGCGTCGCATTGTGATACAGATCTGACCACCGGCGACGCGGAAATTCCTGAAAACATGGCCTTTTCTTCATTTGCGCCCACGCCTTCGAATGGCCGGGCTCCCGGCGCCGGCGTCACGGCGGTGCTCGGGCCTACCAACACCCGCAAGACCCATCTCGCGATCGAGCGGATGGTCGCGCATTCCTCCGGCGTCATCGGACTGCCGCTGCGCCTGCTCGCGCGCGAGGTCTACAACAAGATCGTCGACCGCGTCGGTATCGATGCGGTGGCGCTGATCACCGGCGAAGAGAAGATCAAGCCGCCCAAGGCGCGTTATTGGGTCTCCACCGTCGAGGCGATGCCGCGCGATCTCGACGTGTCGTTTCTCGCCGTCGATGAAATCCAGATCGCTGCGGATCTGGAGCGTGGTCACGTCTTCACCGATCGAATTTTGCATCGTCGCGGCCGCGACGAAACGCTGCTGCTGGGCGCTGCCACCATGCGGCCGATCATCGAGCGGCTGTTGCCCGGCGCCAGCATCGTCACCCGTCCACGGCTTTCGCAGCTGGAATTCGCCGGCGACCGCAAGATCACGCGACAGCCTCGGCGCACCGCGATCGTCGCGTTTTCCGCCGACGAAGTTTACGCCATCGCCGAACTGGTCAAGCGCCAGCATGGTGGCGCCGCGGTGGTGCTGGGGTCGCTGTCGCCGCGCACCCGCAACGCGCAGGTGGCGATGTTTCAGTCCGGCGACGTCGATTATCTGGTGGCGACCGATGCCGTCGGCATGGGACTCAACCTCGACGTCGATCACGTCGCCTTTGCCTCCGACCGCAAATATGACGGCTATCAGTTCCGCAGGCTGAATCCTTCCGAATTCGCGCAGATCGCCGGCCGGGCCGGACGCGCCACCCGCGACGGCACCTTCGGGACCACCGGGCGCTGCGCGCCGTTCGAGCCGGAACTGGTGAACGCGTTGCAGAACCACACCTTCGACAGCGTCAAGGTGCTGCAATGGCGCAATTCGAAGCTGGATTTTTCATCACTCGGCGCCTTGCAGGTGTCGCTGGCGCAAACGCCCTCCCATGAGGCGCTGACCCGCGCGCCGATCGCGGAGGACCTCCGCGTGCTCGATCACGCCGCCCGCGATACCGATGTGCGCGACATGGCGCATGGCGCAGCGGCGGTGGAGCGGCTGTGGGACGCCTGCCAGATCCCGGACTACCGCAAGATCGCACCGGCCGCGCATGCCGAACTGGTGACGACGCTGTTCGGGTTTCTGATGCAGAAGGGCAAGATTCCCGACAGCTGGTTTGCCGCCCAGATCGAGCAGGCCGACCGCACCATTGGCGATATCGACACATTATCGGGCCGGATTGCGCAAATCCGGACCTGGACATTCGTGGCAAATCGTCCGGATTGGCTCGCCGATCCCGAACATTGGCAGGAAATCTCCCGCGAAGTCGAAAATAAATTGTCAGATGCGCTGCACGAACGGCTCACAGAGCGTTTCGTTGATCGCCGTACCAGTGTATTGATGCGCCGCCTGCGAGAGAACGCGATGTTGAATACAGAGATCGGCAAGACCGGCGAAGTGATCGTTGAGGGCCATGTGATTGGCCGTCTCGATGGATTCACCTTTGCGCCGGATGCCGCCGAAGCCGGTTCCGATGCCAAGGCCTTGCAGGCGACGGCGCTAAAAGCCCTGGCCGGCGAGATCGACGCCCGCGCCGAAAAATTATCCAATGCTCCCGACGATCAGTTTCTGTTGGCTTCGGACGGCGTCATCCGCTGGACCGGCGATGCGGTCGCGAAACTGGTGGCGGCTGACGATATTCTGCATCCGCGGCTTCGCATCGTCGCCGACGAACGGCTGACCGGCGCGCCCCGCGAAGCGGTGCAGACCCGGCTCGATCTGTGGCTCAAGACCCATATCGAAAAATTGCTTGGACCGCTGTTCGACCTCGCCAAGGCCGAGGACGTCACCGGGATCGCGCGCGGAATCGCATTCCAGCTGATCGAGGCCTTAGGCGTGCTGGAACGCCAGAAGATCGCCGCCGAGATGAAGGATCTGGATCAGCCGTCGCGCGCCACCTTGCGCAAATACGGCGTGCGGTTCGGGGCCTATCATATCTATGTACCGGCGCTGCTGAAGCCGGCGGCGCGCGCGCTGGCATCGCTGTTGTGGGCGCAGAAGCAGGATAACGTCGATCTGTCGGCGCTGTCAGGCGCGCAGCATCTGGCGGGCAGCGGCCGGACTTCGTTTCCGGTTGACAAACTACTCGACCGCGACGCCTATCGCGCGCTTGGCTACCGGCAATGCGGCGAGCGCGCCGTGCGGGTCGATATTCTGGAGCGTCTCGCCGATCTGATTCGTCCGGCGCTGTCCTGGCGCGAAGGCTCGCTCGGCGAAAACTATCGCATGGAGAAGCGGCCGCCGCTGCCGCCCGCCGCGCCCAAGCCCGTCGTCGTGGACGCGCCGCCGGAAGCCAGCTCAACGGAAGCGGCTGCTTCCGAAACGCCATCTGTTGAAGAAGCGCCTGCCGTTGTAGCGACGCCCGCCGAGGATGCTCCTGTCGCTGCCGAACCCGTGGCTTCGGAGCCTGCGGTCGCCGCCGAGACCGGCGAGATCGCCGATATCACCAATGATGGGCCGCCGGCCAATGAGGCGAGCGCGGCACCTTCGTCGGCGCTGTTGCCCGACGTCGCGTTCTCGCCTGTGCTCACCCCGAGCGAACCCGCTTCGGTCGAGGCGGAGCCGGATCCGGCGACGTCGGTCGCTGAAGCCGCCACGGTGGAAGCGCCGCAGCAGCAGGCCGTCACGGACATCGCCGCGACCGATTCCGCAGCAAACGCGGCAGATGTTCCCGTCGCATCCGAGAATGCTGTCGCAGCCGAGGTTGCTGCGCCGGAGATGGTCGAAGTCTGGCGTCCCGGCGGCCGGTCCGAAGAGCGCCGGCCGCGTCATGATCGTAACCGCTATCGCAATCAGGACCGTTCGCCTGCCGCGGCACAGCCGGCAGCCGCCGAGGGCGAGGCAAATGAGGGTGCCAGACGCGAGCGCCACGGGCGCGGACGACGTGAGCGCCATGGTGATTTTCAGCGCCCACGCACCGATGCGCCGATTGCTGCGGCACCCGTCGCGCCGGAGGGCGCAGCGGCCCGCGAGCCGCGCGAAGACAAGGGCCGTCCGCCGCGTGAACGTTTTCAAGATAAGGATCGAACCAAAGGCCGGGACAAGGGCCGGGACAAGGGCAAGTTTCAGGGGGCGCCCAAAGGCGGCCGTGAAGGACGTCCGGATGGCGGGGCTTCGCACCGGCAGTTTGCAACCAGCGCTCCGCCGCGGGAACGCGATCGGCCGGTTGATCCCAACTCGCCCTTCGCCAAGCTGGCGGCGCTCAAGGAGCAACTGACCGCCAACCGCAAGGATCAGCGCTGAGCGCGCAAATCGTTGTTACGTTGACCGGGAATTCCCGGTCTTGAATGTGGTGGTGTTTGGAGCGCCAGCGTCTCGATAAATGGCTGTGGCATGCGCGGGTGGTCAAGGCCCGCACCAGCGCGGCCATGCTCGTCGAGGCCGGCCATGTCCGCGTCAACGGTGTGCGCGAGACGGCTCCGGGTCATGCCGTGAAAGCCGGCGATGTGCTCACGATCGGTCTCGACCGCACCGTGCGCCTGCTCAAGGTCGTCGGATTTGCCGAGCGGCGCGGCGACGCGTCGGCAGCGCGCGTTCTCTATGTCGATTTGCAGGAACGGCGGGAATAACTATCTGTGTCGGGTGAACCCGGCAGCGATGGGCACCGACAATTCCGCTCCATCGCGTCGGAAGTAACTTGATCGGCAGGCACGCATCCCTTGCGGCTGCGAGGCACCTGCGCTACGCAAACACTCAAAATTGACCCCGTTCGGAGCCCTGGATGACTTACGTCGTCACTGAAGCCTGCATCAAGTGCAAATACACTGACTGTGTTGAAGTCTGCCCCGTGGATTGCTTCTACGAGGGCGACAACATGCTGGTTATTCATCCGGACGAGTGCATCGATTGCGGCGTATGCGAGCCGGAGTGCCCGGCAGACGCCATCAAGCCGGATACCGAGCCTGGCCTGGAGAAATGGCTCGAAGTGAACACAGAATATGCCAAGAGCTGGCCGAACATCACCCAGAAAAAGGAAGCTCCGGCCGACGCCAAAGATTTCGAAGGCATGGAAGGGAAATTCGAGAAATATTTTTCTCCTAAACCCGGCACCGGAGACTAAATACCGTCAATATCGCGACCTGCGAGCAGGGTCGCGGTTCTGCGGAACCCCCACTTTTAACCCTAACCCGAGCTTGTGATCCTGCCGGCGTTCGTGAAGACACCGTGACAGGGCATAAATCATTGATTTTTGCGGGAAATGTGCTATTATAGGCACAATTGAAGAAGCTGGACCTTGTTGTGCCTGCTTTGCGGCCTCCGAAGCTCCCGTGAAAACCTCGAACAGGGGCGTGGCAATTCCCGCGCACAGGCTGTGTCACAGAAAACGCGTAAAAAGAGTGTTTCCAAGGGTTCCAAAAGAGCATCTGCGGTGAGCCGCAGTGCAACCAAAGGCCGTGCCCGGACTTCTGTCAAGGACCTCCGGAAAGTCGCCAAGGCTTCGGCTGCCAAATCCTCAAAAAACAAAAGAAGTGCAATGCCCAATAAGACTGCAAAAACTGCCGTGAAAGCAACTGTTGCGAAGACCACTGCTTCGAAGGTTGCCACCTCCAAGACTGCACCGAAGGCTGTCGCGAAGACTGCGACCACCCCGGTTGTGAGATCAATTTCATGAAGGACAAGATGACGCTGCGGGTGCCGACCGCGAAGGTCGCCAATGTCGGCATGCGCAAGCTGTCGGAGCCGGCGCTGGTCAAGCGGGCACTAGAGACGCTGAAAGGCCGTGCGCGCATCAAGCGGACGATGTGGTCGCGTCGGGCGCAGGAATACGAAGCCAAGATCAATTCGGGAGACATCGTCGCCATCGCCGAAGTGGTGCGCGATCTTTTCCGTTCCGACTCGCAGCCCGAACAGTCCTACAGCGAACGTCAGCTTTATGAAGCGGCGCTCGATCGTCTGTCGCGGGAAATCGCCGTCGTCCAGCACGTCACGGAAACCGAGGCGGTCAAGGAGATTGAGGGTCAGCTCGCCAAGAGCCCGCGTCGCGGTGCCAAGGCCGAGACGGAAGTCGAAGCAGACGCCGATCCGGATAGCGACGGCGATGATACCGCTGTCGCGGATGAGGCGGCATAAGCCGTTGCTCGAAAGGTTTGCAATTTCAAAGCCCGGCCCGAAAGGCCGGGCTTTTTGCTGCTGAGGTGGATGGTCGAGCACGACAAACAAATCTTTATGCCACGTCATTCCGGGGCGCGCTCTTGCGCGAGCCCGGAATCCATAATCCCCACCGGGAGTATGGATTCCGGGCCTGCGCCAAGAGGCGCATCCCGGAATGACGGTGGTGAGGTGTCGCAGTCATAGCCCGGATGAGCGCAGCGAGATCCGGGAAGGCCGCAGATGGTTGCGCTGGCGTCCCGGATTGCGCTGCGCTCCATCCGGGCTTCAAGGAATTCCACCCCCGCTCAATCCACCACGATCTTCACAAGATCGCGCGCCTTGACCGTGCCGTGTTGGTCGAGCCCGTTCAGCACCCGGAAGCGCTCGGCCGGGTGATCGACACCGGCCATGCGGTGCGACAGCGACTCGACGGTATCGCCGGGTTGCACGGTGATGACCTTGATCCGCAGCGGCCGGGCCGCTTGAATTTCCTCGAGCGTCAGGCGGCGGAATGAACCGATGGTTTCGCGGGCGTTGCGCTCGCTCTCGGTGGTCTTCTGCTTGGATGCGAAAATGAAACGATAGACGTCGCTGCCGAAACGCAGCGCGTAGACCCGAAACTGCCATTGATCGCCACGGGCGATCGCGGAGGCGGCGGGAAATCCATTGATGGTCAGGTCTTCCGTCGAGGCCTTGTCGATATTCTCCATCCATCCGGAATTGAGATAGTCGCTGAGCGTCTGTTCCGCGGGCACCCGGACCACGTCGAAGCGCATCGCCTGATTGCCACCCTCGCGCACGCCGATGACTGCCTGCGCGGTGTTGTCCAGCGTGAAGGCTTCCGGCGCCGTAAACGTGAAACCGAGCTTGGGGTGCAGGAAGCGGCGGCCGCGGACGAAGCCCTCGCTGGGATCCTCGCCGTAGACGATATTGTCGATGGTTGCGAGATAGCTCTCGCGGTTGCGTTCGCCGCCCTGCGGGGAAGAGTACTGCCGCGCGTTGGCCTGCGCGTTCTGCACCCGCTCAGGGGTGGCCGGATGCGATGACAGAAAGTCCTGCATACGCGGATCGAGCGAGGTCCGCCCCGGTTTCAGCGCGGCATTGCGCTCCATCGCGGTCAGAAAGCGCGACGCGCCATAAGGGTCGAAATGGGCGCGCGCCGAAATGCCGACCCCGATGCCATCGGCTTCGAACTCCTGCGCGCGGGAAAAGCTTGCCAACGTCAGCTTGGATTTCGCCAGCGCAAGCGCGGTCATGTCCGGATCGTTGCCCATGTCGGTGACGACACGGGTGACGATGGCCGCCTGCCGCGCCTGGTCCTCCCGGATCGAGGCATGTTTCGCCAGCACATGCGCCATCTCGTGCGACAGCACCGAGGAGAGTTCGGAGGTATCGCTTGCCAGCGCGATCAGGCCGCGGGTCACATAAAGCTGGCCGGTGGGAAGCGCGAACGCATTCACCGCGCCCGAATTCAGAATGGTGACCTTGTAGGCCAGATCGGGGCGCTCGGATGCGGCGACCAGCCGATCCACCGTCTTGGTGATCAGGGCCTCCAGTTTCGGATCGTCATAGGCGCCGCCATAGGACGTAAGAATGCGTTCGTGCTCACGCTCGGCCGCGGGAGTTGGGGTCGTCGTGGCCGGTCGGGCCGGCTTCGCAGCGCTCGCCGGCGGGGTGGAGGACGAGGTCTGGAAACGGCCCATGTCGCCGCAGCCGGCAAGCGCGAGCGTGACGCACAGCAAGACGGGCCCGGCCAAGAGGCGGCGGCTCAACCTGGTCTCGCTCCGTTGCATCCATTTTGTCACGGTCGTCACTCGCCTCGGCCCGCGCTCCGCCAAAGTCTGATTCAACCAAGTTGAGTCAGGTTCTGGCGCGATCTTCTGTTGTTTGAGCATGATCTTATCGGAAAACCGGTTTCCACTTCCGGATCATGCTCTAGTTCTTGCCGAGTATTTCGATTTGTCCCACGTGAAACAGCTCGATCCGCGGGCCGCCACGCTGCTCGACCCAGCCGCGGACGCGAATATTTCGGTTTTCGAGCGACTTAAGGTTGATTCCCGCAGCCTCGAAGGACGCCATCATGCGCCTTGAAATAGTCACAGCAAAGTCTCGAGTCCAGCGGCGGCCGAAATTGGCATAAAATGTCGCTCCGGCCTGCCTGACAGACAGAACCTTTCCCTCGACCACCGCAAATTGCCCAATCCTGGCCAAAATATCGCCCGGCATTTCCGCGTTTTTTATGACGCTCGAATCGGCCCAGGTTCCGCGCCTTGCCTGCCGCGCTGTCGTCTCGGCAGCGGCGAGTTCCGCGGCGCAGCCCTTGTCGGCGGTATCGGCTGAAACCAGCGCCTCGCCCTGCGCCAGCAACACACCCTGGATCGACGCGTCGGACCCGCCGGCAAAGACGAAAGCCGGTTGCCGGCCCCAGCGATCCGGAACATCGCTTTCTCCGCGCAGGGTCACGTCGCGGCCGGCAATCAGCGCGGACAGGGCCGCGGAGCCCGTCGTGACCGTCTGAATGCCGGCAAGGCGGACCTCGCGACCGTCCTCAAGACGAAAGGTCCGGTTATCGATGATGGTGCCGACGCGGCCCTCGCCTTGCGGCTCGAAACTGCAGCCGGCTGCGATTGCAGAACGGGTCGTGGAGGCAATCACCACTCCACAGAACAAAATTGCCGCACAGCGTCGAAGTCTGATCGTTCTCGTCACCGATTTCATGACATTGGGTTTCATGACGCAGCCTTGGCCCGCGAGTTGCCGAAGCGCGGACGCTGATACGTGGTCTCCCTCTCTATCCGAAAACTCGATCAGGCTCGACGGGGTGACAAATTTTTCCGAAGCCTCCGATCATTCCGCTTTGCGGAAAACGATGTTCAGGAAAGACGGTGCATTCGGATGGGAGGCCTCGGGCGGCTGCGGCTTGCCGCTGCCGGTGGGTTGCGGCATGATTGCGGCAATAACAACGAACGTCGCGCACTCGGCACGTTCACAGGGAGGTTTTGGTGAGGAGAATTTTCTCGGGGCTGCTCGCGTCGGTGATGATTGTCGCCGCCAATGCGGCGATGGCTCAATCAAAGCCTCCGTTGAAGCTCGGCGCCATCCTCGATATGTCCGGGCTCTATGCCGATATCACCGGGGTTGGCAGCGAGACCGCCGCGAAGATGGCGGCGGAGGATTTCGGCGGCGAGGTGCTGGGCCGCAGAATCGAAATCATCGCGGCTGACCATCTCAACAAGGCCGATCTTGCCGCGAATATCGCCCGCGACATGCTGGACAATCAGGGCGTCGAGGCGATCATCGACGTCGCCGCTTCCGCCACCGCGCTCGCGGCGGGGGAGATCGCCAAGGCGCGCAACAAGATCATCATGTTCAATGGTCCCGGATCGATACGCCTGAGCAACGAGGCGTGCGGTCCTTACACGGTGCACTACGTCTTCGATACCTTCGCGCAGGCTAACGTGACAGGTCTGGCAACCGTCAAGGCCGGCCTCAACACCTGGTTCTTCCTGACCGCCGATTACGCTTTTGGGCAGGATCTCGAGAAGGACACCACCAATGTGGTGCTGAAGTCCGGCGGCAAGGTGCTGGGCAGCGTCAAGCATCCGCTCAACACCTCGGATTTCTCGTCATTCCTTTTGCAGGCGCAAAACCGATATCGACAGCGTCGGCCTTGAGACCGCGCAGGGGCTGTTGCTCGCCGAGGCGTTTTATTGGGATCTCAACGACGATACCCGCGCCTTCTCCAAGCGCTTCATGGAACGCGCCAAGCGGGTGCCGACCTCGGCGCAGGCCGGCGTCTATTCGTCGGTCATGCACTATCTGAAGGCGGTGAAGGCCGCCGGCACCACCGACCCGGCCGCCGTCATGAAGATCATGAAGGACACGCCGATCAACGACATGTTCGCCAAGAACGGCAGGATCCGCGAAGACGGCCGCATGATTCACGACATGTATCTGTTCGAGGTCAAGCAGCCCTCGGAATCCAAAGGCCGCTGGGACGACTACAAGCTGCTCGCGACCGTTCCCGGCAACGAGGCGTTCCAGTCGCTCGAACTGTCGCGCTGCCCGCTGGTGAAGAAGTAGACGCGAAAGGCTGGGCTTCGTCATTGCGAGGAGCCAACGGGTCCGGCCTTCGGCCGGTCCGATGATAAACTCCGCGACGAAGCAATCCATCTTTCCTGAGGTAGCGCTCTGGATTGCTTCGCGGAGTTTATCATCGGGCGCGCATTCGCGAGACCCGGTGGCTCGCAATGACGGCTCGGGAATTGGATTTGATAGCTGTGAACAACAACCAATGAATAACAAAGGCAACAACTCATGAGCGACATGGTTCTTCAAACACTCGATCGCGGCCTCTTGACCATCACGATGAACCGGCCGGACCGCCGCAACGCGCTCAATCCAGATATGACGCGCGGCCTCGTCGAGGCAGCGCGGCGCGCGACCGAAGACCATGAGGTTCGCGCCGTCCTGCTGAGAGGCGCCGGCGGTACGTTCTGCGTCGGCGGCGATGTGAAGTCGATGGCGGAGGGACGGGCGCCGCTGCCATATGAGGCCAAGATGGCGAATCTGCGCCGCGGCATGGAAGTCTCCCGCATTCTCCACGAGATGCCGAAGCCGGTGGTGGCGCAGGTGGATGGCGCGGCTGCCGGCGCCGGGCTGTCGATCGCGCTGGCCTGCGATCTCCGCGTCGCCGGCGAATCCGCAAAAATCACCACCGCCTTTGCCAAGGTGGGATTGTCGGGCGATTACGGTGGCACCTATTTTCTGACCCATCTGCTCGGCAGCGCCAAGGCGCGCGAATTGTATCTGACGTCACCGGTGCTGACGGCGCAGCAGGCGCTCGCGCTCGGCATGGTAACGCGCGTGGTGCCCGACGCCGAGGTCGAAGCGGCGGCTCATGAGCTGGCGATGTCGCTGGCGCAGGGGCCGACGGTGACGCTGGGTTACATCAAGAAGAACTTCAACAATGCCGAGCACCTGTCGCTGGAAGCCTGCTTCGACGCCGAAGCGATGCATCATTCGCGTTGCGGCGACACCGCCGATCACAAGGAAGCCGCGAAGGCCTTCGTCGAGAAGCGCAAGCCCGTATTCGTGGGCCATTGAGGTGGCAAGCCCCGTGACGCTGCGCCAGATCTGTCTGGTGGCGCCGCATCTGGAGCCCGTGGTCGGTGACGTCGCGCAAATCATGGGGCTCGACATCTGCTACCGCGATGGCAACGTGGGCAAATATGGCCTCGAAAACGCGCTGCTGCCGGTCGATACAACCTTGCTTGAAGTCGTGGCGCCGATTCAGCCGGGCACCGCGGCGGGCCGCTTTCTCGACAAGACCGGCGGCCATGGCGGCTACATGGCGATTTTTTCCTGCGATGATCCCGACGAGCGCGGGCGAAACGCGGAAGCACTGGGTGTCCGGGTCGCCAATGTC
>WNFI01336614.1_pt1 | contig 10851 bp, 6 predicted proteins | sample 5400471 | NCBI WGS metagenome assembly WNFI01 (sample SAMN13153348, study PRJNA577476) | soil metagenome | isolation source: 100 cm saprolite on Douglas fir-dominated hillslope | place: USA:California | collected 2013-09-17 | reverse complement strand
CAGGTTGCTCTCTGCTCGCCATGAGCAAGCAAGAACCGAAGACGATTTACGCGACCATGTGGGATTTCCGTCGCGAGGGGTGGACCTTCCGCTCCGGCGGTCCGGGCAGCGGCCTTTTCAAGTCCACCGATGGCGGCGATCACTGGAGCGAAATTACTGACAGCAGCGCGAAAGGTCTGCCCGCCAAGCCATGGGGACGAGTTGCCGTAGCCGTCGCGCCGTCCAAGCCGCAAGTCGTCTACGCCAATATCGAAGTGGACAAGGGAAGAGGATTGTATCGCTCCGACGACGCCGGAGCCAGTTGGACCAAACTTGACGCCAGCAACTTCATGGTCTGGCGTCCGTTTTATTTTGGCAACCTGATCGTCGATCCCAAAGATGAGAACAAGATTTTCAAACCAGATCTAATCCTGCTCTACAGCACCGATGGCGGCAAGACCTTCAACACAGTTTCGGGCGGAGCCCACGGAGACTTTCACGACGTCTGGATCAACCCCAAGAATCCTAACGTCGTCATCGCCGGCGACGACGGCGGCCTGTGGCGCAGCGAAGATGGTGGTACGCGCTGGAAGCACCAGATGAACCTTCCAGTTTCGCAGTTCTACCATGTGAGCGTCGACAACTCCGATCCCTACCACGTTTACGGCGGCTTACAGGACAACAGTTCCTGGGTCGGCGACTCCTCTTATCCTGGCGGCGTGACCAACTCGCGTTGGGAAAATATGTTTGGCGGCGACGGCTTCTGGATGTTCGAAGACACCTCCGATCCCGACTACATTTACGCCGAAGCGCAAGGCGGATTCGTCGGGCGCGTGAATCGCTATACCCACGACGGCCAGTCCATTCAGCCGCTGCCCAACTATGGCGAAAAGAAGCTGCGCTTCAACTGGAACACGCCCATTCACATGAGCCCCAACGAAAAGGGCACGCTCTACATCGGCGCGCAGTTCCTGTTCCGCTCGCACGATCACGGCGCAACCTGGGATCGCATTTCTCCCGATCTCACCACCAACGATCCTGAAAAGCAGAAGCAGGAAGAATCCGGCGGCGTTACCGTCGACAACTCTTCGGCGGAAATGCACACCACGATTTATTCGATTTCCGAATCGCCGAAGAACGGACAACTCATCTGGGTCGGCACCGACGATGGCAACGTGCAAATTACTCGCGATGCAGGCAAGACTTGGACCAACGTAGTCGGCAACATCACAGACCTCGGGAAAAACTCCTGGGTCTCGACGATCGAAGCCAGCCGCTTCGACGAAGCCACGGCCTATGGAACTTTCGACCGCCACACTTTCGGCGACATGACGCCTCACGCTTACAAGACCTCCGATTACGGCAAAACCTGGACCGATCTTCCCTTGCAAGAAAGCGGAGTGCGCGGCTACGCTCACGTCATCAAAGAAGATTCGGTCAATCCGAATCTGCTTTTTGTCGGCACCGAGTTCGGCCTCTGGATCTCCGTCGATGCCGGGCAACATTGGGCGCAATACAAAGGCAGCAACTTCCCCTCCGCTGCTGTGCGCGACCTTGCCGTACAGGCTCGCGAAGGCGATCTGGTTCTGGCCACGCATGGCCGCGGTATCTGGATCATCGACGACATTTCCCCCTGGCGCGCTCTTACTCCCGACCTCATGTCAAAAGAAGCCGCTCTGATTCCCAGCCGCTCGGTCCAATACTTTGAAACGAATGGCGGATGGCCGGAAGGCGACGAGAGCTTCAACGGCCGCAGCAAATCCACCGAAGCACAAATTGCTTACTACCAAAAGGGCCGCCACATCTTTGGCGATCTGAAAATCGAGATCCTCGACTCCAACGGCAAACTGGTCGACTCCATCGCGGGCAGCAAGCATCGTGGCCTGAATCGCGCCAGTTGGTCCATGCATGTGAAGGCCCCAGTCGTTCCGCCCGCGGCCACCGTCCTCGGCGAAGCCACGCAAGGGCCGCGCGTTCTGCCCGGAACCTACACCGTGAAGTTGACCAAGGGAGACAAGGTCTACACCGAGCAGTTGAACGTAACCACCGATCCGCGCGCTAAGTATTCTTTAGACGACCGCAAAGCGCAGTTTGATCTCAGCATGAAGATTTACAAGACAATCGAACACATGTCCTATGCCGTCGACGCCATTCAAGGCGTGCGCACCGCGGCCACCGAACGCGCCGCCAGGCTTCAGGAGAAAGACATCCTGCGCAAACAGTTGGACGCCTTGTCGGCGCAGTGCGACGCGGTACGATCCAAAATCGTCGCCACCAAAGAAGGCGGCATGATCACGGGCGAAGAACGAATCCGCGAACATCTCGGCCAGGTCTACGGAGCCGTAGCCGGATACGAAGGCCGCCCCACGGAGTATCAAGCTGCCCGCAGCGACTCTCTGGCGCACGAGCTCGAAGACGTAATCGGCGAGTTTCAGAAGCTAACCGAAAAAGAACTTCCCATCGCCAATGCCGGATTGAAGAAGAAAAAAGCGGAGGCGATCACTGTGCTCACCGAAGCCGACTGGCAGAAGAAACGCGAAGCCGAAGGCGGCTCCGGAGCAGCCACTGGCATGCGCGTCTTCGCCGGCCAATCTCGCGACGTGGACTAGATCTCATGAAAGATCTGTCATCCTGAGCGAAGTGACTGCTGCGCGAAAGCGCAGCAGTCGCGCAGTCGAAGGACCCCATACCCGCATGTAGTACCCGGTTCCCTCGTAAGGCGTTCTCTGTTCGGCTCCGCAGCTTTTGATTTTTCCTCTGTGTCCTCCGTGGTGAAGATTTTTTCTTACTGCCTCACCCCGTTGCATCCAGCCCCTCAGCCGGAGTAGATTGTTCTGTCCCACAATGGAGTTGTTGCCGGAGATCCCAATGTTCAAACGTTTCACTACGTATGTCGCACTCTTCGCCGGTCTCGCATCCCTCGCCTTCGCCTCCGATGAAAATCACAACGCTTGCACTGGCGATCCCAACCAGTGGCAACAACTTTTCAACGGAAAAGATTTGACCGGATGGAAGCACGTCGGCCCGGGCGGTGACACCGTTGAAGACGGACTGATCCGCACCCACGGCGGCATGGGCCTGCTCTACTGGACCGGTGGCAAAATCGAGAACTGCATGATTCACGTCGTCTACAAAATGCGCGACGAGAATGACAACTCCGGTGTGTTCATCCGCATTCCGCTTGAGCCGCGCGAGGAGTGGATGCCAGTGCACTATGGCTTCGAGGTGCAGATAGACAATCACCCCGAGACCTCCAAGGAAGACGAATATCATTCCACCGGCATGCTCTACTCGCTGACCAAGCCGCTGGCCAAGGCATGGAAGCCCGGCCCCGAGTGGAACACCATGGACATCACGCTCGACGGTTCGCGCACCATAGTGGTGCTAAATGGTGTGAAGGTCACCGACTACAAAGACGGCGATCCGGTTCCCGAACGCAAGTTCGACTTCGAGCCGCAACACGGTCCGCGGCCCAACCTTGGCTATATGGGCCTGCAAAATCACAGCGACAACGACATCGTCTTTTTCAAAGAAGTGGCTATTAAGCCAATCAAGAAATAATTATGAGGCAGTTGCAGTGAGTCAGGCGCGGTCAAACCATTCGGAGGGATTCGCATGAGACGTAATTTTTCGCGGCGCGCATTTTTGCAGAGAAGTGTATCGGCAGCCGCCGGCAGCGTGCTGTTGTCGAAGACAGTCTTACTCGAAGCTCAACCGTTGCCGCGCGTCGTTGCACCCAGCGATCGCGTTCGCTTTGGCATGATTGGAATTGGAATGCAAGGCTCAGGCTTGCTGACTGGGGCCATCACGATTCCGGGCGTGGAGTGCGTTGGCGCAGCCGACTTGTATGATGGGCGGCATACGCTCGCCCGCGAAATCACCGCGAATCCTAGCCTGCCCGCCTCGCGCCACTATCAGGACTTGCTCAACCGAAAAGATATTGACTGCATTGTCGCCGCCGTACCCGACCACTGGCACCGGCGCGTCGTAGTCGACGCCTGCAACGCGAGCAAAGATATCTATTGCGAGAAGCCCATGTCACACACTGTGGCCGATGGCTTTGCCATGGTCGATGCGGCGCAGAAAAATAATCGCATCGTGCAGATCGGCTCGCAGCGTGTGAGCTCCGTGCTGTGCGCCAAGGCGCGCGAGTTGTATCACGATGGCGCGATTGGCGACGTCGAGATGGTCGAGCTCACTCTCGGCCGCAATGATCCGACGGGCGCGTGGGAATATCCGCCGCCGCCCGATCTCTCCACCGACACGCTTGACTGGGATACGTGGCTCAACGACGCGCCCAAAGTTCCGTTCAACAAATTGCATTTCGCGCGCTGGCGCTGCTGGAGAAATTATGGGACAGGCGTGGCTGGCGATCTAATGGTGCACCTCATCAGCGGCATGCTAGTGACGCTAGGTTGGAATGAAGTGCCGCGCTCGGCGACCGCGATGGGCGGCATCTTCCGCTTCAAAGATGGGCGCGATATGCCCGACTTCCACACTGTACTCTTCGACTACCACGGCGTCCCGGTTTACGTGCGCCTGGACCTTGGTGCCGAAACGCCAGAACTGGCGCGCTTCATGGGGCCGAAAGGAATCCTCGACGCGGGCGAACTTGAGTTGCGGCACTCACCGCAACCGGGCATCGATATGGACCCGAGCTACTACGCACAATCCTTTCCGTCAAAGATGCGCGACGAATACTTCAAGCAGTGGCACGCCGAGCATGACCCGCAACTTGGGAAGGAGCCGACGCGTGAGGACACAATGTATCGCGGCCACGACTGGGACGACATGCGTCCGCACTTGAACGTGTTCTTTCAGTCGGTGAAGTCGCGCAAGCCTGTGACCGAGGATGCGGTCTTCGGCAATCACGCTGCGGTCGCATGCCACATGGCCAACGAATCTTACTTCCGCAAGCAGCCGGTGACGTGGGATGAGGCGTCGAAAACGGTGAAGTCGTAGTTCGCTCTGAAACATTGGCTGGCGGGCTCTGGAAAACGTTCCGTGCGAAACACTGTGGAAAAGCACAAATTCCTTGCTCGTAAGTCATTGATAATTTCGAGGGCTGGTGAGGGCAAAGGAGTTAGGGCTCTGAAACTCCGTCTACTTTTGTGTACGTAAAAGTCTACTTAAGTAGACTTGACGGCGGAGTGGCAGATTTGAATGATTCGTTGTTTGTTCGTTACGCCTGCCGATTCTCGCAAGACGGTGGAATACACATGCGAGGAATCATCCAAGAGGTCAAAGCCCAACCCCTTCGGCTTCGCTCAGGGCAGGCTCTCTCGCAAAGTGCGCGAGAAGGATGGGGCACCCGCTGTCTAGTTAGGGCAAGAATATACTTGCCTCGCCCATCGTGAGGTTGTACGATGAACCGAAGAAAGGGGGCGGTTCGTTTGGTCCTTGTCTATTCGTTTCTTCGACATCTGATCTCCAGTGAATATGGGGTATTCGATAGGTGTGTCGAAATCGGAGTTTTGCTGTTTGTTGGCTATGAAGTCGTAGTTGCATTCTTGGAACGCCGTAAAACGAAGCAGCGCGGAAAAGAAATTGTCTTACGATTAGAGGCCATACGTAAGTTTATACGAGGAGGCCACGGGCTTCTGCATGACGCACATGCCTTCGTGGAACAGCGCACCCTGCCCCATTTTCTTACGTCTGCCGATTGGATAGACATGGTGTGGAAATGGAACGCGGAAATCCAAAGATTGCTGACGGATTCCTATCCCCCACAGACATTAGAAGCCTACATGTACGATAGCGGCACGAGGGATCGTTCATATCCAGAGTTGCCTCCGGCGATATGGCCGCAGTACTCGCATTTACAACTACGTCTTAAGAATTTGCAAAACATCATGGAAAAACCAGAAGTTTACCTATGAAAAATGACCCGTCAATGCTGTCGGAATCTCAAAAGTTCGACGCCGTGATGCGGAAGATTCTTTCGGTCTCGAAAGACGAGTTGAAGAAGCGGGAAAAGGCATGGAGAAAGAAGCGAGAACAGGCTAAGAAAAAGCGGGCTCTTTCTTAGCCCGCTGTCCTCGGCCTTGCCGTCGAGTGGCCCGTGTCTGGGTAGTCCTTGCTCAATTCGGCTTACCAGTTAGTTGAGCGAAGGTAATGCGCTTTCCGACGATCTGGCGAACGGCGAGATCGAAGCGGCCAGCATCGTCAAGTTCTTTGCGGTTGTTGAAACGAAACATTTGTTCGTCGAGGTAACGGTGAAGATGAAACGGTTCGACCGAAACATACGTGCCAGAGATACCGCGCTTGAGAAGACTCCAGAAATTCTCAAGGCCGTTCGTGTGCACGCGACCGTCTACGTACTGAGTCGCATGGTCAACGACTTGGTGTGCGTAATCCGTTGCCAGTCCATCATAGGACATGAGCGCATCACTGTAGAGCGCCGCGCCAGCGGTGACGTGCTTGCGGACTTCCTCTTGCAATACAGCCTTGCGACGGCTGGGAACGACAGCGGCGCGAACCTTCCCGCCGCGCTCAAGAATTCCCATTACGGCGGTTTTGTCCTTGGTGCCAGTTCCGGTGATGCGGCGCTTGCGCTCCGAAACGTGCATGTTCCGCGCCTTGCCGCCGATGAAGGTTTCGTCCACTTCAACTTCGCCGCCCAGTTTGGAACCGAAGAAATCGTCCTGCATCGCAAGACGAATCCGTTGGAGCATGAACCATGCCGACTTCTGCGTAACCTTCACGTCACGCGCAATCTCGTAACTGCTCACGCCGTTCTTGCAGTTCGTGAGGAGCCACGTTGCCGTGAGCCACTTATCAAGCGTGATCGGCGAATCCTCATAAATCGTCCCAACCTTGACGGAGAACTCGCGCTTGGGGTGATGGCTGCCACACTTCCAAGTCCGGCGCTTCGCATTGAAGCTGACCTTGGTTGCTCCGCAACCGGGACAGACCACGCCATTCGGCCAGCGGCGGATGGCAATGTAGTCGATGCAGTTATCAGGATTCGAGAAGTAGATAACCGCTTCCTGAAGGCTTTGAGGTTCGTGTTCCATGACTGAAATGTATCAAAAACAGGTGGGCGAGTCAAGTAAATTATTGCCCTAGTTAGAGCTAAATCTAAGGTTTGAAGAATTCGTGTTGCGAGATCTGGATTGCGCCACGGGCCAGAAAAAATCTTACGTTTTGCCCACAGTGATTGCATCGAGGAAATTTCTTGCCGAATATGCAAGTCACTTCATGCCCGTCGGAGTGATAGGGATCATGCTCCACGCGATAGATACCTGACTTTCTTACTTCTTCTCCTGGCCTGAACCTATCGCCAATCTTTAATCTTTAGGTCGGACATGGATCATGCTCTTTGCTCTGTGCCCCGTTGACCACAGCTGAGCTACGGTGCGATCGGACCCGTCTCTGGGAGGGCTGTGCGGGCGGAAAAGAGTGCGCGTGAGAACTCGTGCCGTCCCTGGGGGCGAGGGTCTTCGGCAGGACTCAAGTCGCGCCGTTCCGAATCACACCCGCAACTCGACGACTGTAGCCCCTCCTCCGCCTTCGTTTTGCGGAGGTTCGGCGACCGTTTCTACGTGGGGGTGCTGTTGCAGAAGCTGGCGGAGGGCTTTGCGGAGGATGCCCATACCGCTGCCGTGGACTACGCGGACGCGCGGGAGTCCGGCGAGGAAGGCGCGGTCGACGAATTTTTCGACCTCGCGGGAGGCGTCGTCGACGGTGCGCCCGATGACGTTGATTTCGTTGGGGACGTTTGCGCCTTCGTTTTCCAGCGAGACTGAGACTCCGCGCGACCGCGCCGCCTTCACTGGAGAATCACCCGCCTGTGCGTTGCCGCGGGCGCTGCTCAAGACTTCGGCGATGTCGTCGCGGGCGATCTTCATCTTCATGGCGCCGACTTGCACTTCGAAATGGTGGTCGTCCATTTTGCGGACGATCTGCGCGGGGCGTCCGGTCGACTTGAGCTTGACCGTATCGCCTTCGGCAACGTGCTTCACCAATTGAGGTTGGGCGTTGGGGTCACCGCGGTCAGCTCCGCTGACGTGGGCGACGATGGTGGAGTCGAACTGCTCGCGGAACTCGCGGCGCAGCTTGGCAATGCGGCGCTCGGCGTCTTTTGAGAGCTTCTGCGCAGCAGCGCGATCCTGAATGGCGTTGATGGCTTCGCGGGCGTGGTATTCGAAGTCGCGCAGCACGCTTTCCAGTTTCTTCTCCATCTCGCGGGCTTTGGTTTGCTGTTCTTTTTTCCCTTCGGCAGCAACGTGGACTTTCTCGCTCTCCAGTTCGCGCTCGCGCGATTTCAGGCGCAGGCGTTCGGATTCGGCCTGACGGAGTTCGTCGTGCAGTTTGTCGAGAAACTGGCCGACGTCTTGCGCCTGGGAGCCAAGGCGCGCTCGTGCCGACTCGATGATCTCGGGATTCAAGCCCAACCGCTGCGCGATGTTGATCCCAGCCGACGCGCCCGGCACGCCAACTTTCAATTCGTAAGTGGGTTGGAGCGTGGATTCGTCGAAGCCGACAGACGCGTTCACCACTCCCGGCGTATTTGCGGCATAAACTTTCAACGAAGTATGGTGAGTCGAAATCACAGTGGTGCAGCCGATGCCGCCAAAGTGACCGGCAATCGCCACCGCCAGCGCAGCGCCTTCTTCGGGATCGGTGGCCGAGCCTAACTCATCGAGCAGTACTAGCGAATCGCGCGTGGCGGTGCGGGAGATGAAATCAATATTGGTGACGTGCGCCGAGAAGGTTGAAAGATTTTGTTCGATCGATTGATAGTCACCAATGTCGGCGAGCACGGCATCGAAGACGGGAAGCTCGGCGCGGTCGGCGGGAACGGGAATTCCCGATTGCGCCATAAGCGCCAACAGGCCGACGGTCTTCAGAGTCACCGTCTTGCCGCCGGTGTTGGGCCCAGTAATGACGAACTGACGGCGTTCGCCTTCGAGTTCCAGGCTTACGGGGACGATTGAGAATCCCTTTGACTTTAAGTTTCTTTCAAGCAGCGGGTGTCTTGCATTTTGCAGCAGGAGGCGAGCTTCGCTCGCCATGGACCCTTCGACTTCGCTCAGGGCAGGCTTACGAGGGCGCCCGTCCCCACTTGGACCTTGCTGCTTCCCGGCCCCGCTGCTCAATTGCACAGCAACGCAGTTGTAGTCTTCGGCAAAGCGCGCTTTGGCGAATTGCAGCTCCAGCTCACCGAGCACATCGATGGCCGACAAAATTGCCTCCGCCTGCTCGCCGACGCGCCGCGTCATCTCCAGCAAGATGCGGTGGATCTCGGCTAGATCTTCGTCGAGCAGCCGGACCAACTCGTTATTTTGCTCAATCGTCTCCAGCGGTTCGACAAACACAGTCTGACCGCTGGAACTGGCTCCGTGCACCACTCCCTGCACGCGGCGTTTCTGTTCGACTTTGACGGGGATCACGAAGCGCTCGCCGCGAATCGTGATCAGTTCGTCCTGCACGGTTCCGCCTTCGGAGAGGCGCCGCAAATAGCCGCGCAGCGATTCCTGAATGACACGCCGCTGCTTCTCGATTTCGCGGCGAATCCGCGACAACTCTGAAGAAGCATTATCTTCGAGCGTCCCGTCAGGCTGAATTTTGTTGCGGAAGAATTTCAGGAATTCGGCAAAGTCGGCGAGCCGCTCCGACAACTCTCGCACTTCGCGCCACTCCGATCTCATGCTCGCCGGGGGATGCTGTGCGATGGCATGCCATTCCGCGGCGCGATCGACAACGAGGATGACGTCGCGAATCTCTGTGGCTTCCAGGACTGCGCCCAGAATGCGCGCTTTCTCGACTAATTCTTCAATGTCGATCAACCCAGAAAACTCGAAGCGCCCGCCCACACGGCGAAATTCCCGAATCTCGCTGGCAAGCTTCTGCTGAGTTTCGATCCAGTGGCGATCAGTCGAAGGAACGAGATCGGCAATCCGATTCTGGCCGAGCGGCGAGGACGAGTATCCGCGAAGCAACGCCCGCAGCGAATCGAATTCGAGCACACGCGCCGAACTGTGAGTTAAATCCCCGGCCATAGGGATTTATGTTACAGGAAGGGCGCAGACGCGGGAGGTCGCATTGCACCTACGTACTCGTGGATGAAGGACGAGGATTAAGAGTTGGTGTGGGGGTAGGGATGCTTCGACTGCGGAGGATCGCCCTTTGGACGATCCTTCCTCGCTCAGCATGACAAGACTTATCCTTTGGCCACCGCTGCGTGCACGAGTGTTTCTTCGGCTGCGGGAAAACGCACGATGAACAGGGCTCCGCCTTCGGGCTTGTTCTGGCAGGTGATTTGTCCACTGTGATCCTGAACGACTCCGTACACCGCGCTGAGGCCCAGGCCTGTACCCTTTCCAACCGGTTTCGTCGTGTAAAACGGATCGAACACGCGCTGCGGCTCACGTATTCCAGGGCCCGTGTCCGAAAATTGCAGCATAACTTCCTGCCCCAGTCGCTGTGCCCGGATTTCCAGGGTCCCGCCACCACCTTCCTGGAGTGCATCCATGGCATTCTCGACAATTTCGATGAACGCCTGGAATAGCTGATTCACGTTTCCACGGATGGGTGGAAACCCCGGTTCGATTGAGATTCGAATGCGGATGTTGCTTGAGGTGGATTTCAATTCCAGCATCTGCGCCGCTCGGCTCAGCAGGCTGCCCAGATCCAGGAGCGCTTTTTCGCCGGGCGATTGCTGGGCGAAGCTCAAGAGGTTAGAGACCAAATCACGGGTACGGCCAGCCTGATTCACGATCTTGCGCACCAGAGCGTTTTGCTCGTCAGTCAGACCTCCTCGCGCCCAAAGCTGTTCTGAGTGGTTCATCACCGCGACCAGCGGATGGTTGATCTCGTGCGCCGCACCCGCAACCAGATTTCCCAGCGAAGCCAATTTCTCCTTCTGCA
>WNFI01102005.1_pt1 | contig 10851 bp, 14 predicted proteins | sample 5400471 | NCBI WGS metagenome assembly WNFI01 (sample SAMN13153348, study PRJNA577476) | soil metagenome | isolation source: 100 cm saprolite on Douglas fir-dominated hillslope | place: USA:California | collected 2013-09-17 | reverse complement strand
GGAGCGCTTTGAGGAGTTTGTGGTCATCGTGGTGCGACCCCAAGGCTCCAAACTGCTGGCCGAGGCTACACCTCTTGTCCCTATTTGAAATGTATTGGCGCTTGGGGCCGTGATCACTGGCCTTCTTCTTTCTGTGTTGACTCAGTGGGGACTGTTCAGATTTTACTGGATCATTATCAAAGAGATCATCAGTGTGCTCTGCATTGTCGTCGGCGTCATCATCAGCGGTTGGAACGATGAAGCTCTTTCTTTGACGGTCCTGCGTGGTTTCCAGGTTTTTCACAATCCGCTCTATCTCACAGATCGGACCTTGATGTTCCTGGGCATCTCCTTTCAACTCCTTTCCTTGTCGGCAGTCATTGTGATCTCAGTCTTTAAGCCCTGGGGCCAAAGAAAACGCTCTGAAAAGCGCCGGATCCAGCGCCTTGCTCATGATCGGTAAAAGTGAAGAACAAAGCCTGGGAGGAGATATGAACAGGAGCACGCACGTCTCTGTCACGATCCAGACATCCTCAGAACCTGTGCTTGCCGCGCCTGCATGGTTTGGGGAGGTGACGCTGATTGTGCGCCACTTACAAAGCCAGGGTGTGCTTGCAGCCATTGAAGAACAGGTGCGCTTTGCCCGTCGCCGTTTCGGACATTACGAGGTGATCGACTTTGTCGCCGTGCTTTTCGGCTATGCGATTAGCGGTGAACGGACCCTGCAAGGCTTTTACGAACGGATAGCGCCCTGGGCCAGCGCGTTCATGGCGCTCTTCGGGCGTGATCGCCTACCGGCTCGTTCGACGCTCAGCCGCTTTCTGGCCGCCCTGGATCAGGCCGCGGTCGAGGCCCTGCGTATGCTCTTTCTGAAAGACCTGCTGGCTCGCCCTTTGAACAAAGAGGAGCATGGAGCTGGGTTATGGGATCGACAAGGGACTCGCTGGGTCGTCTTCGACGTGGATGGCACACGAGAGGCGGCCCGTCAACGCGCTTTGCCGAAGATGGAGGACCTGCCTCCTGCCCAGCGTCGCCTGGATGAGGTCTGTGCTGCTGGCTACACCGGGCGCAAGCGTGGGGAGGTTGTCCGCACCCGTACCGTCGTTTCGCAGGCCCATACCTATCAGTGGCTCGGCAGTTTCGGGAACAGAGGCAACGGGGAGTACCGGAAGGAACTGGCTCACGCGCTCGCGGCCATCCGTCGCTATCTCGCTGCGCACGGCCTGCCTCAAGCGCACGCCCTGCTGCGATTGGATGGACTCTACGGCACCGGGGCCGTTATCGCGGATCTGGCTGGCCTCTCCTTCGTGATGCGGGGCAAAGACTACACGGTGTTGGATCACCCGGTCGTGCAAGCGCGGCTGCATTTGCCTCCCGATTCCCACTTCAGCCGCCCGGAAAGCGCCCTGGTGCGCGCCCTCTACGACTGCCCGGATGTCCCTGTGGGGCCAGAGGGCCGAGGCTCGCGCGTGGTAGTGGCGACCCATCCCAAAGGACCACTGAGAAGCCGAATAGGCGCCACTCGCAAGGGCATCGTCTACGAACTCTTCTTCACGAACTTACCGCAGGAAGCGTTCACTGCTGCCGATATCGTGGCCCTCTATCTGCATCGTGGGGCCTTTGAGCCACAGCTTGCCGATGAGGATGCCGAGCAAAACCCCGACCGCTGGTGCAGCCACTCCCCTGCCGGGCAAGAAGCCTGGCAGATCGTCTCGCAATGGGTCTGGAACCTCCGGCTGGAACTGGGTCATGTGCTTGAGCCGACTCCGCTGCGCACGACCGAGTTTGCTCTCCCCGTCACAGAGACCACAGTGGAGCAGGCGCCTGTGCAAGGCTATGGCAAGCCTTCGGTCGCCTTGCCCTGGAAAGCGGGTCGTTTCTCTGGACAGGACTTCGCCCTCCGGCCTGACGGGACGCTGCGCTGTCCAGCCAGCCAGTCGCTTGTTGCACACGAGCGGCGCCGAGAAGCCGATGGAAGCCTACGTGTGGTGTATGCGGCCAGCATCCGCAGTTGTCGTCCCTGTCCTCTGCGGGGGCAGTGCCAATGGCAGGGCAGCGCCACCAAGAAGCCGCGCCAGGTGAGCGTGCTGTTGCATCCATTGGTCGTTGGGTCTGAGCCCATTCGATGGCGTGACTGGAGTCGTCGCTCCCATCGACGTGCATGCATCCAGCTGGTGCGCCATCAATGCGTCAAGGTCGAGGTCGAACCTCCCACCTCTGCCAGCCTCACCGTCAAGCTTGCGCCCCTTTCCCGGGCCCAACGTGCCCACTATCGGCTTTCGTGGGCAGAGCGGCTGGCTCGCAATGCGCGTCCCCTCACGGCTGGACGGGTGACGATCCGACTATTCGGCGTCCCAGAAAGCTTTGCCACCTCGCTCGGCCTGGCGACGGCTTGAATCTCGCGGGCGGCGCGCCTCAGTATTCTCTCTCCTCGGATAGGCTTGCTCCTCCGAGTGGAGTATCATGACCCCTTTTCCTGGTTTTTTCTCCATGGGGCGTCCCACCTTGCTCATGTGTTTCCTGGTCAAAGCAAGTTCAGCTTCTCCAGCCCCATGTAGGCTCCTGCCACATCCGTCAGATTGCCACTTCTCACGTGCTGCTTAAAGTCCGCGAGCGGCATCTCGACCACCTCGAGAAACTCATGATCGTCAGGGGTGGGTTCCTGAATTTTCACACAATGGCGGGCCACAAAGTGATATTTGCGCATCGTCGAATACGCACAGTGCCAGCTCGATCCTGCCAACTCCATCTCGCCGCGATAGCCGGTCTCCTCCAGCAATTCACGCACGGCAGCCTCGGCAGGATCTTCGCCGGCATTGACCCCTCCACCAGGCAAATCCAGCAGAATGGCCTCTGGCCCTGGACGCGCATTGCTGAACCAGGAGCACCGTGTCGCGTGTGGTAAGCGCCAGCACACAGGCCGCACAAGGTTCTGGCTTCATCTCGAAATCGGCTTCTGCACCGTTGGGGAGAACAAACGTTGTGCGGGAAATGCGGCGGAAACTGGCGAAAACTTCCGTCTCCCTCAGCTTTTGCCATGGTTGGATTTTCAAGAGCCTATCCTCGTTTTTGCTCAGATTATATCACTTGTCATCTTTCCAGAGCTCCCTCCCGCTTCGTCACAGGCCACGGATCAGCACTTTCTCACACTCGTTGCGCAACCCGTGGGCAAATTGGAATGGTCTCCTAAATGGCCCAATTTTTCACGAATCCTTGTCGTATCCCAAGGTCGTAAAACTGATAGGGGAGGAAATTACCTCTCCGCGTCCTGATGGTCAGGAATACCATGACCTCTTACTGAGGGCATGTGACGATGAAAGGGACTCCTGCTCTTCAAACCATGGTGCGTTCTACGGAAGGTCTTGACATTGCCGTAGCGTCAAACTATATACTCCCTGGAGAGGACTTTCCAAGGAGGAATTGACATGTTTCGTATCGGCGAATTCTCCAAAATCGCCCGGGTCTCAGGCCGTCTGCTGCGCTATTACGATGAGATTGGTCTGCTGAGTCCCCAGTCTATCGACCCGGAAACGGGTTATCGCTCCTACAGCGCACGGCAACTGCCCCGGCTCAATCGCATTCTGGTTCTCAAAGAACTCGGTTTATCATTGGAGCAAATTGCCCGACTCCTGGATCAGGAGACCTCTGTTGATGAAATTCGAGGGATGCTGGCCTTACGCAAAGCCCAGATCGAGCAATCGGTTCAGGAAGAGATGGAGCGATTGCGCATCGTGGCGAGCAGGCTGCAGCAGATCGACACCCAGGGGCAGATGCAGGAGCCTGACGTGATCCTGAAAGCGGTGCCAGCAACGCCGTTTCTCGCGCTACGCGACGTGCTGCCCGGCATGGACGCGATAGAGCATCTCGTTCGCAGAATCGCTACTGCTGTTCCGGCACTGGTGGGACGCAACAGCCTTGGTCCTATCACCATCATCATCCATTCACCCATGTATGATCCCGAAGCACTCGATATCGAAGTCGGCTACCTGCTCACCGGGAAAGGTCCACAGTCAGTCGAACTCTCCGAGGAACGTCTGCTCACTCTGCGTACATTGCCAGCAGTTGAGACAATGGCAACACTTGCACACGTCGGGCGGGTCAGCGACAGCCACAGGGGTTATGGAGCACTGGCTACCTGGATTGAACAACATGGGTGGCAGATGAGCGGCGCGGGGCGAGATATCCTTATCCAACTGCCACAGTCGGAGCAACAGGACGAAGCGGTGATCGAGATCCAACTGCCAGTGACCAGGTTCGATCATCCTGCCCTCCTCATCTGAGTCGCTGCCGTCGATCGATTGTCAGAAAGACTATAAATTCGCCAGTTCCGACTCATAACCTCGCCAGTTCAACGAGCTTGAATGGATGAGTCAACATTGATTTTTCCGGCGCATATCTTCGCCCGAATCCCAAATTGGCTCATAACCCCGCCGAATGAGGCTCGGACAGAAAACCATCGGCTATCTCGCCTCTTATCGTGGCGAATCGCCTAAAATTGGCGATGATATGGGTCAAACTGGCGATGATATGGTCCTGCAACTTTCTTTTGCCTCGAATCATGGCCGGGAAAGTTGCAGCGACCTTTTCCAGATCGCGGCTTTCAACCCGTAGGCATCCAGAGATGGCAAACGAGTACAGAGACTAGGAAACAAGGTCAGTTCTTGATTGAGAGGCTGACCCATAACTTCGCCAATTTCTGGCTTTGACGCATAAAGGCCCGTTTCGGCGAAGTTATGGTATTAATGACACGGAACCAGATATATTTGTATTGCTTTCAATGGATGCTTCCATCATGTACTGCCTTCCTCTACTCTTATGAAATATGTAAGACTGCCTTGCCCGGAAACTGCCGGTCGAGGAGGGCTTGTGCGACCCTGCCTATCTCATGCCAATCCGCTTCCATGCCAAGAAGAGGAATCAGCTTTCCTGTGCTGACTAAGTGGACCAGGCGCCTGAGCCCAAGAGAAGCCGGTTCGCGCCTGAACTCGAAAAAGAGATTGAAGAAATCCAGGCCAGTGTCTGGTATCTGGCGCACACGCGCATAATCCAATGGAACTTCGCTGCCTGTGAGTGCGCTGATGGCGATACATGTTCCTCCCGGAGCAAGTTGCGTCATGGCCTCTGCCAGCGTTCGTCCGCCGAGCTGATCAAGGATCAGGTGATAGGGGCCGAATGCTGGAGTGGCTGAAATGTTCTCGTCAACGACCACGTGATCTGCACCCGCCTCCTGGACGAGTGAGGCTGACGAAGCGTGACGGACCTGACCAACCACCCGCGCACCTGAAAGCTGGGCCAACCGGCAGGCAAAGAGTCCTACTCCACCAGAGGCAGCGGTGATCAGGACTGGTCGAGCGATGAGGCTTCCACCATGCTCAATGGCATAGAGTGCAGTGAGCCCCGCCATCGGCAGCGCTGCTGCTTGCGCAAAGGAAACAGACGGTGGGAGTTCGGCCAGGGCATTTGTCGGGACCGCGACCTGCTCGGCCCAGGCGCCAGGGGGAGCCATGCAGATACCGACCACCCTCGTCCCTTGAGCCGGTCCAGTTCCATCGGCTGCCGCCTGCTCCACAACTCCAGCGAGATCCCACCCCAAGCGCGTTCCTGCCGCACCCTGGACTAGATACACCACTTCTCCACGATTCAGAGAGATCGCCTTCACTCGTATCACTGCCTCATTGGCCCGGGGTGTCGGAGGCTCAACCGTTTGGAAACCAAGGCGCACAGGCGTTTGTGGATCAATGACAATAGCTTGCATGCTTGAAACATACCTTTCTCTTTCGCGGGCTCGGTCGCTCGACTGACGTGATACAATGATGCCAGACCTTTTGCTTCCTAATAAAGGCCCGTTTCGGCAAGGTGATGGGCTTTTTGACAGTCGCTGCATCCCACTCATCAGACACGCGGCAGCTCTTCCCGGCCTCCAGTTCGCGGATGTTCGAGCCCCGCACCGTGTGACCAGCGCTTGCCAGTGGTCGGCATCCCTCTTAAGTCACCTTCGGGTGTGCCTGCCATGACCCACGCGAGAGCCGCCCATTAGCAAGCGATAAACCGGCTTGTCACTCCGTACCTGGCTGAATCAGCAGTTCGTTCACCTCGACCGGCGCTGGTTGCGTGACCGCATACACAATGGCCGCGGCAATATCCTCACTTGCCAGCGTCGTTATTGACCGCATCCAGGACAGCATGGGGTCTTGCGCCGCCTGCTCAGTCAGCTGCTTCTGCATTTCTGTTGCTACCCCGCCTGGCTCAATCACCGTGACCCGGATGTGATTGGGAGAGACCTCCTGGCGCAGCGCTTCTGAAAAGGCGCCCACGCCCCATTTGGTCGCAGCATAGACGGCATCGCCACCCTGTACTTTGCGTCCAGCCTCCGAGGAGATATTGACGATATGCCCACTGCCTTGCGCTTTCATCAGCGGCAGCACCGCGTGCGTCGCGTACATCAAGCCCAGCAGGTTAATGTTGACCATCTCTCGCCACTCCTCGGTCTTGGCTCCATCAATCGGACCAAGCCGGGCCACTGCGGCATCGTTGACCAGGATATCGACGCGGCCCCACGTGTCGCGCGTGCGGTGAACCATCGCGCGCACCTGTGCCTCGTCGGCGACATCCACCCTCAGTGCGATGGCCTGGCCTCCGCGCTCTTCAATGCGCTTGACCACCGCTGCCAGTCGATCCCCGCGCCGGGCTGCTGCAGCGACCCGCGCCCCTTGCGCCGCCAGCGCCAGCGCCGTCGCCTCCCCAATGCCTGACGAAGCTCCCGTCACCAGCGCCACTTTTCCTTCCAATGCACCTGACATCTCAATACCTTCTTTCTAGCAGCGGTTCCGTTCCGCTTTCCCCTGGAACGTTCCCGCCATGTTGCTGTTTCCTGCTCGCTCTGTCTCAGGGGTTTGTGCTCCCCGAGAGAGCCGTTCCTCACTTCCAGACCCAGTTGGCAGGGTGTGGGCCACTGCCCAACTGCTGTCCCTCGCCCTCTCTGGTCCTAGTATAAGCAGGAAGCGTCATGAAAGCGTCATGAAAACGCCATGAGCAGCAGCATGGGCCGTGGCCCCAAACGCTGACCCCCACAGGAGCGAGCACGTGTTTGGCAGGAAGCCCATCTTTAGATTTTGACCCGTATCTTCGCCAATTTATTCTCCTGACGCATAACTCCCCTTTTCGGCGAAGATATGGGTCAAATTACATCGATGGATGGGAACGCGGGGCTTGACTTTGACGTTACGGCAAACTGTATACTCATTCTGTCAAAGGCATGAAGCAATGGGAACAAGCACAACACCAGATGGTCCTGCGCCTGGGACACGAGCAGTGGCAGACGCTCCGAGCCTCACTGCAAGCAACGATGACGCTTGCCCAGCCGGTCTAGTGTTTTTTTGTGGTAATACGTGTATACACACATAATTAATAAGGAGGAACCTATGCCCAAGGAGCAAACCGTACCCTATGCCAGCAAAACCGCCCTCATCCCTGCCGCCGAGTGGTTCGGTGGGGGGCGCCGCGTCCCCTATGATCCCAACCGCCACCGCGTCCTCACTACGCACGATGACATGAGCACACCCCCCCTGATGGTGTTTGAGCGGGTCGTTGGCGCCCCTCTCATGGATGCCGAAGGCCGCTGGATGACCTTGCTTCCCGGCTTTCCTGATGGCTCCTATGGCTACGCCTACGTCAACGCCTCTATCTTGAGTACGTCGGACAGGGCGACTCGGATAAGCCCAGGAATTACGCCTACTCAACCATTGAGCGTGCCGATCTGGTTGAAGCGCAGTGGCAGGCGCATGAGGTGCGGCGTACCTTTGTGGTGACATTCGACTACTCCTCGCTTGTCGTGCTCGAACTCCTCGCGCGCCAGGAAGAACGCCTCGGGCGTGGTGAGCCGCTCGCTACCCGCATCGAATCGGTGTTCATCGCCAACGGGGGGCTGTTTGCCGACGCGCATTCCCATCCCTGGCAAACGACGCCCCTGCTCAAGACTCCTCTCGGCGCGCTCAGCATGCAGTTCGCACAGCGCTCCCCGGCGCTGTTCGCGCGCATCATGCGCGACGCCAACATGTTTTCTCCTGGGTATGGGGTGACTATGGCGGAACTCCGAGAGGAGTATGATGCCATTACGCGGCGGGATGGGGCCGCATTCCTCCATTATGGGGCAAGGTTCGTGGACGAGCATAAAGCCCATGCCACACGATGGGATCTCGCCCGTCTCTATCACGCTCTGAGTGGCTCGGTGGAGTTCTGTATCGCGGGGAGCTCGGAAGATCCCTATGAAACCCGCCAGATTGCGGCGGCACGCGCGCGGCTTGGTGCCGCTGGTCTCGACATTCGGATGTTTCCCGGTGGCCATCTCACCACCTCGGAGCATCCCGATCTACTCGCCGCTGTCATCCACGAGCGCGCCCTGGCATGGCTCCAGCCATAGGCAAGCCGCCGGGCATCCGTTATGCGATGCCCGGCAGGCATCAAGGAATGACAACGTCATGAGACAAATGACTCAGATCACCATTGAGCACAAACCGTGCAAGATACCCACCGTTCATAAAATGTATTGGTAAAGGAGAAACACTATGACCACAATTGACACATTGATAGAGCAGAACCAGGACTTTGCTGCCCATCAGTTCCCCAAGGATTTACCCCTGATGCCGCGCTTTCGGGCCATGATCATTGGCTGTGTGGATCCGCGCGTCGATCCGGCTCACTTGCTCGGCCTCAAGCTCGGAGAGGCTGTCGTGATCCGTAATGTGGGTGGGCGCATCACTCCAGCGACGTTGCAGACCATGGGGATGCTCGGTAGGATAGCCCAGGCTGAAGGAGGCCCTCCCGCGGGCGAGTTTCACCTGATCGTGCTTCAGCACACCCAATGCGGGATTGCTCGCCTCGAAGGGACCCCTGACCTGCTGGCGAGCTACTTTGGCATCGGCGAAGAAGGCCTCCTGGCCAAAGCGGTCACTGATCCTCACGCAGCGGTTGCCGTCGATGTGGCTACACTCAAGGCGATCCCGGCCCTGCCCGGGAACTGGCTGGTTTCTGGACTCGTCTACGATGTGACGACGGGGCTGGTCGAGGTCGTCGTGCCACCGGCTCCCCTGCGTCATCCTGCAGAGCAATGAGGAAGCAGCGCAGGTGCCTCATAACAGATCATCTGTGAGCACCGCTCACCTGGTCCCGTGGTATCTCTCCACGTAGCAAACAGGAGCTCTATCCCATGAGTAAACCAAGAATCCTTGTGCTGGCAGCCGCCGGAAGAACGGGCATGCCCGTTCTTCCGGCGGCTGGACGAAGGCTTTCCCGTCACCGCCTTTGCGCATCAAGCCGATCAGCGAAGCGAACGCCGGAAGCGCGAAAGGCGCGGATATCGTCGTCGGCTCGCTCACCGACATCAACGATATGAGAACTGCGATGGCGGGTGCCAGACGCGCCTACTTCTGTGTGCCAAACGAGGCAGGCAATCTCAAAGCGGCAGCCATCTTTACGGTGGTCGCGGCTTCGCAACAATTGGAAGCCGTCGTCGCCATGAGCCAGTGGTTGTCCCATCCCAATCACCCTTCCATCCACACACGCGAGACCTGGCTGGCTGACAGGTTGTTTGAGTTGTTACCTGGAACCGCCGTGACCTTCATCAACCCTGGTTTTTTCGCGGACAACGAGATGCAAGTCTTGCCTTTCGCCGCACAATTTGGGCTGTTGTCCTTGCCCTATGGCTCTAGCCTCAACGCGCCTCCTTCCAATGAAGATATGGCCCGTGTGGTGGCTGAGATTCTCGCGAGGCCAGAAGGACACGCCGGAAAGACGTATCGGCCCACTGGTCCAAAGCTGCTCTCTCCGCAAGACATCGCGGCCATCCTGGGAAAGGTCCTTGGGTGCAAGGTCACCTACCGCAATGCCTCGATGCGAATGCTCTCGAAGATGATGAGAGACCGCTTGTCTCTTTACAACCTTGCCGCGTATTCGCAATACGTCATCGATTACCAGAAGAATGCGTTTGCCGTCAATGCGCCGACGGATGCGGTTCGCCGCATCACCGGGAGAGAGGCGGAGGATTTTGAGACCATCGCGCGACGCTCTGTTGCCACCACCCCGGGAGCCAGGCGCAGCTTCGCCACACAGTTCAAGCTCATGTTCGGGATGATCATCTCGCTGCTGCGTCCAGCACCGCGAACTGCTCCCTACCTCGCTCTCGATGAATTTTCCGACAGATCGCATGTGGTCTTCAGTGCGGACTCACCTGAATGGCGTCAAAGTCACGAACAGCAAGCAAACGAGCCATCAGCAGAGAAAACAGCGTTGCGGCACGCCTCATCATAAAAAGAGGTAAGCCCAGGATACGTGCAAAATTCTATCAGAAGCGAGATCCTCGTGATAGAATTTTGCACGTATCCTGGGCTTACCTCCAGTAAGGTGAGCCGTCGCCTAGTAGAGCTCATTTTCTAGCACCCACTTTGGAATGGTCTCCTACTATGGTGAGGCCTGCTAGTAAATATCGATGATTGGTAATGTGAGCGGCGCTGGTGTCAGCCCGTGGAGCAGCAATACTGTCCTTGTCGCCCGTTGGCGCACATGAGCGGAATCATCAGACCCGGACATCTTTTGCAGCACCAGATATACTGAGAGAGGGACGCGCTCACCCATCAAGCCGAGCGTCTCCACCGCAGCACATCGCACGTAGGAAACCGAATCGGTCAGGGCGGCAATCACTGGCTCCACAGGAACGCGGAGCGGAATTTTGCCGAAGGCATCTAACACGTCTTCGCGTACCGCAGCATACTCGTCGCACAGGGACTGAAGCAGGAGTTCGAGGGGAATCTGGTCGGGAAACCACTCCACCAAAGACATACAGGCATGTGAGGCGGCGGCGCGCACTTCTGGCTCCGG
>WNFI01070629.1_pt4 | contig 10851 bp, 9 predicted proteins | sample 5400471 | NCBI WGS metagenome assembly WNFI01 (sample SAMN13153348, study PRJNA577476) | soil metagenome | isolation source: 100 cm saprolite on Douglas fir-dominated hillslope | place: USA:California | collected 2013-09-17 | reverse complement strand
TGTGATCGCTAGGCATATGCGAACCGCGTACCTCATCGTCGGGTTATGCGCGGTGCTAATGCTCGGAGGTTGCAAGCGAGAAATTGCGAATCGCAACCTGCTGCAAGTAAAGAAGAATATGAACCCGAAGGAAGTAGAGACCGTCCTCGGGCAACCGGACTCGACCGATCGGAAAGACGATGATGGTGACGGTGAAAAAAGGTATGCAGGATTGATCACTTACTACTATGTGCAGGATGGACAGAAGATCGCCCTTCAGTTTTTTAACGGTCATCTCGTTCGTGAACCGGAGCTTTTGAAAGAACACTAGGCATGGAAATTCCGCAGGAGTTAGCAGATCACATCGATGAGGTGATCACTCATTACCCGGTTTCAAAACGAAGCGCTGCGCTTCCTTTGCTCCATCTTGTACAAGAGCACTTCGGTTATATTAGTGACGAAGCGATCACCTGGGTGGCAGCCAAGCTCGAGCTACAGCCGATCAATATTCTCGAGCTGGTAACCTTCTACCCGATGTTTCGGCAAAGTCCGGCCGGGAAACATCATATTCGGGTTTGCCGAACGTTATCCTGCGCCATGGGGGGAAGTTATTCTTTACTCGATACCTTCTGTAAACACGCCAAGATCGAAAAACCGGGCGGCGGCCATCACGCCCACCTGCTTAAAAGTCCGGACGGAACCTACAGTATCGAGTTTGTGGAATGCCTGGCTAGCTGTGGAACGGCGCCGGTGTGCATGATTAATGACGATTTTTACGAGGGCGTTTCTGAGGACAGCGTCCCCGAATTACTTAAGAAATACCCGTGATATGCCAGCTATCGTTCGCACTCCCCATCCTCGCGAAAGACGAATCGTTTTTAAAAACATCGATCGCGCAGGCTGGACCACTGACATCGACTGCTACCTCAAGGATGGCGGATATGAAGAGCTGAAAAAAGCTCTTAACATGAAGCCGGAGGAGATCGTAAACGAGGTGAAAGCCTCGGGGCTCCGCGGACGGGGCGGCGCTGGTTTCCCTTGCGGAGCAAAATGGGGATTCATCCGTCCGGGTGAAACGAAGCCGATCTATCTTATCTGTAATGCGGATGAATCGGAACCGGGCACGTTCAAAGACCGATACATTATCCACCAGGATCCCCATCAGCTCCTGGAGGGGATGATCATTTCCTGTTACGCGGTCAATGCTCGATTAGCTTACATCTATATCCGAGGCGAATTTCCGTTAGGCGCGAAGATCCTGGAAACTGCGATTCAAGAAGCGAAAGCTCACGGTTTTATCGGCAAGAACATCGGTGGCACCGGGTTCGATCTCGAAATTTACGTTCATCGTGGCGCCGGCGCTTACATCTGCGGCGAAGAGACCGGATTGATCGAATCTTTGGAAGGGAAACGGCCTTATCCCCGGATCAAACCGCCGTACTTCCCAGCTGCCCTCGGGCTCTACATGAGCCCCACCATCGTCAACAACGTCGAGACTCTATGCGACGTGAAACACATCATTAAAATGGGGGGCGCCGAGTACTCAAAAATCGGCCGTCCAAATAATACTGGCACCCGGTTACTTTGCGTGAGCGGCGATGTGCAGAAGCCGGGCTACTACGAGCTAGAAGTCGGCGGTCTAACCATGGGCGAACTGATCAACGACATTTGTGGCGGCCTTCGCCCGGGGCGCACATTGAAAGCGATCATCCCGGGTGGCAGCTCCGCCAAAGTGTTGCGCGCCGACGACCGGTACAAGATCAAGACCAAGCAACCGGACGGAACGACTGTTGACGAAGAGATCGGGATCGAAGATATCCGCATGGATTTCGATAATTTAGCAGCTGTTGGCTCCATGGCAGGCTCCGGAGGAGTCATTGTGATGGATGATTCCCGCGACATGGTCTGGGCGCTGAACAACATCAATGAATTTTACGCCCATGAAAGTTGCGGTCAGTGCACCCCGTGCCGGGAAGGCTCGCTCTGGATGAACAAAATTACGACCCGCCTGCTCGATGGAGGCGGGTTCGCCGATGATCCCGACACGCTAAAAACGGTGGCTGACAATATCGCCGGCCGAACCATTTGCGCCTTCGGCGAGGCGTGTGCTTGGCCGACTCAAAGCTTTGTCGCTAAATTCCGCGACGATTTTCAGGCATATGCTTCCAGGAATGGCCGGAAGCAGAGTTAACTGTGATGAATATTCGACATTGCCTAGCTCGCCCGAAGGGCGAAAGCAAAGTAGACCGGGGCTTCAAGCCTGGGCGTGAAGCTTGGACGTTTTCTGGGCGAAAAAACACGCTCCGTAGGAGCGAAATCGTTATAGGGTTATGAGCGAACCAGTCCCACTTCTCAACGTCCAAATAGACGGTGTCTGGCACCGGTTCCCAAAAGGAACTCGAGTTATCGAAGCTTGTGCCAAGGCTGGCAAATTTGTTCCCCGGTATTGTTACCATCCTAAACTGAGCTCCCCAGGCAATTGTCGCATGTGTCTAATCGAGATGGGCATGCCGAGGATGGGCCCGGATCGCAAGCCGGAGCTCGGCCCAGATGGTAAACCGGTTATCAATTGGATGCCGCGCCCGCAGATTTCCTGTGCTCAAGACATTGCGGAAGGCATGGGAGTAAAAACCGATTCGCCGATGGTACAAGAATGCCGCCACGGCGTAATGGAATTTCTCTTAATTAACCATCCGCTGGATTGTCCGATCTGCGATCAAGCCGGCGAATGCGAGCTACAAGAGTTCAGCGTTCAATACGGAAGCGGCGGTTCCCGTTTTCGGGAGGAGAAAGTTAAGAAACCAAAGCACGTCCAGCTTGGTCCCAGGGTGACCTTAGACGATGAACGCTGCATCCTCTGTTCACGCTGCATTCGGTTCATGAAAGAAGTCGCTCAGGACGACGTCCTGGGTTTCGCCAGCCGAGGCAGCCATTCCTATCTGACAGCACACCCGGACCGGGTTTTGGACAGCAATTACTCGCTTAACACCGTCGACATTTGTCCAGTAGGCGCGCTGACCAGCTCCGATTTCCGGTTCAAGATGCGAGTCTGGTTTCTTAAGGAGACGAAAAGCATCTGCACCAGCTGCGCCACCGGTTGCAACACGCTGATCGGCAGCCGGCAAAACATCATTTATCGTCAGACCCCGCGCGAAAACGATGAGGTGAACTCGGCCTGGATGTGCGATTACGGCCGGCTGAATTTTCATTTCGTCAATTCGACTGACCGCCTCACCGACCCCCAGATCCGCCATCTGTCGACGCTGGAAACCGCTAGTTGGGCAGCCGCTATCGCCCGCGCCGGAGAAGATCTCAAACGATTCCAACCAACCGAGATCGCCGTTATCGCTTCCGGCCGGATGACCAACGAAGAGCTGTGGCTGGCCAAGAAGCTGGTCGATTCGGTGAAGACGCCAAACTACGATATCGTGCCGAGAACCGGGCCCGCAGACGACATCCTTTTAAACGCCATCCGCAATCCGAATGCGGTCGGCGCCCAAGTCTTCGGCCTCTCTTCAGATGAACCCGGAGCGAAGATTCAACAAATCATCGACGGCGTAAGCCGTGGTCATATCAAGGCCGTGGTAGCTCTGCAGGAAGATCTGACGGCCGCTGGCTTCCAGGCCAAAGATCTCGAATGCCTGGAAGCGCTGATTGTGATGGACATTTTGCCGAACGAAACCACTAAGCGCGCCACCACCGTATTGCCGTCGGCTTCATTCGCGGAAAAGCGAGGATCGATGATCAATGTCAAAGGCCGGTTGCAACGATTGAATCGGGCCATCCAATCGCCTGGCAATGCCAGAGAAGATTGGGAAATTCTGCGGGATGTCATCCAACAATTGACCGGCGCGAACGGGGTTTACCTTATCGAAGACGTTTTCAAACAGATTGCTGAGAACGTGCCGCAATTTCAGGGACTGAGTTTAAGCAAAATTGGTGACATGGGAGTGCAACTGGTGGGGGTAAGTTCGGCTGCGCCGGTAACAGCGTCGGCCTAATACTATGTCGGATATTCTATTTGCGCTGCTAATGGCCCTAGTTAAGGGCGTGGGGTTGGTCTTCTTGATCATCCTTCCCATGGTGTCCTACACGGTTTATGCCGAACGCCGGGTCAGCGCAATGATTCAGGATCGTATCGGACCGAATCGGGTATGGATATTCGGGTTAGGTCAACCGATTGCCGACGCCGTGAAGTTGTTGCTCAAGGAGGATTTTACCCCTGCCAGCGTTAACAAGTTCTATTATTGGCTGGCGCCTGCGTGCGCCATGGCCCCATCCCTCATGGCACTCGCTGTTATTCCCTTCGGGAGTAATTGGTTCGGCCAGCCCATGGTCGTGGCAAATGTGGATATCGGCGTTCTGTGGGTCTTCGCGGTTTCTTCTCTTGGCGTCTACGGCATCGTCTTGGCTGGTTGGTCTTCGAACTCGAAATACCCGTTCCTTGGCGGTATCCGGTCGAGCTCGCAGATGATTTCGTATGAGCTTTCGCTCGGTCTATCTGTCATCCCGATTTTCCTCGTCTGCGGCACGCTAAACTTGCCTGAGATCGTGAAGTATCAGATCGAGAATGGCTGGCTGATCTCGCCGATCTGGCTAAAAGGAATTTCGTTCACCGGGATCAATTTCTCCCTTCTGGCCAGCTCCATTTTCAGCCTAACCGCTCTCTTCAAGCTAGTGCTTTGGGTCCCCCTCTTTATATCTTTCATCGTCTTCATGGTCTCGATGTTCGCGGAGACCAACCGGTTACCATTTGATTTGCCGGAATCGGAAACCGAGTTGGTCGGTGGTTACCACACCGAATACTCCTCGATGAAGTTCGCACTTTTCTTCCTCGGCGAGTACGCGGCGATGATTACGGGTAGCGCTGTCATTGTGACCCTATTTTTTGGCGCTTGGCATATCCCCTTTCTACCAACCGACCCGCAACAGCTTTCTCCTGTCTGGGGCTTTCTACTCGGTCTTCTGCACATCGCTGCCTTCTTCGTTAAGGTGGCGGTCTTGCTCTTTTTCTTCATCTGGGTCCGCTGGACCTTTCCCCGATTTCGTTATGATCAGCTGATGCGACTGGGCTGGTATTTCTTCTTCGAAATCGCGTTAGCAAATATTTTGTTAGTCGCTTTCATCCTCCCGTTCGCACCAAATTAGAACGCACCCATGGCTTACACTGTCGCTCGTCCGAAATTAAGTTTTGTTGAAAGACTCTACGTGCCGGCAGTGCTGGCTGGCATGAAGATTACTATCGGCCACTTTTTCAAGATGCTGACCGGCAAGACAAAAGTTACCATGCAGTATCCGGAAGAACGCTGGGATACGCATCTACCTGAGCATTATCGAGGTGCTCCTACCTTAGTTAAGGACGAACATGGGCATGAGCGTTGTGTGGCGTGCCAGCTCTGCGAGTTCATCTGTCCGCCCCGCGCGATCACCATCAAGCCGGGCGAGATTCCGGAAGGCGATCGCTGGCGCAAGGTAGAAAAATTCCCCCAAGAATTTGAGATCGACATGATCCGCTGTATCTATTGCGGCCTCTGTGAAGAAGTCTGTCCGGAACAAGCGATTTTCTTGCGTAAAGACTATGCGATTACGGGGCTAAGCCGCGCAGAGATGGTGCATGACAAACAGCGTCTCTACGAGCTCGGCGGGGTGATGACCGGCTTAGTCTTCAAGTGGAACGAAAAAAAGTAGACCAATGCCCGCCGCACTCTTTTGGACGTTTGCTTCCATCATGCTGTTCTTCGGCGTGATGGTGATCGTTAATCGTAGCCCGGTCTCCAGCGCCCTGAGTTTGGTCGTCTGCTTTCTCGGGTTGGCCGCTCTCTACATCTCCTTGGACGCCTTCTTCCTGGGAGTCATTCAGATCCTGGTCTACTACGGATTCCAAGGTGGTAACGCCGTCTTCCCTGCGCTCCATTCGGACGGGCATGGTGATACTTGGGAAGTCGGTATGGCGCTCTTCCAGCAATATAAACTGCCGTTGCAGATGATCGGCGCATTGGTGGTCGTCGCTACCGTCGGGGCTGTTCTGCTCAGCAAGAGAGAGTTAAAATAACTATGGCCACTCTTAATGATTATCTGCTAGTTAGCGGACTGTTGTTCACTATCGGATTCGCCGGGGTCCTGCTCAGACGGAATATTATTATCATTTTCATGGCGCTGGAGTTGATGCTCAATGCCGCCAATCTGTCGTTAGTCGGTTTTTCGCGTTTCCATGTCCGAGCCGGGCTGCCCGATTACAACGCTCAGGTATTAGTTTTCTTTATTATCACGGTGGCAGCGGCCGAGGTCGCCGTTGGGCTGGCAGTGATTGTGGCCCTCTTTCGAGCCAAACAGACCACCCACATTGAGGACCTCAATTCGCTGAAATTCTGACGAATGAACCCGGCTCCCTGGATTATCCTTTTTGCCCCTCTGCTGGCCGCGGCTGTCATTGCGATCGCAACTCAGCCTCTCAAGAAGCTCAGTTCCTATCTATCGGTGGCGGCAGTTGCCGTCTCATTTTTCTTTAGTCTTCTCGTATTCGGCAGCTCCGATCAGGATGTCAGTTTTAACTGGATCGATCTGGGGAGTTTCCAGATCCGGATCGGCTACATGATTGATAGCTTCAGCAAGACGATGCTGTTCATCGTCTCTGGAGTCGGTCTGGTGATTCATGTCTATTCGCTGGGCTACATGCACGATGACCGAGGTCGGTCCCGGTACTTTGCGGGACTCTCGCTCTTCATGTTCTCCATGCTCGGCATCGTCCTGGCCAATAACTTCATCATGATGTTTGTCTTTTGGGAGCTAGTCGGCGTGAGCTCCTACATCCTGATTGGCCACTGGTTTGACCGACCCTCAGCAGCGGACGCGGCTAACAAAGCGTTGATCGTCAACCGAATCGGCGATTTCGGATTCATGCTCGGGATTTTGATGGTCTGGTCCGCTTCCGGGACGGTGATGTTTGACGAACTATCTTCAAAATGGACCACTCTCGGTTTAAGCGCCGGGTACACGACCATCGCAGCTCTTCTGATCTTTTGCGGCGCCGTCGGTAAGTCCGCCCAATTCCCGTTACACGTCTGGTTGCCCGATGCGATGGAGGGTCCTACTCCGGTCTCCGCCTTGATCCACGCGGCTACCATGGTGGCTGCAGGCGTGTACATGCTGGCCCGAGTCTTCTTCCTCTTTTCCGGCTCCGCTGGCGCACTGACGGTCGTGTTGTGGATCGGATTGATTACCTCTCTACTGGCCGCTTTAATGGCCACCCAACAGGATGATATCAAACGGATTTTAGCTTATTCGACGCTGTCTCAATTGGGTTTGATGGTTTCCGCGATCGGTTTGGGCGTTCCGGTTGCCGCACTTTTCCATCTTTTCACGCACGCTTTCTTCAAAGCCCTGCTCTTCCTTGGCGCTGGTTCAGTGATCCACTCGTTACATAACGAGCAGAACATTTGGCAGATGGGCGGACTGCAGAAGAAAATGCCGATCACCTTTTGGACTTTTCTGATAGCAACCCTGGCGTTGGCTGGCTGCCCGCCCTTGGCTGGTTTCTGGAGTAAAGACGGAATCGTGGCTGCTGCTTTCGAGCATAACCCGGCCTCGGCTCTGGTCATCTCAGTGATTAACTTTTTCACTGCGTTTTATATGACTCGGCTCTTCTTGGTAGCGTTCCTGGGCCCGGCTCGTTCGGAAGGCGCTAATCACGCGCACGAGTCGCCTCCCGTGATGACCGTTCCGCTTGTCCTCTTAGCGATTCCCAGCCTGATAGCCGGACTACCCCTAGTTTCTCACCTCTTCTTCTCGGAAGTGGAAAGCTCAGAACCGTCGATCCCGGCCATAGCGGTGTCTTTGGCCGTTTTCCTGGGAGGAACCCTGGCAGGATTTGCTCTCTATCGCGGAAAGAACAGCGATCCTCTCGACATTCCGCTTTTCGAAAATCGGTTCTATATCGACCAGTTTTACGCCGGCCTGGTTAAATGGACTCAAGACTCTCTGGCCGGAATCGCAGCCTTTGTTGACCGCTGGATCATCGACGGAGGGTTGGTCCGCGGCCTGGGTGGTACGACCTGGGGCTTTGGGTTCGCCCTTCGGTTTTTGCAGATCGGTAACCTGCAAGCGTACGCGTTTCTTTTCGGCTTCGGAGTGGTTCTTCTCCTCTACCTGATCCTTTTCGCTTCATGAATCTACTAGTCCATCTCAGCTATCTGGGGCCGTTGGGCGCCGCCGTTCTGATTCTGTTCGGGTTTGCGCCCCGACGGACGGCGATCACCGGGGCCATCGTGGCGTTGATTTCTTCGCTGATTCTTTTCTTAGGCTATGATCACACCGCCGGCGGATATCAGTTCGTATCTGCGTTACAGCTGGTGCCCGCCTGGGACCTGAAGTTCTACGTCGGTGTCGATGGCCTGAACGCCACCATGCTGCTCCTCACCTCTTTGGTAGCGTTGGCGGCAGCATGGATGTCTCCCAGAACTGAAGAGAATCTACACCGATATATGGCCTGCTTGATGGCCATCGCCGCAGGCGCCGCCGGCGCATTCGCTTCCCTCGACTTGTTTTTCTTTTACGCGTTCCATGAGCTCGCGTTGATCCCCACGTTTCTGATGATCGGCATCTGGGGCACCGGCAACAAGCAAGCTGCTGCCTGGAAGATCACGATCTACTTGTCCATCGGCAGCATCATCCTGTTGGTTGGGCTGATTGGGCTTTATTTACTGGTTCCGGAAAAGGATCGCACTTTCGACATCGTCAAGCTGCAAGCTATGGCAAGCCACGGTGTGTTTGCCGGCGACGGAGCCAAACCGATCTATCTGCTCCTGCTGCTAGGCTTCGGCACACTGGTTTCGTTGTTCCCGTTCCACACTTGGGCTCCGCAAGCATATGCCTCAGCGCCGGTGCCCGTGGCCATGCTGCACGCGGGCGTGCTGAAAAAGTTCGGACTTTACGGCCTGTTACGCATCGCTCTCCCTCTCATGCCGGAAGCGGCTCGTTATTGGTCTTGGCTGCTGCTGGCCCTGCTCGTGGGTAATATCATATTCGTCGGACTTGCCACTATTTCCCAGAAGCAGCTCGATCTGACCCTTGGGTATTCCAGCGTGATGCATATGGGCTACATTTTCCTGGGGATTGCTACCTCTAACCTGATCGGCGTCAATGGAGCTGCCCTGCTGATGCTGGCTCACGGCCTATCGATCGCTGCCTTGTTTGCCATTGCCGGGGAACTCCGCCGGCAAACCGGTACGCTTGATTATCGCGACCTGGGAGGACTAGCCAAGTCGATGCCTTTGCTCAGCTTCTTGTTTGGGTTAGCCGCCTACGCCTCTATCGGATTGCCCGGCTTCGCTAATTTCGCGTCCGAGCTCCTGGTATTCTTTGGCGCCTTCAAAACCGCTACTCCCGGTGCTGCCTTTAATGGTTACCAGATTGCGACTGTCTGCGCTCTTTGGGGTCTGGTCATCTCAGCCGTGTACATGCTACGAGCTTATCGCAACATATTTTTCGGCGAACGCTCCAGCCGATGGGCCAACGTAAAAGATGTCAGCCTGGGCTTAGGTTGGCCCGTACTATTGCTCCTGGCTGGCCTGATCTTCTTCGGCTTTATGCCACAGACCGTGCTGCAAAAAATCGAACCCGGTATGGCCCTGTTTTGGAAATGACTTTATGTCTCCGATATTCCTTGAACTGATTGTTTTGGGCCTGGGCTTAGGTATGCTTTTAATCGAGTCGTTCGCGGAACGTCTCAACCGCAACACCATTGCCATCATCGGTATCATCGGCTTGGCTTGCGTTTTTCTTTTACTCCAGTTCGGAAGTTTCTCCAGTACAGCGGTGACCGGGTATACACAGGATAAAGCCGCTCTCTTCTTCAAAAAGTTTGCCCTGGTCACCACTATTATTGTGCTGATCATGTCGATCGATTATTCCGACACTATTCGCAAATTTGTGCGTGGGATCTCCCCTCAGGCCGGCATCGGCGAGTTCTATTCACTACCGATCTTAACTTGCGCCGGTATGATGTGGATGGCTTCCGCCACAGATTTCGTTCTTATCTTTATCTCGCTGGAAATAGTCACGGTCTCGTTCTACGCGTTGGTCGCGTTCACCCGGCGTAACCCGTTGTCGCTGGAAGCCGGCGCCAAATATTTGATTCTGGGGGCGTTGTCCACCGGCTTCTTCGTCTATGGCATCACGTGGATTTACGGGGTCACGCAGCATACCAATCTGACCAGCATCGCAAAGGTGCTTCCATCGATTCCGGCCTCGGAGCAAACCGGACTCCTTTTCGGAGCGATGCTAGTACTGGTCGGCCTCGGATTTAAAGTAGCAGCGGCGCCCTTCCAGTTCTGGGTGCCTGACGTTTACCAGGGAGCGCCCACCCCAATTACGGCATTCTTATCCGTAGGATCTAAAGCATCGGGTTTTATCGTTTTATTAAGAGTGCTCGAGGCGTTCCAAAGTCTGCCCGCCGTCGCGTATAAGCTATCGCTAGCCATCGTGTTGCTGGCCGCTGGTACCTTGATTTATGGAAACCTGGCCGCTCTTCCGCAGACCAACTTCAAGCGGTTGCTAGCATACTCCAGCATCGGGCACGCCGGTTACCTCCTGATGGCCGTAGCCAGCTTTGGCGCGCTCGATGCCGGCCTCGCCGTCGTAGTTTATCTGGCTGCCTATCTCCTGATGACTCTGCTCTCTTTCCTTATCTTGATCATCGTTGCCAAGAATTCGGAGGGCGACGATATCACTCATTTTAACGGCCTGAGCAAACGCTCGCCTTTCTTGGCTTTCAGCCTGCTCGTCGCCATGATGTCCCTGGCCGGCGTGCCGCTTACGGCTGGATTCCTCGGCAAATTCCTCGTTTTTAAGGTCGCTTTCGAGTCACAACAATTC
>WNFI01014868.1_pt2 | contig 10851 bp, 12 predicted proteins | sample 5400471 | NCBI WGS metagenome assembly WNFI01 (sample SAMN13153348, study PRJNA577476) | soil metagenome | isolation source: 100 cm saprolite on Douglas fir-dominated hillslope | place: USA:California | collected 2013-09-17 | reverse complement strand
CCCGTTCCCGTTCCGGTGCCGGTCGTCGTCGTCGTGGTGAGCGTCACCGCGGTGCCGTTTCGAAGCGCCTGCACGAGCTTGAGCGTGTTCGCGTCGGAGCCCGCGAGCGTGCCGAAGCTCGCCGCGATCTTCGTCGCGACCTGCGTCTGGCCCTTGTTCTCGGCCGTCGTGTTGAGCTGCGTGACCGGGGCGTCGGCGACCGACGACGTCGCGGCGGTCGCGGCGAACGCGAGCGGCGAAAACGCCATCGCGATCGCGGCAGCCAGCGTACGAAGTTTCGTTGTTCTCATGGCATCTCCTTCCTAAGTGGGACCGACGAGTTTCTCCGTCTGCAGGATCACCTCGGTCGCCGTCGCGCCGTCGCGGAGGATGCCGCCGTCCTTCTTGGCGGTCACCGTCATGCGCGTCGTGCCCGGCGTGAGCGCCTCGAGCTCGACCTCGATGTCGCGATCTCCGGCTTTCGCCTTGATCGTGCGCATCGAGCCCTCGCGCTTGGCCTCCAACACCTTGATCTGCATCCGGTGCAATGCGCCGCGTGTTGCCGTCTCCACCTGCGCCTGCGGCGCGGCGAATGTCTTGTAGACGATGCCGCTCAGCGTGTGCGACACCCCGGTCGCCATGCCCACGCCGAGCGCGGTAAGCCCTACGGCGACACAGCCGCCGAGGTTGAGCGAAGCGAGCACCAGGAAAGCGCCTGCGATTCTTTTCACGTTTGTCCTCCTCCGGAACCAATAATCGTACCAATCCGAGGAGCCACCTTCGGAGCGTCCGCCAAGTGGTTGAGCGGGCGGCCTTTCTGCTGTCCCTCGAGGCCGGCCGAGCGAGCGCTCACATGGAGCGCTTCGTCGTGGCCTTGAGACAAGCGGCGACGAGAACCGTCACCGCGAAAAAAGTGTGAAGCAAGCCGATAAGCGGGATTCTGTTACGGCCCTTGCGGGCTATGACGATCATTCCTCTGGGACGCGCGTCACCGCGCGCCTCGAGCCACCTACCCGCAGACTCGGTGGGCCACGTCGTCGTCTGCCTATTTGGTGTTGCTCCGCGTAGAGATTGGCCGTTTCACCCGGACTTAACCGGCTACGTCTCTGTTCCTCTGATCCTCGCCTCACGGCGGGCGGGCGTTACCCGCTACGCTGCCCTGCGGAGTCCCGACTTTCCTCTGTGCGACTCGAGAGTGGCACAGCGATCGCCTGGCTTGCTTCACACCGGCATTTTACGCCGCGGGGGGCGACCTCAAGCCTTGCCGCGGAAATGCGAGCGATCGTCGTAGAACGCTTCGGCGGCGTAGCGCGGATCCCATCCGGGCACGCCGAGCACCGGCATCGGCGCCATCGCCTTGGGCGAAGGGAAATTCGCGCGATCGGCGAAATGCATCGCCAGCAGCTCGTCCGCGCTCGAGGCGCCGGCGGCGAAGGGAATGAAGAGGGTCTTCGCCACGATGCCGATGTAGGGCTCGAGCGCCTTCTCGTAGAGGGCGTGACCGAACGTGAAGAATCGCGCGTTCGCCGCAAGCTCGGCGCGGCGGCGCCAGAAAAGCTCTTTCCACTCGAAATCGACGATCCGCTTCGCCACCGAGGAATCATCGCTCGCGACGATCACGCCGCCCTCGTCGAAGAGCGTGAGCGCATCGCGGTGGGGGCCGCGGCGCTTCGCCTCGGCTTCGCCGCGCTCCTCGAGGATCGCTGCGTGCTGCGCGTTGATCGCCGCCTTCGCGCGCGGGAACGTGATCCACACGAGCGCGTTGAAGAGGTCGTGCCAGTTCCCGGCGCGCGTCTCGACTTCGCCCGTCTCGGCGATGTGCATCTCGTAGTAGCGGCGCTCGCGATCGGTGTGCTCACGCGGCGCGACGAAGCGAAGCGGCCGGCCACGCGACGTGATGACACCCATCGCGAGCGCGGTGAGCTCGGCGTGCGTGGGCCAGCGATCGCGCGGCAAGCGCGCCAGCGCCGGGCGCAGCGGATCGAAGATCGGAGAATCGAGCCCGGTCAGCAGAAGACGATGAGCGTCTTCGCACGCACCGATTCGCGCGCGTACCAGTGCAGCAAACCCCACACGTAGGCGGCGGTGGGCCAGCGGTGTCGCGCCACCGCCTGCTCGAAGTGGGTCTCGGAGAGCGACCCCCGATCGCCCGGCATCGCGATCACGGTCGCGAGCTCGTCGAGCTCGTCGAGCAATCCCTCGCTCGAGCCGATCGAGACGTTCACCGCTTCCTCCTCGGCGCCGGGGAGCTTCAGCGTCCCGCTCACCGTCACGGGCTCCGGCAACGGCAGCGGCACGTACACGCCATCGCAATCCGAGTGGTTCACGAGGTTGAGGAACCTCGTCGTGAGCGCCGGCTCGGCATCGTAGAAGCGGTCGGTCTCGCCCTGGAGGTCCTCCTCGGTGACGTTGTCGAGCGCCCTCGCGCCGCCGCGCTCATAGCGCAGCGCGAGCCCGCGCAGCACGTGCAGGTCCGAATACAGGCCCACGCGATCGCCCTCCGACATGCGCCCCGACGGCTCGCCGATATGGGTGGTGTGCGTCTCGGGGACGTTCTCCTGCAGCCACTTCACCATCGCGGCGACCTGGACGTCGCTCTTCACCTGCTCCTTGATCTCGTCCAGGCCCATCATCACGACGTCGAGTCCCATCGCGATGCCCTCAGGAGGCGAGGCGCCAGCCGATGGATTGGCCGGCACGCAACGGCACCACGGTCTCATCGCCGAATGCGTACGACGCGGGCACTTTCCACGCACGGCGCTCGAGCGTCACCTTCGACGCGTTGCGCGGCAATCCGTAGAAGTCCGCGCCGTGATGGCTCGCGAAGGCCTCCAGGCGGTCGAGCGCGTTCGCCGACTCGAACGCCTCGGCGTAGAGCTCGAGCGCCGCGTGCGCGGTATAGACGCCGGCTGATCCGCAAGCGCTTTCCTTCGCGCTCCTCGCGTGCGGCGCGGAATCCGTGCCGAGGAAGAACTTCGGATTGCCCGAGGCCGCCGCTTTCAGCAGCGCACGGCGGTGCGGCTCGCGCTTGAGGACCGGCAGGCAATAGTGGTGCGGATGGATGCCACCCGCGAAGATCGCATTGCGATTGAGCAGCAGGTGGTGCGCGGTGATGGTGGCGCCCACGTATTCGGACGCGCGTTCGACGAACGCCGCGGCTTCGTGCGTGGTGATGTGCTCGACCACGACCTTGAGGCGCGCGAAACGCCTCACCAGCGGCGCCAGGATGCGCTCGAGGAAGACGGTCTCGCGGTCGAACACATCGACTTCCGTGTCGGTCACCTCGCCGTGCACGAGCAGCGGCAGGCCTTCGGCCTGCATCGCTTCCAGCACCGCGTCGCACTTGCGGATGTCGGTCACGCCCGAGGCGGAGTTCGTCGTGGCGCCCGCGGGGTAGTACTTCACCGCCTTCACGAAACCCGAAGCGCGGGCCCGCGCGATCTCGTCGGCCTGGGTCTCGTCGGTGAGGTAGAGGGTCATGAGCGGCTCGAATCGCGAGCGCTTCGGCAGAGCGGCGAGGATGCGGCCGCGATACGCCTTCGCCTTCTTCACGTCGACCACCGGCGGCTTCAGGTTCGGCATCACGATGGCGCGCGCGAATTGCCGCGCCGTGGCGCCGGCGATGGAAGCCATCGCCTCGCCGTCGCGCAGGTGCGCATGCCAGTCGTCCGGGCGCGTGATCGTGAGGGAATCCGGCATCGAATTTGTGCCAGGCACAAATGATGCGTGTGTGCGCCGGCAGCCGTTATTAATACATCATTTGTGCCTGGCACAAATTCGCAGCGCGGCCGCATAGAGCTCGTTGCGCTTGCCACCCGTGATCTTCGTGGCGAGGGCAACCGCCGTCTTCAAGGGCAACTCCGCGAGCAGCGCTTCCAGCACCGGAAGCGGATCTTTCGCGGTCGAGGCGGGCTCGCGGCCTTCGATCGCCAGCACGAATTCGCCGCGGGTGCGATCCGGATCGGCCGCGATCCATTCGGCCGCCCCCGCGAGCGGCATGCGCTCGATGGTCTCGAAGCGCTTCGTGACCTCGCGTGCGATCACGACGTCGCGCTCCCCGAGCGCCTGGTGCAGGTCCGCGAGCGTCCGCGCGACCCGATGCGGGGCCTCGAAGAGCACGATCGCCCAGGGCGAGGCAGCGAGCGCCGCCAGCTTTTCGCGCCGCGCCGCGCCCTTCGCCGGCAGGAATCCCGCGAACACGCAGCCGTCGAACACGAGCCCGCTCACCGAAAGGGCCGCCGTGAGCGCGCTCGCGCCCGGAATCGGCACCACGCGCAGCCCCTCGGCGCGCACCTGCGCCACCACTTCCGCGCCCGGATCGCTCACCCCGGGCGTGCCCGCGTCGGTGACGAGCGCCACCGCCTTGCCCTCGCGGATCCAGCCGGCCACGCGCGCGGCCGCGCGGCGCTCGTTGTGCTCGTGCAGCGCGACGAGCCGGGCGGAGATCCCCAGGTGCGAGAGCAGCGCCCGGGTCGTGCGCGTGTCTTCCGCGGCCACGACGTCCGCCGCCTTCAGCGTCTCGATCGCGCGCAGCGTGATGTCGCCCAGGTTCCCGATGGGCGTGGCCACCACATATAATCCAGGTTCCAAAGCGTCGCCTTCCATGCGCTTCCGCGCGCTCCTCTTCTTCCTTCTCGCCATCGCCGCGTCGCCGGCATTCTCGGCCGACCCGCCGCAAGGCACAACTACACCCGAGGACATCGACCCGGCGACGGGCCTCGCGCGCTCGAGCGTCGTGAAGCCGTTGGGCGACGCCCCGCCGGTGCCCGAGGCGCGCCGGGCGCCCGCGCAGCCGGTGCGCCCCCACGTCGCGCTCATCCTGCCGACGAAGTCCGCGGCCCTCGCAACGCTCGCCGAGAACGTGCGCCAGGGATTCGCGGCGGCCGCCGAAGCATCGGGACGCGCGGCGCCGCCCGTCACGATCACCGCGATCGAAAACGAGCAGGCCGCGCTCGTCGAAGCGTGCCGCGGCGCGCAGGAGGCGGAAGCGCTCCTCATCGTCGGCGGCATGACGCGCGACGGCGCCGCGCAGCTTGCGACCAGCGGCTGCTCGCGCGCGCCCACGCTCCTGTTGAATGAGCCGCCGCCCGGCACGCCGCTGCCCCCGAACGTGTTCTCGGTCTCGCTCTCGCTCGAGAACGAGGCGCGCCAGGTCGCGCTCCTCGCGGTGGCCGAAGGGCGCCACGTCGCGGTCGTGATCCATTCGGCCTCGCCGCTCTCGCGCCGGGTGCAGGAAGCGTTCGAGCGCGAGTGGACGCGCGCCGCCGGCGATGTGCGGGGCCGCCTCGTGTTCAGCGGCAGCGCCGAGGATGCGCCGATCGTGCGCGACCGCCTCGCGGGCGTGAACGCCGACATGGTGTTCATCGCGCTCGACCCACCGGAGGCGCGTTCGGTGCGGCCCTACATTTCGGGGATGCTGCCGGTGTACGCGACCTCGATGAGCATCAATCCGCGCGCCGAGGCGATCGTCAACGTGGACCTCCAGGGCGTGCGTTATGTGGAAATGCCGTGGTTCATCCAGCCCGACCATCCGGCGGTGATGATCTATCCGCCCGCCAAGCCCGGCATCTCCGTGGAGCACGAGCGGCTGTATGCGTTCGGCATCGACGCGTTCCGCATCGGGACGCTGCTGCTGAAAGGCGATCGCGCTGCGCCGCTCGATGGCGTGACGGGCCGCATCACGCTGGACAATCGCCACTTCTCGCGCACCATGGGCCCCGCGGAGGTCGACGGTGGCCGCGTGATCCCGCTGCGCGCGCCATGAGCTCGGCCACGCAGGTCGCGGGCGCGCAAGCCGAGGAGCGCGTCGCGCGCTTCCTCGCCTCGCGCGGGCTTGCGATCGTGGCGCGCAATTTCCGCACGCGCCTGGGCGAGATCGATCTGGTCGCCCGCGAAGGCGCCACGCTGGTGTTCGTGGAGGTGCGCTATCGCGCCGGCGACGGCTACGGCGGCGCGCTGGAGAGCATCACCGCCGCCAAGCGCTCGCGCATCGTCGCCGCGGCGAGCCAGTACCTCGCGCGCCTGGGCGCGGAGCCGCCGTGCCGCTTCGACGTCGTGACGCTCGACGATGGCGCTCCGCAATGGATCCGCGCCGCGTTCGACGCGCACAGTTAGAATCGGCTCCCATATGGATCTGGCCGCCCACCTGCGCACGCATTTCGAGGAAGGCATCGAGCTGCGCACGCGCATGGCGGCCACGCTGCCCGCGGAGATCGCGCGCGCCGGCGAAGCGCTGGCGCGATCGCTCAAGTCCGGGCACAAGGCGCTCGCGTGCGGCAACGGCGGGTCGGCGGCGGATTCGCAGCATTTCGCGGCCGAGCTCGTGGGCCGCTTCGAGCGCGAACGTCCGGGGCTGCCCGCCATCGCGCTCACCACCGACACCTCGGCGCTCACCGCGATCGCCAACGATTACGACTACGACCGCGTGTTCTCCAAGCAGGTCGAGGCCCTCGGAGCCGAGGGCGATTTCCTTCTCGCCATCTCGACGTCGGGCAACTCCAAGAACGTGGTCGAGGCGATGAAGGCGGCACAGGCGCGCAAGCTGCACGTCATCGCCCTCACCGGGCGCGACGGCGGCACGATGGGCCGCTTGTGCGGTCCGCGGGACTTCCACATCAACGTGGCGCATCCGCGCACGATGCGCGTGCAGGAAGTGCACCTGCTCGTCATCCACTGCTTGTGCGAGGTCGTGGACAACGTGATTTTCGGGGAGAAGAAATGAATCGCAAGCTGTATTCGCTCGCCGGCGCCGCCGTGGCCGCCGCGCTGCTGCAGGGATGCTTTCCGCTCGCCGTCACCGGCGTCGGCACCGCCGCGCTCCTGGCCACCGACCGCCGCACCACCGGCACCTACATCGAGGACGAGACCATCGAGTGGAAGGTGTTCGGCCGCGTGCGCGAGCGCTTCCCCGCCGCGCACATCAACGCCACCAGCTACAACCGGCGCGTGCTGCTCACGGGCGAAGTGTCCAACGAGGACGTGAAGAAGCAGGCCCAAGGTGTCGCCGCTGAGCGTGAAGGTGCTGACGGAAGCCGGCGTCGTCTACCTCATGGGACTCGTCACGCCGCAGGAAGGCGATGCCGCGGTGGACATCGCGCGCAACACGAGCGGCGTGGTGCGCGTCGTGAAGGTCTTCGAATACATCGGTCAGTAGGCCTCCTTTTTCTCGCCGTTCGTCGGGCTGCGGTGCGCGCTCGTGCGCACGTGATTACAGCTGTATTTCGCTCAGTGACCGGCATCACTTCGAGCCGAAAGCACTTCCACGACAATCGCTGCCAATACAACGAAGCCGGGGACAGCCATGCGTTGGCGGTGGGATGGTGCGGGAGAGGCGCTGCGGTCACCCATTCCCTGGGTGGCGCTGTCGGCGGCGCTCGCGCTCACCGCCACCGGCTGGATCGGCCTCGAGGACCGGCGCTATGAGGATGCGCACGCGCAATTCGAGCGCCGCACCGAAACCGCGGAGTCGGCGCTGCGCACGCGGATGCTCGCCTACGAGCAGGTGCTGCGTTCGGGCGCCGCACGCATCGCCTCGTCTCCTTCCATCTCGCGGCGTGAATGGCGCGATTTCATCACGCAGCTGCAGCTCGAGGAACGCTTCCCGGGAATCCAGGCGGTCGGCTACGCGGAGCGCGTGAAGCCGGGCGAGCTCGGCGCGCACGTGAAGCGCATCCGCGCCGAGGGCATCGGCGACTACGACGTGCGGCCGCCCGGCCCGCGCGAGGACTACTTCCCGATCGCCTTCAACGAGCCCTTCTCCGGGCGCAACGCGCGCGTGGTGGGCTTCGACATGTTCTCCGAGCCGGTGCGCCGCGCCGCGATGGAGCGCGCGCGCGACAGCGCGGATACGGCGATCTCCGGCAAGGTCATCCTCGCCGGCGAGGCGTTGCGCGGCGCGCAGGCGCAGCAGCCGGGGTTCCTCATGTACGTGCCGGTCTTCCGCCGTGAAGCGCGCACGCTGCCGCCCGCGGCGCGCGACAGCGCGCTCGCCGGCTTCGTGTTCAGCCCGTTCCGCGTGCACGACCTGATGCGCGGCATCCTCGACGACGGCGCGCTGCAGGTGCTCGACATGCAGGTGTACGACGGCGAGGCGCGGCCCGAGAACGAGCTCATCGATACGCGCACCGCCTGGCGCGCGACGGCATCGGAGGCGTCGCCGGTCTTCTCGCGCCGCGCCGTCTTCCAGATGCCGGGACGCGCGTGGACGATCCAGTTCGTGTCGCGGCCGGACTTCGACGCGGCGCTGCGCGACGCGCGCCCCTGGGTGCTGCTCGCCGCGGGCCTCGCGGCAAGCGTGGTGCTCTTCGCGCTCACCGTGTCGCTCATGGCCGCGTGGAACCGCGCGCACGAGCTGTCGATGCGCGACCCGCTGACCGGCCTCTACAACCGCCGCTACCTCGAGGAGACGATGGGCCGCGAGCTTCCGCGGGCGCGCCGCCTGGGGCAGAGCGTCGGCGTGATCGTCCTCGACATCGACCACTTCAAGCTGCTCAACGACACGTACGGCCACGACGCGGGTGACGTGGTGCTCGCGAGGACCGGCGACATGCTGCGCGCCGCCACCCGCAAGGGCGACATCGCGTGCCGCTTCGGCGGCGAGGAATTCGCGGTGGTGCTGCCGGGCGCCAATCTCGTGAGCGCGCGCAATCGCGCCGAGGCGATTCGCGCCTCGCTCGAAGCGATGCGCGTCGCGTTCGACGGCCGCGACGTGGGGCCGCTCACCCTCTCCGCCGGCGTGGCCGCGCTGCCGCCGCATGCGCAGGACTGGGCGCACGCCATGCAGCAGGCCGACCGCGCGCTCTACACCGCCAAGCAGGCCGGACGCAACAAGGTGGTCGCCGCCGTCGACGATTGAGAATTTGTGCCAGGCACAAATAGACACGCTGCAGCCGGCATCGGCCGGCGGTTAAACTGTCTATTTGTGCCTGGCACAAATTCCATATGTTCTTCGAAGCCAAGATCGCCGATCCCGCGGTTTTTGCGCAGCGCGCGAAGGCATTGGCACGCCCGCTCGTCTTCACCAACGGCGTCTTCGACATCCTCCATCGAGGCCACGTCACGTACCTCGCGCGGGCGCGCGCGCTCGGCGGCTCGCTCGTCGTCGCGCTGAATTCCGACGCGTCGGCGCGGCGCTTGGGCAAGGGCGACGACCGGCCGGTCAACGAGCTCGCCGACCGCATGGCGGTGGTGGCGGCACTCGAGAGCGTCTCGCTGGTCACATGGTTCGACGAGGACACGCCGCTCGCGCGCATCCTCGAGAGTCGGCCGGACCACCTGGTGAAGGGCGGCGACTGGAGCCCGGAGCGCATCGTCGGCGCGCGCGAGGTGCAGTCGTGGGGCGGCAAGGTGCACTCCATCGCGTTCGAGCACGACCACTCGACCACGAAGCTCCTTTCGAAGATCCGCACATGAACGACCTTTCCACCTCGCCCGGCCTCATCGCGGGACTCAAGGCCATCGTCGGCGAGCGCAACGTGATCACCGACGACCACGGGCGCGAGCCGTTCGAGAACGACTGGCGCGGGCAATTCCACGGCCGCGCCGCCGCCGTGGTGAAGCCGGCGAGCACCGCGGAGGTGTCGCAGGTCGTGCAGCTCCTCGCGCGCGGCAAGATCGCGATCGTCCCGCAGGGCGGCAACACGAGCCTGTGCGGCGGCTCGGTCCCCGACATGTCGGGGCGGCAGGTGATCGTGAACCTCTCGCGCATGAACCGCGTGCGCGCGGTCGATCCCGCCAACAACACGATGACGGTCGAGGCCGGTTGCGTGCTCGCGAACCTGCAGCAGGTCGCCGGCGAGCACGACCGGCTGTTCCCGCTCTCGCTCGGCGCGGAAGGCAGCTGCGAGATCGGCGGCAACCTCTCCACCAACGCGGGCGGCACCGGCGTGCTGCGATACGGCAACACGCGCGAGCTGGTGCTGGGTCTCGAGGTGGTGCTGCCCGACGGCCGCGTGTGGGATGGCCTGCGCGGCCTGCGCAAGGACAACACCGGCTACGACCTGAAGCACCTCTTCGTCGGCGCCGAAGGCACGCTCGGCATCATCACCGCGGCCGTGCTCAAGGTCTTTCCGAAACCGCGTTCACAAGCAACGGCGCTGGTCGCCGTGCAATCGCCGGATGCGGCGCTGAAGCTCCTCGCGAAGCTTCGTGAGTACGTCGGCGAACGCGTGACGGGCTTCGAGCTCATCTCGCGCATCTGCATCGATCTCGTGCTCAAGCACATCCCGGACACGCGCGACCCGCTTTCGGCGCCGAGCCCGTGGTACGTGCTCGCCGAGCTTTCCGACAGCACCACGGGAGCGACGCTCGACGCGCTCCTCGAGGACGCGCTCGGGCATGCGGCGGAAGTCCAGCTCGTCACCGATGCCGTGCTCGCCGCGAACGAAACGCAGCGCAAGGAGCTCTGGGCGCTGCGCGAGAACGTCTCCGAGTCGCAGAAGCTCGACGGCGTGTCGATCAAGCACGACGTCTCGGTGCCGGTGAGCCGCGTCCCGGAATTCATCGAGCGCGCCGACGCCGCGCTGCGCGCGCGTTTTCCCGGCATCCGCATCGTCGCGTTCGGCCACATGGGAGACGGCAACGTCCACTACAACTGCGGCATGGCCACGCCCGACGAGGCGAGCCGCTTCTACGGCGAATCGCCCGAGGTGAACCACATCGTCTACGAAGTCGTGAGCGCCCTCGGCGGCTCGATCAGCGCCGAGCACGGCCTGGGCGTGCTGAAGGTCGAGGAGATCAAGCGCTACAAGAGCGCGCTGGAGCTCGACCTCATGCGCACGATCAAGCGCGCGCTCGACCCCGACGGGATCATGAATCCCGGCAAGGTGCTCTAGCTTCCCGACGGCGCGCGGATGAAGTCGGTGATGAGCTTCA
>WNFI01496144.1_pt1 | contig 10853 bp, 9 predicted proteins | sample 5400471 | NCBI WGS metagenome assembly WNFI01 (sample SAMN13153348, study PRJNA577476) | soil metagenome | isolation source: 100 cm saprolite on Douglas fir-dominated hillslope | place: USA:California | collected 2013-09-17 | reverse complement strand
CGAGGCGGTCGGACGCCGACGCGTAACCGGGGCTCTGCTGCTGGAAGTCGCCGCCGATAGCGGCGAACAAGGAGCCGTTGATGCGCAGCCCACTGACGCCGCCCCTCACCGCCACGTGCCACTGCGCTCCAGCTGGCGCCCGCAGCGTCAGATTGGTGACGCCGCCCGAGATGTCGATCGGGACGGTGCCTTTCGCGCTGGGCAGCTGCGCATCCATCCGACTGACCCCGCCCGAGATCTCCAGCTTCGCCAGTTGCAGCCGGCGCAGGTCGAGGTGCGCGTTGGCGGTGCCGCCGCTGATCTTGATGGTCCACGGAATGCGATCGGTCAATGTGACCACGACGTGCCGGCGTGTCGCACCGAACAGGTGGAGTGGCGCGAAGCTCGACCTGTCGCTGATCTCCAGCGTGCCCCTCTCGTGGTCCAGGCTGATCGTCGGAGGATTGTCGTTGCCGGGGTAATCGATGTGGGCCTGGTACAGCGAGTCGCCGAGGCTGCCCGCCTGGATATCGACGGTCGCCCCGCTGTAGCCCAGGTCCAGGGTCGCCGCCGTCAGCCCGCCGAGGCGCTCCGAAGAGTTCGCTTGCCGCGTACCGAAGGGAGTCGCCGGTGCCAGCGCGGCATACGCCACCGCGGCGATCACGATGATCACGGTGGCGCCCAGCCCAATCACCGTGGCTTGCTGGCGCGGCAGCGTGTGATTGAGGATCAATTGCAATCCGAGGATGACGAGCAGCAAGGGCCACAGGTCACCGAGCCGCAGTAGCGCCTCGGAGGAGAGAACCCCGGTATTTGCCAGCAGAACAATGGCTCCGATCGCGATCAGGACCAGCGGGAACAGCAGGCCGCGGTTCCTGGACATGGTCGCCTTAGCGGCGGCGAGCCAGAAGCAGGAGCCCGGCGGCGATCAGAACGATGGGCCCGACGAGGTCCCAGCGAAGGCCGCGGAGCAGTCCGAGATTGTCGATCAGTACGTAGGCTCCGAGCGCGATCAGGATGATACAGCCCTCTCGGCCGGTCACGATAGGGGGGTCCCCACCAGCCACCGTGCGAGGGCGGGGGCACCGGGGTACCAGCTGGCGGCGGCGAGCCGGCCGGGCCCCCGGTCGGTGATGACGGGGTCGTGGCGTCGCTCGCCTGCGAGCGGAAGCCGGTGCGAAAGTCCTCCCTCAGCTCGTCACCCATCGCGCGCAGGCGCGCACCGATGTTCCTCGTAGCCGATGTCGGCGCGCCCTGGGGCGGCTCCATCAGGAACCAGAGGACCAGGTAGAGGATGATGCCGATGCCGATTCCCGGCGGGATCAGGGCAAGGATGACGAAGACGATGCGCACCAACAGCGCGTCGACACCGAAGTAGGTGGCGAGGCCCGAACAGACGCTCCCAATGATGCGGTCCGATCCACGCCGTAAGACGCCCCCCGTCGTCTCACCCATGGCGCGGCAATTATCGCACTTCGCGCGAGGCCAAAAAAAGAGGGCGCGCGCGGCGCGCCCTCGCCGATTCCGTGTTGCTAGACGGCTCGCCGACCGACCACCAAGTTATAGATGATGCCGATGATCGCCAGGATCAGTAGCAAGTGGATGAGGCCCCCGGCGACGTGCAGGGAAAAGCCGAGCAACCACAATACGAAGAGGACGACCACGACAGTCCAGATCAAGCTGACCATGAAGAACCTCCCAGACAGGGTGTCGCTGTTAAGTTGATAGCGGCACTATCATATTACCGCCGGGCGATGTTGGTGTCAACCTGGGGCGTGGTGACCCGGACCCGGGCCCGCTGGCGGCTCTCAGCAGCCGGGCTCGCCGGGGTGGCCGCAGCGGACCGAGGGTGGATACCGCAGGCGGTTCCGGATCAGGAGTCGCAGCTTGCGACCGAGCGTCATGGGCTGGAGAAGATTGGCCAGGAAGGCGCTCCCGGATCTCGGCGGTCACCCATGCTCCAATCCTATGATCAGCGTCATGGACCTCGCTCGTGTGAGGCAGCGTCTGGAGAACGAGCGGGCGCGCCGGCTGGCGCTTGCTGAGCGCCTTCGCCGGGAAGAGGCGGACCCGGTCGAGACAGCTCTCAGCCCCCGCTAAGCAGCCCAGGATGGGGGGCATCGCCGCGGAGGAAACGTTCGACGGCACCTTTCCCTTTGCGCCGCACTTCACCACCGCCCCAGGCTTTCGGATGCACTACGTGGATGAGGGCTCGGGCGAGCCGATCATCCTGATCCATGGGGAGCCAACCTGGTCGTACCTCTACCGGAACTTCATTCCCGCGCTGTCACGGCGTTTCCGCGTGATCGCGCCGGACAACATGGGGTTCGGCAAATCCGAAACGCCCGCGGACGTCGACTACACCCTCGATTGCCACGCCCGCAACCTCGCCAGCCTGATCGAAGAGCTCGACCTGCGCGACATCACCCTCGTGATGCAGGACTGGGGCGGGCCCATGGGCACCGTGGTCAGCTCGCGGCATCCGGATCGGATGAAGCGATTCGTCGCGATGAACACCATCTTTGGAACGGATCGAAACGTCCGCGAACCGCGGTTGACGCCATGGTTTTCCGCCATCAAAGGCATGGAAGATGCCGGCGAGCTGGAAGCCGTGCTCGGTAACCTCCGGTACCTGGTGGGCGGGATCATGATGACACTCGGCATTCAGCGGCGAGACGTCGTCACCGACACCTGGCTGCGAGCGTATGCGGCGGCCTTTCCGACGTTCGCCGAGTGCCGGGCCGCGATCGCGTTTCCTCTTGAGGGCCTGCATCTCGAGCGAATTCGCGACACCCTGGTTGGTGCGCTCCCCGGGCTCCTTAAGTTGGGACAGGCGGGAGTGCCGGCGATGATGATCGAAGGGATGCAGGACCACGCCATCTGGCCCCATGTCGCGATCGCCGGCTTCCGGGCATTCTTCCCGCATGGGACGGTTCATAAGCTCGCCGGGGCCGGGCATTTCATCCAGGAGGACGCGCCCGAGGTGGTCGTGCCACTGATCGAAGAGTTTTGCCTGCGGACCTAGGCGGTGGACTAGACCCCGAGGTAACGACGCACCAGGTCGCGCTCGCCCGCCTCGTGCACGCCGCAGCCGTCGGCAATGCGCCCCTTCTCGATGAAATAGCAGTAGTCGGCAACCCGCATCGCGATGTGATGGTTCTGCTCGGCGAGCAGGATGGCGATCTGCGCCTGTCGCAGCTGCCCGATCAGCGCACCGATGGCTTGGACGATGAGCGGCGCGAGACCCTCGCTGGGCTCGTCCAGCATCATCACCGTTGGATTGGCCATCAGGGCCCGGCCGACAGCGAGCATCTGGCGCTCTCCGCCGGAGAGTGAACCGCTGGCTGAGTGCCGCAGTTTTCGCAGCGGCGGGAAGAGCTCGTAGACGGCGTCGAGGTTCCACCCCCTGTCACTTACCGGTTTGCGACCCCTGACCAGGAGCAGATTGGCCTCCACCGGCAATGGCCCGAACGCTCGGGCGCCAGACGGAACCAGCCCCAATCCGGCGCGCACCCGTTGGTAGGGCGGCCAGGGTGTGACCTCGCGTCCCTCCAGGAGTACGCGCCCGGCGTACGCGGGATGGACCCCGGCGATGGTGCGCAGCGCGGTCGTCTTTCCCGCGCCGTTGCGACCCAGCACCACGGCGACCTCTCCCGCGTAAACCGCCAGGTCGATGCCGGCGAGGATGAGGCTCTTGCCGTACCGGCTCTGCAACCCGTCGACCTGTAGGGCGGGCGTTCCCTGGCCACGCCCGACGGCCGTCGCACCCGGCGTTGCGGCGACGTTCACGCCTCGGTTCCCAGGTAGACGCGAATCACATCCGGATGGCGGCGCACCTCGTCGGGGCTGCCCTCGGTCAACACGTGGCCCTCGGCCATCACCGTCACAGTCTGGGCGATCCCGAAGACGACCTCCATGTCGTGCTCCGTGATCAACAGCGTGACATCCCGACTCTCGATCACCTGCCGCAGCAACTCGAGTGTGCGGCGCGTCTCGTAGGGAGACATCCCCGCGGTGGGTTCGTCGAGGAGCAGGAGCCTGGCTCCGAGCGCCAGAGACATCCCGAGCTCGAGCGCGCGCTGGTGGCCATGGCTGAGCTCCCGCGCAGGTGTTTCCGACCTCTCGTCGAGTCCCACGCTGACCATCGTCTCCCGGACCTCTTCACGGTAGAGTTTGCGCGCACTCCCAAATGGTCGGCGGGTGTCGCCGTGGATACCCATCAGGGCGAGCCGCAGGTTCTCTTCGACTGTCAACCGGGGGAAGACCGCCGTCGTCTGAAAGCCCCGCCCCATGCCGATGTGGGCAAGCCGGTTCGGTGGCGCGCCGGTCACGTCAGAGCCGTCGAAGAGGACGGTGCCGCTGTCGGGCCGGATCCGTCCCGATACCAGGTTGAAGAGCGTGGACTTGCCGGCGCCGTTGGGACCGATCACGGCATGGACCTTGCCGGTCTTCACATCGAGGTCGACCCCATCGACCGCGCGCAAACCCATGAAGTGCTTGGACAGACCGCGTACCACAAGCAGATGGCCATCGGATCCCTCGAGTGTCCTCGGATGGATTGCCCTCACCGTTTCGGGTACAGATCCCTCCCCCGCTCGCGGGGGAGGGTAGGGGTGGGGGCTAATGGCCACGATCGGTTCCATCTCGGGCTCAGGTGCAGACCGACCTCGCGCAAGGAGGGTGCGTATGCGTTCGGGAACGCTGGCCAGGCCTCCCGGCAGTACCAGCACGATAAAAAGGAGGACCGCCCCGATGATCAGGTCCCAATAGATCGTGGAGCTCTGCACCTTGGCGGCCAGGAAGGTATAGAAGACAGCGCCGAGGGCCGGCCCGAAGAAGATCCCCGAACCTCCGATCAGGACCATCAGGATCGGAATGCCGGACTCGGTCCAGAACATCAGTCCTGGGAACGCCTGCTGATCGTAGACGGCATAGAGAGCGCCCGCGACGGCGGCCAGCGACGACGCGATCGTAAAGGCGGCCAGCTCGTAGGCGCGCACCCGCAGCCCGATGAAGGCGGCCCGCTGGCGGTTCTCTCGAATCGCGTTAAGCGCCGAGCCGAACGGTGATCGGGTGATGACAAAGAGCAGCGCGGCCCCGGCAGAAACGATTGCGAGTACGAAGTAGTACACACGGGTGGGGTCGTTGAGGAGGTCGGGGATGGGGATGCCGTGGATGCCGTTATCGCCGCCGGTGATCGTGTCCGCCTCGAAGGCGGCCACGTACAGGAGCTGCGAGACGGCCAACGTCAGCAGCGAGAAGTAGAGGTGCACGGCGCGGAGGCAGAAAGCACCTGCCACGAGTCCGAAGGCGGCGCCGATCAACGGCGAAAGCGCCAGCCCGAGGAGCGCATCGCCATGCATCCGGGTCGTGATCAGGGCCACCGTAAAGGCGCCGACCCCATAGAAGGCGGCATGGCCGAAGGAGACCATGCCGGTCGAGCCAAGCATCAGGTTGTAACTGAGGGCCAGCAGGATCGCGATCACCGCCAGGCCCGCGATGTACTCGTCGCCGGGGGTGAGGTAAAAAGGCGCCGCGACGAGCGCGAGTGCCGCGACGATGGCCAGGGCTCGTCGCGCCGCCAATCGGTTCAGCAAGGGGGGTCAGCGCTCGGGCTCACCGAAGAGTCCCCAGGGACGCACGCCGAGGACGACCGCCAGCACGATGAAGATGAAGGCCAGTGAAAACTTCGGCGCCGCATAAATGCCGAAGCTCTGGACCAGTCCCACCAGGATCGAGCCGATCGCGGCCCCCACCAAGCTGCCGAGGCCACCGATGATCGTGACGGCGAAGGCCTGGACCACGATGTCCACGTCGATGCCGAGGGATACCGCGTGATAGGGTGCGATCACCGCTCCTCCCAGGCCGGCCAGCAGCGTACCGATCACGAACACGGTCGTGAAGAGCAGCGGGACGTTCACGCCGGCGAGCTGGAGCAGCTCGGGATCGGCCACCGCCGCCCGGATGTTGCGGCCCAGGCCGGTTCGGTAGAGCAGCGCGTACAGTCCGGCCACCACTGCCAGCGCGACGCCGATGAGGAACAGCTGATACGCGGAGATCGTCGAGCTGCCGACCGGGATCGACCCCGTGAGAAAGTCGGGCGCGCTGACCCGCTTGAAATTCGCGCCGAAGATGACCCGCACCGCGCCGCTGATGATGAGGATCAGCGCGAAGGTCGCGACCAGCTGCATCAGATGTTCCCGCTGGTAGAGGCGGCGCAGGATCGCGATCTCGATCAGACCGCCGATCACCCCGACCGCCAGTGAGGCGGCCACGATCCCCGCCCCAAAGCCGAGCACGCCGCCAAGGGCTCCGATCAGCGCGACCCCGAGGAAGGCCCCCAGCATGTAGAGGCTGCCGTGCGCCAGGTTGATGATGCGTAGCGCGCCGAAGACGAGCGTGAGTCCGGAGCCCACAAGGAAGAGCAGCGCCGCCCCAGAGAGCCCTGACACCAGCACGACGACGAACGTGTCAGGGCTCACCGGGAGCGCTCCGTGTCAGCCGGCCGCCCGGGCCGCCGTGACCTGGTCGGGTGTCAACAGGATGTCGTTTGGCGATGCCGCCACCACGTTGGCGAAGGTGTCGAACCCAACCGTGGCGTCCGTCTGTAGAACCCCCTCGTACTCCGAGACGTTCGCCTGATGGTCGATGGTGCGCAGCGTCACCGTGCCGCGTGTCGACTGGAAGCTGATGCCGCTCATCGCTTTGCTGACTTTGTCCCCGTCGAAGCTGTTGGCTTTCTTGACGCCCTCCGCCCAGGCGGTGAAGGCATCGTAGGCCATCACGGCCCAGTCAGACGGCGGGATATTGTATCGGTCCTTGAAGTCCTTCACGAACTGGTCCATCTGCGGGGTCTTGATCGCGAAGAAGGGCGCGCGGCCGTAGGCGTAAGCGCCGGCCGGTGCCGTCGCGCCGAGGGTGCGAAGGGTGTCGACGTCGAAGAGGCCGAACAACTTGGGGCTGTCGGGCTTGCCGAGCAACCCGGCGCTCTTGGCCTGGGTCAGGAAGGTGATCAGGTCACCGGCGAACTCCGCGGAGTACACGATCTCCGGCTTGGCGGCCTGGATCTTGCTGATATAACTCGCGTAGTCGGTGGCGCCGAGCTTCGGATAGTCCTCACCGACAAAGGTGACCCCTGAATTGAGCTGGGTCAGCTTGGTCTTGAACGCCGTCAGCTGGCTGTGACCGAACTCGTAGTCGGGTCCGATCAGATAGTACTTCGTGTACGGCAGCTTGGCGGCGGCGATCGCATTCGCCCGCCCCTCCATGCCCGTGTTCGGAACGACGGAGAAGGTGTAGTCGTTGAACTTCTGCACGGTCAGCTTGTCGGTGTTACTGGTGTGGAGCAGGTAGGGGATCTTGTACTTAGCGACCAGCGTCTGCTCCGCCAGCGCTACGGAGCTCGAGACCGGGCCGAAGAGCGCCACGATTTTGTCGTTCAGGATCTCGGTCCGGGTCAGGTCGGAGGCGACGTCGGCCTTGGCACCGTCATCCTTGACCTGCAGCGTGATCGACTTCCCGAGCAGCCCGCCGGCTGCGTTCGTCTTAGCTACGGCCAGCTTCAGGGCATTCTGCTCCGCCAGCCCGAAGAAGCCGAACGATCCCGACAGCGAGGTGTTCATGGCGATGTTGACGCTCCCGCCGGTGGTTGCGGCACTCTGGCCGCAGGCGGTCACCAACAGGGGCAATCCTATGAGGACAATCGACGTGAATCGTCTCCCGCTACTGTTCATTCGCTCCTCTCCTTTTCCCGTTCCGAAATCGACACGACGTCATGCATTCGACTCATAACGATGTCCAGCCGCCGTCGACGACCAGCGTGTGGCCGGTGATCATGTCCGCCGCCGGGCTGGCAAGGAAAACGACCGCTCCGGCAACTTCCTCGGGAATGGCGATCCGGCCCAGGGGGATGCGACTCACCACGTCGGCGCGGAACTGTTCATCGCGGAACATGCCGTCGGTCATGGGCGTCGACACGAACGTGGGGGCGACCGCGTTCACCTGGATGTTGTAGGGCGCCAGCTCGATGGCCAGCAGCCGGGTCAGGTTGACGACGCCCCCCTTAGACGCGCAGTAGGCGGCCCGTTTGAAGTAGCCGACCAGGCCGTTCTGGCTCGCGATATTGATGATCTTTCCGCGCCGCCGCTCGGCCATCCGGCGCGCGGCTCGCTGGGCGCTGAAGAAGACTCCCTTGAGGTTGATGTCGAGGACTTTGTCCCAGGCCTCCTCCGTCACGTCCAGGCAGGGCTGCGGGATATTGATCCCGGCGTTGTTGACCAGCACATCGATCGGCCCCATATCCCGTTCGATCGCCTGGACGGTGGACTCGATCATGGCGACATCGGTCACGTCGAGCGCCGCGGTATAGGCGCGGCGTCCGCCTGTCCGAATCAGCCCGGCGACCTCGGCGGCCGCGTCCTCTTTTCCCGGCAGCTCGGTCAGCACCACATCCGATCCGGCCGCTGCCAGGGCCAGCGCGAAGGTCCGTCCCAGGCCGCTCCCTGCCCCCGTGACCACGCTGAGGGACTGTTCGACTCGCATCGACGGCAAGGCGCTGCCCCGGCTCTCCCTCGCGAGTATGTTTGTGCTTCCCATACCCCTCCAGTTGGTTGATTTAGACTAAGTGCGATTCATTGAACGCCGACGACCGCGTGTTGTCTGTGTTCAAGTTGGCTAAGCCAATGAGGGCGGGATTGTGCGGGAAGGACAAGTAGTCGAGCGGGGCGCGTTGGGCGGCCCGGAACTGCAGGTTGTGCGGCTGATCGCGGCTCAGCAGCGAAGCCTCGCCGCCCAGATCGCTCGTCGCATCTACACCGCGCTCACCGCGGAGGTGCCGGAGTATGCCGCCATCACCGACGAGGCCCTGACGGCGGATGTCCAGTCGGTCTCGATGGCGGGGGTCGAGCTGGGGCTGGATCAATTGCGTACCGGCAGGATCTTGGGGGGACGTGATCTCGAGCCGGTTCGGCAGGGCGCGCGCCGCCGCGCCCGGCAGGGTTTCGACCATTACGCCCTGCTGCGGGCCTGGCGCATCGCGGTTCGTGTGATGTGGTCGGAGCTGATCGCGGATCCGCTCGCGCAAGACCCCAGCATCCGGCAGGTGCTGCCCGAAATCGCCGAGGAAGCCATGAACTTCAGCGACCAGCTCTCGCTGGCGGTCACCGACGCCTACCTGGAAGAAGCCTCGCGGATCGCGCGCGAGCACGAGTATCGCCGCTCCGCGTTGCTCGAACTGATTCTGAGCCGCCCCGAGCAGGTGGGCTCCGCGCCGCCACGTGAGCTGGCCCGGCCGCATGTCGTCATGGTCGTTGAGACGGCCGGCGCGGCGCTCGATGATCTGGATCGGATCGGGCGGGAGCTGGACGTCGAGCGCATCGGAATTGGAGGCCGGGCTGAGGCGATTGTCGACACCCGACAGAGTTACCTGGAGGCCCAGGAGGCTCTCAATTACGGGCGGCTTCTCGGCTTCGAGGGCCCGGTCTTCGACTTCGTCGACGTCGGCGGGTACGCCCTGATGCTGGCAGACCGGCCGCGCGCGGCGCGTTTTGTGGACGCGGTGCTGGCGCCGGTCCGCGGACTCTCGGCGTCATGGGGGCCCGCCACCCTCGAGGCCTACCTCTCGCGCCAGGGGAGGATCAAGGAGACCGCGGCCCAGTTGCACGTCCACCCGAACACGATCAAGTACCGGCTCCGCGAGCTGGGCCCGGTGGGGCAGCTCCTGCGCGACCCGCACCGGTCCGCGGAGCTACTGATGGCCTTCCGCCTCAACCGGCTGCTGAGCGCGAAGTAGCAATTTTCCCTCGCCCGCTTGCGGGGGAGGGCAGGGTGGGGGCATCCATGTCTTTGACGACGTCCCCGCCGCGCATCACCATGCGCACGTGGTTCGCCTCGGCGAAGATCCCGGGGTCCTCGAGCGGGTCGGCATCGAGCACGATGAGGTCGGCGCGCTTCCCCTCTTCGATGGTTCCGACCTCCTTCTCGATGCGCATCAGGGCCGCGTTCGTTCGGGTGGCGGCGATGATCGCGTTCATGGCCCCCATCACGCGTGCCTGGCAGGCGATCTCCTTGCTTTTCTCGCCCTGCATCTCGGCCAGCACGTCGGATCCGGATCCGATCCGAAGCCCTTTCTCATAGGCCAGTCCCAGGGAGTCGTAGGCGCCGGTCAGTCCCTGCCGGATCTTGCGCGCCATGTCCGGTGTCCAACCATCGCCCGGCTCGCGCGCGGAGAGCAGCTCGTAGGTGATCACCGTCGGAACAAGAAAGACGTCGTTGGCGGCGAGCATCTGGTCGGCGGTGGCCTCGTCGAGGAAGTTGCCGTGCTCGATCGAGCGGACGCCTGCCTTCAAGCAGTTCTGGATCGCTCGTGGCGCGTAGGCGTGGGCCAGTACGTACGTCCCGACGGCGCCGGCCACCTCAACGGCGGCCGCCAGCTCGTCGACCGAAAACTGGACATGGTCCAGCTCGTCGGTCGGTGACGCCGCCCCGCCGCTCGCCATCACCTTGACCTGGTCGGCGCCGCGACGGAGCACTTCGCGGGCGGCCCACCGAACGGCATCCGCGCCGTCCGCGAGGATCGACTCCGAGGTCAGGCCAGGCACGACCGGAAAGGTCGCGCGCGACGTCCGCTCCCGATGGTCACCGTGCCCGCCGGTCTGCGAGAGGAAGGCGCCACTGATGAAGATTCGCGGACCGCGGATCAATCCCAGGCGGACGGCCTCCTTGAATCCCCAATCCAGGCCGCCGGCATCGCGGACCGTCGTGAATCCCGCGTCGAGCGTGGCTTCGATCACGCCGGCGATCCGGAGTGCCAGCACAGCAGGCGGAAGGGCGGCCTCGGCGGCGGAATCGAGGTCGATCATCGCCATGTGTACGTG